>Ga0209117_1000907_pt1 | contig 10955 bp, 7 predicted proteins | sample BlaSpr_A8_OM2_M2_FD_187978 | JGI IMG/M metagenome (GOLD analysis project Ga0209117, IMG submission 187978) | Forest soil microbial communities from Thunder Bay, Ontario, Canada - Black Spruce, Ontario site 2_A8_OM2_M2 (SPAdes) (version 2) | ecosystem: Environmental > Terrestrial > Soil > Boreal...
CTGCGAGCCGGGCTCACCTCCCCACAAAGTGGGGAGGCAGGAACACCACCGATGAGTTTCCTCGCGGTCGGGCGTCTACATGGGTATGAAGAGTTCGCGCTGGCTGTCGCTGATGATCCTTTGCACGGGATTCCTGTTGATCGTCATCGACATGACGATCGTCAACGTCGCCCTCCCGTCGATTCAGCGCGATATGGGTTTCTCGCAATCCGGGCTCGCGTGGGTCATCAATGCCTACCTGATCGCGTTCGGCGGGTTCTTGCTCCTCGCGGGCCGCCTGGGCGATCTTTTCGGCCGCAAGCGCATCTATCTGATCGGCCTCGGCATCTTCATCGTCGCGTCGGTGCTCTGCGGCCTGTCCTTCGATCCGCGGATGCTGATCGCGGCTCGCTTCGTCCAGGGCATCGGCGGCGCCATCAGCTCGGCCGTGATCCTGGCCATGATCGTGACGCTGTTCCCCAAGCAGGACGAGCAGGCGAAGGCGTTTGGTGTTTTCAGCTTCATCGCCTCGGCCGGCGCCGCGATTGGACTGCTGGCCGGAGGCATCATCACCCAGGCCGTCAGCTGGCACTGGATCTTCTTCGTCAACCTTCCAATTGGACTTGCGACAGCGGTGGTGTCCGCCCGCCTGCTCCCGTCTGACCGTGGCACTGGAGCCGGAAAGGGAGCGGACGTGCTCGGTGCAGTGCTGGTCACGGTCGCCGTCATGCTCGGCGTGTACGCGATAGTCGAGTCGTCGAACTACGGCCTCGCCTCGGTTCACACGCTCGGTTTCGGCGGAGCCGCCCTTGTGTTGCTGGCGGCCTTCATCGTGCGCCAGGCGAGAGCACGTAATCCAATCCTTCCTCTACGCCTCTTCGCTTCGCGGAAGCTTTCCGTCGCGAACATCGTGCAGGCCCTCATGTCGGCTGCATTCTTCGGCTTCTTCTTCGTCGCTTCGCTCGACCTACAGCGCGTCCTTGGTTACGGTCCCATGGAGATCGGGCTCGGGTTCTTGCCGGTCGCGGTTGTGATGGGTTTGTTCTCGGTCCGCTTCTCGGCGCTGCTGATCAACCGATTCGGCCCGCTCGCGGTGCTGGTGGCCGGTCAGGTGGTGATCATGCTTGCGCTGACACTCCTTGGCCTTGGACCGACCAGCGCCAACTACGCAGTTCACCTGATGATCCCGCTGGCGCTCCTCGGCCTGGGCGGCGGCCTGTCGTTCCCCGCGTTGACGATCATCGCGATGGCAGACGCCCAGCCAAGTGACGCGGGACTGGCCTCCGGTGTGCTGAACACCACAGGCCAGGTTGGCGGTGCCCTTGGTCTCGCCGTGCTCGCGACGCTGGCGGCCACTCGCACGCTCAACCTCGCGCACGACGGCGCCGGCAGCGTCGCCGCGCTGGCCGGCGGCTACCACCTTGCGTGGTTGGTCTCTGCCGCCACCGTTCTGATCACTCTGGGGCTGACGATTTCAGCGCTGCGCGGATCCCGCACTCTGGAGATGGAAGCCCAGCTCGACGACACGGAAGCGGTCGCCTAGCCAACCCAAGAAAGGAAGAACAGATGCAAAAGGTTTCGAGTCAGCTGCAAACGCAAGTCCAGAAGGCAATCGATGAGCTGGTCGAGTCGGGAACCGAGAGAGGCGTTCAGGTCGCTGCCTACCAGAACGGCACCCTGGTCGTTGATGCCGTCGCTGGGATCGCCGACCCGGCCACCGGACGTCCTGTCACATCCGAGACTCCCTTCTATAACTTCTCAATCGGCAAGGCCGCCGCGTCAACTGTCGTGCACGTGCTCGCGGAGCGAGGCACGTTCGGATACGACACGCCCGTGGTTGACCTGTGGCCGGAGTTCGGCGTGCACGGCAAGCAAAAGGTGACGGTGCGGCACGTGCTCAGCCACACGGCGGGTGTGCCCGGCATACCACTGGATACGACGCTCGAGGACCTATGCGACTGGGACAAGATGTGTGCCGCCATCGCCGCCTCTGAGCTGTGGTGGGAGCCTGGGACCAAGGTCGGCTACCACGCCTACACGTTCGGCTACATGCTCGGAGAGATCGTCCGCCGCGCCACAGGCAAACCCATCTCGCAGGTCCTGCTGGACGAAGTGTCCGGCCCGCTCGGAGTCGGCAAGGAGCTCTACTTCGGCATGCCGCGGTCAGAGCAGCACCGGCTGGCCGTCCTGGAGGACGCACCTATGGATCCCCAAGCGATGGCGGCTATGGCCTCGATGCCCCACGACCTTCCGATGTTCAAGGCCGGCCCGATGTCGACGATGCCCAACGCGTATCTCGGCAACCGCGAGGACATTCTCGCCGCGGACATCCCCGCGGGAGGCAAAACTTCGGCGAAAGCCATCGCCCGCATGTATGCGGCGCTCCTGAGCACCGTGGACGGCGTCCGGCTCATCCCACCCGACAGGCTGCGTGAGGTCACCACGGTGGCGAGCAGCGGCGTCGACGAGATCTTCGGGATGTCCACGAAATGGGCGCTCGGCTACAGCATCGGCCGGCCCGGCGCGATGGACTCGAACAGCGTTTTCGGCATCGGCGGCGTAGGTGGGGGCTTCGCGTGCGGCGACACCTCGACCGGGATCGCGTTCGCAGTGACGAAGAACAGGCTGACTCAAGACTTCAACGCGGCGGCCAAGCTCAGCCAGCTGGTCACCGACGCTCTAACCAAATAAAGGAGTACCGAAATGGGACGGATCATCGTCAGCGAGTTCGTTTCAGTCGACGGTGTCATGGAGGCACCGGGCCCCGACAAGAGCGGCTACAGGCACGAGGGCTGGACCTTCAAGTACAACCGAGGTGAAGAGGGCGACAAGTTCAAGCTCGACGAGACTCGCGAATCGGAGGCGCTGCTCCTCGGACGGGTGACCTACGAAGGCTTTGCCGCCGCCTGGCCACACGTGCCAGGAGAATTCGGCGACCTGTTCAACAACATGCCGAAATACGTCGTCTCATCGACCCTTACAAAGGCCGACTGGAAGAACTCGACAATCTTGAAAGGAGATGTCGTCAAGGAGGTCTCCGCACTGAAGCAGCGGCTGAAAGGGAACATCGTTGTTCACGGAAGCGGGCAGCTTGCGCAAACGCTCATGGAGCACGATCTGGTCGACGAGCTGCGGCTCATGGTTTACCCAGTCGTCCTGGGCAGTGGCAAGCGCCTTTTCGGCGATACGACGGACAAGAAGCCCATGAAGTTGACCGAGTCGAGGACGGTTGGTGACGGAATCGCCATCCTCATCTTCAAAACGGCTGACTAATACGAGGAGCACACGGGGTCTTCTTCACCGATTGCAGGCGTGGTCGGATCAGTGCTGGTCGTTACCGCCGCCGGGTGTTGGGCTCGGGCTTGGGCTCGGGCTTGGGCTCGGGCTCGGGCTCGGGCTCGGAGTGGTCGAGGGAGTGATCATCGCCGCGACGTCGGTCCGAATGGTTGGAAGGGTCGGGTAGAACTTCGATCCCGGGCACTCCGTGGCGTTTACGTCCAGATGCCCCGCGATGTTGGGGAAGGTTGTCCGGACGCCAGTCACCGGATTGACGTAGGTCTTGTTGCCCCGCGGATCGATCCCGTGCGTGGACGCCTTCCAGGCCATCATCTGTTCCAGGCCGTTGCGGGCCGCCCTGGTCGCATCCTGATTCGTGAGCGTCCCGAGCAGCGCGATCCCGACGGTGCCCGAGTTGAACTGGTAGGCATGAGCGGCAGTCACGCCGCGGCCGGAAGAATCCTCGCCGTTGGGATATTGACCTGCGGTATATGTCCGCGAGTACCGGCCCTCATAAATCCGGCCCTTCTCATCGACCAGGAAGTTATAGCCAATGTCTCCCCAGGTCTGGGTGACGGCATGGTAGTAGTAAATCGATCGGATTGTGGCCGCAGGGTCGGGATCATTGTTCTGCGTCGCGGTGTGGTGGGAGATGAGCTTCTGGATCGGGTAAAAAGCCGGCGACCAGGTCATCAAGCTCTCGTCGCAACCCCATCCCGCTCGCGAGACCACCGCCGGCATCGATGTCGCACCGGCGACGTTCTCCTCCGTCTCGTAGGTCACCTGCCGCTCGCCGTCTGTCAGTCCCAACAGACGAACTCGGTGCGGCCGGTCACTGGTCACCCTGATGGCAATAGCTCCACCGGTGACCATCACCGCGCCGTAAGTTCTACCGTCCCTGCGCTGCTCACCGATCTCGTCGTGGGCAACTGGTACCGGAGGTCCGAACACAACTCCGTCCGAGCTGAATGAGGCGGTCACCCGGGCATCGTGCTCGCCGACCCAGAACAGCGCGGCGTGGCTTGCGGCGAACGGCAGAGCGTAAACGGAGGCGCCCCCTAAGGTCTGCTCTTGCTCGTGCGTCCGCGATTTGATCGTGACGCGTGCGTAGACCCGTGCCGGACGAAATAGGTCGACGCCCCCCAGTACTGAACCGAGAGCAACCCCGGCTCCGATGCCACGGATGAAGGTCCGGCGGCTGATGCGAGATTTGGACACACTGACACCCCCAAAACGTCGTTCGCCGGAGGCGAAGTGTATTGGGGAACTCTGTGGCTTGGCTTAAGAAATTGAGACCTCGATGCTTAGGGCGAAAACCGTCATTTTCGAGGCTTAGCCACCGAGTTTTGCCCGGGATGTGAATACTTGCACTGGAACCCAAGCATTGCCTTCCCCAACGCCCCCAGCCAGACCCCGAATCCTCGTCGTCGAGGACGACCCCCGCATGATGACTCTCCTTCTGGAGGTCTGCAAGATGCAGAACTTCGAGGCCCTGGAGGCTGTCACTGGGCGAGCCGCACTCAAGCTTGCTGTCGTGGAGGAGCCGGACCTGGTTCTTCTCGATTGGGAGCTCCCGGATATCGCCGGCGTAGAGGTTTGCCGATTTCTGCGCCGCGTCGGAATCACGGCGCCGATCGTCATCCTGTCGGGGCGGACCGACGACAAAGATGTGGTCACCGGTCTCGAGGAAGGCGCGGACGAATACCTGATCAAGCCAATCTCGCCCCAGGTGCTGGCCGCACGGCTGTCTGCACACCTGCGCCGCGTGTCCTATTCCCCGGAGGCAGAACGGCTGCCCAAAGGCGTGGTCGCCAACGTGGCGCTCCTGGATCGGGTCGCCATCTTCCTCGACCATCCAGCCGCAGCGCTTCGCATTCTCGCGAAGCGGGCCGAGCGCGTCTCCGTCCGTACGGGCACGGCGGTTCTTACTCAGGGGGCATCAAACGACTCGTTTTTCGTGATCCAGAAGGGGTCGTTCGACGTCACTCGCAAAGGGCAGTTCGGCGACAGGTTCACCCTGGCAAGACTGGGCGAAGCCGAATTCTTTGGAGCCATCTCGACCGTAACGAGGGAACCGGCGGCGGCCACAATCACGGCACTCGAGGATTCACAGCTCATGAAAATCTCGCGTGAGGACCTGCTGTCAGAGCTTGCTGTTGGCTCGGACGCAATGGTCCAGCTGGAAGCAGTGGTCAAGCAGCGCCGGCAGCTTTTCGACAGATCCCTGACCAGGAAAAAGCAACGCAAAGATGCAGCTCGAATCGTTGCGATGTACTCACCAAAGGGCGGAGTCGGCAAGACAACCCTTGCGTTGAACCTGGCCGCGAGCCTTGCGCGCAAACATTCTGGCGAGGTCTTGCTCGTCGACTGTTCGCTGCCATACAACCACGTCGCGGTGCTTGCCCACCTGGTCCCGATCACTTCCCTGTCGAGGTTGACAGCTCTCACAGGCGACTTTGACGATCGGCTGCGCAGCGCGCTCCTCCCGCACCCCGCGGGATTTTTGTTGCTGCCGACAATCCTTTCAGCGGAGGAGGCGGAGCTTGTCACGCCGGCGCTGCTGACCCGCGCGCTGACGTCGCTGAGCTCCCAGTTCGCCTTTATCGTCGTGGATCTGGGGAGCTCCCTATCGGAGGTCGTGCTTTCGGTCTTGGAGCGGTCTCAAGAGATCTTCATGATCGCCACAGCTGAGCTGTTGATCGTAAAGGACCTCATCAACGTGTACGACATCATGCGTGGTGTGCTCAAACTGGACGATGAGCAGATTCACCTTGTCGTCAATCACAGGTCGCTGGACGCGACCGTGGCCGTACGGGAGCTCGGGGACTTTCTGGGGGTCAAAACCGAGGTGGAGATCCGCAACGATGGCATACGACCAGAGAGCGCGGCAATACGCGGAGAGATCCTCGCGGTGTCGGACGTGAAGTCTCCGATTGCCATGGCCGCCGATGAGATGGCGCGGATGATCGAGTGACGCTCAGGGCCCGGATTTCCTGAGGGCGATTGTGGCTCCGGTCACGAGGCCCAAAACCGCACCGAGAAGCAAAAGCCATCCCGAGGTGCTGTTCCAGAACGCGAGAATTGCGGCCTGATCCGGCGAGCTCTTCGACAGGAGGCCGAGGCCGAGACCGTAGGCAGTGATCGCGACGAATGGCGTCGCCACCGCTACCAGCACCGCCACGACTGCCCCCGCCACCAAACGGAGCGCTGATCGACCGCCTAGCTGGGATTGGCTGCGCACGTCATCGCCCGCTGTGGCCCAGCCCGTCAACTTGCGTTCCTGCGCCTGCATGTAGCTCAGGACGGCCAGCAGCACCAGGTCGATGAACACGTCGACAAGACCCGGAAAGCCGGAATCCAGCAGCGTGAAGGGCTGGGCTAGCAGCAGGTCCACCAGGATCGAGAGCTCGAACGCCCGGTATGCGCGCAAGCGGGACCGCCGCAGTGCGATGACGCCGATCACCGTGACGACGCCGGCCACAATGGACGCGGCGATCACGATCCAGCTGGTCAGTCCTGTCGCGCTGGTCGCGGTGAGGGACGAGCGCGCTGCCGCATTCCCCAAAAAGGCGGCGCCCGCCACGAGCGTGACGGCCAAGACGACAAATATCGTGGCCGCCGCCTGAAGAATGATCACGCCGGCGACAACCAGGCGGAACCATCGGTTGCCGACAATCGCTGCGTAACGCCACTCCGCCGCGCTCGCGATGCGAGCAGCAAGACCGGTCGAAGCCGGCACGGGGTTGACCGCGAGGAAGTGATCGCGCAGCACGGTGACCAGTGGGTTGGCGTGGTCCGCGCCGCTCAGGAAAATCAGCGCCCGATCGCGATCCGAACGAGTCATACGGCCGATTGCATCTTCCTTGGCGAGCTCGATCGCGTTGACCAGGTTCTCTGCGGGACTCAGCTTTCTCCAGTGACGGAGGCGGCGCGCGACCAGAAAGAGGACGACGAAGATCGTGTAGATCAGCGCGGCGGTGGGCTTGAAGAAGTAGTTGTTGTCAGACGTCAGGAACTTGCCCAGCTCATCGACGAAGGCGCCAAAGCCGATCCCGCCAACCAGCGCCGCTAGCAGCCGGGCGCTTCGCGAAAGGAACGCGAGGAGCGCAACTATCGCGACGACCATGCCCAGGCCGCCCCAGAGCACGTGGGCCACGTGAAGCCCGCCGCCGCCGAGCTGGGGATAGTTGGCCGCGGCCAGGTAGACGCGCAGAGTCAGTACGGTCAACGCCGCGGCGACGAGAAACAGGTCGACGTACCCGGTCTGGGCGCTCCGAATCAGGTTTCGCGGCCAGCGCATGCGCACTATGCCGGGGGATTATTGCAGCGGCCGGCCAACGAGTGAGTTGAGGGGGGCAAGGGTTCTCAGCTCGGAAAGATATGGCACCTTCGGGTCGCGGGTGACGAGGTTGAGGACCACCTGGTCCGCCCCCGCGTTGAGCAGACCGTCGATTCGTTGACGAATTGCAGCGACGTCGCCCCAGGCCACCACCGCATCGAAAAGAGCGTCTGAGCCCGGCGGTTCCAGGTCCTCGGGCGTCCAGCCGATCCGGACGAGGTTGTTTCGATAGTTGTCGAGCCGGAGGTAGCGACCGGTGTGCACATCGCCGATGGCCCGCGCTTCTGAGCGTCCGGCGGCCAGCACCACCGGCAGGTCGGCGGCCATGAACGGCTCGGGGCCGAGCTGCTCCCTGACCTGCCGGATGTGCTCGGCGGTGGTGAAGTAGGGGTAGGCGCCCGCCGTGCGGTCCGCCGCCATGCCCACCATTCGCGGGCCGAGCGCGGCTAGCACGATGGGTGGAATCGGCGCGTCGGGACCGCGCCAGGTCGCCTGATCCATTCGATCCAGGTAGTCCTTCATTGCTGAGAAGGGGCGCGCGTAGTCATGCCCGCGGATGGCGACCGACGGCGCGTGGCTGACGCCGACTCCGAGGATGAACCGATCGGGCCAGGCTTCGGAGATAGACCGCCCGCCTGCCGCCATGGCCATCGGGTCGCGCGCCCATATGTTGGCGATGCCGCTTGCGACCACGAGGCTCGAGGTCGCACTAAGAAAGATGGCGGCCTGGACGAATGTCTCTCGACCCGCGGCTTCGCCATACCAGAGCGTGCCGTAGCCAAGCTTCTCCATCTCGGCGACGAGTTCGCGCTGCACGGTGGCGGGCTGGCCGGTCAGCGAACCGGCAAAAATCCCCAACTTGCCGGGTTTGATGTTGCCCAGCCGAGAAAGACCCATGCCCATGCTGGTACCTCGCCGGCGGTTATGACATTCCCAGCGTCAACTGTTTGCACAAGCTTCGAGCACCAGGTGGCCGAGCTCGTCAAGGCGCTTGCATAGGGGTCTAGCTGGGTCGGTCGGGGAGACGGGCGGAAGTTCAGCCTAAGAAATGGGCCATCGTCAATCGCGATTTCCGGAAGGTCGCGCGCAGGAATGAACGCCGGCCGCGCGGTGCGATGAGCGGATCGCCGTGGTCGGCTACTATTCGCCGCGCCGTTGATCCGTAAGCACTCAGAGACGCAGAACCTGGTCGACGCCGACAAATGACTGCATCGCTGCCTGAAGACCTCAGCCCCGACCGACGGACAGCCTTCGCGCGAGCGCTGCGCGGTCAGCTGCGCGGCGAGGTGCGCTTCGACACCGCCAGCCGGGCCATGTATTCGGTTGACGCCTCCAACTACCGCCACGTCCCGGTCGGAGTCGTTCTTCCCATGGACGAAGCCGACACCATCACAGCTGTTTCCATCGGTCGGGAGTTCGGCGTCGCCGTCCTGCCTCGAGGTGGGGGAACCAGCCTGGCCGGCCAGACATGCAACGTGGCCCTCGTCCTCGATTTCTCGAAGTACATGCGCAACATCGTCGACCTCGACCCAATCGCGCGAACTGCGCGAATCCAACCCGGGATCGTCCTCGATTCACTGAGAACCGCGGCCGAGAGCCACGAGCTCACCTTCGGCCCCGACCCGTCGACCCACGATCGCTGCACGTTGGGCGGGATGATCGGCAACAACTCGTGCGGCGTGCATTCGGTCATGGCTGGGCTCACGTCGGACAACGTCGAGAGGCTCAGGGTCATGACGTACGACGGACTGATCCTGGACGTGGGACCGACGCCGGCCGAGGAGCTCGATCGAATCATCGCGGCAGGCGGACGGCAGGGCGAGATCTACAAGGGCCTCGTGAAGATGCGCGACACCTATGGCGATGAGGTTCGCAAGCGCTTCCCCAAGATTCCGCGGCGCGTGTCCGGCTACAACCTGGACCAGCTGCTGCCCGAGAAAGGCTTCAACGTGGCGCGAGCTCTGGTTGGCACTGAGGGCACCTGCGTCACCGTGCTCGAGGCACTGGTTCGCCTGGTGCCCAGCCCACAAGTCAGGCGCCTTCTCGTGCTCGGTTACGAGGACGTCTACATCGCCGCAGCCGCGGTGCCGATGATCATGGAGCACCGCCCGATCGGCCTCGAAGGTTTCGACGGAGTGCTTCTCGAGAACGTGCGACTCAAGGGCATCAGCCCGCGGGGCCAGGCGGCCCTGCCGGATGGCGGTGCCTGGCTGTTGGTGGAGTTCGGGGCTGACACGGTGGCCGATTGCGAGGACCAGGCCCGAGCGCTTATGGATCACCTTGCCAAGGGCCCTCACGCGCCGACACCCAAGCTCTTGACCGACGCGAAGGACGCTGAGGCCGTCTGGGCGGTGAGGGAGTCGGGGCTCGGCGCGGCGGCGCGCGTGCCGGGCAAGAAACCAACCTGGCCTGGATGGGAGGACACCGCGGTCCGGCCCGACCAGCTGTCGGACTACCTGCGCGAGTTCAAAGTGCTTCTCGACCGCTACGGGTACCGGGCGCCGCTGTACGGCCACTTCGGCGAGGCTTGCGTGCATCCGCGCATCGACTTCGATCTGGTCACCAAAGAAGGCATAAGCAATTTCCGGCGCTTCCTCGACGATGGCGCCGACCTTTGTATTCGCTATGGCGGATCGCTGTCAGGCGAGCACGGCGATGGTCAGGCCCGAGCCGCGCTCTATCCGAAGATGTTCGGCGACAGGCTGGTCGGAGCGTTCAAAGAGTTCAAGGCGCTGTGGGACCCGGAGTCGCGCATGAATCCGGGCAAGCTGGTCGAGGCCCGAGAGCCGGACCAGGATCTCCGCCTCGGTACCACCTACAAGCCGCTGCCGGTCCACACGCATTTCCAGTTTCCCGACGAGCCCGACGGCATGGCAGGTTCGGTGCTGCGCTGCGTCGGCGTTGGCAAGTGCCGGAAACAGGATGGCGGCACGATGTGCCCCAGCTACATGGTGACCATGGAGGAAATGCACTCCACCCGTGGAAGGGCTCGCCTGCTGCACGAGATGCTGACCGGCGACCTGGTGCGCGACGGGTGGCGGAACGAGGGTGTCAAGGAGGCGCTTGATCTCTGCTTTGCGTGCAAGGCGTGCAAGACCGAGTGCCCTGTCAACGTGGACATGGCGACCTTCAAAGCTGAGTTCCTCTCCCACTACTACGAAGGTCGGCTTCGTCCGCTCTCGGCCTACGCGATAGGCCTCTTTCCATGGTTGGCGCGTTACGGCAGCGTCGCCCCTGGCCTGGCCAACTGGACCGCCCGCAGTTTCGCACCGTTGGCGAAGGCCGTCATCGGTGTGGCGCCGGAGCGCCAGCTGCCCGAGTTGGCGCCGGTGAGCTTCAAGTCCTGGTTCCGCCGGCGCAA
>Ga0209117_1000908_pt1 | contig 10945 bp, 6 predicted proteins | sample BlaSpr_A8_OM2_M2_FD_187978 | JGI IMG/M metagenome (GOLD analysis project Ga0209117, IMG submission 187978) | Forest soil microbial communities from Thunder Bay, Ontario, Canada - Black Spruce, Ontario site 2_A8_OM2_M2 (SPAdes) (version 2) | ecosystem: Environmental > Terrestrial > Soil > Boreal...
GCGTCTCGCGGAGCCGCTTGCGTGCCCGGCCTTTCAGCTTGTCCACGCGCCCGCCGAGCCGAGCGATCACGGCGTCGAGCTCGGTGTCCGATCGCCGCAGTCGACGCTCGCGCACCCCGCGCGCCACACTGACGGCCGCGACCGCGGCGAGCGAAACGAGCGTCCCGAGCACGGCCACGGGCTGGCGGCGCACCAGGCGCCGCGGATCGAGGTCCTCACGGACCCGCGTCTGCAGCTCGCGTATGTCGACATCGAGGCTCGCCCGGAGATCGGCTAGCTCGCGCTCCGTCCGAGCAGACGCGCTTTCGCCCAACGCATCGTCTCCTTCAATGAATTGATCGTCCGGGTCGGACCGCGAAGCTCGAGCTTCTTGTATCCGATGTAGCCCGTGAGCGCGGCGAGCGCGACGAACAGCAGCAGGACGACCAGCGCCGCCGCCCAGAAGGGGAGCACCAGCGAGACCAGCGCGATGATGAAAACGGTCAGCGCGACCAACGTGCACAGGACGCACGCCAGGGCGACGCCGAACCACATCGCTGCGCGCAGGTTCGCGCGGACGATCTCCGCGATCTCCTGCCTGGGCAGCTCGAGCTGTTTTCGGATGTAGAGCCGCACGTTGTCGCGGACGCGGCCGAGGAGCGTGCGGTAACCCGGTCGTTCGTACAAGGAGGGCGACTGTACCCCAGGCGTTCGCACTTGGGGCGTCTGGCGAGCACGAAGTTTGCCAGTAAGTCGGCTAGTGACCGACGGCTGGACGATTCCCGTATCCGCGCCGTCCACGACGAGCCTCCAGCTGTCGGCGAATGAGATCGGCTTCCAGCGCTCGCTCTACAACTTCGCGTGCGACGGGTTCCCGCGACTTTCTGCGAGAATCGCGAGGTCCACTAGGGAGGTGCCAGGTGCCCGCACGCCGCAGCCCGACGAAGAAGAAGACGACCGCGAAGCCGAAGAAGCGGGTCTACCTCTTCGTCGACGGCAAGGCCGAGGGCAGTGCCCAGATGCGCGCGCTCCTGGGTGGCAAGGGCGCCGGCATCGCGGAGATGACGAACGCGGGCCTCCCGGTGCCGCCGGGCTTCACGATCACGACCGCGGCCTGCAACGCTTACTTCGCGTCGGGCAAGAAGTTCCCGCCGGGTCTTTGGGATCAGGTTGAGAACGCGCTCGCGCGGGTGGAGAAGTCGACCGGAAAGAGGCTCGGCGACACGAAGAATCCGCTCCTGGTCTCGGTCCGCTCGGGCGCGGCGATGTCGATGCCGGGGATGATGGACACGGTCCTCAACCTCGGCCTCAACGACGAGAGTCGCGCGGCCCTGGAAAAGCTCACGAAGAACTCGCGCTTCGCCTGGGATGCGTACCGGCGCTTCATCTCGATGTTCGGGCGCATCGTGCAGGACATCCCGGCGGACAAGTTCGATCACGCTCTCGAGGCGAAGAAGAAGGCGACCGGCGCGAAGATCGACACCGACCTCACGCCGAAAGCGCTGCAGGACCTCGTCGCCGAATTCAAGGAGATCGTGCGCCGCGAGACCAAGAAACCGTTCCCGACCGAGCCGCTGGACCAGCTGCGCCTCGCGATCGAGGCCGTCTTCAACTCATGGTTCGGACGTCGCGCGGTCGACTACCGCAACGCGTTCAAGATCCCCCACGACCTGGGCACCGCGGTCAACGTCCAGTCGATGGTGTTCGGCAACATGGGCGACGACTCCGGTACCGGTGTCGCGTTCACGCGAAACCCGAACACCGGGGCGAAGGAGCTCTACGGGGAATACCTGGTCAACGCCCAGGGCGAGGACGTCGTCGCCGGCATCCGCACGCCGTCGAAGATCTCTCAGATGAAGCAGGAGATGCCGAAGGTCTACGCGCAGTTCGAGAAGATCGCGCAGCGGCTCGAGAAGCATTACCGCGACGTCCAGGACCTCGAGTTCACCATCGAGCGCGCCAAGCTCTATATGCTCCAAACGCGCAGCGCGAAACGGACGGCGCGCGCCGCGGTGAAGATCGCGACCGACATGGTGCGCGAGAAGCTCATCAACAAGGACGAGGCGCTCCAGCGCGTCGATCCGATGCACGTCGAGCAGCTCCTCCTTCCGCGATTCGACGAGGCGGAGGTCGAGAAGGCACGCAAGGCGGGTCGCTTCCTCGCGAAGGGGCTCAACGCCTCGCCCGGCGCCGCGACGGGCCGCGCCGTGTTCGACGCGGACCGTGCCGTCGAGCTCAAGGGATCGAAGCAGCTCGTCGTGCTGGTGCGTCCGGAGACGAGCCCCGACGACTTCCACGGCATGATCGCCGCAACCGGCATCCTGACCGCCCGCGGTGGGTCGACGAGTCACGCGGCCGTCGTCGCGCGCGGTCTCGGTCTGCCGTGCGTCGCCGGCGTCGCGGCGCTCGATATCGATCTCGCAAAGCGTCTCATGCGCGTCGGCGACAAGCTCGTGCGCGAGGGCGACGCGATCTCGATCGACGGAACGACGGGCGAGGTCTTCCTCGGCGAGCTCCCGACGATCCAGCCGAACTTCCGCGAAGAGAAGGAGCTGATCGAGCTGCTCGCGTGGGCCGACCAGCGCCGCACGCTCGGTGTCTGGGTGAACGCGGACACGCCGGAGGAGTGCCGCCTCGCGCGCGAGCTGGGTGCCGAGGGCGTCGGCCTCGCGCGGACAGAGCACATGTTCCGGCAGGCCGAGCGCCTGCCGATCGTGCAGGACATGATCATGGCCGACGAGGTCGAGGGACGGAAGAAGGCGCTCGCGAAGCTCCTGCCGTTCCAGCAGGGCGACTTCTTCGAGATGTACCAGGCGATGGACGGTCTGTCCGTCGTCATCCGGCTCATCGACCCGCCGCTGCACGAGTTCCTGCGCGAGTACGCGGATGTGGACGTGGACATCGCCGTCATGCGCGCGACAGGGAAGGACGGAGCGGAGCTCGAGCGCAAAGAGAAGATCGAGCGACGCCTGCAGCAGCTCCACGAGGACAACCCGATGCTCGGCCTGCGCGGCTGCCGCCTCCTGCTCGTGTATCCCGAGATCCTCGAGATGCAGATCCGCGCCATCCTCGGCGCCGCGATCGACGCGTCGGAGAAGGGCATCAAGGCCAAGCCCGAGATCATGATGCCGCTCGTCGGCGTCATGGGTGAGCTCGATCGCCTGCAGGAGCAGGTCGTCGCCGTCGCGGAGGCGGTCTTCAAGGAGCGCGGCAAGAGGGTGCCGTACAAGTTCGGCACGATGATCGAGATCCCGCGCGCTTGCCTGATCGCCGACGAGATCGCGACGAAGGCCGAGTTCTTTTCCTTCGGGACGAACGACCTGACGCAGACGATCCTCGGTATCTCGCGCGACGACGCGCAGAAGAGCTTCCTCACCAAGTACGTCGAGCAGAAGATCATCCCTGCGGACCCGTTCCAGGTGCTCGACCGCGACGGCGTCGGCGCGATGATGCGCATCGCCATCGAGCGCGGGCGCAAGACCCGACCAGGCCTCAAGATCGGGATCTGTGGCGAGCACGGCGGCGACCCGTCGTCGATCGAGTTCTGTCATCAGGTCGGGCTGACGTACGTGTCGCCGTCGACCTATCGCGTGCCGGTCGCGCGACTCGCGGCGGCGCAGGCGGCGATCGCGGGGAAGAAGGAGAAGGACCGCTAAGACGCCGGCCCATTAGTCTTAGAGGCCGGCATGGCCACCAAAGTTGAGCGCGGCGCGAAGCTCTCACGCGACAAGAGCGTGGCGTCGCTGCGGATACGCGAGCGTTCCGAAGAGCTCGAGGTCGCGTCGCTCGCGGCGTACGCGACGAAGAGCGCCGACGGCCGGCGCGACAAGCCGGACGAGCCGTCGCCGACGCGGACGGCGTTCGCGGTCGACCGCGATCGCATCATCCACAGCAAGGCCTTCCGGCGCACGAAGCACAAGACGCAGGTGTTCCTCGCGCCGATCGGCGACCACTACCGTACGCGGCTCACGCATACGCTCGAGGTGAACCAGATCGGCCGCGCGATCGCGCGCGCCCTGCGGCTCAACGAGGATCTGGTCGAGGCGATGGCGCTGGGGCACGACATCGGGCACACGCCGTTCGGCCACATCGGCGAGGAGCTGCTCGCGCGATTCCTCCCCGATGGGTTCCGTCACAACCAGCAGAGCGTCCGCATCGCCGAGAAGCTTGAGAAGAACGGTGCGGGTCTGAACCTCACCAAGCAGACGCGCGACGGGATCCTCAAACACAGCGCGTTGACCGAAGGTGGTCTCGAGACCGCAGCCTGGGGCGTGCCGGAGACACCGGAGGGCTGGGTCGTCCGCTACGCGGACAAGATCGCGTATCTGCACCACGACATCGACGATGCGATGCGGGCCGGGATCATCACCGAGGCGGACCTGCCCAGCGACATCCGGACAGCGCTGGGCGACGACCGCGCCGAGCGCCTCGACACGATGATCTATGACGTCGTCGTCACCTCATACGGAAAGCCTGAAGTAGCTATGAGCCGCGAGGTCCTCGAGACGAGCAACGCCCTGCGCAAGTTCATGTTCGACAACGTCTATCTCTCCGGGCCGGCAAAGACGGAGGACGAGAAGGCGCAGGGTGTGCTGTGGGAACTCCTGCAGTACTTCGAGGCGCACCCGGATCGGATGCCGTCCGAGCATCAGCGGATCGCCTCCCAGGAGAGCGTGAAACGGGCCGTCGCGGACTACATCGCCGGCATGACTGACGGGTACGCGCTGGATACGTACACGAGCCTCTTCATCCCGGCGGCCTGGAGTCATCTCTAGGCCACTCGCCCACCCGGAAGCCACGTTTTCTGTGTAACAGGCACGCAACTTGCCACGCCCGTCGAGTGATGAGGGAGCCGCGGCCTACCGACCTTGCGGTCAGCGGCCATGCCGTCCAGTTCTGGGAGCGCGAGTCCTACCTGCTCGACAGCGTCAGCGACTACATCGGCGCGGCGCTCAGCGCGGCGAGCGCCGGCGCCGGCGTCGTCATCGCGACCCCCCAGCACCGCGAGGGGATCGCGCAGCGCCTGAGGGCCCGCGGCCTCGACATCGCCCGCGCCGGAGCGCGGGGCCTGTACACGCCGCTCGACGCACGCGACACGCTCAACACGTTCATGGTCGACGGGTGGCCCGACCCGGCGCGCTTCGACGACACGATCGGGACGCTGATCGCAAAGACGCGGGAGGTGGCGCCGCAGGTCCACGCTTTCGGAGAGATGGTCGCTCTGCTCTGGGCCGAGGGGAACGCCGACGCCGCGATCCGTCTCGAGGAGCTGTGGGACGAGCTCGGAGCGCGCCACACGTTCTCGCTTCTGTGCGCGTATCCCATCGAAGCGTTCCACGACACGTCGCACACGAAATCGTTCAACGACATGGCCGCGATCCATACGAGCGTGATCCCCGCTGAGAGCTGCATGGAGCTGTCGGGAGACGCGCAGCTTCGCGTGATCGCGCAGCTTCAACAGCAGGCGGCGGCGCTCGAGGCCGAGACGATCCAGCGCCGGAACGCGGAGGCCGAGCTGCGCAGAAAGATGGAGTTGCTGTCCGACGCCGATCAGCGGAAGGACGAATTCCTCGCGATGCTCGGACACGAGCTGCGGAACCCGCTCGCGCCGGTCACGACGGCGCTCGAGCTCATGCGGCTGCACAACGATGAGCCGCTTCGCGTCATGCGCGCGCGCGAGACGATCGAGCGCCAGGTCGAGCACATGACGCGTCTCATCGACGACCTGCTTGACGTCTCGCGCATCACACGCGGAAAGATCGAGCTGCGGCAGGAGGCGGTGGTCCTTTCGGCGTTGGTCGCGCGCGCGGTCGAGGCGGCACGACCGGTCATCGACGAGCGTGGCCATCGACTGACGCTGGATCTTCCGCACGACCCCGTCACGCTCAGCGCGGACCCCGCGCGGCTCGAGCAGGTGCTCACGAACCTCCTGAACAACGCCGCGAAGTACACGGACGTCGGGGGCCGCATCTGGGTGCGCGCGGTCGTCCAGGCCGGTCAGCTCCTTCTGTCGGTAAGAGACGACGGCGCGGGGCTCACGCCAGCGATGCGCGAGCGCGTCTTCGATCTCTTCGTCCAAGGGCCTGAGATGCGCGCCTACACACGTGGCGGGCTCGGCATCGGGCTCACGCTCGTGCGCCGGCTGGTCGAGATGCACGGCGGCACCGTTGACGCGCGGAGCGATGGTCCGGGGCAGGGAAGTGAGTTCATCGTGCGTCTACCGATCCGCCCCGCGTCGCAGGTCGCGATCGACGGCGACTCCAGCGGCGCCGCCCTCGCGGCGCTGCCCGAGCGAAGGATCCTCGTCGTCGACGACAACGTCGATGCGGCGGACGCTCTCGCCGAGCTGCTGCGCGACTACGGCCACGATGTGCGCGCGGTGCACGACGGCCCCAGCGCGATGGAGCAAGCGGCGCTGCATCGCCCGGACATCGTGCTGCTCGACATCGGCATGCCGGGATTCGACGGCTATGAGGTCGCGCGGCGGATGCGCACAGAGCTCGGGCTGAAGGCGATGCTCGTCGCGCTCACCGGATATGGCGAGGCGCGCCACCGCCGGCAGTCGCGCGATGCCGGGTTCGATCAGCACGTCACGAAGCCCGTCGACATGCGCAAGCTGGAGAAGCTGCTCACTCTTCCGAACTGACGGGCGCGGCGTCGCCATCCCTGCGACACTGATGAGCAGTGCCCGGTGATTTCGATACCGTCAAAGAGCGCGTCGACATCGTCCAACTCATCAGCGAGAGCGTCCCTCTCAAGAAGGCTGGTCGTGGCTACGTCGGGCTGTGCCCCTTCCATCTCGAGAAGACGCCGTCGTTCCACGTCGACGCGGAGCGCCGGACCTACAAGTGTTTCGGGTGTGGCCAATTTGGAGACGTGTTCACCTGGCTCGAGAAGCAGCGCGGGCTATCGCCGGCCGAGGCATTGAAGGAGCTCGCCGAGCGCGCCGGTGTCGAGTTGAAGACGCGCGCACCGGAGGAGCGGAAGCTCGAGGAGCGCCTCCTCGCTGCGAACGATGCCGCCTCCTTCTACTTCCGTCAGGCCCTCCGCGGCACGCCGCGGGGCAAGTCCGTCGCGGAGTACCTCGCCAAGCGCGGCATAACGCAAGAGTCCATCGACGCCTTCGGTATCGGCTACGCGCCGGACGAGCGTGACAGCCTCCTCCTGTACCTCAAGAAGAAGGGCTTCAACGAGGACGAGGCCGTCGCAGCCGGGCTGGTCACCAAGAACGACCGGGGGCTCTGGGACCGGTTCCGGGAGCGCCTGATGGTCCCGATCCGCGACCGGCGCGGCCGGGCCATCGCGTTCGGTGGCCGGGCGATGCGGGACGACCAGCAGGGCAAATACGTCAATTCCGCCCAGACCCTCCTGTTCAACAAAAGCGCCACGCTGTACGGCCTCGACAAGGCGAGCGCCGCCATCCGGAAGGAGGGCACGGCCGTGATCGTTGAGGGCTATTTCGACACGATCGCCTGCCACCAGTCGGGATTCACGAACGTCGTGGCGTCGATGGGCACGGCGCTGACAGAGGACCAGTACCGCGTGCTCAACGACATGAAGATCGAGCGAGCGATCGTGGCCTTCGACGGGGACGCCGCCGGCCAGCGCTCCGCCGAGTCCCGCGGGCGGGAGCTGCTGAGCGCCCTCAGTCGGTTCGGGGCGGGCGCCGGCGGCGGGCGGCTGGGCACCCGCACCGGCCTGGCGCTCTTCGTGACCGTGCTCCCGGAGGGCCTCGACCCCGACGACGTCGCCCGGAAGGACCCCGGGCTGTTCCGCCGGCTGCTGGCAGACGCCAAGCCGCTGCTCGAATTCCTGATCGACCGGGTGCGCGAGACATCGCGCCTGGACCGCCCGGAAGGGCAGCTGCGCTTCCTGCAGCGGACGGCGGCCCTTATCGCCGAGGAGCCCGATCCGGTCCGGCGCGAGGTGTATCTGTCCAAGGTCGCGGGAAGTGCCGGGGTCGATCCTGCGTTCCTAAGACAGAAGCTCCCCGCAGCGGGAACCGGAGCGGGTGGGCAGCGACCGACCCGTGCGGCGACCACGGAGCTCGCGGAGACGCGGGGCGAGGCGGCAATGCCGAAACAAACGCCTCCTTATGAGCGTTACGTCATGGCACTATTAACTCGTTATCCGGAGGAAATCGCGCGCGCCGACCTCGCTCCTACTGACCTGGTAGACCCCCTCCTGCGTGCGCTCTACGAACAGCTCCAGGCGGGGAAGCGTCCGGACTCTGACTTGCCGGCTCACCTGGCCGCCTTCGCTGCGGCACTTGGCGCCAATGCGCCTGAGCTCGACGAACAGACGGACCCAGGCCAGGTGATCGAGATCGCCGCGCTGCGCCTTCGGGAAAGGAACGTGCAGCGTCGTCTGGGTGAAGCGCGAGCCCAGCTCGCGCGGGCCGATGGCGACGTCGGTGGGTTGGATGGCGAGATCGCGCGCATGGGCGAGGAGCTCGAACAGCTCATGAAACGGCGCGAGCGCCGGACCGTCCTGCGCAGCGAGCTGGAACGAGAAGAGGATCGATGAAAGCGACAACTAAGGAAAAAGAGACCGAGAAGGCCGCCCCTGAGCGCACCGGGATCCACCCGGAGCACAAGGAGCAGGCCGAGCGTCTGCTCGCGCGCGGGCGCCAGCAGGGCTATGTCACGCAAGAGGACATCGTGCGGGCGATCCCCGATGCCGAGCCGGGCGAGGTCGAGGAGCTGCTCCTCGCTCTCGACGACAACAACGTCGAGATCCTCGAGGCCGAGCGCGGCCCGAACTGGTCCCAGGTCAAAGAAGAAGAGGAAGAGACCGAGGAGCTGCAGCGTGAGGACGCCATCTCGGCGGTCCTCGCCAGCGACCTCATCAGCGTCGATGACCCGGTCCGCATGTACCTCAAGGAGATCGGCAAGGTCCCTCTGCTCACGGCGGAGGAAGAGGTCAACCTCGCGAAGTCGATCGAGCTTGGGGAGCAGGCGCTCGTGTCGCCCGCGCTCGCGGTCATCCATCTGTACGAGCTCGGCGTCGAGGTCAAGAAGCGCATGGCGCTGGGCCGACCGAAGGAGTTCGTCGACGAAGCCACGCGCTTCACGGACAAGTCGCTCCGTCGAACGCTCGGCGACGACGAGAGCGGGAAAGAGCTGAAGCGTCTCACGAACCGGCTGCTCAAGCTCCGCGATCCGCTCAAGGCCGAGGCGAACAGCAAAGAGATCTCGACCGAGGCGAAGGTGCTGATCGACGAGACCGTCGACCTCATCGATGCCGCGAAGCGCGACGCGCAGCGTCTCGCGTTCCGCATCCTGCCGCAGTACGCGAAGATCCACGGGCCTGCGGAGGGCGCGGAGCGGCTGGGCGAGCTCGTCATGCTCGGGCAAGAGGTGCGCGACGTCCTCGTGAAGAACCTGAACATGCTCATCGAGTCGGATGCCGACGAGCAGCGCGCGCTCCGTCGACTCGCCGACGAGCTGATCCAGAAGGGCGACGACGCGCGTCACAACCTGACCGAGGCGAACCTCCGACTCGTCGTGTCGATCGCGAAGAAGTACATCGGTCGTGGCATGTCCTTCCTCGATCTCATCCAGGAAGGGAACATCGGCCTGATCCGCGCGGTCGAGAAGTTCGACTACCGCAAGGGCTACAAGTTCTCGACCTATGCGACGTGGTGGATCCGTCAGGCCATCACGCGCGCCATCGCAGACCAGGCGCGGACGATCCGCATCCCGGTCCACATGGTCGAGACGATCAACAAGCTCATCCGCGTGTCGCGTGGCCTGCTCCAGGAGCTGGGCCGCGAACCGACGGCGGAGGAGATCGCCGAGCGAATGCTCATCACGCCGGACAAGGTTCGCGAGATCGTGAAGGTCTCACAGGAGCCTGTCTCGCTCGAGACGCCGATCGGTGAAGAGGAGGACAGTCACCTCGGTGACTTCATCCCCGACAACCAGGCGCTCGCGCCGTCCGACGCGGCGTCGCACAAGCTGCTGAAGGAGCAGGTGGAGAGCGTGCTCGAGGGCCTCACCGGTCGCGAGCGTCGTGTGCTCCAGCTGCGCTTCGGGCTCGAGGACGGCCGTACGCGAACCCTCGAAGAGGTGGGCCGCGAGTTCAACGTGACCCGCGAGCGCATCCGCCAGATCGAGGCGAAGGCGCTGCGCAAGCTGCGTCACCCGAGCCGGAGCCGCAAGCTGAAGGACTACCTGGAATAGCGGAACGCGAGGTCGATCAGGGCGAGCTCGAGCGACTGGGCTCGGCCCTGCGCCTCGCGGAGTCCGCGCTCGAGGAAGCGCTCGAGGCCGCGGAGAATCTCGGGAATTTCGACCGCCGCTTCGACGTCCCGCGCGCGATCGGCGGAGCCCAGCGTCTGGTCCAGAACGCGAATGAAGCGGTGGACGCGGCGCGCCAGAAATAGCGGGATTAGCATCACGTGATGCGTCAGCTCATCGGTAAGCGTCTCCTCGACATCGACGTCGGTTAGATCGCCGAGCTCGCCCGCGCGTACCCGCGCACGGTGGTCGACGCCGGCACGGGTGACGGGCGCTATCCGCTCCATGTAGCGCGCACCAGAGCGGACACCCTCGCGATCGGACTGGATGGCTCCGCGGACACGCTCGCGTACGCGGCGCGGCTTGCGATTCGCGAACGGCTGCCGAACCTCGTCCTCTTGCGCGAGCCTCTCGAGAGGCTCGCGCTCGAGTCCGTCGCGGACGAGGTCACGATCCATTTCCCGTGGGGCTCGCTGCTGCGAGGCGCGCTCGCGGAAGACGACCGCGTGTTCGCGGCGATATGCCGCCTGCCCTGTCCCGGTGGTGGGCTGACACTCCTGTTGTCGGTGATCGCCCGGGACGACGCACCGCCGCTTGGCGATCGCGAGATCGCGCGCGTCGAGCGCAATTTTGAAGGTAAGGTGCCGCTGCACACGCTGCGCGCGAACATCGACTATGCCCAGGTTGAGGCGTATACGACGTACGGCCGCATCGGAGTGAAGGTC
>Ga0209117_1000909_pt1 | contig 10944 bp, 11 predicted proteins | sample BlaSpr_A8_OM2_M2_FD_187978 | JGI IMG/M metagenome (GOLD analysis project Ga0209117, IMG submission 187978) | Forest soil microbial communities from Thunder Bay, Ontario, Canada - Black Spruce, Ontario site 2_A8_OM2_M2 (SPAdes) (version 2) | ecosystem: Environmental > Terrestrial > Soil > Boreal...
AAGCCGCAGAAAAAGGAAGTGGATTTGCGCAAGGTGCTCGAAGAGGCACTCACGCTGCGCGAATACGACTTGAAGGTCAACAACGTTTCGCTGGAACGCGAAATCCCCGATGCCCTGCCCTCGGTCGTGGCCGATCCGCACCAGTTGGAGCAGGTCTTCCTGAACGTTATCAACAACGCCCTCGATGCCATGGTAGAGGGCAGCGGCAGCGGTGTGTTGAAAGTGCGAGTGTTCAAGAAAGACGCCTACGTGTGCGCGGAGTTCGATGACAGCGGTCCGGGCATCAAGGACCCGAGCCGGATTTTCGATCCCTTCTACACCACTAAGTCGGTGGGCAAGGGAACCGGCCTTGGGTTGAGCATCTGCTACGGGATCGTCAAGGAGCACGGCGGGGAAATCGTGGCGCGCAACCGGGAAGAGGGCGGAGCCACGATTGCAGTCCGTTTCCCGGCGAGCGAGAAACCAGCCTTGCCGGAGACGGTGGCGCCCACGCGGCGAGAGTCGCTGCTGGCAGGGCGCGTGCTCCTGGTCGAAGACGAAGAAGCGGTGCTGGAATTTGAACGAGACGTGCTGGTCGGTGCGGGAGCCGAAGTCACTGCATCCATGAGCGTGGAGGACACGCAGGAGCGCCTCCGCAATGGCTCTTTCGATGTGATCGTGATGAATGGCCGCATGCCGGGCGGGTACAGCGCGCAAGAAATGTACGAGTGGATCGCGAAAAACTGCCCCGGTCTGGAGAAAGGGCTGCTGCTGACGTTTTCCACTGTGACCGACCCGCAGACGCGAAGTTTCCTGCAAGAGCAGGGCGTGCCGTCGCTGGCGAAGCCGTTTGAGGTGGCGGACCTGATTTCACAGGTGCGTAGGCTGAGCCAGAGAGAAGGCAAACCGGGAAAGACGAATGATAAGAACGAAGAAAAATCCTCCGTGGCGATCGCGGGAGCATAGCCGCAGCCGAACTGCCTAGAGTTGTCCCTGCTAAAGTTGTCCCTTCAAGCCCCGCGTCATTTCTGTAATCAATTTTTCGTTGCGCCGGTACCAGCGCCAGTGCCCCTCTCTCTTGGCCTCCACCAGGCTGGCTTTTTCCAGGATTCGCATGTGATGCGAAACGGTAGGCTGCGACAGCTTCACGCGCCGCTCGATATCGGCGGCACAGAGCCCGGTTTTCTTGTCGAGGGAGCAGCCACCTTTTTCTTTGAGCGCGCGCAGAATTCGGCGGCGAGTCGGGTCGGCAATGGCGTGCAGGAAGCGATCAAGATGGGGACCGGCGTGAGCCATGATGAGGAAGGGTAACAGAAAGAATGTTCTCAATTACCAAATTACCCGAGTACAAAATTACAAATTCTTCTCTATTTCTTCACAATTGGATTGTAGCCATCGCTGATGAGGCGGGCGCGCATGGCCTCGGCTTCCTTCAGGTCGGCGTAGGGTCCGACCTGAACGTGATAGAGCTTGTCGCTGGAAGGACTGTTAGCGGTGAAGGCCGGATACTGCTTCTTTTTCAGAGCCCCGACCAGCGATTCGGCGTCTTCCTGCCGGCGAACCGCGGCGACCTGCACATAGTAACCGCCGCTCGGGGACGCCGCGGCTGCGGCGTCTGTGGCGGACTTTGGCGGTGCTTCCGCGGTGGAGGCCGCCGGTTGCGCCTTCGAATCCCGAGGCGTGAGCGCGGCGTCGGCATTCTTCTCGCCTACGGCCTTGTAAAAACTAAACTCGCCAGACTGCGGCGGTGGCTGGGGAGCGCCATTTTTTGTGGCCGAGGGCCGAACGGTGCCCGCCGGAGCTGCAGTTGGAGCGCTCTGCAAGCTGCCCGCGCCTGCGATGGTGGTTCTTCTGCCGAGCGAAAAGCCGATCGCAAAGAAGAAAGCGCAGACCAGAACCAGGCCGAAGAAAATGGCCAGCATGCGGCCGGTGCCAAGCGTGATCTCCGTATCCTGCTGCGTCGTGGGCATGAAGAGTATTGTTGACCTCTACTAGCCTGCTGCCGTCACTGGCCTGCTGGCATCCGTGTTTCGTATCAGGGTATCGCTTTAGCGATACGCACGTTCTTCTACATTAGATGCCCCTTTAGGGGCTGGCCATCAAATATCGACTATCGACTCTTCCGCGACCTCTAGCTTCCTGCCGGCGTCGCAGGTGTAGGCGCAGTCGCGAGCAACTTCTGCATGCCGGAGAAGAAATCGACGGGCACGGGGAACACGACAGTCGTATTTTTCTCGACGCCGATTTCGGTGAGCGTTTGCAGATACCGCAACTGGATGCTGACCGGTTCGCTGGACAGCAGGTGTGCGGCGTCCACCAGGCGCTGGGCGGCGGAGAACTCGCCTTCGGCGTGGATGATCTTCGAACGCTTTTCGCGTTCCGCCTCGGCCTGCTTGGCCATGGCGCGCAACATGGACTCGGGCATGTCCACCTGCTTGACTTCCACGTTGCTGACCTTCACGCCCCAGGGCGCGGTGTGGGTGTCGAGGATGCTCTGTAGGCGCAGATTGATTTTGTCGCGGTGAGCCAGCAATTCGTCGAGTTCCTGTTCGCCGAGCACCGAGCGCAACGTAGTCTGGGCAAACTGCGAGGTCTGATACACGTAGTTGGAAACCTCGACGACCGCTTTGTTCGGGTCGACCACGCGCAGGAAAATGACCGCGTTGACTTTCAACGTGACGTTGTCGCGGGTGATGATGTCCTGCGGCGGAACTTCCAGCGCTTCCTGCCGCAGCGAAATGCGCACCATGCGGTCGATCGGGGCGAACACCAGAATTACTCCCGGGCCCTTGGCCGTACCTAACAGGCGGCCGAGCCGGAAGATGACGCCGCGCTCATATTCGGCCAGGATCTTGATGGAACTCAGCAGGTAGATGATGAGGATGACGATGCCAACGCTGACCACCGGAAACCCGAGCTCCATATACGCCTCCCGGCAACTTGTGATTTAGAGTCTCAGCGGATTGTAGCGCAAGTGAGCGGGTAACGGCGGTGAGGGACATGCCCTACGGCTCGTAAATCTGCACGTTGTTGTAAACGGTGCTCTGACCCAAAACGCCATTGTTTGAGCCGCCGAAGCAATACAACAGATTGTTTACTACAGCGCTGCCCGGCCCCACGACCGCCTGCGGCATGGCAAGGAGAGTCGCCCACTTGTCGGTCGTGGCGTTGAAGGACTCGTTGACACTCAGCGGTGTTCCACTGCCTCCACCTGCGCCATTGATTCCACCAGCGGAATACAGCAACCCTAAAATGGCTGCCGAACAGCCCGCTTGCCGGGATGTCGGATCCGCCGCCAGAGTCGGTTGCCCAGAGTAGCCGTTCTTCCATCCGGTGCTTCTACTTCGCGGGAACCGACGTTCTGGGCGCGGGCGCGCCTCGCAATAATCCTTCGGTACTCAGATCCTCGTCGATGTCAGGCCAATGAATTCCGTAGCCACCGCCGGCAATTTTCCAGTTCTTGCGCTGCGAGGCTGTGGCCTCGAGCAGGCGGGGATACCAGACGAGTGGCACGGTGATGACGCGGCCATCGTGCAGGTTCACGCTGATTGTGTCGTCGGTGAATTGGACGTCCAGCACGCGCTCATCCGCCGACGATGCCGAAAAAGTCATTCCATGCCTCCAGAAACCGCTGACGCGACTCTGTCACCATCGATTGTATCTCGCAGTTCGTGGGCGCGAAATCCAAAATTGCCTGCCAGTTGGACAGGACTAAGCCAGAATTTGGCCGACAGATCGTCGCGGTCAACATGAATGTGCGGCGGCTCGTTGGGCTCGTGACTGTAAAAGTAGAAGCGATACGGGCCGGATCGGACCACCGTCGGCATCCCGGCATTCTAGCAAGGGTCCGAGCGAGCGGCGCTGGAATTCGATTCCCACCAAGCTGAACTCTTTCTGGGCCTCGCCGACTAAGTTGGTCGAATTCATCACAAACGCGGGGTGACGGCGATCACTGCACAGCCTGCGGAACTGTGCAAAAGTAAAATGGGGTAAAACGCAAATTTAATACCACCAAACCGCTAGCCAAAGCTGCGGACAACTCGACGAACGATCAGGGCGTGGCCAACCCCCCCACGCCCTTCGTTTTGGCACTCGCTTGAGCTGGGAGCGAAGCGAATCTGGGAAACGGGGGTGCAATGACAAGCTAAGTCCTTATTCCGGAATATTTTACGTGTAAGTCCTTTAAACTCAAAGATTTTGCGGGATTTTTTGCCTAACTCGATGATTTCAAAAGATCGAGGGCAAAAAAAAATTCTTGCAATTACTTTGTTAAATACCCCAAGTACCAAATTGGAATTCATATCATTCATCCCAAAATCGGAGCTACAAAATGCCTTCATATCCGGTAAGCATTCACCGCTGTCAGCACATTAAAGTCAACGGGACGCAGTGCGGATCGCCCGCCCTCCGCAATGAGAAGCATTGTCACTTTCACAACCTGTGGTTTCAGAAGCAACTCGACGTCAATAAGTATGTCCCCGAGCGCCTGGCAATAACCTTGCCCACCCTCGAGGACGCAAATTCCATCCAGGTCGGGCTGACCGAGGTGATGCGCTTGCTCATCCACAACCTGCTCGATCACTGCACCGCATCCTTGCTCCTGCGTGCGCTGCGTACCGCTGCGATCAACCTGAAATACACCTCACTCGAGCCGGAACAGCCGACGCACGTCGTGATTGATCGCGAGTGCGTGGAGCGGCGTCCGATTGGTGCTACGGCTTGGTCCACGGTCGAAGGGTGTGAGTACGATGATGTGGCAGAGAAGAAAGATGTGGCGGAGAACAAAACTTTCGAGGACGAAAACGATGACGAGGGATCGCGTGACTCGGTGTTGAAATACCTGATCGACCGCAAGACGGCGCTTTATCCGGAGCTGCTGGACATGACGATTCGCGAACTCAGAGGCCGGCCGGAAAAGGAATCCGTCGAGAATTAAACGTCTTATACTCTGATTCTCGGATGAGCCGGCGCGAGACGCGGCAAGCCGCGTCTCTACTGGACGACCACGACGCTTACGGCTTCTGGGTTGGCCGCAGCAGGATTTCGCTGGCGAATGATTGCGGGGACTGGGTCACGAGCATGGCCACGACATGCGCCACGTCCGAGGCTTGCAGCATCTTCTCGGCATTCATTCCCGTATGGGGGCTGAACTCGGTGTGCGTGGATCCTGGGCAAATGACCGACACGCGAATGTTGTGGGCGCGCAACTCCTCCGCTACCGAGTAGCTCAATCCATTCAAGCCCCACTTCGAGGCGGCGTAGGCGGCTCCGTTGGGGAGGGCGTTCTTGCCGGCGAGGGACGAGATGTTGATGATGTGCCCGCTGCGGGCTTTGATCATGATGGGCGCGAGGCTGCGGATGCAGTAATACACGCCGCGCAAATTCGTGTTCAGCACGCGGTCCCAATTGTCGGGCGAAAGCAGATGGAGAGGCCCTCCCGCGCCGCTGATGCCGGCATTGTTGACGAGAATGTCGATCCGATGGAAGGTGCGCTCGACGCGCTCGGCGAGCGCTTCGACCGAATGCAGATCGACGACATCACATTCGATTACGGAACTCTGGCCGCCGCCGTTTTGGATGGCAGCGGAAGTTTGTTCGAGTGCTTCGCGCGATCGTCCGCATAAGACGGTGCGCGCGCCAAGTTCGGCGAGGGTCAAGGCGATGGCTCTGCCAATGCCGCGTCCGGCGCCGGTGATGACGGCGACCTGCCCAGCTAACGGCGGGTTCGTCGAGATTGCAGTTTTCGTCAAAACGGGCTCCTGCTAAGAGAACATTATTCTATTTTGCGGCGGTCGTATTGTGCATCGAAGGGATCCGCCGGAGAGGGCACCTATACCGGGCGGCGCTTCCCCGCATCTAAACTGGCAGGAGGGCCTAAGCGAGCAAGCCGCTTGCCTTAGCGGGACTACATCCTTATAATCCGCTCACCGGAATAATGTTACGCCGCCGGCATATCGACCGGCGGCCCATGATTTTCGGGCCCAGTCAGTGTCAGTGAAAGACCTTTCAGTGAAAGATTGGTTCATGGTGCAAGCCCGACGCCAGGTTTGGGTGGAATCGGGCATGATGTCAACTCCAGCTTTCCCGAAGAGTTAAGGAGCCACAAGAATGAAGAAGACTGTTCTCGCGATGTTGCTGGTAGCCGCAGTTACCGCCGTCGCTCAAACCGCTACCGCGCCAGCCCAAACCGCCACCGCGCCAGCCCAAGCCGCTCCGCAGCAGAATCCCACGCCGTCTCCGGCAGCGCCCCAGAAAAAAGAGATCAAAGACCCGGCCGAATATAACGCCTACATGGGCGCCGTGCAGCAGCAGGACCCCGCCGCCAAGGTCAGCGGCTTCGAAGCCTTTGTGGCCCAGTATCCCAACAGCGTGTTTAAGGAAGAGGCGCTGGAACTTTTGATGGGCGCCTATCAGCAGACCGCTAGTCAGGCCAAGACGCCGGAAGCCGCGCAGGCGAATCAGGCCAAGATGCTGCTAACGGCGCAGAAGGTCTTGCAGGTGAACCCCTGCAACATCCGGGCGTTGGCGCTGGTGGCCTACACCAAGCGGGCGATGGCGGTAGCTGGCCAGAACGCGCAACAGAATTTTGCAGATGCCGGCCAGGCCGGTGAAAAAGGCTTTCAGTGTCTGCAGACAGCGACCAAGCCGGATGGCACGCCGGATGCGGATTTCCAGAAGCTGAAAACGCAGACGGCCGTGATCTTCAACGGCGCGGTTGGCATGAGCGCCGTCCAGGTCAAGGACTACGCGAAGGCCGAGAAGTTTCTGCGCGCCTCGGTGGAAGGGGATCCGACCAACCTGCTCGACGTCTATAACCTGGCGCTCGCTTACCTGGCGCCGGGACCGGCTGAAAACGACTTGGATGGACTTTTCTTCATCGCTCGCGCAGTGAATCTGGCGCAGGGCGCGGGCAAAGATCAGATCGCCAAGTTCGGCAAGAGCAGATACAACAAGTACCACGGAAGCGAAGAGGGATGGAGCGATCTGCTGGCGAAGACGGCCACCACGCCTCTGCCTCCGCCTGATTTCACGATCAAGCAGTATGTGCCGCCAACTCCCGCCGAGCAGGCAGCAGCCCTGATCAAGAGCAAGAAGGTTGAGGAGATGAGCTTCGCGGAGTGGCAAATGGTTCTTTCCGAAGGCACGCCCGAAGACGCCGACAAGGTGTGGGGTGTGCTGAAAGGGAAGCCGTTGCAGATGGTCGCCCACATCATCAGTATCGATTCCTCAGACAAAACCTCAACCAAACTGATGCTCGCGGGCAGTTCGGACGATATCGACGCCAAGCGTGCGGACATCGATCTGACCATGAAGGCCGCGATCCCGGCGAAGCAGATGCCGAAGCCGGATACGGACTTCCAGTTCGAAGGAACGCCGGTCTCCTACGTGGCGAAGCCGTTTGTGATGACGATGAACGAAGGGGCCTTGCTGGTGAAAGCGGCGCCGAAGCCGCCCGTCCACAAGAAGCCGGCCGCACACTGAAATTAAGGTCTCAGGCGTCAGGTGGCAGGAAAACCCTGGCTGAGAAAAATCTGTGAAAGGAAAAACGAGGGCGGTCCGGTTCGGGACCGCCCTATTTTTTTCATACCGCAAGCCGCGAGCGACGTTAGCGAGCTTGCTTTCTCTCCAGCGTGACGGGACGAGCGCTGCGGGGCGGACGCTTGGCGCCGGCCCGCAAAGGACGAACGTCGATCTTGAGCTCCTGCATGGTCCGGCTCAACGTGTTCCGGTGCATGCCTAATTGCCGCGCTGCCTTGCATTGATTGCCGCGGTTTTCTTCGAGCACGGTCATGATAAAGCGTTTCTTAAACTCACGGACCGCTTCTGAGTAAAGGATATTGCTCTCGTACATCTGAAGAATGAGTGCTTCCAGTTGATCTTTCACCTTGCCTCGTTTCCGCACCTTCGCAATCCAAAAATCTCTGCCTGACTAATTACCTGGCAAGAACTACTTCGACGGCTCGGCTGATTGCGGCTGAACTCTGTCCGTTGCCGAATGTACCTGCCGCAGGTAATCCAAGCCCTGGTAGAAGCGGTGGCGCAATTCCGACGGTGCGAGCCAGATCGCAGCCCTTCCGCCTACCAGAAAGTACGGAGCTAACTCAGATCCCGCCAGCCACTTCGCAGCGGGCGCAAAAGCAGCCATGGCGGTGAGCACGACAGCCACCACCAGGACGCCCCGCAACAAACCCAGCACTGCTCCCAGAATCCGGTCAATCGTGCGCAAACCGGCTTTCCTCATTACCCCGCGTGCGATCCGTCCGGCCAGGCCGGCAACGATCAGGACCGCAAAGAAAATGATAAGGAAACCAGCGATCTCACCTAACCACAGCGATTTCAAATGAGGCGCAAACCAGTTCGCCAGGCGATGATACTGCCAGGCGGCCAGCAGGTATCCCACAACCAAGCCAGCCAGCTTGAAGGCTTCATGGAAGAAGCCTTCGATGGCTGCCCCGATCACGGAAAACACCAGAAATCCGAGGATGATCCAGTCCGCAATGCTCATGGTTCAATGATCCGTTCAATGATCCGAAGTTCAATGATCCGAGCGCACGCGGGCTAAATCTCCAACTCGCGTCCCGTCAACTGACGATACGCCCCGAGATACTTTTCGCTTGTACGCAGCGCAACATCCGGGGGGAGGGCCGGCGCGGGCGGTTGTTTGTTCCAGCGAATTTCTTCGAGGTAATCCCGTACATACTGCTTATCGTAGGAATCCTGCGCCTTGCCCGGTTGGTAGGTGTCGGCCGGCCAGAAGCGCGAGGAATCCGGTGTGAGCACTTCATCCGCCAGAGTGATGCCCTGGGCGGTTTGCCCAAATTCAAACTTAGTGTCGGCGATGATGATGCCGCGCTGCCGCGCATATTCCGCGGCTTTCTTGTAGATACGCAACGTGAGGTCGCGGAGTTGGCGGCTCAATTCGGGATCGACCAGCTTGCACATTTCTTCGAAGGAAATGTTGATGTCGTGCCCGGCGGTGGCCTTGGTCGCCGGCGTGAACAGGGGCTCCGGCAGTTGGTCGGATTCCTTCAATCCCGGCGGAAGCTTGACCCCGGAGACCGTGCCCGTCGCTTTGTACTCTTTCCATCCGGAGCCGGAAAGGTAGCCGCGCGCGACGCACTCGACCGGAAACATCTCGGCGCGCATCACCATCATGGAGCGGCCGCGGAGTTCGTCGGCGTGCTGGCGAATTGCTGCCGGGTAGCGGTTCACGTCGGCAGTGACGAAATGGTTGGGCACGACGTCCTTGAGGAAGTCGAACCAGAACAGCGAGATCTGGGTCAAAACCCGGCCCTTGTGCGGGATGCCGGTCGCCAGAACGTAGTCGAAGGCTGAGATGCGGTCGGTGGCCACCAACAGCATGTGGTCGCCGTCGAGGCAGTAGACGTCGCGGACCTTGCCGCTGGCGTGCAACTCCAATTCGGGATAATCCGTTCGCACCAAAACGGAATCTAGAATTTCGGGGCTCATGTATTAATTCACCGGAAAAACTTTGCGTATTCTAGCCCTCGTGGAAAATTTGTCAACGTCTTCCATCACACGCGTCCGGTTACCCGGTCGCCGTTACACCGAAAAGTGTTGACAGTTCCAGTGTAAGCGAGAAGCCCTATCCAGTGCTGGTTTTCGAGGGGTTGCGATGTGGAAAAACTGAGGAAGGCTCTGGAAAAAGGGCAGTAGTTTTCGGGGTCGAGAAAGCAAAAAGCTGCCGATCTGTCAACGCAGATTTTTGGGAATTATCCCTTTGAGTCCACACGTTTGAATCCAATGAGTCGCCGCCGTCTTAGCAAGCCAATAAGCCGCTCTTAAGTGGGCTAGAGAACAATTTTATTTTCAGGAAAAGGGTATTCCTGCGGGCGCGGTGTTCTGCCCGCCCCGGCCGTCCTTGGTTCGAGTTTTCAGCTTTTTCATCCAAAAGTCCTCAAGGCGATGACTTTTGCCGTAGACATCGCCGTACCAGCCATTTGTGCCCTTCGGTTTCACCCAGTCAATTATTTGAAGCTGAAACGAATCTTGGCCTTGACTGGCAAAGAAGTCATCAGACTTGAAGCAGGGGCGCAGGAAACGCTCCTGATTTCGTTCCCATGGATTCCACGAACTGCCAACATAGAGGGGCTGGCCACTGTCTTTGTCGCAGAGGACATAAATATAGTGCCTTAGGTGATCCCTTAAGGAGGATGGGTCAGCTTCGAGAATTTTCGCGTCGCTTTTCGCTTCGGCTAATCGGGGACTCTCTCGAAATAGATGAAAAACAATTGTTGGTTTCATGCTAGTTTTCATGGACCATTCCCTCCTGCCCCCACCAGACGATCACGGAGCACTGGAAACTGTGGACTCAAAGGGATAATTCCCAGATTTTTCGCGCGCGTCCCGAATCAGCCACTGCCTGTAGGACGGCCGCGCGTCCAGCGTCTCAGCACCTCCTCAACTTCCTCATCGCTGGCAAATTCACCCCGGTCGGCCTCTTCTAGACCCTTCTTGATTTCCTCAATTTGCCATTGCGCCAACGCATCGATTTCGCGAGTTGCTTTTCTTGAGAGAGGCATACGTTACGCCGCCCCGAACCTCACCGACACCAGCTTCGACACGCCGGGTTCCTGCATGGTCACGCCGTAGAGCACGGGGGCAATGCTCATGGTCCTCCTGCTGTGCGTAATCAGGATGAACTGGGTCTGCACGCTCATCTCGCGCACCAGTTCGGTGAAGCGCGCGATGTTGGCTTCATCCAGAGGAGCATCGACTTCGTCGAGAATGCAGAACGGACTGGGTGTGTACTGGAAGATTCCGACCAGCAGTGCCAGTGCAGTGAGCGCCTTCTCGCCGCCGGAGAGCAGCAGCACGTTCTGCAGTTTCTTTCCGGGAGGCGAGGCCACCACGTCAATGCCGCTCTCCGCGCTGTTTTCCAGGTCGGTCAGCCGCATGAAGCCGTGTCCGCCGCCGAACAGCTTGCGGAACGTGGCCTGGAAG
>Ga0209117_1000910_pt1 | contig 10941 bp, 20 predicted proteins | sample BlaSpr_A8_OM2_M2_FD_187978 | JGI IMG/M metagenome (GOLD analysis project Ga0209117, IMG submission 187978) | Forest soil microbial communities from Thunder Bay, Ontario, Canada - Black Spruce, Ontario site 2_A8_OM2_M2 (SPAdes) (version 2) | ecosystem: Environmental > Terrestrial > Soil > Boreal...
TCAAGATACACGACCTCCGGAAAGGAGCAGATTGGTGGGATCAACGATGCCGGCCGGCGAGCCCCTTTAATTTGAGGTCACCAACTATACCGAGTTGTGTGAGGCTGATGGTTCTCGTCATCTCGCGATGGTCATCAGGGCGAGGTCCGAATTGGTCATGCTACCAGTCGCTCGCTGATGAGCCGGATCGGAATCCGTATCGCCCTGAAAGCTGACCTGATTCCAGTGCCTTAACCAGTGGCACATGCTCTCCTCCTCTGTAACCGAGGAGTACGACCATGCAGGATCAAGTGAATGCTACCCCGACGCCTCATAAACAATTGCCCTGGAACAAAGGCAAGCTGACGGGGGCAAAGCCGCCGCTGCGACCAAAACACGTCTGGTCGATCCGGACGAAACTCCAGATTGAAGGCCGCGCTCGCGACCTTGCCATGTTCAATCTGGCAATCGACAGCAAGCTTCATGGCTGTGACGTCGTCACAATCAAGGTCGAGGATATCGCTGCGAGCGGATATACGGCAGATCGCGCGACGGTTCGACAGAAGAAGACCGGACGGCCTGTGAGGTTTGAGTTGAGCGAACAGACCCGCCAAGCGGTCGGCAGTCGCCTTTAGCACTTTTTACGTTCTGACCAATCCGTTCTTCGCTGGCCTAACTGCAACGGCAGTGACCAAGATTATCGGAGGCGCTTTCTTGCTATTTGGGGGAGCGGGCCTTTTGCCAATTCTGGGTTGGGCGCTTTACCGGCTCGATCCTCGATACGCGATGTGGCCGATGCTATCATGGGCTTTCATCGGAATAGCACTCGCCTATTTTTTTTGAAATGGGCATGAGATTGGAGCGCGATGTGCAAATTGCGGTGCTGGCAAGGAATGTAGCTCGGTCGGATGCCAAGCTAAGTTGTCTGGACAGTCAGCACGCTGATAGGCTCAGGAGCGAACTTGGCATCACCGAGCGCCAGATTTCGGTGTATTGCGGTTGTGTCTCTGAGGCAACCGCTGCATCGGTTACAACGGAAGAGCTCACATACATTGCCGAGAACGGAAAAGCACCGCAGCCTTTGCACGAGCGGGCGACCCAACTCGGACGGCCATGCAGAACCCTATTTGGCGCAAAGTGACGGGATGCGTGAACCCGGCTGCAATCTTTCGTTCTTCCGAATTCGAGACAATTCGCGATGACCGGTGGGGCTTAAGGCCGCCTGAGTTTATTCGGCGATTTGTTCGGCACCGTGCCGACATTTGCGTGCTGGGGATTTTATAATTCCAGCATGGCCCATTACACATTCCGAATCCGCCAAGGCTCTCATTCAAGCGATGTACCCGTCGATTTGCCGGATGATGACGCGGCTTGCGACGAGGCGGCAACGGCATGCTCTGACATGATCCGCGACACCATCGCGAGGCTTAGAGACGGCCCCGAATGGCGGCTGGAAGTCGCGGACGAGTCGGGCACCGTCCGCCATCTGTTTCGAATAACCGCAGAGAGCTTCAAGCGGTAGGCGGTACTGGCCTGTTTCGACCCCTAGTGGCCATTTGAAATAAGCAGCGCCCTACTTTGAATGAGGTGATCAATACTGACCATTAAATCGGTTATGTCACCTTACCGCCATCGATTCTCAGGCCGGTAACCACCATGGCGTCTAACGAGACGGGCGAGCCCTCAAATTCCGATAGGTCGAATAGCCCCTCTCGCACCTGCAATGTATGCGATGCGGAGATGACGCATTTGAGCGATCTCCAGCCCAGATTAGGCAGTGGTACATTGAGGGTTTTCCGTTGCTACGATTGCAACAACGTGGTCTCGGAAGAAAGATAAGGCCGCCTCAGTTGGCCGCCCTTTCAGGGGCCAAGGGCGCAGAGCCATCGCCAACCATCATCCCACCATTGCACTTGCACAGGGCAAAGAAACGGCCCCAGCGTAGGGTGTGTGCTGGGGCCGTCCTGGCCGCCGCGCTGGCCGCTTCCGGCGCGCGCGTCTACGGCTTCGGCTGTCATTCGGCCTGCAATATTCAATATTGACCCCCTCAGCCGGGGGATCGGCGTCAATAATTTACCCCCTCTATGTTGGTCTGTTGCGCTACCTGCTTTGCAACGAAGCAGGTAGTCGGGGATGCTGATCGTGGAGACGATTGCGCGGATTCGGCGCGAGCACTTCATCAAGGGCAAGACGATCAAGGAGATCGCGCCTGACCGGAAGGTGTCGCGGAACACGGTCCGGAAGGTGCTGAGGTCGGGGGAGACCTCATTCGAGTACGAGCGTGTTGTCCACTTTCGTCGACAAGGCGAAGATTGCGCACGCGCGTCAGTCCGATCAATTCGCAGGCTGGCCTTTCGTGCGCGAATGGGACAAGCTGCTGTCGCTTCCGCCCGACGAACTCACTTCCAAGCTGATCAGTCGCGATCGAGAGATGGTACGGCTCCGCAATTCGTCACCGTTCTACCTTTGCGAGGGAGTGGACTTCAGGGACTACAAAATGCGAATCCGCATCAGTCGAGCGGCGAGAAGGATCGTGGAACGAGGCTTGGCGGCCATCCGACGTCGTTAGGACTCTTCGACAACGTCGCCCATTAAAGTCTTTTGCGACTTGCATTTGTCGGTGGGCCACGTAGCAGCTTTCGAGCGTGGTATAGAATCCTTGATTACGGGCGAGCCCCCTCATCCTGGTAATGTCATCAGTGGAAACCGGGGCTATCAGCCGCCCAGGTATCTCACTTTCTCGCTCTCTTCCGAGCGGTACAGCCAGAAAATTCCCTCAGCGGTCAGAGCGTACGTCATGTGCTCGTCAATGTAGAGAACACCGCCAGTCTTGCGCGGCTGCCGGTCGATCGTCTGATACGTGATGCCGAGCGGCACGATCGTTCCGGCATCTTCAAAATTCCACCGCCAATTGAGAGCATCCACCTGCGATACCGCCGGCTCGATTTCGTCGGCCTGGGGAGCCCATCCGGTCTGCAGGCGCTGCAGCAGGCGTTTGATCGCGTCACTATCCTCACACCGGCTGCGCTGACATTGCGCCATGCGCCGATCGCTGACTGTGCCCGTTACGACAACCTCAGGAGAACCATCTGATGGAACGTACTCAACTCTTCGACCTCATGGGTGAACTCAAGCTCTACGGCATGAAGGCCGCCTTCGACGAGATCATGGCGACCGCCGTCAAGCGTCAGGTCAAACGCGTTGTTCATATCGTTTTCGACAACGTGCATCTGCGACGCGACAATCCGGACGTTCCGTCCGATCTCGAACAGATGCCGAATCTGCTCAGCTTCATTCAGAAAAACGGTACGATCAGCGGCAATCATCGCACGCCGCTGATTTCGTACACCGCGACGGATATCTCACCGCACAGACCGGCGTTTATTGCGACCGCATGAGAATTCCTGTTTCTAACGGCTATGGCTACTTCAAGCCGGACGGCAGCGTCGGCTTTAACGGTTCCTTCCTGTACTGGACTACGCTGAGCGGGTGACAGCAATACCAATAGCCTTCGCTGGCGCCGTGCGCAGGGCCTCATGAATGCGGACCAAATTGTAATGCGCGACGTAGAGCGCGACCGCCGCGGCATGGTTATCCAGCTTCTTTGAAAAGCCGTTAGTCAATCGCGTGAACCGGCGCTGCCCCATGCGCAGCGAAAGGTTCTGGCGTTCAACGTAGGCGGCCTTACTCGTTTAGCTCGTGCGAGGATTCCGAACCGTCCTGCCCGCTTTTTTGGGCGGCGGTCTTGATGTCGAACGCTTCCTCGTCAGTCTGCGGACACTTTCGAAGGAGGCCAAGCCACCCCTCAGCGAGCCGCAACCAATTTGCGCGTTCGTCGTCGGTTCTGGCCCGACGTGCGCTTCGTTTCGCCTTCGCCGCGTTACGCCGGTACTCGTCGTCTCTGTCCATCGTTGGCTCCAAAGGCAGGCATACTGTCCTTCACACTGGGCCCCACTGCCGGATGGCGCGGAAAATAATCATATTTCAAATTAGGCCACTCATCAATTCAAACTAGGCCACCGGGGGTTAAAACAGGCCAGTACCGGGCTGCGCCATAATACCCCGCTCGGAAGCTTTGAGAACACTTGAGATCAGAAGAGAGTCAAACCGCCGCCGATACCTGTTAGCAGCACGAGTACCCGGTTCTACGGCGATCCCAAAATTCGCACAGTCGTCAGTCCTCGACGTCACCCGGAAGCAATTCGATCCCCTGTCCGGCCTCGGCAAACGACAATTTCGCCCGCAGGAAGGGAGCGAGCTTCTGAACGATCCGATGCCTCTCCAGGTAAATCTCCCGTCCGATGGCATCACTATAGAGCCGAATGACATGAACGGTGTCACGCGGCACCTTGCAGGTCACCCGGCCGACGTCAGTCGCGGCCTCGATATAGAGTGCCTGGCCATCCCAATCGATCTGGTTTGAAAATTCCGCCGTCATCACCCACTCCGATCGAGTAAGCAGTCCAACACATCTCGCCACATTATTCAATTAAATATTTAAATTTCCATGGAAATATAATTCGGCACCCGGCGACCATGATAACCCGGCATGCGACAAGGCTCCCAAGCCGTTGAATTTCCTGAGCAATATCATCCGTAAAAAAGGAGGTGCTTGCGACCGCCAGTGGAGTTAGCGCTTGCGGTATCTTAACAATTTAAATAATATTAAATGCCATGGAGGAGCTTCTTCTTGTCGTATTGGGCGCGTTGGTAACTCTGGTGCTGTCGATTGCGGGCATGAACATCTATGGATGGCGGACTGACGTTCTGACCGGGCCCTATATTTCGAACAGGGACCACCATCTGACCATTCCCGATGAGAGAACGGACAGACTTAATGAGTGGTGATCTCATGGATAATGGACAGCAGACTAGGGCGCTACTCGTAAGTAAATGCCGGTGGGCAGTAACTAATCAATGTCCGCTATTGAGCGCATAACGGACTCAAGTCGGACGCCGCGCCATGACCGTTTTGTGCCCAGAGGCCGACATCACAGATGCAAACAGCTCAAAAGTAAAGGGGCCGCCCAGTGAGGCGGCCCCCAATGAACGGTCAGTCAGTCCGCTTTGCGGCGCCGCTTAATCATCCAATAGATGCCATAGCCAACTGCAAGGAAGGGAAGTCCAGCGCCAGCGATAGGTCCTGGCGCCCCATGATACGTTCCCTGGCCGACGTAGGTGTAGGATTGGTCGGGAGGGAAGAATAGGGTAGCAGTGAAATAAACGCCGGCAGGCACTACCGCAGCCATTCCAATGAAAATCGCGAGAACCCATCCGGGTAAAGTCATAAGTCGCCCTCCAGCTGGTGCCTTCTTCGTATTACACCCTTCTTTAAATGTTATGTCAACTATTTAATATTTAAATGTTCTGCCAACTTTAAATCTTGTGTCAACCCGTAGGCGAAACTGGACGCGGGAGTTGGCACGGCGAGAGATGAGCGCTGTCGCGGCGCCGCAAAACCAAGTCTCGGTCCCGTCTCGACCAGTGTCACGGTCGCCGTCCAGCACGTCAATGGCTCCGGGCATAAAAAAGGCCCGAACTCCCCAGAACCAGACCAACCGGGACGGATTTCCGGTGATGAGCTGCCCCTCTAGGGGAGACCTTGAAGCTCACCCCACGGGAGTCGTTCGGCATTGCAAGATGAGTTCTCCGCTACGGTGATGACGGGGGTAATGTGCCCAACTAATCCAAGCTCGCGAAGAAACCTGGACCAAAGGTAATCTAGTACTGTCCAAAATATTGGCTGTTGGGAGTACACCGTGCCGCGGAAGACGATGAACGAGCGATCTGTGCCTGCAGCAAGATGTTGAATGAGATCACCGTTCGATCCATCGGGGGTAAGCCTTGCGATCTGCAGACGGCATGAGGATGTGGTCGCTCGGATGATCGGCGTGTAATTCACTATCTCGTCGGTCACGACGACGTTGAAGTGGTTGCGTTCAAAAAATTTGATAAGATGTTCCTTTAGATAGTCTTGATTATCGGGTTGGGTCGCGATCTTCCATCCAATGGTCAGCAGAAGCACGACAGCGATAGACCACCTAAATGCGCTGGAAGAGTTCACGCCTCACCCCTAGCACACTGAAGCCTACTATTAGGCCGAGCATGGTTGTGTTGCTGATCGCGTCGCCCCATGGGCTATGGAATGTAGCGTAATGCCATTGGCTTAATCCCATGAAACCTATCCGCGTAACGTTCACCGCTATCACTGAAATGCAGGCCATAAGGCACCAGAACAGATCGTAAGCGGACTTTTTGTGGCACACTAATTGGCTCACGGTAACCCAACACAGGAATGCAAGAGACACGTTCGCAAGCGAAGAACAAGATGGCAAGATTACAAGAACTCCGGAACCGTCAGCAAATTCAACGATGTCCCCCATCCGATGAGTGCCCAATATCCAACCAACAAGTGACGCGTCGATCTGCAATATTAGGCTGGCAAAAAACTGAAATAGCAATCGGCTCCAGAGCATGGGCACGGTGGTAGCTAGTAATATGAAAGCGCCCCGTCGAGATGAGCCGACATTCGTGGAGATAATGATGTAGAGGCTAAGAGCGGTGACTGCGAGCCAGCTCAGGGGCCCGATTGGAAGAATGACCAGAAAGACATAACCTGCCGCTATGGCCAGCTCTGACGAACGAACCCCAATCGTTCGGTCTCGAAGAACAAGAGATACCCCGGCGGCACACGAAATCCACACAACTACGCTAATCTCGAAAGTATTGAAAAGCGCTTCCGCCCATCCAAGCCGGTTGACTGATTGGATGATGCGTGATGCGAGGCCACTTACACAACCAAGAGTAAATAGCCCCGCAAAGAATTCGCCACGCGGTAATTCCCTCGCCATTCGCAATACGGAACCACGAGCAATCATTTCGTTTAAATAAGCAATCACAATCTTTGCCTCGTCGCTTTCAACTTAGCCGCCAAGAGTTCGCCCGACAACAGTCGAGTCTTGAAAACTCAGGACCGGCGTGGACGACAACAGACACAATCTCGGGCATCGGAGTTCGGGTTGCGGTGGAGCACCATAACAGGCGGTCGTGTCCGCTTAGCCACTGATCGGACATCAGCGACCATCATGATCAGGTCCGCAAGTGCTGCCAATAGGCGACGTTGCGCTCATGTTAAGAAAAGAGGCCGCCAACTGAGGCGGCCTACCTCATGAACCATCATCAGATCGCCAACAACAAGCGGCGTGGAGCGCTGTTAAAATAAGGAGCCCGAGGGCTACGATTTTCAACTTTCTGACCGCCAGATCAAGAAGGACGCGCGAACAGCTGTCGAAGCGGATCAGGACCATTGGGCGCGTGCGCTCTTAAGGACGGAAGCCTTGATCTCGTGGGCAGTAACGGATGCGGAGTTGTTCGAACGGCTAGGTCTCTCAACGCACCCATCGTCCCTCGTGAAGCGCCGCAGTGCCCGCAGTAAACAATTGCTTCCCGAGACGCGCTTTCTGGATTTTCGATTTTGATTGTGAGACTACCGCATTCGACGCAGACCATCTGAAACTCAGCACAAGTATTCATTGAGAAACTCCCCAGATTTAAAATACTAATCTCCCCGGCCTGCTTGTCCTTCCCTTTGCCTGCTTGGACGCAAAGTCAGTATCTCGACGGCCCGGCGCAGCCATCGCAACAAGGTTGAGCGCCATATGCTCGTTTTGGCGTCGGCGCGGTTGGCATCGCCGACCGCGTTCTTCGCCGACTTCGCGTGCCTTTTCGGTACAACAATTGATTTAGAGCCTGCCAGCAAGTACAGCGCTGCGCCATGATAACCCGCTCGGAAGCTTGAGAACACTCGGGATCGCCGCCGGCATCGCGGCACCTTGCAGGTCACCGGGCCGACGTCAGTCGCAGCCTCGAGATAGAGTGCCTGGCCATCCCAATCGATTTTGTTTGAAAATTCCGTCACTCCCACCGCCTCGACGAATAGGCAGTTCAACATATCTCGCATCATTATTCAATTAAATATTTAAACCTCTGTTTAAGTATAAATGTCAACGACAAATACCGCGGCTGACAGAGCAGCCCAATTCCTTTCAAAACGTTGAAATTACTTAATAATGGCATCAGAAAGAAGGAATCGCTGCGGCCACCGGGGAGGATCGAGTTGCCGAATTAAAACACTTTAAATAATATTAAATGGCATGCAGGAGCTTCTGGTCATATTGGGCGCGTTGGTAATTCTGATGCTGTCGATTGGGGGCATGACAATGTACAGATGGCGGACCGACGTTCTGACCGGGCCGTATATCAGGAATAGGGACCCACTTCTGGATCAGGCGGATAATGCGCAGATCGCCGATGCGGTGCTCCACGAATCGCACCAGCCAGTCTTTGCTGACTGAGCATCTGACCATCCCCGATAAGAGAACTGACAGACTTACACGGGCGACATCGGAAAAGAGGCGCACGATGCCCCTACCTGAAAGGCGGGAATTCGCACTCCTCGCGCTGGACGCGCGAAGGAAGACAGGCCGGGAGGAGGTATAGGCCTCACTTCCCTATTCGTTTTTACCACTCGGATGTCAGCTATCATACGAGGCAGCGGAGTGCTGATTTCGCGTACGGAGCATTAAATGACGTCGCGACCTTCAATTCTGGTGACCGGCGGGGCCGGATATATCGGATCGCATTGTTGCAAGGCGTTGTCCGAGGCCGGATACAATGCCGTTTGCTTTGATAATTTTTCGACCGGGCATCCACATTTCGTCAAATGGGGACCCGCTGTCCAAGGCGACGTACGTGACGTTGAAGCGCTAGTCGAAACGTTTCGAGCTCACGATATCTCTTCGGTAATGCATTTCGCGGCATCAAGCGCGGTTGGTGAATCGGTTATCAATCCAGAACAATATTACGCAAATAACGTCGCTGGATCATTGGCGTTATTGCGTGCCATGCGCGACGTCCAATGCATGCAACTGGTATTTTCCAGTACCGGGGCGGTTTACGGTAATGCTTCGCGCGAACCAATTCGAGAAGACTCGGCGTGCGAGCCAGTCAATCCTTATGGGTCCTCGAAACGAATGATCGAACAGATATTGTCGGACTATCGGAAAGCCTATCGGTTAAGCTCGGTTTGTTTCCGTTATTTCAACGCATGCGGCGCCGATCCGTCAGGACTAATTGGTGAATTGCGCGATCCCGAAACGCACCTCATTCCGCGGGCAATGATGGCTCTTCAGGGTTACGTCGCCGACTTTGCGGTGTTTGGCGACGACTACGATACCCCCGACGGCACGGCTATTCTATATCCACGTGACCGACCTCGCCACAGCACATGTCTCCGCTATTAAGCTGTTGGCCGAGGGTCGTGAGGGAGGTATTTACAATCTCGGAACAGGTCGGGGCTATTCGGTGAGGGAAATCCTTGCAGCCATTGCTGCTCAGACTGCGCGCAATGTACCGTTCGTCTTAAGGGGGCGTCGCGATGGAGATCCACCGATCCTAGTAGCGAGTCCTAAGGCCGCACAACAGGAGCTCGGTTTTCAACCGGTTCATTCCGACCTCGCGACAATTATTCGTTCGGCATGGAGCTGGCATTGCAAGGCCCATCCTGCAATCGGTCCGGCCTCGTTGTAAAATCACATGGTTGGTTGGACAGCTTGGTCCTGGTATCAGCGTTCGTGGCGCCCGATCTTCGCAAGCATCGCTATTGTGTTGGATTGACGCACTCTCCTGGCATAGTCGGCCAGGAATTCCCCCGCGCGGTTTCTTTGAGCGCGGCCTCGATTCCACCGAAATTACGATCGTGCGCGCCAGATGAATTCCGGCATCGTCCACAGGATATTGCCCGTGCCAACAGAAGATTGCACTAATTGTGCGCACGAAGACTTAAGCAACATTCTGCTAAAGCAGCCCACTCCCAAATCGCCCGCAGGTAGTGCTCCGTCGCTATCAATATCGAATAGAATGCGATAATTTAAGCATTACTCAAGACCCGGACCGAACACAGTGTGGAATTCACGTTCATCGCACAACAAGCGAGCCGCTAGATTGCCTGAGGGGCTCCGAATTTACGCGATCGGGGATATTCATGGCTGCGCGGATCTTCTGGAAGCCCTGCTTCGACAAATCGACATGGACTGCAGACTGTATCCAACCAATCGCCCGATCGTTGTTTTCCTTGGTGACTATATCGACCGGGGACCCGCCTCGAGAGAAGTACTGGATCTTCTGCTGGCATACGAACGGACCAAAGAAAGCGTTTTTCTCAAAGGCAATCACGAAACCTACGTTCATCGCTTTCTAAGCGAGCCGACAGTCCTGGATGAATGGCGACTATGCGGCGGTCTCGAAACTCTTGTGTCCTACGGGCTCAAGCCATCGATTAATCCGGACGGCCTCGAACAAGCACGGCTGGCCAAAGAATTGGTCAAGTCTATACCTAAACGGCACCTTGAATTTCTCGAATCCCTCAGTCTCTCGTTCAATTGCGGGGATTTTCTATTCGTCCATGCCGGTATTCGACCCGGAGTTCCCATTCGGAAGCAGAGGGAAGAAGATCTACTTTGGATTCGTGAGGAGTTTCTTTCCTGCGAAGAGCAGTTCGAGAAATTTGTCGTGCATGGGCATACACCGGTTCGCATGCCGGATATCCGATCAAATCGGATTAATATTGATACCGGAGCCTTCGCGACGGGACGCCTGACCTGCATCGTGATCGAAGATAGCTCAATCGTAGAGCTCATCGATGTGCGCGACTGGATACGCAACGCCGCCAGTATCCGCGTTGCTCAGAATACACAGACGAGGATTGAGCCTGCTGCGCAGACCTGGCTATCTAGTCGTCCGTGAACAATTTCTAAGCCATTGAGCGAGATTCGATTTTTGGCGTAAGGGCGGGTTTGAGATTGCAAGGTTTCGGGCTCTGGGGCCGCAGAACCTTGCGATTTTTATTTTTGAGATTCCCCTTAATTGCAAAGCATGATTCTCTTGCCGCATCGGAGGGCACGA
>Ga0209117_1000911_pt1 | contig 10936 bp, 6 predicted proteins | sample BlaSpr_A8_OM2_M2_FD_187978 | JGI IMG/M metagenome (GOLD analysis project Ga0209117, IMG submission 187978) | Forest soil microbial communities from Thunder Bay, Ontario, Canada - Black Spruce, Ontario site 2_A8_OM2_M2 (SPAdes) (version 2) | ecosystem: Environmental > Terrestrial > Soil > Boreal...
GCGCCCGCCACATGGGTCAACGAGCGCGTGCCGGTCTCGCACAGCACGCGAAGCCGGTGATCGCGCGCCTGATTGTCGACAACGATCCGCACGTCGACACGCCGCGCACCGGCATCAAGCGCGATCTCGCTCCGCACCGCACACGGGACAAGCTCGGGTGTGCGGGCCAGGCGGTCGTCGCGCAGCCCGGCCGGAAGCCACAGCTGGTACTCGACCGTCACCGTCGCGCGGTCGCCGGTGATCGTGGTGCTTCGCTTCCCCACCACGTCGCGTGACCCGAGCGTCGGGCCCGCATATGAATAGGTGTATTCGTCCCCGCGATCCCCCTCGTCCAGCAGGGCACCGTGCGGCCCGGAGCGGTCACCCGTCGCGCGGTCGATGACGTCGAAAGAGCCGTCGAGGGCGACCTCGACGCGAAAGACCTCGTTCTCGATGACCCCGTCCCCGGGCGACGAAACACCGGCGCCGTCGGCCCGACGGGCGGCGGCCGTGCCGAGGGCGGCGCAGCGCACGCGTGTCGGGTGTCCGTCGATCGAGACGACGGCGTCGCGCTGCCAGGGCACGGCGCTCCACACCACCGGCGCGGTCCCGGGGCCGGCAAGCGCAGCGGCGAGACGCGCCGCGAGGACTTCGCCGTCCGCCCGGACGCGCGCGAAGCGGGGGGCCATGTCGACGTCGTGCACGGCATCGATCGAGCAGCCGCAGATCGAATCGTGCGGATGGTTTTGAAGGAGCGTGCGCCAGAGCGAGCGCACCTCTTCTCGCGCGCCGCCGCCGGTCAGGGCATCGAACGGCTCGCAGCGCTCGAGGAGGAGCCGCTCGCACGCGGCGTTCGCCTGTTTGATCCATACGCGCGTCGAGTTGACCCCCCGCAGGATGGGTCGATAGCGGCCCCTGACCATCTCGCCCACCACCATGCCGCGCGGCTGCGCGACGTGCCCCTCATATTCCTCGAGGCTCGCGATGCGCGCATCGATGTTGGGCGCCGCTTCGCGCAAGGCCGCGACCGCCTCGGGCAGGCGCGGGTACGCGTCGACGTGATCGTCGCCGACCATGAAAAGGAGCGTCGAGCCATTCGCGTATGCCGTGGTCATGTCGAGCATGCGGGCCAGACGCTTTCGCACGCGGGCACGAAGCTGCTGCGGTGTCTCGGCCAGATCGCCAACGAGCTGAAGTCCACCGGAGTAGTGATCGACGAGGTGCGTCGCGAGGACGCGATCACCGGACGGCGCCTGCCAGCGGAATTCCGCGCCGACGCGTTCGCCTTCGTCGCCGACGCCACGCGAGAAGACATAGGAGCCGTAGCCGAAGCCGCGGAGAAGCTGTGGTGTCTGCGCGGGATGACCGAACGGATCCGCGACATATCCGACGCGCATCGCGCGCCCGAACGACCCGGACACGCGAAGCCCCTCCCCAAAGTTCCTGACGAGCGACTCCCCTGAGACGAGCAGGTTGTCGGCGAGCACGTACCACGGCCCGATGAGGAGACGATCCGCGCGCACGAGAGCCTCGATGCGCGATCGATCGGCCGGGCGCTTCTCGAGATAGTCCTCGGCCCAGATGCTGTGACCGTCGAACGTGAACGAGCGGAACGCGGCGTCCCGCTCGAGCAGGGCGAGGAGCTTCGACACCATCGGCACGAGTCGCGCGCGATAGCCCTCGAAGCGCTCGTACCACTCGCGATCCCAGTGCGTGTGCGGCACGACGAAGGCGCGCCACCGCACGCGCCGGCGCATGAGCGCGACCGCGTACGGCGCCGTGAGGCCGGAGATCGTTCCGATGATGGCGCCGGCCGTGACGTCGAGGGGGTAATGCACGCCCACGGCGACGCGCTCGAAAGCGACCGCGAGCGCGAAAAGCAGCGCCGGAACGCGCCATGCCGGCGCGACGTGGCCGAGCGCGACGGCCGCGCCGAACGCGAACGTGGCGTCGCCAGAGGGGAACGAGAAGCTCGTGGGCTCGTCGATGAGCGGGCGCGGAAGGTCGAGGACGACGTTGAACGGACGCGGTCGGCGGATGACGAGCTTGAGCAGCTCGGACGTGATCCAGCCGTCGCACAGGCCGAGGTAGACAGTGAACGCGGCCCAGAGCCCGCGGCGACCCCAGCCCCGGGCGCGAGCCACGAACAGACCGGCGATCCACCAGATGAAGCCGTTCCAGTTGAGGTAAGCGATCGCGATCGCGAGACCGGCGAGCAGCAGGTTGTTGGCCACGGCGGTGACGATCGCGCTGTAGAGCTGGCGGTCGAATGCGAAGAGCGCGTCCATCAGCGGCGCACGTGGCGCCAGACGAAGAAGCCGACCCCCCCGACGATGATCGCGGCGACGATGTAATCGAGACCCTTGAGCGAGCGCTTCAGGTCGAGCCAGTGATCGCCGAGCTGCATCCCGCCCCAGACGAGCAGCATCACCCAGGGGATCGTGCCGAGGACGGAGAAGAGCGTGAAGCGCCAGAGGGGCATCCGCGCGATACCGGCCGGCACCGAGATAAAGGTGCGGACGATCGGCAGCATGCGCGAGAAGAACACGGTCGCCTCGCCGAACCGCGCGAACCAGCGCTCCGCGAGCTCGAGGTCGTGCGCGCTGATGAGCACGTACTTCCCGTATCTCGCGACGAGAGGCCGACCGCCATATGCTCCGATCGCGTAGCTGGCGAGCGAGCCGAGGGTGTTTCCGAGCACGCCCGCGATCACCGCGGCCCAATAGCTCCAGGGCGACGACGTGAGCGGCTCGATCAGTCCGCGCGAGACGCTCCATCCGGCGAACGGAAGGATCAGCTCGGATGGCAGGGGGATCGCGCAACTCTCGATGGTCATCGCGATGACGACACCGATGTAGCCGAACTGCTGATAGAGCGATTCGAGAAAGGGCAGGACGATCGCGTCGAGCGCTTCGAGCACCTCGGTATGATGGCCTCACGACGGGAAGGGTGCGTGAACTCAACTTGGAGGGACGCGTGCCCGACGATCAGCTGACACTCGACGAGCGCCTCCGCAGCGGGATCACCAAGATCGGCTCGGCCGATGTCGTCGTGGGAATCCCGAGCTTCCGCAACGCGGCAACGATCGGCTACGTCGCGACGACCGCGGCGAAGGGACTGCGCGTGCATTTCCCGGGCGCGCGCGTCGCAATCGTGAACGCCGACGGCGGCTCGGAGGACGGGACCCCCGAGCGCGTCGTCGAGGGCGCCTCCGGTGTGCCCGTGGCCGTTGGCCGATACATCGGACCGCCCGGCAAGGGTTCCGCGTTCCGCGCGATCTTCACCGCCGTCGGGATGCTCGGCGCGCGCGCCTGCGCGGTCGTCGACAGCGACCTGCGCAGCATCACGCCGGAGTGGATCGGACGCCTCTTGACGCCGATCACGATAGGCGAGGCCGACTACATCACCCCGCTCTACGCGCGCCACAAGCACGACGGCACGATCACGAACTCTGTCGCGTACCCGCTCACACGCGCGCTCTACGGCCTGCGTGTGCGCCAGCCGATCGGTGGTGAGTTCGGCTTCCGCGCGGATCTGGCGCGGACGTACCTCGACCAACCGGTGTGGGGCAGCGACGTCGCGCGCTTCGGCATCGACATCTTCATGACGACGACGGCGATCACGCGCCGTGCGAAAGTGGCACAGGCCTTCCTCGGCGCGAAGGTGCACGATCCGAAGGATCCCGCCGCGGACCTCGGCCCGATGTTCACGCAGGTCGTCGGCACGCTCTTCCGCCTCGCCGGCGAGAACGAGGCGGCTTGGTCGAAGGTGCGCGGCTCGAAGGACATTCCGTTGATCGGCGACCCGATACCGGTCGAGCCCGAGGCCGTCCAGGCCGACCCCGCGCGGCTGCGCGCGAAATACGCCGCGGCCAGGAGCGAGCACGAAGCGTTCTGGCGCGAGATCCTGTCCGCGCCCGTCCCCGAGTCGCTGGACGCGAAGGCGTGGGCGCCGATCGTGTTCGATCACCTCGAGGCAGCTTTGCGGCGCCCGACCGAGGGCGAGGCGATGGCGCGCTCGCTGCTGCCGCTCTATCAGCTGCGGACCGCTTCGTTCATCGAAGAGGTGCGCGACATGTCCACGACGCAGTCCGAGGCCGTGATCGAAGACGGGGCGCGCGCGATGGAGGAGGAGAAGCTTCGCTTCGTCCAGAGACGAAGCCACGGCGACAGAGCCCGGAGCGCGTCGACCGCATGAGCGTATCGCTCAAAGAAGATGCCCTCGTTCTGATCACGGAGAACGACGGCTCGCTCCAGCTCGGCAGCGCGAGCCCGTTCGGGCTCTACTACCATGACACCCAGTTCCTCTCGGGATACGCGCTGCGCGTGAACGGGGCACCGCCGATCCTGCTTTCGGCGAACACGGAGCAGAACTACGTCGCGACGTTCCAGCTCATGCGATCCGAGGGCGCCACGCTCGGCACCGCGCGCCATGCGGCCGAGGCGCTCTCGATCCGACGCACGCGCTTCCTCGCGGATGGCCTGCGCGAGCGGATCGGAGTGCTGAACGCGAATCCGCGCCCGGTGCGCGTCGCCCTCGAGCTCGAGTTCGAGGCGTCGTTCCGGGACATGTTCGCGGTGCGTGGATACCGCGAGATCGCCGCGACGCCGCACGAGATCAAGCGCGGGCCCCGCGAGGGCGGCATCGTGTTCGAGCGCGTCGGCCGCGACGCGGTCAGGCGGACCACGGACGTCACGATGCGTCCGGCGCCGGACCGCATCGAAGGCAACGTCTTCCACATCGAGCGCGAGCTTCCGCCGCAGGGGCTGCTCACCATCGAGCTCTCGGTGATCCCGCGCGAGGACGGCGCTGGCGCGGCACCGTCGCCGGATCGTTTTGACGACGCGATCGACGCGCTCAACGCACGCTACCGCCGTTTCCTGCGGGGCTGCTCGCGATATACGACGAGCTCGGAGACTCTCGACGAGGGCCTCATCACGCGCAGCGCGCTGGATCTGCGCGCGCTCATGGAGTTCCACGACAGCGGGCCGTACCCAACGGCGGGCATTCCGTGGTACGCGGTGCCGTTCGGACGCGACGGGCTGATCTGCGCGTACCAGACGCTCGGCTGGAATCCCGACATCGCGCGCGGGACGCTGCGACTCCTCGCGAAGTACCAGGGTCAGAAGGTGGACGACTTCTCGGAGGAGGAGCCGGGAAAGATCTTCCACGAGCTGCGACGCGGCGAACTCGCGCGGCTCGGCGAGATCCCGCACCGGCCGTACTACGGATCGGTCGACGCGACGCCACTGTTCGCGCTCCTCGTCGCCGAGACGGTGAAGTGGACCGCCGACCGCGAGCTGTGGCGTGAGCTGCTTCCCGCGGCGGAGCGCGCCCTCACCTGGTGCGACACGTACGGCGACGTCGACCGCGACGGCTTCGTCGAGTACGGTCCGCGTGGCTCGGAGCTGCGGAGCCAGGGCTGGAAGGATTCGCCGCAGTCGCTCTCCGAGCCTGACGGGACGTGGTCGAAGCTGCCGGCCGCGCTCGTCGAGGTCCAGGCCTACCTCTATGCAGCGAAGATGGGCCTCGCCGACCTTTACGCGATTGACGGCGACGCGACGCGCGCAGACCGCCTTCGCGGCGAGGCGCGCGAGCTTCGCGAGATCTTCGAGCGGGACTTCTGGATGCCGGATCAGGGCTGCTACGCGCAAGCGCTTGACGGCGACAAGAAGCAGGTGCGCGCCGTGACGAGCAACGCGGGCCACGCGCTGTGGTGCGGCATCGCGAGCCCCGATCGCGCGGCGACAACGGTGCATCGGCTCATGACGCCGGACATGTACACCGGCTGGGGCATCCGCACGCTGTCGAGCACCTATCCGACGTACAACCCGATGAGCTATCACAACGGCTCGGTCTGGCCGCATGACAACTCGCTCATCGCGCAGGGTTTCGCGCGCTACGGATTTCGCGAGGAGGCGGCCGAGATCACGAGCGCGCTCATCGAGGCAGGCCGCCGCTTCCCCGACGCGCGGCTACCCGAGCTCTTCTGCGGCTTCCAGCGCGATCTGCGCTTCTCGTCGCGGCCGGCGGATTACCTCGTCTCGTGCATCCCGCAGGCGTGGTCGGCGGGCATGGTGTTCCTGTGCCTGCGCACGCTGCTCGGGATCACACCCGATCTCGCGACACAGCAGCTGCTCATCGACCCGGCGCTGCCGCCGTGGCTCGAGCGGATCGACGTTCGCGACATGCAGGTCTTCGGCACGCGCGTGACGTTCCGCGTGCGTCGCGGCGCGAAGGGCGACCACGTCGCCGGCGGGCAGGGCCGCCTCGCGCAGACGAGGATGGCCGCTCCCGCGTGACCCGCGGCGTGCGCCGCATCCTGTTCGTCCACTACACGACGCCACAGATCCTCGGCGGCGTGGAGCAGGTCATGGCCGCCCACATCGCCGGGCTGCTGGCCGCGGGCAAGGACGTCGCCATGCTCGCCGGACGCGGCGGGGCGAAGCCGCCGGGCGTGCGCGTGATCCGCGTCGCGGAGGCCGACTCGCGTCACCCGGCCGTGGAGCGCGACCTCGCCGCGCTCTCGACCGGCGTCGTGCCGCCGGAGCACGACAAGCTCGTCGCGCGTCTCTTGTCGAAGATCCGTCCGCACGTGGCGCGCGCCGATCGTGTCGTCGTGCACAACGTCATGACGATGCCGCTCAATCTCGCGCTCACCAGCGCGCTCGTCACGCTGGCCCAAGAGGCTCCCGCTCGGTTCATCGCCTGGACGCACGACATCTCGTACTTCGACGAGCGCTACGCGGCCCTCCGTCGCCAGGGTGCGCCCTGGGATCTGGTCACGCGTGCCGTTCCCGGCGTGCGCTACGTCACGGTCTCCGAGGAGCGCGCCGAACAGCTCTCGCGCCTCACCGGGATTGCGCGACGCGACATCGAGGTCGTGACCAACGGCATCGATGTCGCCGAGGTGCTCGGTCTCGCGCCGACCGGCGTCCGTCTCGCGCAGCGCCTCCGCCTCTTCGACGCGGACCCCCTGCTTCTTCTTCCGGTGCGGCTTACCCGGCGCAAGCGCGTGGAAGCCGCGATCGACGCGACCGCGGCCCTCCGCAAGCGCGGCCACGCCGCGATGCTCGTCGTGACGGGGACCGCGGGACCGCACGACGCGACGAACCGGGCCTACCTCGCGGAGCTATCGGCACGGGCGAAGCACGTGGAGGGCGTGCACCTCCTCGCGGCGCTCGGTCTGAAGATCAAGTACGGCACGGTGGTCGACCTCTACTCGCTCGCCGACGTGCTCGTCTTTCCGAGCGAGACGGAGGGTTTCGGCATCCCGATGCTCGAAGCCGGCTTGCAGCGCCTGCCGATCGTGTGCAGCGACATCCCCGCGCTGCGGGAGACAGGTGGCGACGACCCCATCTATGTTCCGCCCGACGCGGGCGGCGCGGTCATCGCGGACGCGGTCGAGCGCGCGCTCGACACGCCGGTGATGCGCATGCGCGTCCGCGCTCGCGCGCACGCCTGGCCGCGGGTCCTGCGTGAGCGCGTGCTACCCATCATCCTCGGGACTACCCGATGAAGTGCCTCGTCGCGATCGTCGATGCCGAGCGCGACCGTCCGGTCGTCGATCTTGCGCTCGCGCTCGCGGCGGGCGACGAGGTGATCCTCGCGTCGGTCATCGAGGTCCCCGAGGGCGAACCGCTCGCGTCGGTCCAGCCCGACGCGCGCCGTCTGCGTCGCACGCTCGACCAGCTGGCGCCGGCCGACGCGCACGTGCGGACGCTCGTGACGGTCGCGAGACAGGGCTGGCAGGCGATCCAGGAGACGGTGGCGAGCGAACGCCCCGACTTGCTCCTGCTCTCGTGGCGGCGTCCCGGCTGGGACCTCATGGGGACGACGCTCGACGAGGTCCTCCGCAACCCGCCGTGCGACATCGCCGTCGTGAAGGGCCCGCTGTCGCGCGCGAAGCGCATGCTCGTTCCGGTCCGCGGCGGTCGCTACGCGGATCTCGCGGCCAAGGTCGCGATCGGCTGGGCCCGCGCGCGCGGCGGCAGCGTCACGCTGCTGCACGTGCGCACACCCGGACAACGCACGCCGACGCTGTATCAGCTGCTCGGCGAGCGCGCGCTCGACGACCGCGTCGATCGACTGATCACGCGGACCGGCGATCCCGCCGGTGTGATCAACGAGGAATTAGCCCAGCACGACGCGATCGCCTTCGGCGCGACGGGCCGGAAGGATCAGGAGGATCCGCTCGGTCCGGTCGGTCAGGCCATCGTCGCGAACGCGCGCGCCGCCGTCATCGTGCGGACCGCGACGCCGTACAGCCAGAACCTCACGCTTCCCCTGCCCACGTTGCCGGCGGACCGCACCGAGCGGAGCCGCGTCATCGGCGAGATCGTGGACAAGTGGTTCGTGCAGAACACCTTCAGCTCCAGCGAGTTCGCGGATCTGCGCAAGCTCGTCGAGGCGAAAGAGCGGCAGAATCTCCGCATCTCCGTTGGGCTGCCAACGCTCAACGAGGAGGCGACGATCCGACGGGTCATCCGCGCGATCCGCTCACGCCTGATGGACCGCATCCCCCTGGTCGACGAGATCGCGGTGATCGACTCCGATTCCGATGACGAGACCCGCGAGATCGCGCGCGAGGAAGGCGTTCCCGTACACATCCTCGGAGACATCCTCCCCGAATACGGCGCGCGCCGCGGCAAAGGCGAGGCGCTCTGGAAGAGCCTGCACGTGCTCAGCGGCGACATCGTCGTGTGGATCGATACCGATGTCACCGATACGCATCCGAAGTTCGTCTACGGTCTGCTCGGCCCGCTGCTTCTCCGGCCGGACGTGCAGTTCGTGAAGGCGTTCTACCAGCGGCCGCTGCGCATCGGCGCAGAGCTCCTTGCCTCCGGCGGCGGCCGCGTGACCGAACTGTCCGCGCGGCCGATCCTCAACCTGTTCTTCCCGGAGCTCTCGGGCATGGTCCAGCCGCTGTCCGGGGAGCAGGCCGGACGCCGCGCCGTGCTCGAGCAGCTCCCGTTCTTCACCGGGTACGGCGTCGAGATCGGACTCCTGATCGACACGCTGCAGCGCGCAGGATTGGGTGCGCTCGCGCAGGTCGACATGAAGCACCGCATCCACCGCAATCAGGATCTGCTCAGTCTCTCCAAGATGAGCTTTCAGATCCTCCAGGTCGCGCTGAAGCGGGTCGGCGAGGCCCATGGCCAGCGGATCTGGGAAGAGGCGAACGCGACGCTGAAGCTCATCACGCAGACCGAAGGGGGAAAGCTGCACCTCGACATGCACGACATCGCGATCGGCGAGCTGCCGCCGATCGCGACGATCCCCGAATACATCACCGCGCGTCGACGGTGAAGATCCTCCGCAGCGTCGCGGACGTCCGCGCGTGGCGCGCGAGCGCGGGTCGCGTCGGGCTCGTTCCGACGATGGGCGCGCTCCACGCCGGCCACATGTCGCTCGTCGTGCGCGCGGTTCGCGAGGCCGACGCCGCGATCGCGTCGATCTTCGTCAACCCGACACAGTTCGGCCCGAACGAGGACTACGCGTCCTATCCGCGGCGCGAGGCCGAGGACGTCGCGCTGCTGGAGAAACACGCTGCCGCGGCGGTGTTCATCCCGCCCGTCGCCGAGATCTACCCGCCCGGCGACGCGACACGCGTGACGCCCGGCTCGATCGCCGCGCCGCTCGAGGGCGCCGCGCGGCCGGGCCATTTCGTCGGCGTCGCGACGGTCGTCGCGAAGCTGTTCGCGATCATGCGTCCCGACACGGCATTCTTCGGACAGAAGGACTTCCAACAGCTGCGCGTCCTGCAGACGATGGCCCGCGATCTTCGCTTCGGGGCGGACATCGTCGGCTGTCCGACGGTCCGCGAGCCGGATGGCCTCGCGCTCTCGTCGCGCAACGCGTATCTCACGGCGGAGCAGCGGCGCGACGCGGTCGCGCTGTCCCGCGGCCTCTTCGCGGCCCGCGAGATCTGGACGCGCGGCGAGCGCGAACCCGGCGTCCTGCGCCATCGCGTCCGCGAGCTCGCGGGCAAGGACGGCGTCGCGCTCGAGTACGTGTCCGTCGCGGATCCAATGACCCTCGCCGAGCTTGACGCGCCGGCGGACACGGCGGTCATCTCCCTCGCGGCGCGGGTCGGCAAAGCGCGTCTCATCGACAATGTGCTCTTGGGCATGGACGTGGCGGACCTGCGTTGACGCGGCGCTCGCTCCTCGTTGCGTTCAGCGTCGCCCACTTCGCGCATCACGTCACCAACAGCCTGCTGAGCGCGCTGCTGCCATTCATCAGCAGCGCGTTCGGCCTCTCGTACACGAACGCCGGGTTCCTGGTGGGCGCCTACTCGATCGCGTCCGGCGTGACGAACGCGCCGCTCGGCGTGCTCGCCGACCGAATCGGCGCGCGGCGCGTCATCGTCTGGGGCCTCGTTCTCATCGGCCTCGCCAGCATCGCGATCGGCCTCTCCACCGAGTACTGGCAGCTGCTGGCGTTCCTCGCGGTCATGGGCATCGCGAGCGGGACGTATCACGCGCCGGCATCGGCACTCATCGCGGAGATGTTCTCCTCGCGACGCGGGATGGCGATGGGCACGCACACCACCGCCGGCCACCTGTCGTTCTTCGCGGCGCCGCTCGTCGCGGGCATCCTCGCGACGGCGGGTTCGTGGCGAACGCCGTACCTCGCGTTCGCGATCGCGCCCATCGCGTGCGCGGTGCTGCTCTGGCGCATCGCGCCACTGGGCACGCGATCGACCGGACGCCACAGCTGGCTCGCGACCGGCGGTGACATCGCTGCGGTGGCGCGGCGCGTCGGCACGCTCGTCTCGCTGTCGATCGTGTTCCAGGTCGTGATCTCCGCCGCGATGGCCTTCCTCAGCACCTATCTGGTCGACGCGCGCGGTGTCACGCCGGGCGTCGCCGCTGCGCTCTTCGGCGTCCCACAGCTCGCCGGGTTGATCGGCGCCCCGATGGCGGGAACGCTCTCCGACCGCTTCGGCCGGCGC
>Ga0209117_1000912_pt1 | contig 10934 bp, 8 predicted proteins | sample BlaSpr_A8_OM2_M2_FD_187978 | JGI IMG/M metagenome (GOLD analysis project Ga0209117, IMG submission 187978) | Forest soil microbial communities from Thunder Bay, Ontario, Canada - Black Spruce, Ontario site 2_A8_OM2_M2 (SPAdes) (version 2) | ecosystem: Environmental > Terrestrial > Soil > Boreal...
TCTTGGACTTGTCGGCTTGCGATGTTTAGCGCGCTTTCTGGTTACGTCTAAGCTGAGGAACATAGCGGATCATCGTTGCATCATTCTCGGGCACGGGCCGGTAGCTAAAGAACTTGCCAGTAAGATTGCTTCACACCCAGAACTTCCATTTCGAATCGTCGGATTTCTATTCCCCAGCGAATCGGAGGCGTTCAACGGATTCGCTAGCTTACTTGAGGCACCCTTCACCTCGGTTAAGACTCTGCAGGTCATAGAACTCCTGGTGAAGCACAGGATCCAGAAGCTCATCATCGCGATGACGCAGCCCAACGGGGCAGAAATTCGGAAATTAATTGCCGGATGTCGAAGCGCGTCGATCCGCGTCTATTTGGTTCCGCAGTGGTACGACCTATATCTGTCAAAGGCGAAGCTGGAAGAGGTTGATGGCCTTCCTATGCTGTCGCTGCAGGAGCGGAATCCCTCTGCAATAAGCTTTGCGCTTAAGCGAACAATGGACTTTGTACTGAGTGCGGGAATTCTGCTATTGGTATCGCCGATACTGGCGGTCGCTGCTTTTGTTGTTTACAGCAGAAAGGGTCGCGCATTCCGGACTGAACTCCGTTGCGGCAAGGACGGAGTTCCTTTTGGGATGTACCGGCTAAACGTGGAGAGGCATGCAACCAGTCCGGAGCGCTACGAGAGGCTGTTGGTCAGATGGAGCCTGACGGAACTTCCCCAGGTGTGGAACGTGCTGAACGGCGATATGTCCCTGGTAGGTCCGCGACCCGAGTCGCCCGAGAGGGTCAAATATTACTCAGAGTGGCAGCGGCAGCGATTGAAGGTTCTTGCCGGGGTCACAGGTCTCGCACAGGTCCACGGGCTTCGGGATCAACATCCTTCGGAGGACAAAGCACGTTTTGATTTGCAGTACATCTTCAACTGGTCGCCGCTTCTGGACCTCAGCCTTATCTTGCAGACGGTATGGACTTTGCTCTTCAGAGGTTTGAGGCAGGAGCCCGTATCATCTGAAGCGGCCAGTTTTGTCAAAACGTCGAACGATTTCGTAGATAGGGAGGTTGTGGATGTTAATCGTCCGTAGCCCAGTGCGGATCAGCTTCGCGGGCGGTGGAACGGATCTTCCTTCCTATTATGAGAGATTCGGCGGTGCAGTCCTCAGCGCGGCCATCAACAAACATTTCTATACGGTGCTCGAGAAGAGAGCCGACGGCAAAGTTCAAATCATCTCTGCAGACCTCCGCACGGTCGAAACCTGGCAAGACATTGCGCGCATGGACATTCGTGGCAATGCTCTGGAAATTCCCCTCGCGGTTCTAAAAGAGTTTGGGTGCGATGTCTCGGTGAACCTTTTCCTTGCTTCTGAGATTCCACCTGGGACGGGTCTTGGTTCTTCTGCTAGTGTTTGCGTCAATCTGACCAAGATGCTCGCGGCTTATAATCACATCTCTCTTTCGAAATATGAGCTCGCCGAGCGAGCTTTCCACATTGCCCGCAATGTTTTGGGCCGACCTGTTGGCAAGCAGGACGAATACGCCTCTGCGTTTGGTGGCTTGAATTTCATTTCATTCCACCCGGACGGCACGACTAACGTCGAGCCCTTGAATCTGGAGCCCGACCTTGTCCGGGAGTTGCAGTCGAGCCTACTGCTGTTTTTCACCGGCGCATCCCATCACTCCTGGACAATTCTTCAGGAACAAGAAGAGTCCACGCGAAAGACTAACAGTGGGACAGTCGAATACTTGCACGAAATTCGAAAACTGGCGGAACCAATGAAGGCCGCTCTGTTGGCCGGAGAACTAAGGCAGTTTGGTCTTTTGCTTCACGAAGGCTGGGAGATCAAGAAGCGGCTTTCTTCAAGAATCTCCAATGGACAGATCAATGAGATGTATGAGGCTGCACTTCGGAACGGAGCAGTGGGAGGCAAGATCACAGGAGCGGGAGGAGGCGGATTCCTTCTTCTGTTTTGCCAGCAGGGGCACCAGCAGAACGTGCGTGAGTCCTTGATTGCGCTGGGCGCCCGTGAGATGGGTTTTGAATTTGACTTCCAGGGCGCCCAAGTTGTCGCCGACGACCCGTTTATCGATGGCGATGAAAATGGCGGGATGCGTTGGACCTTCGCTCCAGTTGGTAACAAGGCTCTTGCCAATAAACAGGCGTCAGCAAAGAGTTCTTCGTGAATCTTAATTGGACATCTTTACAGATGGAGTTCTCCGAATGAAAGCCTTTCTATTGGCGGGCGGTCTCGGGACTCGACTGCGACCGCTGACCGACAGCACGCCAAAGTGTCTTCTGCCAGTTCAAGGGACACCCCTATTGCAGATTTGGTTCGATATATTTCGCCAGTACGGTATTGACGAAGTCTTGATCAACGTTCATTCGCACGGCTATGCCGTCCGCAAGTTCATTGACGAATACAAAGATGACCTAAGGGTGCGCCTTTTCGAGGAGACCACGCTCCTTGGCAGCGCAGGAACGGTCCTGGCCAACCGAGAATGGGTCAGCAAAGAGCGGTCCTTTTGGGTGTTTTACGCGGATGTGCTTACGACCACCAATCTAAATTATATGCTGGCTTTTCATAACAGCCGAGGCCAGATCGCCACGATAGGTGTCTATGAAGTGCCGGATCCTTCGCGATGCGGCATCGTTCAGTTGGATGAGCGAGGCGTGGTTCTTGATTTTGTCGAAAAGCCGAAAACACCAGTCGGTAATCTAGCCTTCTCTGGATTGATGCTGGCCACGCCTACTCTTTTGGATGTAATTCCCGACACGAGTCCGGTCGATTTTGGATTTCACGTCTTGCCTCAAATCGTCGGTCGAATGGCGGCGTATCGAATCCCGGATTTTATCATTGATATCGGAACGATTGAGACTTACCGCGCCGCTCAGGAGAATTGGCCAGGCCGTTCTCAATCACAAAAAACAGGTGCGTTTCGTGTTTAGAGGACTTGTCTTCGACTTTGATGGAGTGATCGTAGACAGCCATCCTGTGCACGTGCGCGCGTGGCAGAAGTTTCTTGACTCTGTGGGCAGAACCGCTTCCGAAGAACAGCTGCAATTCGTCTTAGACGGAAGAAAGCGTGACGACATTCTGCGGCACTTTATGGGTGAGCTGGACGCAGACCAGATTGTCGAATTCGGGCACCGAAAAGAGCAATTTTTTCGAGATGAATCAGCACATGTGCGGACGATAGACGGTTTCCTGGGTTTCCTGGAGGACCTCAAGCACGAGCAGCTGGCTTTAGCAGTTGCCAGCTCAGGAAGCAGAAGTCGGGTTGACTTTCTTCTCGATAGGCTCGATCTAAAGAAGCTTTTTCAAGTGGTCGTCACCGGAGATGAAGTGGAACAAGGCAAGCCCCATCCGGCCGTTTTCCTCACGGCCGCTCAGCATTTGGGAATAGATCCCGCCGAGCTGATGGCATTCGAAGATGCTGTCTCAGGTGTGAAAGCAGCGCGATCGGCCGGCATGATGTGCGTCGGGATTGCCCAACCTGACCGCGCAGCCACTCTAGTTGATGCCGGCGCGAATTATGTGGTGCCGGATTTTCAGTCCCTGTCGTATTCGAAACTCCAGCAAATGTTTGTTCAATAATTTAGAAATTTTTCTGCCTGGCGATAGAAGTCGTAAAAGACGGACTCACCACTGGAGACTCCGCGGCAGGGCGCTCAATTAGCGAAACCTTTGCATTTCTGTGGTGGATCAAGGAATAGAGAATTCCGACATCGAACCAGTCCCGCCGGAAAGAAACGGTGGACAGCACCCATCGTATGAATTTCATGCTCACGATCTTGCGGCTTGCAACAGAAAGCGAAGAGTTGACAATTGTTCGCGACCAAATCGGAGCTCCAACCTATAGCCGGTTGATTGCTGCATCAACGGCGAAGATTCTGGCTCGATGCTTGATTCCACGTCAGTAACCGCAGCAGAGCTTGTTAGAGATTTACAGTTTGTGTAATAAGCATTTGGGAGAATCCTATGAAAATAATGGTGACTGGAGGGGCGGGCTTCATCGCCTCGCACGTTTCGGAGGGATATCTTCGAGCGGGCCATGCAGTGGTGATCGTTGACGACCTATCAACGGGGAAGAGGGAAAACATCCCTTCGGCAGCCAAATTCTATCAATGCGACGTTACAGATCTTGGAGCCATAGAACAAATCATTGCGGAGGAACGTCCAGAAATCATGAACCACCACGCGGCACAGATGGATGTCCGCCGCTCTGTTCGTGAGCCTTTGTTCGATGCGCGAGTCAATATCCTTGGCGGGCTTGGACTCCTGGAACTGGCCGTGAAATACAAAATCCGCAAGTTCCTATATGCCTCCACGGGTGGTGCCAGCTACGGCGAGGTCGACAGAGTACCCGTGGACGAGACTCACCCCACTGCTCCCATCTGCCACTACGGAGTCAGCAAGGTAACCCTGGAGCGCTACTTATTCTTGTACAAGCATCTTTACGGGCTCAACTATACGGTCATGCGCTATCCCAACGTGTATGGTCCACGGCAGAATCCTCATGGAGAGGCGGGCGTGGTCGCGATTTTTGCGCTCCAGATGCTCCGGGGCGATCGTCCCACGATCTTTGGTGATGGTTCCAAGACACGCGATTACGTTTTCATCGATGACATCGTAAACGCCAACCTTACGCTGTTGGAAAAAGGCGATGGCGAAACGCTCAACTTGGGCTGGGGAGAGCCGATTTCCGACTTCCGGATTTTCGAATCGGTGCGCAAAGCCACTGGCTATCCCGACCCCCCACAATATGCACCCGTTCGGCGGGGAGAAGTTGCCAACATTGCGCTGCACGCGGGACGAGCTAAGGCCATCACTGGTTGGGTTCCGAAGGTACCGTTGGAGGAAGGAATTACTCGGACAGTGGATTTCATCAGGCAATCGAATGCGTGTCCTGCAAGTTCATAAAAATTTTCGGCTAACAGGAGGTGCTGACACCTTCTTCTTTAAGACCTGTGATCTTCTCGCGGAGCACGGGCATGAAGTCGCTCATTTCTCGACAAAGCACCCCCAGAACTGCCCTTCCCCATTTGCAGACTATTTCGTGGAGGGCTTCACTGAGGAGGGCGTGAATCGTCTAAGCTTGACCCGAAAGACGAAAGCCTTCTTTAATGGTATTTATTCTTTTGACGCGAAAGAGAAGCTGTCGCAGTTGCTCGAGGACTTCAAGCCTGACTTAGTGCATGCTCACAGCTTCAACTATCAGCTTTCGGCCTCGATTTTCGATGTTTTCCGTAGATCCCGTGTTCCGCTTGTAGTCACGCTGCACGACTACCACATTGTCTGCGGTGCAGGCACCCTATATGTAGACGGGGCCCTTTGCGAGCGTTGCCGGGGTGGCCGGCACTTTAACCTCTTGCGGCACTCCTGCTATTGGAATCGGCCCGCGAGCCTGATGGCTACGTTCAGTCATTATGTGCACGACGCGCGCCATTCATGGAGCGTTCCATCGAAGCTTTTGTCCCCGAGTCATTTTCTACAGGGGAAACTCATTGAATTCGGAATTCCGGCCAGCAGCATTGCTCATGTCCCGATCTTTATTGATTTCTCTGAAGAGCCAGTTGAGAACAAGAGCACTCCCGAGTATGTGCTCTATTTCGGACGACTAGTCCAGTACAAGGGTATCGAAGTCTTGTTGGAAGCCGTAAAGACTCTGGATTGTAGACTCTTGTTGATCGGAGAGGGCCCTCTGAGTGGCTGGGTCGAAGAACAATGCGCCATCAGCGGCGGAAGGATAAAACGGATCGCTTTCGTGTCTTCACGAGAGCAACTCCGGCAATATATCGAGCAAGCCGCTTTCTCCGTCGTTCCTTCCCTGTGGTATGAAAACCAGCCCGCCACTATTTTGGAGACTTATGCCATGGGCAGGCCGGTAATTGGTTCCCGTTTGGGCGGAATCCCCGAACTGATCGACGAAGAACAAACAGGGCTCCTCTGCGAAGCCGGCAATGTTGCCGATTTGGCCGAAAAGATTCGTTTCTTGCTGGAACGGCCGGAGCTTTGCCGGGAATGGGGACGAAACGGCAACCGCAAGTTGCGGGAAGGGTTTTCACGCGCGTCCCATTATGACCGGCTCATGGCCATTTACCGCACCGTTCTTTCCAACAACCAAGGCTTCTCGGCACTTTCTAGGGAAACGTTCGCAGTGAACCACAATGAAGACTGACTCAGGATTGCCCTCCAGGCTCAACGTGTCAGGGATTGCGAATCTCGCGCGACGCGGTCGTTGCATGGCACGGGCCCTCGTTGGACGTGACGTCTATTACCGTCCTCAGGTTTTCATAACGAAAGAGTTACACGGCGGGCGGCCGCTCACCGGCTACGGGTCATGGACCATCTGTCCGGAAGGAATCACTACCAAAAGCATCATCTACTCGGTAGGGGTTGGAGACGACATTTCTTTCGATGTATCACTGATTCAATCATTCGGTCTACCTGTATTATTTGCGTTCGACCCAACACCGACGGCGATCTCATGGCTTTCTGGCCAGCACGTACCCAACGAGTTCAGGCTGTTCCAGTATGCGATTGCCGACCATAACGGCTTTGCGAAATTCTTTCCCCACGACAATCCCGACTTTGTGGCGCACAGCCTAATACCCCGCAAAGGGACGGCATCGCAGGCTGTGGAGGTACCGCTTCGGACTCTGCCGACAGTTATGCTTGAGCTTGGACACAATCATATCGATCTGCTCAAAATGGATATTGAAGGTGCTGAGTACGGCGTAATCGAGAACTTGGTGCGCGCGAGAGTTGACATACGTCAACTCCTGGTGGAGTTCCATCACCATGACCGCCACACAGACGGCATGAGCGCTGAACGCACCAAGGAAGCCGTTCAGAAGTTGAACCGAGCCGGATTCAAGATTTTTCACATTACGCCTAGTGGCGAAGAGTATTCGTTCATCAGGACTTGAGTAATACATGACGCCAGACTTGAGAACATCGGTTCAGCTCGCTGCTTTTGCGGCTCTTGTTTTCTTTGCAAGGCAAAATCCATAGCAAGTTGCCGGAGTTGCTTTTCGATATGCTCTGCCTAGGAGTTGCGGTCATGACCAAGCGCCGCCAACTTCCAGCGGTTGCAAGGAAAGGTTCAGAATCGTGACCACAATCGTGCCAGCCTCTCGGCCTTTCTTAATATTGGGCATTAATTTTGTTCTCGGGGTGGCTTCGGCACCCGCTCAAGTGCTCAGCTATTCCACGTATCTTGAAGCAAGCGCCAACTCAACGGCCAATTCCGCTGTAAACGGCGCTGGTGAGATGTGCATCAGCGAAAATGGAAAAATATTTAAGCTGCTCAGCGACGGTTCCGTTGCGTATTCGACTGGCCCCATCAGCAATGTTGCTAACGGTGACAAAACTATCGTTGCCATTAACAGCGCCGGCGCTTGCTATCTTGCGGGGACCGGGACCATAGCACCGACGCCAGGCGCGTACCAGTCCAGTCCCAAGTCACCGGCAAGCCAGTTCGTGATGAAACTGGATAGCTCCGGCGGCGTTGCGTTTGCAACGTATTTGGGAGGAAGCGGAAAGGACACTCCGGGCGGGTTGGCGCTCGATGCGGCAGGTAATGTGTACTTGACCGGTGGCACGAATTCGAATGACTTTCCAACAGCAAACGCATTCCAGAAAACATTTGGCGGAGGTAACACAGACGCATTCGTTGCGGTTCTGAGTGCAAGTCTATCAGCCTTGGTCTACTCGACATATCTGGGCGGAAGTGGAGACGACAATGGAGGCGCGATCGCGGTTGACAAGATTGGGAATGCTTACATCACCGGCTCAACTTTCTCCACGAATTTCCCGACTGTCACGCCATATCAGGCAACGACTTCCGGAAATAGTGCGTTCGTGACGAAACTCGGTCCGACAGGGTCAGCGGTGTATTCAACTTATTTGGGTGGCGCGGATTTTGCTTTCGGTGCGGGAATCGCGGTGGATACGCTAGGGGAAGCCTATGTCACCGGGCGGGCGGGATGCTGCTTCCCGGTAGTAAATCCCATCCAGGGCACAGTTACAGCCCCGTCGGCCTTTGTCAGTAAGTTCAACGCGGCCGGATCTGCATTGGTCTATTCGACCTATTATGGGAGCTCGACTAGTTCAGCCGGAATCGTGGTCGACTCATCCGGCCAAGCGTTCATTGCGGGATCGGTGCTCGGCGGTACCGCGCAGTTCCCACAACCCTACAGCTTCACTGTGGTCTCGCCGATCCAACGGAACTTCAACGTATCCCCGAGTCTTGGATTTGCCGACCAGCAGATAGTGGTAGTTATCAATCCTTCTGGCTCCGCTGTCCTGTTTGCCACATTCATAGGGGGGCCAGCAACCGCCGACGCGAGTAGTATTGGGATCGATTCCGCGGGCAACATATATGTGTCGGGCACCGTTGGTGGCTATTGGTCGAATAGTGCATTTCCCATCCTTAACGCGGAAAACGGCACCTACCAGGGGCCGGACTGCGCGCACGATCACTGCCCGATATATGGAGTTGCGCTCAAGATTGCTCCGGGCTCAGGCCCGGTGCTCAGCGTTCCAAGCGCAGTACATTTTCAAACGTCAGTTCCGGTGGGACAGCCGAGTACGAAGGCGTCGGTCTATGTCGCCAACCCCAGTAGTTCAGGTAACATCAACATCGGCAATATAGCAATCGCGGGAGATTTTTCTCAAACTAACACGTGTCCGCAACTTCTAGCGGCAGCTGCGAATTGCATTGTGTCGGTGATTTTTGCACCAACTGCTGGTGGCGCGAGGACTGGCACGATCACCATTACGGACGATGCGCCCGGGAGCCCACATGTAGTCAATCTAACAGGGACTGGCCTTGCTCCACAACTCAGCATGAGCCCGAACTCACTCACCTTTGGCTCCCAAGTCATCGGCACGTCGAGTTCTACGCAAGCAGTAACTTTAACTGACACCGGTGGAGTCGCCGTAACTATTATGCGCATTGCCACCTCAGGTGACTTTGCCGAGAGCAACAGCTGTGGAACCTCCATAAACCCCTCGAGCTCGTGCCAAATTTCAGTTACGTTCACGCCTACGGCGGCCGGAAGTCGAAGTGGCACCTTGACGATGGTCGACGATGCGCCTGGCAGTCCGCATACCGTTCCGTTGAGCGGTACGGGGGTGTCAGGCTTGGGCCTTACAGTAGCCTTAGGAGGTTCAAGCTCGGCGACCGTGTCCGCTGGAAGTCCAGCCAACTACTCGCTGTCGGTCGGTGGAGCCGGGATAGGCGGTGCAACTTCTTTAAGTTGTACGGGCAGTCCGCGTGGGGCGAGTTGTTCCGTCCCGGCGAGCGAGAACATCAGTGCGACGATTCCCTCAAACTTTGCCGTCAGTGTGACCACCACGTCAAGAATGATCGGTGCGCTTCAGGTACCTGGTTTCACGCGTTCGCTTGAGCTGTCGGCTATGTTAATGATCGGTTGGGTGATTCTCCCCCCGATGCGCATGGCTCGGCGACCAGTTCTGCGGCGTTCCTGTTTCCTGCCCGTAATGATGCTGATTGTTCTGCTCTGCTCATGCGGTGGATGTGGAAATAGTTCGACTGGCCCGATGTCGAACCCGAATGGCACGCCAGCAGGGACCTACACCCTTACCGTGACGGCTACTTCTGGCACGACAAGCCAATCGATGGCTTTGACGCTGACCGTGCAATAAGCTAAATCGGTTGAACCCAATCGTTTGCCACCAGATTCACTGCCGCCGTCCTGGATGATCGGGGCACCGGGTACTTGCCCGATGAACAATGCCGCCCATTTGAATTAACACTCCTAGGCGCTTTCCGGCGGAAGTCGATCTGAACCACGCCGTCCAGACACCAGATAGTCGGGCACTGCTAGGACGAACTGAAGTTGCACTTCAGCGTGTGCTGGCGGGCTCGGGCCGAGTTGGGGAGGTTTCTTGGAAGAGGAAGAACTGCTACAAACTCATCGAACCGAGTCCAGCCACTATAAAGGTGCGGCTGGCCATAAATATTTTGATTGGCAAAACAGGAATGGAGAAGTCAACGGAAGAATAGAGACGAGAAAATTCAGGGCGTATGTTAAGCCAACAGACAGCGTTTTGGACTTCGGCTGCGGCGGTGGACACATTCTCCGAAATCTCAATTGCGCCAAACGTGTCGGTGTTGAGATAAACCCGGCGGCTCGAACCATGGCTGCCCAAGAAGGAATCGTATGTCACGAGTCAACATGCGACGTCGAGGACAACTCGTTTGATGTCGTCATCTCAAATCATGCCCTTGAGCACGTACAATACCCCATCTCCGTCCTGAGGGCACTTCGGAACAAGCTGAGAGCATCCGGCGTCCTCGTGCTGTGCGTTCCCATAGACGATTGGAGAACGCAGCGAACCTATGACCGCGAGGATATCAATCATCATCTCCATACTTGGACTCCGCAACTGCTTGGCAACTGCTTGTTTGAGGCCGGATTCGATCCAAGCCAATTCTCGATTCGTTTATTGACGCACGCCTGGTTTCCTGGCACGGCAAGAATCTACGGCAAATTGCCTGAATTCCTATTCGATATACTCTGTCAAAGATTTGCGGTCATGACCAAGCGCCGGCAACTTTTAGCGGTTGCAAGGAAGGGTTCAGAATCGTGACCACTGCTGTCATCTAAAGAACAGGAACGGACGGCGCTGGGTGAACCGCCTAGGATCGCCCTTCTCTGACAGGCCCTTGCTCCCTCAATAAGTCTCTAGCACGCCGAACAAACCGCACGATGGTGTTCTGCAGTTCCCCTCTGTCCCTTTAGCATGCTTGGCCACTCCTAACTTTTTATCCTCGCTTCCTTCGAATTTTGAATGCCTGTTCGGGTCACCTGTTTTCGTACTCAGTAAGAGCTGCCTCACACTTCTCGATGTATTCCCACGGTGCCCCACGCATCGCGTCTTCCCATGTCAGAACGATCGTCGGATATTCACC
>Ga0209117_1000914_pt1 | contig 10912 bp, 9 predicted proteins | sample BlaSpr_A8_OM2_M2_FD_187978 | JGI IMG/M metagenome (GOLD analysis project Ga0209117, IMG submission 187978) | Forest soil microbial communities from Thunder Bay, Ontario, Canada - Black Spruce, Ontario site 2_A8_OM2_M2 (SPAdes) (version 2) | ecosystem: Environmental > Terrestrial > Soil > Boreal...
TGGCAGCGTAGCGATACCCCGGACGGCGGTCAACGAACAGGGGCGCTTCGGTACTGTCCTACTTCGGTGAAACTAGGACACTGAGTGCGGGAAATTAGGACAGTGCGTCGTTCTCATCCACGGCGATGGGAAGGGTCGATATTACGCTGGCGATGTGCTCATGCTTGCTACGCTTGACTGTTTCGACGAAAGCCGTCTTCGCTGTTGCGATCGTTGTAAAATACACGCGGAATGCCTCGGACGCTTTGTCAGCCCATGCCCGGCCCTTAGGCTTCGGGAGAAGCACTTCGCGATAGCGAGATCCGCAATCCTCGCGATTGGTCTGCATGAGGGCAATCCGGCGCCATTGGTCCCGCACGGCCTTCAGCGAAAATGCCCACAGCAGATAGAAGTGATCAAAGTCACCGGGGTCGATGACCCGAAGGACAAAGACTTCCTTGGTCAGGACGATTTCTTCCTCACCCGGCAGGAGAATCGCGAATTCACCGATATTGGCACTCGCTCTGTTCGGCGTAATCAGATCCCAGGCGTTTAGACCGCTCGATGTGCCCCTCCAGAACCGACCGGCGACGCTCTGCGTTACAAGTGCGTAATCCGATGAAGCCGAACGGCTGGTCCGAAGGAAGGCGAACGACCGTTCCACTCGAAGGCGAACACCCGATCCGACTGATGGCGAACACCGTCGGAGCGTAGCGACGCTTGTCCTCTCAGTTGGCGGATTCCTCCTCGTTCGTCAAGGTGGAGCGCTTCTTTCTCATCGACTCTCCTTTCAGGGTGATGCGGTGTGCGGCGTGGACGATGCGGTCGAGCGCCGCGTCGGCGACCGCGGGATCCCCGATGTACGTGTGCCATTGCTTGATCGGGAGTTGGGCGGCGATGATGGTGGAGTGTTCGCCGTGCCGATCTTCGATTACTTCTAATAGATCTTGCCGTTCCTGGGCGCCGAGCGGAGCGAGGCCCCAGTCGTCGAGGATCAGGACGTCGGTCTTGGCCCAGCGCGCCAGGAGCTTGGGCAAGGAGCCGTCGGCCCGCGCGACCTGCAGTTCGTTCAGCAGGCGCGGCACGCGGCGGTAGACGACCGAGAAGCCGTCACGGCAGGCCTTGTGACCGAACGCACAGGCCAAGAAGGTCTTCCCGCACCCGGTCGAGCCGACGATGATGAGGTTCTGCTGCTTGGTGATCCATTCGCCGGTGGCGAGGCGACGAGTCAGCATCCGATCGAGGCCGCGCGGGTGCTGGAAGTCGATGTCTTCGATGGAGGCACGCCGGTCGCGGAGCTTGGCGAGTTGGAGTCGCCGACTCAGGCTGCGCGCCTCGCGGTCGGTCCACTCGCGATCGACGAGGATGCCGACACGATCCTCGAAGGCGAGGTGCTGGTAGGAGTCGGGCGTGTCGAGCTGCTCGCGCAGCGCACGGGCACACCCGAGGAAGCGCATCTCGCTGAGTTTCTGGAACGTCTCGTCCGTAGTCATGCTGGCTCCTTTCGTTCGTAGTACTGCGGCCCGCGAATGTGCTCGTGATCGGGCGATGTCGGGGGGCTCGGCGGTGGGAGGGCCATGGGTTGGCTGTCGAGGCCGGTCTTCAGGATCGACTGCACGCTGCGGTAACTCGGCGCCGCGAGCGCGCGCGCCCGCCGGCAGGCACTCTCCACCCGCCGGGCGCCATAGCGTGCGGCGAGGCGCAGGACGCCGAGACCGGAGCGGAAGCCCTGCTCGGGATGCGGCTTGCGGCGCAAGATCTCCTCGATGAGCGCCGCGGTCTCGGGGCCGATTTTCTCGGCCCAGTGGAGCAGGCGCGAGGGGGTCCACTCGGCATAGCGGCGATGCGAGTCGGGCCGATGGGCCGGATCGGTGGTGAAGCGCCCACGCACGGAGCTGCGCAGGTGCGAGGCCACGCGCCGGCCCTTATGAAAGACCTCCACGATCGTCGCCGTGGCGCGCACGTCGACGCGCTGGCCGACGAGCTGATACGGCACGCTGTAGAGGTGGCGCGCGAACTCCAGGTGGTAGTCGATGTTGACGCCGACGTGGGTCTTCCACTCGGGCAGCTCGAAGCGTCGGGTGGGCAGCGGCTGGAGGGCCGGGCGATCGAGTTCCTGCCAGAGCGAGCGGCGGGAGCCATCGAGGGCGGAGAAGGGCCGATCGTTGAGCCACTCCAGGCGCTCGCGGATGGCGCGATTCAGCTCGGCGAGACTGAAGAACCGCTGGTGACGCAGCGGCGCCAGCACCCAGCGCTCCACTTGCTGGACGGCGTTCTCCGCCTTGGCCTTGTCACGTGGGCGGCGCACCCGCGCCGGAATGATGGTGGTCCCGTAGTGCGCCGCCAACTCCCGATAGCTCGGGTTGAGCTCGGGATCGTAGAAGTCCGGGCGGATCACACCGGCCTTGAGGTTATCGGGGACGGTGATCGCCGGCACGCCCCCGATGTATTCGTAGGCGCCGATGTGCGCCTGCACCCAGGAGCGCGTGTCCTGACCTGGACAGGCCTCCGCATACGTGAAGTTCGAGGCCCCGAGTGCCCCAACGAAGATTGGCTGGTCGGTGATCGCCCCGGTCTGCGCATCGATGACCTCCATGGTCATCCCGGCGTAATCGACGAACAGCTTCTCGCCGGCGCGGTGTTCCTGGCGCATCACCAGATCGATCTGCGCCCGCCAGCCCCGATACAGGTCGCAGAAGCGGGAGTACCCGTAGCCGTCCTCGGGGTGCTGCTGGCGGTACTCCTGCCACAGCAGCTCGAGCGTCACGCCGCGCTGCTTGAGCTCGCGGTAGATGGCCGCGAAGTCGGGCCGCGCGCGCTCCCGCGGCGTCGTCGCCGGCGGATACAGTCGCGCCTCCAGCGCGGCGTCGTCCAGCTCATCGGGCAGCGGCCACGTCAGGCCCGCCGCCGTGGCCCGGGCCAGAACGTCATGCACCGTGGTGGCGCCCACACCGCAGCTGCGCGCTGTCTCCCGCAGCGTGCGTGTGAGGCCCCACCGTAGTCGAAGCATCTCTCGAATCTTCCGCATCGATAGTCGCACCGCAGGCATCAACCCCTCCTCCTCCACGTATGGATTTGGAGCCGGTCTCTACCTGTCGCCCTCTATCGTCGCGACGCTTCGACCGAAGGCCCTCACCCACTGAATGTTCGGCTTGCCTCGGAATCGGTGTTCGGCTTCGTTCGGAACGGGTGTTCGGCTTCAGTCGGAATCAGTGTTCGGCTTCAATCGGAACGCCTGTTCGGCTTCGCTCGGAATCTGCACCATGCGCCGGTCTCTCGCCCCCGTAAGGACGACGATCAGGGCGGCATCCGTCACGGCGGCCACAAGAGGCAAGCCAATGGCCAAGACACGGATAGGTGCCATGAACGGCGATCCTCCCAAAGAATCGCTTCGCTCGTCAAGGAAAATCTGTGGATGTGGGAACGCCGCAAGGCGCGCGGCGGCAACGTCGACTATGAGGCGATCTTGCGCGGTCTTTCGTAGCGCAGGGATGCGGGTTCTGTACGGACGAGTTCTGCGGCCGAATCGAGGACCACCGCGCTCTGCTCGACGGGAGGAAGATCAACGTAGAAGCAGGTCCCGCCGCCCTCTTCGCTCTCTACCGAGATCGCACCACCGTGTTCCACCACGATTTGATGCGCAATGGCCAACCCGAGGCCTGTTCCTTTGTCCTTCGTTGTGAAGAAGGGGTTGAAGATATGGCCGAGCCGGTCTTTCGGTATCCCAACGCCGGTGTCGCGCACTTCCAGCTGACAGACCCTCACATCGCCACGTTCTGCGGGCCGGGTCGTGAGGGAAACCACACCGTCGGGTGGCGTCGCCTGGATCGCATTGAGGACGAGGTTGATCAGTACCTGCTTGATCTGGTCGGCGTCCGCATTGATCAGCGGCAGCGTGGGGGCGAGGGCGCGCTCGAGCGTGAGCTGGTGTTTGCGCGCTTCGGGTTCGAGCAGGGTCGCGACCCGCTCGACCACCTCGTTGAAATCGATCGGTCGGAGCGACGGCGTGGGTGATCGCGCAAACGAGAGCAGCTCGGAGATGAGATCGGAGATACGCTTCACTTCGTTCGCCGTCATACCAAGAAAGGTGGTCATGAACTCTTCGTCATGCAATCGGCTCGGGGCGAGTTGGAAGAAGGTTTGGATCGAGACCAACGGATTGCGTACTTCGTGGGCGATGCCGGCCGCCAACGTTCCAAGTGCCGACAGACGGTCCGCACGCCGGATGATCTCTTGTGACTTCTTCAATTCCTCGTAGAGCCTCGCGTTCTCAAGCGCCACCGACGCCTCAGCTCCGAGCGTCTCCAAAAGTTCCAAATCCTCGGCGAAGAACACGTTCCGGTTCCGCTTGGCTCCGAGCGCCAGGAAGCCGATGAGTTTCTGGCCGACCGTCAGTGGAACACACACCTCCCAACCGTTCTGACGACAGACTTGCGTGGCCACGGCGCGCTCGACCGGATCCGCGCTGGCTTCCAACTCCTCACGCATCACCACTTCCTGCCGGCGAGCCAGCAGGCTGACAAACTCGTGGTCTTTCGCGAACTCGGGAATCGACGGCCGCGCGCCGATAGCATGACGGATCGCGAACCTTGAGTTCACTTCGTCACTAAGGCCAATTGCGATCTGCTTTAATTGCAACGTGTCCGCGAGCGTGGAAGCCAGCTCGTGCACCAGTCGTTCACGATCTAGGATCCGGACGATCGAACGCGTGAATGCGACAAGCGCTGCTCGATGCGCATGCTTCTCACTAAAGAACGACCGCTCGATGCGCGACTCGGCGCGCAGTCGCAGAGCGGGAAACAACACGCCCACCGCGAGCAGCATGACCAAAAGGGCGAATGAAAAGTCGGGATGGATCTGGCCGAACGATAGCTTTTGGAGCCAGAGGGCCAGTGTGAACGCAGGGGCGATGAGCAGGAATGCGACCGCCGCGTACGCCATGCCTTTGGTGACCACGAGGTCCATGTCCATGAGGCGGTAGCGGACGATGCCGTAGGCCACGACACCGGTGTACGCAACGTTCGCCAGATTCCCGAGCGGATAGAATGGGATGCCAAAGGTTGCGATGAGGTTGGTCATGCCGAGCGGCATCGAAATTACGGCGCCCGCAATCCATAGCTTGGCTTGCTGCCGCTTGCGCGGCGAATCACTGCGGCGCAGTACAAGGATGGAGATCCCAATGACCATGCACAAATTGAGGCCGACCGAGATGGGGAGTAACTGATACAGGGGCGTTCCGATGGGGTAGAAGCCCCAGGCGTAGGTGCGGAGACCCGAGACTAAGTCACCGTGTGCATTCGCCCCGACGAGAAACAGCGAGAGCGCATAAGAAATTCCCAAAAGACCCCAGAGAACCTTGGAGCGTGAGCCGCTAAAGATCACGAACAGGTGAGAAGCAACTGCCGAGGCCATCAGCGTCCCGACACGAAATGCGTCGCTCCAGTACAGCGCCGTGGCCTCGTTCTTGAACGAATAGAGGACGAAAATATTGAGGTTCCACGATACGAGGGTGAGACTCAAGAGCGCGAACACGCGATTGAGGGGACCGCGCGGATTGTGGCGCAAAACAACTCCCCCAAGCACAGCATTCAGAACCGCAGCGAGGAGCGGGACCGTCCAATGGTAACTCATCAAGGAGAGCCGTCGAGATCGGGGCGTGATTTCATCAGAACCACTCGTTAGCTGGCCGTCGATTCACCATCCGAAAGCGCGGACAGGGCCACCCTATAGAGGGTTGGGCGGACTGACTTGTAGCGTTCCTTGATCGTGGTAAGGTCCAATCTCATCAGCGTGTGCTCCGCATTGCCTATTTCGGGATGCCGGTAAACGACGTGGGGGTAGCTCTCAAAGAGAAGATATGCGTAAAACGCCATGAGATCCGGGCGGGTGGACGCGACGAAGTCGGTTACATTGAGGCGGTGGGCCAGCCGCAGGACTGCATCGAGGATAGCCAGATGGACGAAGGCGGTCCGCGTTATTCGGCGGTATGGTGCGCGAATGCAGAGTCTTGTGATTTCCGCCGGATGGCGTCCCGGATCGAGATAAGGAGTGAGATTTAAGAAGCTTTCGACCTCAAACGGGCGGGCTGACGCGTCGATGAGACGTAGCGAGGCAACCGGTTCATCCGTGGAGGTCGTCGCGAGTAGATGAATGGCTCGATCATCCAGGGCATCGCGCGGCCCGGCACCTCCGAGATCGAATCCAAACTCCTCGGTATAGACTTGCCGACGGATTTCGATTGCCCGTTCGACATCTGGGCCTGTTGCAACGCGGCAGCGGAAGCTTTCGCTTGACTCAAAACCCATTCATCGAATATTGCGGTGGTCGCATGCCCGAAGTCAAGCCGAACCACCAGGCAACCAAAGGCCCAAGCGGCGCCTCGGGTCTTCCACCACGCTCGGAAGTGCGTGCGTTCCTTGCTAATCTGCTCCGAGAAGTCTGCGGCATTGAGCCGGCGCTGATTACCGACTCGGCTCGACTCGATCGCGAGCTCGCAATCGAGTCGGTGCACATGGTGCAGATTCAAGTTGCCCTGGAACAGGAGTACGATATTACCCTGGATTTCTTGGAGATCTTACGCCTGAATGGTTTTGGGCCGATTTGCGACTACATCTACCTCCAGGCCACGCATGAACACGCACGATAGGAGTGCTGTCCTGTTGGCCGGTTCGGAGTCGCGGTCATGACCCGTACCCATCGCGGCGTGTCGATTACGGGGATCGGTGTCCTCGCGCCCACGGGACTCGGAAAAGAAATCTTCCGTGACGCAATCATCAATGGGTATCCAGTCATCGGCCTGATTACGCGATTCGACGCAACCTCGTACCCCTGCGGGATTGCCGCGGAAATCAGAGATGATGGGTACCGCTCACTGATCGCACCGGCGAAACTGCGGACCGCAACGCGGACGACGCTATACGCACTGGCGGCGACGGAGTTGGCGCTGCGAGACGCCCACCTCAGCGCGGCGGAGTACGCGCCGCATGAAAGAGGTGTCGTGTTCGGAACCTCCCTCGGAGGGTGGCACGAAGCACAGCAACAGTTCGCCATATTGATGGAAAAAGGGGCGCATCGTGTGAACCCGTTCCTGCTCAATGGAAGCGCGAACCACGCTCCCGCGATGGAAGTTGCGGTGGTCACGCAGTCACAGGGCACGCACGCGACGTTTTCCACGGGGTGCTGCGCGAGCATGCACGCGATCGGTCACGCGGCGGAGTTGGTAGCACGCGGCGAGATCGAGTGTTGTGTGACCGGGGGCACCGAAGCACCGATCTCTCCTTTGGTTGTCGCTGCGATGGGTCGTACCCGCGAACTGTGCTGCGCGACGGACGATATCGCGCGCGCTTCTCGGCCCTTCGATCGCGATCACAGCGGATTCGTGCTCAGCGAAGGAAGCGCGGTGCTCGTCCTGGAGGCGACCGAGAGAGCGCGCGCACGCGGCGCATCGATTTACGCAGAGGTGCTCGGGCATGCGTCGGCGATGGACGCGACCGATATCTTCAAGGTCGACCAGTCCGGCGTGGCGGGCGCGCGCGCCATTCAAGCCTGTCTCGCGCGCAGCGGAATTTGCGCCCAAGATCTGGACTACGTGTGTGCCCATGGCAATTCTTCACCCTACTTTGATCGCAAGGAAACGATAGTCCTCAAGCGAGCGCTGGGCGACATCGCTGCAACTGTTCCCGTCAGCTCGATCAAGGGCGTGCTCGGTCACGCCTTCGGCGCATCCTCCGCCTTTCAAGTCGCGGCGGCCTGCTTGGCCATTCGAGACCAACTCATCCCGCCGACGCATAATCTCGAGCATCCGGATCCCGAATGCGACTTGGACTTTGTACCGAATGTCGCACGGCCCGCGGCACTCCGGCACGTCTTAGTGTCCAGCTACGGCTTTGGTGGATTGAACGCGTTCATCGCGTTACGGTCGCCCGAATTGGCCACCGTGCATTCCGAGTAGTAGCCGCCATCTCCAGGCGATTAGGCACGGCTGCCGCTACGCCAGTCGTCCGTCGAACGTTAGAGGGCGATGCGAACGGCGTATCGGTTCGGCCGTTCCTCCGCCGCTGATGCCGGCGCCCCGGACCGCCCGAGAAATCGCGGGTGCACCAGCAACCCGAGCGAGGGAATCAGCGTGATCGTCGCAAGCGCACTCACTACGACGATCACCGCGGTGAGAACGCCAAGGCGCGTCCAGATACTGAACCCGGAGAAGGGCAAGACCATATACCCCAGCGCCACCGCCGACGACACGAAGAAGATCGCCTTGCCGGAGGTTTGCAAGCTGGCACGCATGGCGGCCTCTGCCGTGGGCGCCACGGCCATTTCTTCCCGAATGCGGAAGATCAAATAGATGGCAAAGTCCGCGCCGATGCTGACGCCCATCGACGTGATGGCCGCCGTCGTCATGTCGAGCCACGTGTGTGTCCATCCCATGATGCCAAGGTTGACGATCACCGCCAAAGCGAGCGGCAGCAGGACAAACAACCCGCCCACGAACGAACGCAACACCACCGCGGACAGGACAAAGATGATGCTGCCCACTTGCACCACGTTGACGATCTTCTCATGGACCACGATGTCGTTCATTGCGGTCTGCACGCCGAGGCTGCCACCCGCAATTCCGACGCTCACGGGCAGGTCGTGGAAGCGTTGCTCGGCATATTGCTGGAGGTGGTCGATCAGGGTCCGCGAGAAGGCTGCACTATCGGTCTTGCTGAGGCCGCGGATCACCGCGCGTTGGTAGTTCGCATCGACGAATGCGCTCAGCCCGTCGGGGCCGGCCGACATGCTGTAGAGAAGCAGGTACTGTGCGATCAGGCGCTGGTTATCGGGAATCGTGTAGAAGGCCGGATCGCCGTTGTGCATAGCCTGGTTCATGCGTCTGACATGGTCGGCAATAGACATCACACCGCCGATGGTCGGATCCGCTGCCATCACCGTTTCGAGGTCGGTAATCGCAGAAAGCACGGCCGGCTCTTGCAGCGCATTCTCGTGCGTCCCCTCCACGAGGATGCGCAACGACGCGGTTCCGGGGAGCTTGCTGTTCAACACGGCGTCGTCCTTCCGCACCTGCGTCGAAGGCGCGAACCAGTAGCGGAAGCTGTTGTCGACTTGGATGTCCAGCAACCCGACCGCCGCCACCGCGACGACGAGCGCTGCCGCGGTCACCACCGCTTCAGGGCGTCGCACCACGACATCCGCCAAGCCGCCCAACGCCCGATCGAGCCAGCGTGCTTGTTGCTCGCGGCGCATCTCGAGCTTCTTGGGAGGCGGCAGCATGGCGCGGCATGCCGGCGTGAAGGTCATCTCGATCACCAGCGCGCTCAAGATTCCCGATGCCATGAGCAAGCCGAACACGCGCACGCTGGTGATGCCGAACGTCATGAGCGACCCAAAACCGGTGGCGGCGACCAAGCCGGCCGTGAGCATGACTGGCCCAACGGCGGTCACGGATCGAATCACCGCCTCTGCGCTGTCGCCGACCCGCGCGTACTCTTCGTAGTAGCGTTTGAGGATCTGCACCGCGTGCCCGGCGGCAACCGCCAGGATCACCACGGGCGTGATCGCGCTCCACGTATCCATCGGCTGCCCGGTCATTCCCATAATGCCTAATGCCCAGACAACGCTGAGCAACGCCGTGACCAATGGCAGGACCATCGATTGAAAGGTCCGAAACGCCTCATAGTGGACCAGGCCGATGACGATGACCGCAATCGGAAAGAGCACGACGATCATCGCCGTATAGCGCGCTAACCACGCGCGCAGAATCGGAGCGCCGGCAACCGGAATGGTCACGGTCGGGTCGCGCTCCGGCGCCACAATCTGCTCGATGCGTTGGGCGATGGCCACGTCGGTGATGCGATCATCGAAGTCGGCGATGATGACGGTTGCGCTGCCGTCGGCAGACACCAAGTTACCGCGAAAGAGCGTATCCTGTTCGATCGCGGTGCGAATCTGCTGAATCGCATCCGCCGTTGTCGGAGGTGCGTCCATGAGCGGATGCACGTCCATCGTCCCGTCACTTCCGGTAACCACCGCCTTTACGTACGGGGCGGCAATGCTGAAGAGGCTCGGTTCGACAATGCCCGGGGTGTCGCGCAGTCCTTGTGTGATGCGGAAGATCTTCTCGAGGATCTCGCCGGTGTAGATGTCCCCCTGGTTCGCGACGATCCCCAGAACCGCAATTGCCTCTCCACCGAACAAGTCGGAGATGCGGTTTTGGATCTGTACGTACGGATGGTTTTGGGGAAGCGAGGCGCGCCGGCGAATCTCCAGGTGGAGATGGCGTAGTTGCGTGGCAAGCAGCGCGGTCACCAACAGAACTGCGACGACCACGGCGATGCGGTGCCGCACGACAAAGCGGATGTATGCCTCGATCATGTCCGGGAGCCTAACGAGTGTCGGAGTCCTGATGGGCGCGTATAGTACAGTCGCACTGTCAGGTACAAGCACAAACTTCCGCCGCGTTGAGTTTTGTCGATCGGCTCGCTAAACCGGCGGCATGGTGGATGTGCTGACTCGCGTCGTCGGAATGATCGTGCTGCGGCCGTATGTCTTCGTGTTCTTTGCGGTCTACCTCCTGGCCGCGGTGACAAAGATGGGCTGGAAGAAGACCGGGGTGTTTACGGTGCTTGCATATGCCATCGCGTTCGCCGCCGAATTTTCGTCGACGCGGACCGGCTTTCCCTTCGGGCTGTACTCGTACATCGATACCACGCGGAGCCGCGAACTGTGGATTTCCAACGTGCCGTTTTGGGACTCGTTATCTTTTACCTTCCTGTGTTATCTGGGCTTCAGCCTGGCCGTATTGGTATACGCGCCCCTGCACATTCGTCGGGGAGACGTCCAGATCGTGGACACGCGCGAGATCCGGCAGTCGTGGCGCGTACTGCTGACGGCGACGATGTTCATGGCATTGATCGATGTCGTCATTGATCCG
>Ga0209117_1000915_pt1 | contig 10910 bp, 13 predicted proteins | sample BlaSpr_A8_OM2_M2_FD_187978 | JGI IMG/M metagenome (GOLD analysis project Ga0209117, IMG submission 187978) | Forest soil microbial communities from Thunder Bay, Ontario, Canada - Black Spruce, Ontario site 2_A8_OM2_M2 (SPAdes) (version 2) | ecosystem: Environmental > Terrestrial > Soil > Boreal...
GAATAATGGTCGTATTGAATCTTGCCGCTGATATCAGCCGCTTGAACCAGCAACTCCATGAACAGCCGTAGAGCATCTTCACCGCACGCCTCGGTCAGCGTCTTCATGGCCGAGGGCAAATGGTGCTCGTACATGTGACGGCCGTAGAGGCTCGCGATCTCGCCACCTTCGTCCCAAACCTGAAAAAGAGCACGAGCGACGCTAAGCGCAGCAGCCACCTGTTTGCCCTCGGCCAGTTTTTTCACGAGCTTTTCGGGCGCTTGCATGAACGCATATCGACTGTCGCGCCCGAGCCACGCGACCGCCATGTCAGCATGTGGTGCGGAGTCCTCTGGGGGAAGCGCGGCAAGAATCTCGATTCCGTCTTGCTGGATGTCAGGGTGCTTGGATGTGGCAACCGCTCTCAGCGTATCGGCCACGCGCTTACGGGTCGCCGGATCGGGGCTTTCCGCCATTCGTTGCAAGTATTGTCCGGCTGGCCATTGTCGGCTGCGGAGGCCGTTGCGCGCTGCGTCCGGATCAACCATCGGCGCTCCAAGCAACTTTTGCGTCGCCAAGTGGGGAAGCCAGTCTGGGGTGGTAAGAATTTTAAAGAAGTGCCATTGCAGCGGCATCGCCTCGGGAATCTCGCTAGCGAACGCCGCCGCAGCCGCCGCGCGATTTGGCATTGCGGCGATTTCTTCGACTCGTCGCATCAATGTTGCGTAGCGGCCCTCTAAGGCTTTCGCAACGGCGCGGATCACGGTATCGAATGGTTGCTGATATTTTGTTCTAAATTCGTCATCGACCGCGAGTGTGCGGTGAAACGCTCGCTCATGTGCCTTGCCAAAGGTCTCGGAGAGCGAAGCCCATTTGGCCGCGATATCGCCATCGGGATCAAGACCCAGGCGCGCGACAATTTTTCGGATTTGATCCTTGTGGGTAAAGCGCGGCTTGAGGTATCTCGACGCCTGTTGAACTATGTCGGCATCGTAACCGAGGGCGAGAAGCAGTTTGCGGGCCTTGTCCCGTCTAGCTGTGTCCTCCGGCAACTCGGAAGCTTTTGCCTCCATCGGCACTTCAAGAACATGCCTGAGCGTGGAGTCCAATTCGCGCAACGCATGCGCCGCCATCGGCCGCGAAACGACGAGAGGAAACGCGCCTGCCGCAAGCCGACAGAAATCAATGTAACGGTCGGTGATCCCCTTGCCAAGCAAGCGCCGGAGCAAGATCGCTGTGTCTTGCTGTTCCGCCGAAAGCTCGAATATGTTGACCGGCTTTTCCATGGAGGTTCTTGATTTATGCCACTATTAGCTATTCAGCGTTGGGAGTTGCAGATGAGCATTGACTAACAAATACAACTGAAATCAGAGCTATCATTGAAGGTCGGTAAGGTCGCCTGTTCATCACGCTGGGATCGTTAGCGGAGGACGGCAATGGAGCGAGTTCTCGGAGGTTCGGCGACGAGTCGAGCGAGGGCGGAAGGCGGTGCCCACGGCGACCGGTCGGCCCTTGGAATCGTTCTCTTGCTGTTCGTAATTGGAGTATTATACGAACAGTCAACGCGGTAAGGGGACGTGATACCTTGGCCAAATCAAACCTCAGACTGGTGACGCCAGCCACCGAAAAACGAACAGTTACCCCCACGCGCCGTCGTAACGCCGACCTGCGAACCCGCGAATACCTGACGGACGCCGAGGTCGAGCGATTGCTGAAAGCCACCAAGGGAAACCGTTGGGCTCACCGGGATGCCACCATGATCCTGGTGGCCTACCGGCACGGCTTGCGGGCAAGCGAGGCAGCAGACCTGCGCTGGGATCAGGTGGACTACCGTCTGTACCGATTGAGCGTTTCGATCAATTCCTTCTTAGTCGCAGCGTCAAGAAGATGCCCGTGGCTCGCCAAGAGAGGTGGCAAATAGGTCTGTGCGCAGAGACCAGCATTGCAAACCTGATTATTCTGCGTCGATACTTTCAGCAATTCGGCCAACTGGCCGTCGGTAGCACGGTCTATGTATGGCAAGATTAGCTCGAAGTTCGATTCGGCCTTCCGGAAATTGGCCGAACCGCTGATAATTTTCGTAATCGCATCGATTAGAAATGAGACATCTTGCTTTGCAAGCCCGGGAACAAGGTCTTTGAATGTCGGTGCGTCAGGACTGATTTTAGTTGATTGGATGTGTCCGAGAAAGCCCTGTGGAATCGACCCATCGATCGACAGCGGAATTATGGTCATGGCGCGAAACGCTGCTATCCCGGATTCCTGCTTGCACCAGATTGAGTCGTAATATTTCTTGCTCAAGATGGGCACAAATAGCTCGGCCAAGCCGAGTTGTCTTATAATCTCGGTTCTCCACTCGACGGAGACCTCGATGTGCTCGTGCGCCATGAACGATGTAATGCCAATTTTGTTGAGCAACTCGCTTACCTTGGCGGCGGTTGCCCGCTCGTCGGTTTGGTAGCTCATAAAAGCATGCATGGCCTGGGTCCGGTCGGAATTGAACGGAGGTTGTGCCGCTAGCATAGCACACCAATGTTCGGGGCGAACTGTCTTTGAGTCCCGGCCAGCAGACGTGTTGTCTGGGCTTTTAAAAAAAAGTTATTGCTGCGGTAGCCAACGACGCATATTGGAAGGCAGCAAGAAAAGACCCAGGGAGAGACCGCAATGTCCGACTTAGTGAAGCACTTTAAGGCATGGATTCCGACGACGACGACGAAGGACCGCGCAGACGCTCTCAAAGTCATCGACGACCAGATCGCGGCCCTCATGCAGAACGTTCAGGGCATGGCTAAGAATCTGGACGGTGCCACGACCGAATATGTTGAGGCGTGGAGCTCACTCATTGAAAAGCAGCGGCTGGACCTTATGGAGCTTGAACAGGTGAAGGCCCTTCTCTTCGCCTAGCTGTTGTCGGCACGGCCTTGATTTGGTCGCGCCGGGCCTTTACCGCTTCAGGAAATGCGCCGCCCCCGCATGCCGCGGCTCGCACCTGGTCGCCCACAGCCGCCCACCATGGGCTTCGATAATTGCAGATCGAGAGGCCCATGCCCATGCCGTCGGGCTTCGTCGTGTAGAAAGTCGTCCGTGAAGAACTCTGATCTCAGGCCGGATTGATCAAAAGGCCGGGGAAGAGTGCGGTCAGGATTTGGTACAACAAAAGCCTGAGCCATCGGATGAGGCGGCGGAGGTTGTAGCCGGCGGCAGCGAGGATAGCGTTTGCGGCATCGCCGCGACGGAACCAGAGATAGTTGCGGCCCATGCGGTGCTCGGCTTTGAGATGGCCGATGACGGGCTCGGCGGCGGACCTGCGGCGCAGTTCGCGCTTGGTCCTGGGTGTCACCCTTCGCTTCTGGCCGGAGATGAAGACCCTGAACTTGTAGTCGGGCGGCGCGTTGTGGCCGCGGTATCCCTTGTCGGTGAGGAGATACAAGGAATCATCCGACCGTGAAGGGCGCGGCGTTTGCGAGGCGGATTGCAGGTGCGATGGGGGCGGCGGGCCGTTCTAAATTGGAGAAGCAGTTGCAAAAGGCAAGTTGGCCTGCTGTTAGATGCTATGCTTTTGGAGGTCCAAAGCCTTCGGCTAATAGAAGGGCACAAAGCTCGCGAGCGCACATTGCATTCATTAGATAGGGACCATGTATATCGGCGTCCGTCGCGAGCATAAGAATAAACGCATCTATTGCTGTGCCTTTCCCATTGAGACTCAGTATCTCATCACCGCGGCCAAATGCTTCAGCAGCTTTGACAACGGTCATTTCTGTCAGGACTGGACGATATTTCGTAAAGTCGGATTCTTCAGTCATGGCATTCGCTCCTAGGTTCGTTTGGCACCGTCTAGGATAGCGAGGCTCGGGGTCCGGGTCATCCGATCCCCGCGTCAATTCCCTCACGGGCAGGCGTTCGCTGCGCGGATTGCGCGGATTATGGGCGGCTTCCTACTTTTTTCAGCGCGTGACGGCCAAACACAAAAAGGAAATTCAATTTTGGGTATATATTGCGATATTTTTTCGCCCACGGCAGCGAACCGTCTATTTGCCGCCCGTAGAAGGTGATCCAGATTGGAGGCCACGAATGCGCTTTAGATTGACCTACGAGGGTGAGCTAAGGTCATCCCAGCGCGACCCTCAGAATGGACAACGCGATCCGCTGGCAGCGCATAAGCAAAAGATCAGGAAGGTGATTCACGGGCAACTAAAGCAGCTATGGCAGACGAACGAATTCTTAAAGAATAGCAGAATCGAAAAGGGCGAAATTCACATACGGCCCGGTCAAATTACGGGCGCGCTCGGGGTAGGATATACCGGTGTCAAACCAAGGGCGGGCATCCCCCTGATCGATTACATCGCATCGAATTTCAAGCGTGACGGCTATCGATTCGCGCCATTGGTCTGTGAGGATTTTTCGCTTTTATGCTCACTCGATATTTTGTTTTTGAGGCGCGATTTTCCAGCCGGTGTAATCAGCGCGGGCGACCTGGATAATCGGATTAAAACCTTGATCGATACGTTGCGCATGCCGCATGGCGCGAACGAGCTTAAGGGCAATGAGACCCCGGATGTTGGCGAAGACCCGTTTTTTTGCCTGTTAGAAGACGATGATCTTGTTACAGCTCTTTCGGTGGAAACTGGCATGCTGCTCGATTCTCCATCCGACGGCGATGGTGGTGCCGCAAGGGTCAAGCTGGTCATCTCGGTCGAATTGAAGCCTAACGACGTAACGATGTTTAACTTGGGTTTTGCCTAGACGATCGTCCATTCATCCCTCTTCAACGTCCGTTTTCCCCGATGAGTGTCTTTGCGCGAGGCACTAAACACGTTGCGGTTCAGCGCCCGCATGACGCCGATGCGAGCCATCATCGTCGGGCCGTTCTTTTCGGCGATCAGGATCAGGAATTCCATCGCTGCCTGCCATTCGGGGGCGGTGTGCTCGGCCGCCGGAAGCTTGGTGAGGTATCGAACATGATCCGCTCGCGGGTGCAGCGCGGCCAGCGCGCCTCGAACTTGGCCATGTCATCGTCGGTCCACGGGGGTACACGGGCCATTTCCTGATAAATCCCAACTGGCGGGACAAAAGTACCGCGTTGAAGAGCAAGGCCGCGTGCTAAATCCTAGTACTACTGCCCTACCGGAACAGGTAGTTCACACCGCCTTGAGGTCCGGTGTTCCCTTCGACCGTTCTGGCGGCGCCGTTGCGCCGGTCAGCCCGAATACCAAGTTCTCAAGTTCATCGGCCGGCAAATGTAGATCGGCGGCGACCTGGCTCTTTGAAATCCGATCAGTCCAAAGTTCCGTAAAAACCTTTTTCCAAATGACTGACTCCTCGCGCGGGAGACCGTTCGGTTCTTCGGTTCGATAGCCTCTTTGATTGATCTGAATGCAAAACATTCGATACTGCCAGTCGCTCAGTATGCCGAGCTTATGAAGACGATATGCAAGCGCGGCGGTTGAGACGCCCCATCGTTTTTTGGCGCCAACTAGCTCGTCTAGTCTTGAGACGAACGGCAGGCGCGATCTCACGTCGGCCTTAGGCATTAATAGCGATGAGGCAAAATTATTAGCTTCTGTCTCAGCATCGCGTCCTTGCTGTGGACCTCCATGCTTATGCAAAATCAGATGGCCAAGCTCATGGGCTGCATCTAGCCTGCTCCGCTCAGCAGACTTAAAAGTATTCAAAAACACGTATGGAGTTTCATTCCGCCAGCATGAGAAGGCGTCTACACTCTTGGTGTTTTCAGCAAGCGAAAAAACCCGAACGCCCTTCGATTCAAGCAATTTGATCATGTTGCTTATTGGCTGCTCGCCAAGCGCCCACTCTTGACGCAACGTCCGTGCTGCCGCCGCAGGATCGCGCTCATGCGAAAGGTCGATTAGTTTTGGCTCCGGCAAATTAAACTTTGCAGCGACATAGTCGGAAAGCAGATATGCCAGCGAGCCGGATGCCAACGCGGCATCACGTTCTCGCGCAGTCATTGACGTTAGACTGCGAAAACTTGCTGCATCCTTCGCCAGATCGTCGATATCGTCGCCGAAGAAAAACTCGCGTGGAAATCCGAGTTTTTTCGCGATCAGATCGACGGTTTCGGGCTCAGGTTCGTTGTTCGCCTTCTCCAGACGCGTGACCGTGACGGGCGACATCCCGATCAATTGGGCGAATCCCTTACTGGTGAGCCGCCGCCTTTTTCGGGCGAGGGTCAATCTCTGCGGCTTTCTCTTTCTACCCGTGTTCGCCGCGCTGGCGGGCGAGCAGGATTCTGCGCGATCTCCCGAATATCAACTCTCGATCGAACGCTGGAACAACCGGCTAGGCAACCCCTATAAGATAATCGGCGGCCATAACGCGAACTACGCCAACTACGAATGGGAGATCGCGTTGGTGAATGCTACAATTCCAGACAATTTCTATGCACAGTTCTGCAGCGCGAACTACATTGCCAAATCTTGGGCGGTCACGGCCGCCCACTGCGTCGCGGGCCTCGACCCGTCCGACATCAACGTCATGTACGGATCGTCAATACTTGATGATTCCGGCAAGCGGGAGGCGATCGATTCCATCGTGCGCTGCGACGACTGCGCCGGCGGCGGCGCAACGGACCTTGCGCTGTTGAAGCTGCACGACGCTCTTTCTATCACGCCCGTTTCGATAGCGCCGAAAGACAAGGCGCAGGCGGTTCTTCAACCAGGAGCCGTTGTGATCATTTCCGGCTGGGGGCTGCTCGATCCCGCGCACAATAATTTCAGAAGCAAAACTTTGCGCGAGACGAGCGTGAAGTTTCAGACTTTGGACGATTGCAACGGTCCGGAGGGCTATGACGGCGCGATCCCGAAGACGTCTTTTTTCTGCGCGGGCTTTCCCGACGGCGCGATTGACTCCTGCACCGGCGACAGCGGCGGCCCTGCGCTCATGGAAATCGACGGTGCGCTCAAGCTCACCGGGATCGTGGCCAAGGGCGATAGCTGCGGCAAACCCAAGAAATATGGCGTTTATACAAGGGTGTTCGATTTCGACAAATGGATCGAGACGCACGCCAAATGAATGAGTGGGCTGGCGACCGGCGCGTGTTGATCGCAATCGTTCTGGGGGCGGTTTAACGTGAAGCGAACGACCAGAGGTAATCGAGCGTTTCAAGGTCGAGAGACCACCCAAATAGGCCGTAAGCTCCGACCGATAGGGACCCGCTTTTTGTGGTCAAGATCAGTGGCTCGCCGGCTCCGGAAATGGCCCCGGGGCCAAAAGCCTAAATCTCGGCCTACTTGATCGTTTTCCGTTCGAATATGGCCATCCATTGATGCGAAATCGACCATTACTCGCTGCTACGGTCAAGCCGGCATTGAGGAGCCCGTGGGGGCTAGGGAGGCAGGCTTCGCCAACTGGCGCCGCACCGGTCGGACACTTTCTTTCCCATTTGCGGGTCCTGCTTCGACGGTACTATACGGAAGCTGCGGTCACCTCGGAACGGCAGAGTTTCTTCAACCAATTTTTCATGATCGGCGCCTAGTACATGGGTTAAAAGGGCGGCCCAAGGCACGAGCCCAAACAAGCACCCCGGAATTTCGCATGGCCGAGGCTACACCCCACGATGCGCGGCGCACAGGGGTCCTGATCAAGGAGGACATCGAGCAACTCAGGCTCATCGAGTTTCCTGACGGAGAGACCCCTGAGGACGCCCTTTGCTACAAACCAGCGAGCTACGATCTAAGGCTCGGGGCACAGTACGTCATACCCGGCCTTATTGATGAGGGAACCGGCGGTGAAGCCAGGATCTTGGATTGCACGAGCATCGGCGAACTGGTCATAGAGCCGTTCGCAAGCGTCGTTGTCTGTACGTACGAGATCGTCAATCTCCCGGCGAATGTCGTCGGTAAGTTCAATCTAAGAATCAAGCAGGCGTTCCGCGGATTGATCGTGCAGATGGGCACCCAGGTGGAACCGAACTATCGCGGCCGGCTGTTTGCACTTCTACAGAACATCACCGACCAAAAGGTCAAGATCAAATATAAGCACCTTGATCATCGGCTTTTCACGATTGAGTTCTATTATACGGCTGGGGTGACCGATGCGAAGTTCGTCGTGGCCCTCCAGATGGAGAATTTTCTCAAGGACATCAAGCTAAGCAAGACGCTCAACCGAATATTAGATGAAGCGGAGAGGAAAGAGAAAAGCCGGTCCGAGGCGCTTGAGCAACGTCTTATTGCCGCCGAAAAAGGCCAGCATAATCTCGAGACCAAGGTCGAAAGTGATATACGACAAGCAAGCGAACGCCGCTTCGCTTGGTACGGCATCCTACTGACGTTCGGGGTGGCGACGATTATAACCGTGCTTGCGCCGATCGTTTTGAAGGTCGCATCCGACTATTGGCCCCAGGGCGACATCAAGGCCGTCGCGGTTAGTGAAGCGGCCAAGAGCCTTTCCGAATCGGTGCGCGATGAGAACGAGCGGCTCAAGAAGCGAATCGAGGACATGCGAACGGAGGGGACCGCGACGCAAGAATCGCTTAATATGCTCGTAAAACGGCTCTCAGAGCTTGAGCAGAAGGTCGCTTCTCCGGCTCCCGCAGTGGTGGCTCCACCACCCGACCGCAGGAGATTGAGGAGAAGGAGAGGTCGAAGGTAAGTGCCGATGAGTTGGGATTACGTTTTCGTCGGAGCCGGCCCGGCGTCGCTTTTGGCGGCGGGACTGCTGTCGCGAGAGAACCGAGGGGCGAGAATTCTGATCCTGGAGACAGGAGAGGCGCTGTCGAGTCGGGGTTGTCCGGGAATGCGCCGTCACACCTGCACGAACTGCAGCGGAGACGGCTGTCGCGTGATCATGGGAGTGGGCGGATCGAGCGCCGGATTTGGCAACAAGCTTTGCCATTTTCCGGCGAGTTCGGGGGTTCTGTCCCTGATACCTTCCGAACTACTACAGCAAGTGCATGACATTGTAACCCACCGACTCGGCAGAGACTTCGACGTTGAGCCGGAGATAGCCACAATTCCATTGGCCTCAGTCCGGCGGAAGTTCTATTCCGCCGATGTGCTATTTCGAAAGCAATATGCTTCGCTGGTCGGGGCGCTGCTGTCGGCACTTCAAGACAAGGTGGAGGTTCGCTCCAGGACAAGCGTTAGGGAGGTGCATAAGACCTCCGAAGGGTTCGAGGTCCGACTTGCATCGAGCGAGACGATTTGGACCCGCAAGCTTATATTGGGCACCGGGCGCGCCGGACACAGGTTTGTCAGAGAAACGCTCACATCATTAGGCGCCTCGTATGGCGAAAGCCTCGCTGACATCGGTATCCGTCTTGAGGCACGCACCGATCTCTTCAGCGACGCGTTCTTCTACCAGAACGATCCAAAGTTCAAATTCGAACATGCGCAGTTGGGCAGCTCGCGCACGTTCTGCGCCTGTCGCGGTGGCGGTATCGTTCCAGTGAAATTCGGAAACGGCTTCTTCGCCGATGGCGCCTTCGTTAATGCGCCCACCGGAGTCACTAACGCCGCTCTGATGGTCCGGTCTGACCGAGCGCTTACATCGAATGAGATCGACGAATGGTGCAAGTCTGTCAACATGCGCTCGGGGCGCAGTCTTCTACTCGGCGAAGTGAGCACGAGAATGGGATCGGTTTCCCGGGATATCCTTGACAGGATTCCAGTCTGGCCATCCCAAGCGCATAGGTCGCTCATGTCTGAACTGCTGGACAACGTTGTTGGCGGAAAGCACGTCCACATGTTCAAACCGACGGCTTCCGAGGAGGTCGTGCGGATCTATGGTCCAGCCGTGGATCTTTATTGGCCGTTGCCTGCGTTATCCCAAGGTTTCCGGACGGCGATAGACGGGCTTTCCGTGATCGGCGACGCTGCGGGCCTTTCCCGGGGCATTGTCCAGGCTATGACGTCGGGTGCTGCCTGGGCTCTTGTTGAGGCCAGGGGCGTGGCCACGTATGATGAGGTCCGGGCGGATCCCTCGTCTTCGGCGGCAGCCTGATGATTCATTTCGGCGTCGCTGGCTATCCTCCAGCGTTTAACCAATCGAAATACCGAAAAGACCGGTTGGCTATCTCGCAGTGGCTTATCGAACTCGGCCTCGACGCTTTCGAAATGCAGATGACCTATGGGCCTCGCACAAGCGTAGAGAACTGCATCGAGCATCGTAAGCGAGCGGAACAAGCCGGGATTAAGATTTCCGTGCATGCGTCTTATTTCATCGTTTTCACGAGTGATGACGAAACGAAGATCAGGCAATCGAACGACACTTTAAAAAAAACTTTTGAGGCCGCCGACCTCCTGGGTGCGACCGCGGTAGTGCTGCATCCTGGACCACTATATGGTCGGGACGGAAGGGAACCGCTTGATCGTTTCATCGAGAATGCGGGAAGGTGTCTTGGTGAGATTGGCAAGACTGAGATCGGGTTATTCGTCGAGACGGCTGGCAAGATTGGACAGCTTGGATCGATCGACGAGATATTAGACATTTGCCGTCATGTCGACGGGGTGTTCCCTTGCATTGATTTTGGCCATGTTCATGCAAGGACGCTCGGCTCTCTCGAGGAACCCAAGGCCATTGATTCGCTTGTTGACCAACTGGTCTCCTTCATTGAATCAAAAATAAACCCGCGCATTCACTTCCATTACACACCAATTCACTTCGGTCACCGCGGCGAAATACAGCACCGCGCGATTGATGATCGCTACGCGCCAATTGCACAGCACGCGATGTTTGGTATGCATGGTCCTGGGGAAGGGTCAGGAGATGGATTTTATCACCCGCGCGTTGATCCTGTTGGACGAGCGCTTCGGCGGATACCGATCGATTGCACGGTAATCTCAGAAACGCATAATAGCCAAGAGGTGGGTGCGTTGGCGCTCAAGCGAATTTTTGCGACTAGGGCGCAGTCCATTGGCGAGCAGGAAAATAAGCGTAAGTCGCAGAAGAGAGCGCAACCGTAGCTCAGGGTT
>Ga0209117_1000916_pt1 | contig 10909 bp, 19 predicted proteins | sample BlaSpr_A8_OM2_M2_FD_187978 | JGI IMG/M metagenome (GOLD analysis project Ga0209117, IMG submission 187978) | Forest soil microbial communities from Thunder Bay, Ontario, Canada - Black Spruce, Ontario site 2_A8_OM2_M2 (SPAdes) (version 2) | ecosystem: Environmental > Terrestrial > Soil > Boreal...
TGGTCGCTGCTCGAACATCCGTCGAATATGCGCCTATGGCGGCCCGGTTCAAGCCAGCAATCCTGCCACAATCAAACTGACCCACGACCGGAACTTGACCGGGCCTGAGAGAGTCGCCGGTGCGGGTCCGGTTGCGGGCTGTCATGGTGCCGGTCGATCCGGGCCACCGCAGGGCTCGCCAGCGCTGATTGCTCGAGACGCTGTCAAAAGCCCCGCCTTCGAAGAGATAGTGCCATTAGGGTGGACCTTTAAAGGACCGCGCGCGTTTAGGCCTTCGAGACCGGGGCGACCACGAACCCGGAGCTTTGGTTATGAACCGTATCCCTCTTGACCTTCAAAGAAGGTTCGAGCAGCGGTGGGCCGCCAGATTTTACAGACTGAGCGTTGTTACCGCTTATGTCGCATTCGCCTTTGTCGGCGCAATCGTGCTTGGCGTGTTCTAGCGCGCCCAATCGGCTCGAAAGGCAGTCTCAACAACTTGCCGCGCCCGGCAAAAGCAAAAGAAAAACCCGCCGGGTTGAGTCGGCGGGTTTGAGGTTTGCCCCGAGCGGTGTGAGTTCAATCCACCGCGCGGACTAAGTACCGCGGAGAGATGCCCGCCGGTCCACGCCCCGGCGGGCCCGTAGGCGCGGGACCGAAGCCCCCGCCCTAATTACGCCAAGCAACCTGACGCGGAGGCGAGACGTGCCATTTACACCGGAGGCCCAAGCCAAACGAGCACAGGCTGCTGTGGTTTATGACTGGTTTCGCCGACGTCTGGTGCTGATCATCGTGGCTATCATGCTGCTTTTGCAGTTCTTGACGTGGCGGGCCGTTGAAAGAGTGGCCCAAGGCCTGCCACGCGACCCGCCGCGATGCAGCGAATACGACCCCTGCAATGTTTATGTGAAAGGATCCGTGAGCTTAGATTCCGATACCGTGAGGCGCCTTCAACGGTAAAAGCGGTCTCCAGTTTCACCGCCCGGTGCACCAAGCCCTCACGGGCGGCTTTCGCTTGTTTAGCGCCTGTGAATTGGAGAGGGATAAACGAGAATTTGGCTCTCCCCTCGCGCAGAGCGTGTCACGCTAACTCCAGTCTGATTCGGCGCGGAGAGTACTGCAGTGAAAATCGCCTTGATCATTTTCCTACTAGGTTTGATGTTTGTCGCCGGCGTAGTGACTTCTCCTAAGATTATGTCGACGCACCTCAGTGATCTCGACTGGCGATCTCTTTTGAAGTCGATCGAGCATTGGACCAATCGCTACCAAACGTTCTTAGGCGTATTAGTTGCGATCGCGGCGGCGTACTTCACAATCAATGCCATGGGAAAGCAGACCGCTGTATCGGAGCGACAGTTCCTTTCAAGTCAACTTCAAGGTTTGATGGGAGATCGCGCTAATCTTCAATTTGTAATCGCTCAACTCCATGAGTCGAAGATGCAAAGGGTGCTGTTCGAAAATAATATCTCGTTCCTCGACACCGAAGGCGACAAACTTACCGGCTGGCAAAATGCAGGCAATCTCATTAGGCCAGCTTTCGGAAACGTCGAGGGTTTTCGGTCGTTGGTCTCAGCAAATACTGCCAAGTTTATGGGCCCGACGGGTACGCGGTCTGCTTTAATATCCAAGCTGGATTCGATCATAAGCTCACAGGACCAGCTTCGAGAGACATTTCTGAACTGGGCCAATTTGAACCGAAATGCAAACGCGGACCCAGCAGCGCCACCTCCACCGCAGAAGACAATCTACCTCCAGATGAAGAGCACGATAATCGGATTATTCGACGAATTGCTCCCGCTCGCGAACCACGCGGCAGCTGAATTGGAAAAGAAGGTCGATCAAACGGAAAAGGATATTGCGACTCTTCAGAAGATCATCGCCTCGAGTTCGAACGAATGAGGCCGCCGTGGGGGCGGCTTTCCGGCGCTTCAATGGCACATGCCCGCCCTCACCCGCCGCCGATCGTCAGACGCCCGCGAGGAATGCCTGGCACGCGACTTCGAACAGGGCGAGATCGGCCCGGACCTGTTCCGCCGAGCCTGCAGGTTCGGCCTTGAAGGCATAGTGTCAAAACACCGCGATAGTACCTATCGGAGCGGACGGTCGCCGAACTGGATCAAGGTCAAGAACCGAAAGCATCCGGCGATGGAAAGGGTCAAGGAGTCATTTTCATAATCGGACGCAACATTCGGCGAACGGAATAGTTACTAGGTGAGGAGCGCGATGATAGTCCAACCGCCCGTCTTACTTCGTGTCACCTCACACGCAACGCCGCATTACTCAGACCCTTCCAACGCGAACGAATTCTATGCCGCGCTCGGGATGCTCACCGTCGCGTGGGGACGGCTCGAGGGCCACGTCATCGGCAATCTTTTGACGATCATGAATTTTCCAGAGGTGGCACCATCCGGATCGCTGCCACTCCAATGGAATGGTCGATTAGTTCTGTGGACGAAAGGCTTCTCACTCGTGCCTACCCTCCAATCTCATAAGGACCGTGCTGTTGCGTTCATGCAGTCGATCGTCGAAGAAGCTGAGGATCGAAATTTCGCCTCTCATGCGGTTTGGGATGAATTTGTGCCAGGATCGACAGAGCCGACGATCGAGGCGAGAAACATTCGACCCGGAAAGGGTGTCGTCAACGTAACCGATGTTCGCGTCACTCTGTCTATGCTCAAGAGCGCGCTTGCCGCAGCCAATCGACTGAATTTGACTATGAGCGAATTCACGGCGCTGTTGAGTTCGTTGCGCCCCCCGCCTTCTACGGCCGCCCGACTGTAAGGTCGAGCATTTGCCCTCAACATGGGCAATGCTGCTGATCGGGTTCGCGGGATTGGGTTTGGCAGGCATCCGCGTCATTCGCTTTCCGGGCGAACAATGCGGGCATCATGGAACGTGGAGGAATCGGGGCAACGCACCCGAGATGCGACTGGACGGCCGATGTGCTAATTCGAGGCCCAGCCGGCATCAAGCAGGCAATCTCTGCGGGAGCATACCTTGACCGTGATTTTCAATCCTAAGCCGGCCATCGGGTTTCACACCACCCCTTTTAAGGACCAGCACGGCAACTCTGGTTTCTCGTACACACTCACGCAAAAAGTGGGTGAATATCTCCGTGAAGCCGAGCGGCGCTTTGGCGAAAGAAACACGAAATGGACGATTTTAGGGATCGAGTTTTTCGGAGATATTCCGCAAATCTGGTTTCCGTACAATGAGAAGCTCGTGTCGATCATCCTCACGGATGCTGCATCGGCAGATCCGAACGAAGCTCTTTTCGAGATAGCCCACGAGGTTATTCACTTGTTGGAGCCGACGATTCGTAGCCCGACCTCGGTATTTGAGGAAGGGCTAGCTACGCTTTTCGCTCACGATATAAGCGTGAGAGACGGTCTAGGCAGATGGTCGAGCCAACCGTCCTATCTGGCAGCCGAGAAAGAATTGAAGGATTTGATTGCGCTCCATCCGGACGCGGTCAACGACGTGCGGAGCCAGCTTACAAAGAGAACATTTTTTGATCTCACGGAGAGTGATATTCTAGCGGCATGTCCAACCGCGCCATCGTCGCTGGCGAAAACTCTTTGCGAGAAGTTTGTAAGATAGGCGACTCACTGCAAACTCGGTGTTTTCCTTTGAATTGTTCGGCTAGGGAAGCTCATGGAGAGACGTCTGCCGAACCGGGGTGCCGACAATCTCGTTCCGTCTGCTCTATGGTTTGTTGATCATGGGGCATGGCAGACGACAGGTCATATGGTTCGGAGTAACGACGCATCCGACCGCGGAATGGATCGCAAACCAGATAACGGAAGCCTGCGGATGGGAGCAGCTTCCCCGCTATCTGATCCGCGATCGCGATGGAGCGTATTACGAAGTTTTCATCCGACGACTTCGATCAATGGGCACTCCACGGCAAACACAAAGCCGAAAGCGTGACATTGGTCGAAGCGAACCCGTTCGCCATTCTGCGGACGGCAGGAGAAGAGGCTCTTTTTGCCATGTTCGGCGCCATGACAGAGGTCTATTTTGCCGAGTTCGAGGCAGGCAAACCGGACGCAGCACGCCACGTCGTCGATTTTTACGGCGGCGCAGGGACGTTCGACGCCTTTCCAAAGAAGGTGCGCGATTATGTCATTGCAACGACGCCGAATAATATACGCGATTGGTCATCGGGCACGCCGTTCGTCCCGTCTCTCGCAGACTATGGTAGGATCACGGCTCCAACACTTGTAATCCGCGGCGCGAAGAGCCATCCGGCCATGATGCGAATTGCGGAGCTGCTCGCGGCGCACATTCCGGATGCGAGCCTCGAAACGATCGACGGTGGCAGTCACTTCCTGCCAGCGACGCATCCAAGCGACCTCGCTGAATTAGTCATCGCGCATGTTAGCAGTACCGGCGGCTGATCGAGGCGAAGCCATGCGCGAGACCTGAAATCCTCGCAGAAGCAAATCAAGCTCCTCGCGGTCCATGTCTCCTTGAGGCAGTTGCTGGTCATGCAATGCCAATGCCTCTACCCCGCCAGTCCTGTTTCACCCGCTCGCCGGTCACGAAGCCCCAAATCCGTAACGCCCGGATATTACACCCTGCCCGGGCGGTCACCAGCAGAGGTATTTTAAATCAAAAAACCGCGTTCGCACAGACTGTGCGTCAGGCACCGGTCAGGTTTCAGAGTTACCGTTATGTGGATTGCGACGCAGATGCGCGACCCTTCACCAAGGCCGGCGAAGGCTCGCATTTTAGTGAGGCCGGGAAGTAGAGACTTTGATGCCGCTCGAGTGGGGCCGAATAATAGGTTACGACGCCAGTCGAATGACCTTCCAATTCACGATGAAAGACAATTCCAAGATCATCGACTGTGAGATCAGCAGCCCGGCGATAGACCAACTTGCTGGCACCAAAGGTACGATGCCCGCTGACAGAGAAGCGCAATTTTTGCACCTGCGGGATGCGATCGAGCGCATTGCGTCTGATCTCTTCGACGAAGGAAAGCCGACACCAGGCGGGATGATCCGCATCTTCTTCCATCATGTTCGGCAACGCGAGCTTCGCAATTGGTCAAATCCTGACCGCTAGCCCAGCGCCCGGCCCAGATCCCCGACGCCCTGATAGCCGACAAAGCCCCTCAGGCCACTCGTCATTTTGTCTTCCTCAAAACAAAGCCGCCAAGCGGAGTATGATCGCCTGACGGCTTTGCCGGGGTACGTCCGGACGGTGGGCAATGTCCGGTAGAACAACGATAGCGCGCTCTAATGATGTCGCAACGAAACTCGCTTGTTAAGCTGAATAGCCGTCCTGCGGGTTAATTCGGGAACTCCCGCGCGAAAGATAGTGGATTGACTTTGGGAGGGCTGGGCCGCTGCGTGAAGGCAAATTCACCGAGCCTGAGCGCTTTGCCGGTCCTTGCTCCGGATTTGTTTGGTGAGGTTGCTAGCGGCAAAAACAGAACTCAAAACTATTGCGAGCAAGATTATCCAGCATCCGGCCGTCACGATCGAGAGGATCAAGCTGCGTCGCCGCATCATTGAGCTTTCCGTCCAAACCGAATGGGCGGGGCCGCCACTCGCTCTTGGCTAAGCGGCGACCCCTGATCGTGCGGTCAGTGGCATGGGCCATTGGGGACACCGCGCGACTGCGACGACGATACAATTGTGACCGCGCGCGGCAATGAAATCCGCTCATTAAGCTTGATGTCGGCGCTGCGGGTTAATTTGCAACCGCGTAGCATCCAACCCCGGTGATTAGCGGAGCGTTGTTTACCCCAAGGTCAGGTGGGACGACGGGGTACGATTGCGATGGGTGTAAAGGTATAAACCGCTTCACCGCGTTGATTGAAAACTGTCCACTTGACCAACGCGATTGCCCTGGGGCTTCGTTCGCGACGGCGTCAGACCAACAACCTCGCCCTCGATGAGAATGTCGCCGGGTCGCACAGGGGTCATCCAACGTAACCCGTCAACGCCAAGCCCGATATGGGGGTGAGCGCCAAACGGGCGTGTCTGGACAGCAAGATTCATAGCCAAAGCGGCGGTATGCCATCCCGATGCCGCCAGACCTTTGAACATCGTTTTTTGGGCAGCTGCGTCCTCCAGATGAAACGGCTGCGGATCGAATCTTCAGGATGTGATCACCCCCGAGCGCCTTAGTGGTTCATCCAACCGACCGCGACGGCGTGAGGCCAGCTTCAGGTCCGTCAAAAATGACTGACCGTAGATAGTGTTCAAACGCGTCGGCCGGAAGCGGCTTAGAGAACAGGAACCCTTGTAATTCCGGGCAGCCTTCCGCCTTTAGAAAATCGGCTTGGACCGTGGTTTCGACGCCTTCGGCGATGACCTCAAGTCCGAGGTTGCGCCCCATCACGATGATCGAGCGCACGATAGCCGAGTCCTCAGCGGCAGATTGCGCACCGATTTTCTGGATGAAGCTCCGGTCTATCTTTATTCGCGTGAGCGGATAACGGGTCAAATAGCTGAGAGAGGCGTAGCCGGTGCCGAAATCATCGAAGGCAATGCCAACACCTTTGGCTCGCAGCGCTTTCAGTGGGGATAGCGTTCCTTCCTCTCGACCGAGCGCGATGTTCTCGGTGATTTCAAGCTCGAGGGCTTCGGGAGGCAGACCGCTTTCGGTCAAGGCATACTCAACATCCTGCAGCAGCGAGCCGTTACGGAATTGGGCGGGAAAAAGATTCACGCCCATGCGAATTGGAGGTAGACCTTTTGCACGCCAGGAGGCCGCTGTCTTGCACGCGGTCGTCAGTATCCATCGGCCGGTTTCAATCGCGACGGCACTTTCGCAGAGCGCGTCGATGAATGCTCCCGGCGCCAAAATGCCTCGCTCCGGATGCTGCCAGCGAAGCAGAGCTTCGGCGCCAATCACGGCGCCGTCGCTCGATCGCACCTGAGGCTGAAAATACAAGACAAACTCTTGCTTGGCGCATGCGCGCCGAAGCTCCGTATCGAGTTCGCGGCGATGCTTTGCCCGTGCGCGCAAGGTCGGGACGTACAGCCGACATGACCGCCCGCCGGCCGCTTTCGCGTCATACAGCGCGAGGTCTGCGTTGGCGAGCAAATCATCGGCGCTCGAACCATGGGCAGGCGCAATCGCAAGGCCCACGCTCGCGCCGATGAATAACCGGTGGTCATCGAGGTCAAATTGCGTGGTAAGGCGCTTCAGGACGGTCTCCACGACCTCGGTCGCGACCAGCGGATCGCCGCAATTCTCCAGCAGAAGGACGAATTCGTCTTCGCCCAGCCGATAGAAACGGGTTTCATTTGATACGGAGGTCAGCCGTCGCGCGACTTCCTGCAAAAGTCTGTCACCAACCGGATGACCAAGCGTATCGTTGACGTCCTTGAACCCGTCGAGATCGAACGTGGCGATGGTCATCGGACGGGCCGGATCGCCCGCACGTTCCTTCAACATCTTGTCGATATCGTCGCGCAAGCTGACACGGTTGGGAAGACCCGTCAGTTGGTCGAAATGAGCCAGCTGTCGGAGCTGTTCCTCGGCCACCTTCCTTTCGGTCATGTCGCGGCCGAAGAAGAAATGTTTTTGCTCGGGCTCGGACCACACGCCCGACCATGCCAACGGAACTATCCGCCCGCATTTGTGAACGTATCTTGTTTCAAAATTGCGCATATGCTGGCCCGTGCGGGCTAGCTGCATTTCGCGGCGGGTACCTTCGAGATCTTCCGGATAGATGAATTCCTCGCCGCTCTGTCCGATCATTTCATCGGGCCGATAGCCGATGGTCGCCAAGGAACTTGGGCTTACCCGCCGGAAGATTCCTGTTCGATCCGTGACCAGGATCAAATCCAGCGATGTCTCGAACAGCCGCCGCCGCTCTTCCGCCTCTTGGTTCAAGGCCTCCGTCTTCTCGTGCATATCCGCATCGGCGTCGGCGCGTTCCTTCGAGGCCAACGGAAGCCATCGCAGCACGAGGAGGCCGAACACGGCGCAAGCTGCGACGACGTTCATCACCTTTGGAAGAATGAGGTAGGCAGGATTGCCGAGCACTCCGACAATGGAAGCCGGAAACAGGCCGTACTGACCTCCAAAGTACAAACCGAAGTACAGGTTCTCGATGATATTACGAACAGTGTCGATCACGATGACAGACAACAACAGGCGCACCGCACCGAAGGTCTTGGGGTTGCGGACGAACGCCACGCACACCGTGGTCAGCACGGCAAGCCACAGCGCGATGATGACCCAGTAAATTAATGCAGCGGCAAGGCTCATTGGTTTCGTTGCCTTTTGGATGGCACTTCGACCTCCATCTAACAACGGGCGTGATAATGGCTGGTTGACGCGAAACCATTCCGGCAGTTGTACCTAACAGCGCCTTAATAAAATCAACCGAAAACTATTCAGTGTAGCCCGGTAGTTGCTCTTGTTTTCCCTTAGTAGAGTGATCGCTTCCTCTGGCAACTGTCCGAAACAGCGCCAGACCTAGCCGCGCTGGGACTTTGCCGGAACCGGGCGCGGCTACAGACATAATCGCGCGACTAATCGCAACAGTCGCCGGGGCATTAGAGCGCAGTCCCAACGGGAACGAAAATTCCTTCCCGGCGTGAACCGGCGCCCTCACCTCTCATCGTCCGGATCCTTCAGCGTGAACTTCTTTCGCAGCTCAGTGGCGATCTTGTCGGCGAGTTCTTGCGCGTTCTTCGTATGCTTCGGCGCTGTCACGACCGTCGGGCGCCAGCCGAGAATCGGGTCTTTGCGCACTGATACGAACACACCGCCGATCAACAATCTCTGAAGAATCATGTCTTCGAGTTCGGAGTCGGTTTTTGGTTCTTTTCCCACCGGGTCCTGTTCTGTCGCCGGTCTCACACTAAAGCTGAAATCTGACGATTCTGCGAAAGACAACCGACAGGCCGCGGTGGCGCGGCGCCGGTCGGTCCTAGCGGCTTTTAAGGTTCTGGGCGGTTGAGCAAGAGGCGACCCTAAACGGCTTGGCAGTCGAGGCCTTCAATGATCTGCTAAAAAAGCAGGGCAAGCGCCAGAGCGTAGAAAACCCGCTGTTGGACTAGGTGGCGCTTGCTCTCTCCCTCTAGTTGAATTTGGATATTGCGGGCGGGGGGAGAAGTCATGCGGATTTTCTTGGTGTTGGGGCTTTGTGCCCTATTGGGCGGCTGCGGCATGCACCGTTCGCGGAATCGAACTCGCGTTGGCCGGTTGCCTTGGATTATTGAAAGCGGCAATGTGACCACCAATCCTGCTATTAGTATGACCTAATCTTCAATAGGTCGGCCATCCTTGCGCACCCATTCGCCGCAGTCTGTTCCACCGACCATGCGCGGTTTCCACACAAGCTCGTCTTTGAACTTCTTCTCCGCCTCGTCTAGTTCTTTTCTGAGTGCGCGCTGCTCGCGCCTATACTTGAATATGCTGCTGATAAGGTACCAGGTGCCCAAAATCCCGAGCAGGATCCCGATTGCCACGCCGCCAACCTTCAGGTCGAGCAAGTCCATAGCGGCCTCCTCGCTCCCATCCTAGCTTGACTACCCGGCGCGTGCCTTTGCAGCGCTCGCATCACGCCTACGGCTGGCTGCAGGTCAAATGCCGCCGCTGCGAAACCGAGCCCAGCATCCCGCTCGACGCGACCCTGCGTCCGCGCGACACGCCGATCTGCAAACTTGAGGCGGCGCTGAAGGATCTCCAGTGCGAACCGCGCTATTTGTTTCCCCGCTCGCTCCCTGCGAAATTGAACAAAGAGCCTGTCCACAGCGCGCCTAGCTGACTCGCGGTCGAGCTTGGGAGGCTGGACGTTCACGAACTGGATTCCTCATTAGGAAGGGTCGTTCGGAGCGTTGATCGGCACGGTGCCGCAGCGTCGGCTCTTTGCTGTAGAAATGGCAAGGATTGCAAAGCACCCGCCGCCTCTTCAGAAAAGTGCCAGTTTACTTTTCCTGCCCTTAGGAGCAGTGGGCAACGATATCCCGAATCTACGAGCGCGCTTGCGGATCGCTGACTCGCTGCGCAACATCCCAGCCGCGATCGCGGCAGTGCTGGTTCCCGCGGCCGCGAGGGAGCGAAGCATCTCATCATCTTTGGCCGTCCAAGGCGGGCTCGCAATAAGTGGGAGAGTTTTCATTTCCAAGAAGGGCATCGGTGCCGACGAATCGTTGCGACTACCGTTGCACGTCAACCTGACCGGACGCTGACGCGGTTACATAGCCGTCGCCGCCGATCGGGGCTCGACTGCGCGAGCCTTTTGCTCGATGCCATCTGTCGGCCGCGGGATACGCTCATCTGGAAGCTGGAAGCGGAGCTGAAATGCCGATCTTGCAGGCAAGGCCGCTATGCGCCGCCCGTGCACCTGATCAAGCTGACCGAGACGCAGGAGATCATGCCTTATGTTTGGGTCCATTTGCCATGTCCGCGCGGCGTCGGAATGCTGGCAGCATCAATGGTCGCGATCCACTCCGCCTGTTTGTAAGCCCGCCGCAGCGCTGGGGCTGAAGGCGAAGAAATGAGAAGTCGGGATAATTAAGACAATGAAAACCCCGCCCGATGGGGATGCAAGGGGCGCGGCCATCAGAAGTCGGCGTTCCGGTGAACGTGGACGCCTTAGGAAAATCCTACCAGCGCATTCACAGGGAACAAATCTGGATAAACTTCAGGCGGGATAAAATTCTGTGACCGCGTCAGCGTCCGGTCAGATTGCTCTGCGACGGTGTTGCATTCGCGCGGTTTGGCCGACCCCGCACTGTCGGCGCGGCGCGATCAGGGGTCCGCCGCCGTAGCCTGGGCGGCGGCCCCGCCCATTCTCTCTTGGACAACTTAAATGAGGCGGCGACGCAGTTTGATCCTTGCTATCGTGACAGCTGGATGCTGGATCGTTCTGCTCGCCATCGTTCTAAATTCTGTCTTCGGAGCGAGTAAGCTTGCTAAGCAGCTTGGGAGCAAGGACCGGCAAAGCGCTCAG
>Ga0209117_1000917_pt1 | contig 10902 bp, 6 predicted proteins | sample BlaSpr_A8_OM2_M2_FD_187978 | JGI IMG/M metagenome (GOLD analysis project Ga0209117, IMG submission 187978) | Forest soil microbial communities from Thunder Bay, Ontario, Canada - Black Spruce, Ontario site 2_A8_OM2_M2 (SPAdes) (version 2) | ecosystem: Environmental > Terrestrial > Soil > Boreal...
CTTCACGGCCGATTCCAACGAGGGGAGCTCCGCCAGCAACCTCGGCGCCGCAGACCTGACGTTGCGGAAGAGCGCCAATTCCTGGTTCAAGTTGCAGGCAGGCCGCAGCACGGGTCTCCTCTCTCCCTCGCTGCAATCCAATGATGGCGGATTCGGGTTTCAGGGTCCTAACGACCAGTCGTTCACCGGCGCGAAGGCGGGCGCCTATCGCGCCGACCTCAGCGTCGGGCTGGGCGATTTCTTCGAGGGTCACGACGGTCGCTTCACGTTCTATACGCAGCACCTCGACGCCGGTTATTCGTCGCCAGGACAGGCGACGATTAAGGACACCGAGCAATACGGCGGCACGTTCAGGATGCCCGTGACGAGCAGCTTGAGTCTCGCAGCCAAGGGCGATCAGAAAACCGAGATCCAGGGGCTCGAGACTCGGGCGGTCGAATTGGACCTGGCCTACAAGCTAGCCGAAAAATGGACCGTCAGCACCGGCGTGCGCAACGACCTGCGCAAGGACAATTCGCCGGTTGTTCCCCTAACGCAGATACAGGGCGAGCGCACGGACGCGGTTGCGCAGGTGAAGTTCGATTCCAGCGCCTCCTGGAGCGCCTATGGCTTCGGCCAGCACACGGTCGCGGCAAGCGGCGGCCGTGAAGACAATGATCGCATCGGCGTGGGCGGCTCCTATCGCCTGACGAAACGCTTCCGGATCGACGGGGAGGCGTCCGACGGACACCTCGGACCCGGCGGCAAGGTCGGCACTACCTTTCTCTATTCCGAGCGGACCAGTTATTACCTGAACTATTCGCTTGAAAACGAGCAGGCAGACAACGGGCTGCTGCTTCACGGCAGCCAGGGCAACCTGGTCTCGGGCGTGAAGACGCGGCTCTCCGACTCTTCCAGTGTTTACGCCGAGGAGCGTTACCAGAACGGTGCGTCCCTGAATGGATTAACTCACTCCACCGGAATCAACCTCACGACCAAAGAGCACTGGAATTTCGGCGGCAACGGGGAGTTCGGCAAGCTACGCGACTCGCAAACCGGCGCCGAGACCGATCGCAAGGCGGCCGGTCTTCGCATGGGCTACGGCGTGACTAAGATGCAGTTCTCGAGCGCGATCGAGTATCGCCGGGATAACGTGCAACAACTCGACCTGACGCATACCGGAACGACTACATGGCTGTTTCGTAACAATTTCAAGTTCCAACTTACGCCCGACTGGCGCCTGATCGGCAAGCTGGACCACTCAGTTAGTGATAGCTCGCTCGGCGAGTTCTATGCCGGCGGCTACACCGAGGCCGTGGTCGGCTATGCGTATCGTCCGGTGAGGAACGACCGGCTCAACGCCCTGGTCAAGTACACGTACTTCTATAATGTCCCGACCACAGGTCAGGTGGGAGTGCAGAACACCGCGGCCGAGTTCCTTCAGAAGAGCCACATCGCGGCGGTCGATCTAACCTACGACCTCACGGCGAATTGGTCCGTCGGAGGCAAGTACGCCTACCGCATGGGAGAGGAAAGCCTGGATCGCGTGAACCCGAACTTCTTCGCCAACCCCGCGCAGCTCGCGGTCTTGCGCGTGGACCGGCGGTTCTTCAAGGTGTGGGACACCCTGGCGGAGGTGCGAACGCTTTACCTACCGGATATAAGTCAACGCCGCAGCGGCGCGCTGGCCGCGATCTATCATCACATTGGCAACAACCTGAAGGCTGGCGTGGGCTACAACTTCACCAACTTCTCCGACGAGCTGACCGACCTGAAGTACAACCACAAAGGCGTATTCCTCAATATCATCGGGACTATGTGACGCCCGCGTGGCTTCGCTGTGCAGCGGGCGTGCTAGACTCCAACTTCCGAACAGCAAACGTTGCGTGAAAGGCGAATAATCAGCTTGCCATTACCCTGCTCCGTCCTTGCCAATAGGCGCCAAAGCTTGCTGAAATAGCGTGCATCCTTTCCCATACTGCGCCTTACTTCCCATTCTGTTTCGCTCCCTTAGCCTATACTGCGCCAACGGTTCACGTGCGTGCCGTTCGGGAAGAGCTGGGTCACTAGCACTTTGAAGCTATAGAAGGACTGGTGCGAATTCTTGGGGACTCTGGACCCGAGAGTCTTCCCTTTATGCAGAGGGTCAACGCGTCAAAACTGTGTGCCTTCGAGGCGCAAATGTTTTAGAATCAATGCAGTTGCGCCCGTAGCTCAGTTGGATAGAGCGCCTGCCTTCTAAGCAGAGGGTCGGGAGTTCGAGTCTCCCCGGGCGCGCCATTTTTTCAAGCACTTACAAGCACTTCGCGAATAGAGGCTGGGGGCACTGTAGCGGGAACTGTAGCGGGTACCTATAAACAGCGCAACGATTGACGTGGGGCGATGTCTGCCTATCCCCGTCAGATGACGCATGCAGACCGCGTCTTCTTGAATGATTGCGGCGTCTTCCTGCACTTGCTGAATTACCGCGACGGCTATTACTGGAAGGCGAAAGAACGGCGCGAATCGGGCGAGGACAAGCGCGAATTCGCAGAACTTCTCAAGGAGGACTGGGCTTGGGTTCGAACGGCGGAGAAAGCGAAGAGTGGAAGGGGAAGAACAGCGAGAGCAAGACTCACGTGTCACCCGGACACGTGGCAACCCAGATTCATCTCTCGGACTTACGTCTGGGCCACCCTCCCAGTTTCGCCTACGGTGTGAGAGCCCACGCTCACGACCTGGGGACCGGTGCTGCCTCCGTTACCGACATTGACGGCCTTCGTCACACCGTCGATTTGCAAATTGAACAACCAACTCGTTTTCATCGCCTCAGTGGCGTTGGCACTGTGCATTTCCGGGTAAGGCAAAGTAAGGCGATTCTAGAGGAGCGCCCGACTGGGACAGCCGGTCGGACGGCAGCAAGTCGCTCGGCTAATTCGCAGCAGGCAGCTGGAAGGTTGGGGCTGGAGATGTGTTCGTGCCATCGAAGTAGGATTGAGCTCTAGCCCAGACTCGTTCGGCGACCACGCGGCCGAGCTTGCGGCCCATGGTGTCGGCGAGGGCGAAGTGGATGCCTGCATAACGGCCCGCGAGTCCCGCGTGGTCGGCAGCTTCGGTGAACGTTTCCCACTTTAGAGTGACGGGTTGAGCTGGAGTAACGCTGCGCTCGATTCTGGAGCTTCCCGCGGGCAACGTAACGGAATACCCAAAATCGTCGGAGCCGGTGATCAAACTTAGGACACGCGCCGCCGCGGCGCTTTCCGCGCTGGTCTCCGAGACGTACTCCGGAGAGGGAGGAGTAGGAAGGGTGGCGGGCTGGTAAGGGAGCCACTGGCCGCCGTCGATCTGGACTGTGCCTTTGCCTACTTGGGACTTTTCTATCTCAGGGTTTGCAAGTACAAACCCTGAAACCCTGCCCGGGATTTTCTTTCCGCGATAAAGAAGCGGGATGGCGGTAGCGGGGCGGACGGAATCGTAGGCGCGCTTGGCATCCCAAGCGGCGATGTCAGCGTCCATCATGGCGTTGCAGAGAACGAAAAACAGTTTAACCTGGGCGTCGAGATCTAGATGATCACGCTCGGACACGAATTCGGCAAAGCGCATCCATTGTGCGATAGGGCAATCGGAATCGGGCGTGGTCGTCCAGAATTCGGCGATCATCTTTTGCTTATCGGTGAGGTTGGCGCTGACCCTGATTAACTCTTCGGCCTGTTGCTGATACTCGGGTGAGCCGTATTTTGCCGGGCCTGGTTCAACCACAGAGCGCAGTTCGTCTCCTTTGGTCAGAGCAAAGGGAGTGACAAAGGGCCATTGTGCGCCTTGGAACATCTGCACGACGAGGCTGCCCATGGAGTCGGTGTAAGTGAGCGGCTGCCAACGGTCTGGATTGAGGGGCTTCGTAAAAGTGGCGCGCGCGGGAAGGGTTCCAGGTGCATTAAGAGCTGTGTAACCAGTCCAATCGCCGTATGAGCTTAGGGTGACAGCGACCAGGCTTCTGTCTTGTTTATCTGACCGTTGCATGTCGCCAAGCTGATTCGATTTGTCGTGGTGGCGGAATTCCAGCACAGCGGCGCAGGCAACGTTGGCAATACCTTCCGGCGTTTCGATGTCAGTGGAATTGTTGTTTGGATCGTAACCGAGCTCTTTCATCAGCGGCATGTAAACGGATTCGGTGTCGACGGGCAAAACGTCGGAGAGGGCGCGGTACGCGGCGTAGCTGACCGTCTTTTCTTTGTTGCCCAGTGTGTGTTCGTTCGAGGGACGGCGGAGAACACCACTCAGTTGCGTGCCTTGAGCCTTGTCATCATACGCCGCCCATGCGTCGTACATGCAGGTATTGACAATCGCAAACGCACGCGAAACGGCCGGAGCCGCTTGCTTCGAATCTTTTAGACCGTCGAACGCGGCTATATTCCATCTGCTCGTTACATCAATGCCCAAGCGAGGTGCGGCCAACACAACCTTTGTGGGACTGGAAAATAATCCGGAAAGAAGAAATGAAACGAGGACGTTCACAACCGACGAATTCCTGAGGGCGAACGCGAAGCTAGTCTTTTGGCTCATAATCGATATAGAGCTTTGACTTTCTTGTGATGACGTCGTTGGGGGAAAAGGCCTGCGCAGACGGATCGCTTTGATACTCTATATCGACATGTAAGAATTCGGAATCGACGTAAGTATATCGGGTTGTACTCGGAAACTGGACACCGCCTCCGTGTCGGAAACGCCTCTCGAGATCCTTACGCCGGTCGCCGATTTTTATTTGGCCATAATCACTGAGCGCACGGGTTATTAGTTCGCATCGCGGAGCATTTGTGGACTGAGCTCTTTGGGGTTGTGGCTCATACGCCACTATCATAGCGAAAAAAATAAAGATACAGGTTGTTCTAACCAAGGGATTCATAACTTGATTTCTCCTTTGCTACTGGGCTGACGGATGCGTTCTCGTTCCGTCACGAAGCATTACTGGTTTGGAAGCTTGATCGTGTTGGTGTAGTTGGATTTACTGATCTGGTATTTCCAGAAATTGTCGGCATCTTTGAATATGTTTCGCGTGATAGTGATGTCAGGAACGAAGTTTTGCTGGCTGCCGTCTTTGTAGCCGGGACAAGACCACCAGAATCGCTGAATCGCATTAAAACTGGAAGCGAAATAGGGATGGGCCGAGTCATAGCTGTTGGGCGGATAATTAGTATCCTGCATTTCGGCGTCGTTACCATGGCCGTACGGTGTCGGAACGGTTGGGTTAATGGTTTGGCTTACCATTGGGAGTGGCCAAATATATGGAGTGTTTGGAAAATTTGGATAGAAGACTGACTCTCCTATCGAACATTTCGCAATGTCGCCCTTATTTCCACTTGTGGAAGACCAAGTATACCTAAAGAAGAAAGAACCGTCGGATAGATTTGCCTGCGAAAGAATCGTAAAGTTCGTTGGAGCCGCGACGGTGCCGCTAGCTTGGGCGCCAGGCGGGGTGGGGGGCTGCACTGGGCATGAAGGAAGATTATACCCGCAGAAATTGGGAGTGTAGGTCGGCTCGTAATACTGATCCTGAACTCCGATCGTCGTTGAACCACCGTCCATCCCGGTTACAAGACCCGAGGAGTTCACCTCCGCCACGCTCGAATTGTAACTGCTCCAATTGCCACTTTCGCCGTATTGCCAACCCGTATTCCAAGTCTCGGTGAAGGTCAGTTGGGTGGTGTCGCCTACCGCAATCGTGAAAGAACTAGGGTTCACAGAGGCGTTGGTTACCCCATTACACGTTTCGCAAGAGTAGCCGCCGCACGTTTCTTTTTTTACGTTATAAATTCCGGCCTCCATGGCCACCAACATCGAATCGACTTCCCCTTGCGCGCCCATCAACTCTGCGCTGCCCTCGATGATTCCCGCGGGAACGACGTTGCCCTCCACATCAGGCAACTGGCTGCGAACGATTTCGGAAATGTTGAACATCTGTGTAGCTCTAGGCCCGAGGTGTATCGGGAAGTCGTAATGCCCTCCTTCGAACATGAGCCGGAAAATCAGGTCTTGCGCCTCGTCTGCCGCATTCCACAGCGTCACCATCGTGTCGTCGCCGTTGCCGACGCTCCAGTAGGAGAGATTCTTCGCAGCGCTCACCTTGACGCCTCTCGGAACAACTCCGAACACGTATGAATATTTCTGGTCCACGCTGCCGCCGGCCATCAATAGTCCGGCTGGGTCGCCCTGAATATCGAAAACCAGGCTACCGCTTCCGGAGAAGTTCTTCAAACCGGCCGCAGTCAACATTCCCGGAACGTCTAGCATGCGGGTCTCACCGGCGTGCAGCGTGAGTGCAGGAAGCTGCGCGGAATGTGCGGTGCCCGCTGCCATCCACCAGAAAGTCGGTGTAGCGACGAGGGGCGCAGGGGAAGCATTTCGCAACACAGAGTAAGGGGTGAACACAATTCCTGCGGGAAACCCAAGCATTGGATCGGCTGGCCCATTCATCAGTCCGAGTTCCGCGACACTTACGCTCGTAGCAGGCGGAAGCGCCATGGCTACAGCGAGATGAAGGCTCGCCGAATATCCGTTTGTTTGGTCCTGAAGGCCGCCGCTGATGATTAAATCATTTTCGCTTCCCTCGTAGGAGACGCGAATTCCGCCTTCAGACGTGGGTGCAGACAGCAGTTCATTCAGCTCTATGAGCTTCGTTCCGTGCGGTGAAATTGTCACCGTGTCGTGCGCAAAATCTGACCCCTGACTATCGGTTAGATCTAGTCTTGCGGTTAGGGTTCGGACCGTCGTATTCGCGAGCGTGACAAACCCGGTCACATTGGGTTCCTGCTTCCACCACATTCCTTCGGCCGTAATCGGCCTGGGTCCCGGTGGGAGAGGTGGTTGGTTCGCGAACTGAAGAGACTTGGTCGAGCGCGCACCGTAGTCAAAAATAAGGCTGTGAAGGGTGTCGAGATTACGGATGGTTGCGCAGATCGGGTCCCACGGCCAGAAATACTGAAGCTCAACATACCCGGTAAGAGTGGCGTAAGGCGCGATGCTTTGGTTCTGCAGAGCCTCGTTGACGTCGATGACCGCGATTCCCCCCGGCGCCAACTGTAGCGGCGTTAAGGCGAACTGTTTTCCGTTACTCAGATACAGAACGGGCGTGACTGGGACTGCTGATGTTTCGACGAGGTTCTTCACGTAGATCGTTGATTTGAAATTGGCGTCTACCACCCATGGTCCTACCACTATTGAACCTGGCACAGCGTCTGGTAACGGAATACGTTTCTCCGCTTTGGGTGGTACCGACCGGTGAGGAGCAGGGACCTTCGATTGCTGCGCAAAAGACGAGCCACAAAACGACGCCAGTACGAACATGAGTAGAGTGAATTGAAAAATGGAACCGCGACCGGAGGACGAGAACATGGCTGGGCCTCCATAACTCTGGACGAACGACGTGCGCCACAAGGGGAAAGAAAACCGACCAACTCGCATGGGGACCTCCGAGCTGTGGATTCCCCGGGACCGTTCGGCAAACGGAGCCGGGCTGATCTGAAACAAGGGCCGACTGCGAAGGTTCGACTCAACCATCGGGCTGCCGGAACCGGCGAGCGGTTCAGAACGCGCACAGAAACGGTTGCGACGGCGATGATATAAATAGTAAATTGGCGGATACTCAATCAGGCAAATACCCTCTTTTGATCTCAGGTTTTTACCTGATACCTTGCGTTGTTAGCATAAAGCTTAGATCAGCGCATCGCGCTTCGCCTTGTAACATGGCGAGCTATGCTGCTCGCGTGAAGGCCTTAATTCGTCTGGCTTGACTCCCTTGACGCCTTGTAGCTATAGATATAACATCGCCAAGGAAATGCCTGTACGCCAGAACCGATCCATAGCTTGGCTGTTACTGACTTTTACGTTGCCCACGAGGCGGGCCAGTCAGCGAGTGGAAATCTGGCGAAAGCTCCAACGCCATGGAGCCGTTCCGCTAGGCAACTCCGGGTACTTACTGCCCAGCAATCCCGTGAATGAAGAACGTTTTCAGTGGCTCTGCAGGGCCATTCGTAAGTACAGGGGCGAGGCTTCCATCGTTCACGTGCGGTCTATCGACAATATCTCCACGCCTCAATTGATTGGGCGCTTTGCGGAAGCCCGCGCAGGGGAGTACCAGGAGTTAATTCACCTCCTGCAAAGATTTTCCTCCCTGCCGGTACAGAAGCGGTCCGTTGGCCGTTTAAGCCGCCTGAGGGGCCGTTTCCAGGAGATCGTAGAGGTAGATTTCTTCGACAGCCCTTTACAGAAGCGCGTTCGGGAACTGCTCGCGGAGGCGGATGACGCACGCGTGGTGAGCCGGGTGCCCGAGGCCGCGCAGATTAACCCCCGAGATTACAAGAGCAGAGTGTGGGTGACGAGACCTAGGCCTGGTATAGACCGGTCGGCGTCCGCTTGGCTGATTAGTCGCTTCATCGACTCCAAGGCGAGATTTGCATTCGCACCGGAAGAACGGGTGCCGCGACGAGCTGTACCGTTCGACATGTTCCAGCAGAACGGCTTCGGGCACAGCGGCGACAACTGCACCTTCGAGACGTTGCAAAAAGGCTTTCGGATTCGCGATCACAAAGTGAAGCTCATCTCCGAAATCATCCACGATGCGGACCTTGCGGACGGCAAGTTCGGACGTAAAGAAGGTTATGGAATCGACGAGGTACTAAAGGGTTGGGCACGACAAGGAATCTCGGACCAGGATCTCCTGGATCGCGGAATGGAGTTAATTGAGGCGCTCTATCACTCCCTCGCGTGAGCGAGCGTCCCTGGCTACCGGACTTGAACTTGGGAGCAGATTGTGCCAACAAATTATCGAACTTACTTAAGGTTACTTGCGCTCAGTTTTGCTATCTGGCCATGTATCGGGTCCACCGCGGTGCCTCAGTCGAGCGACGGGACAAGAAATGTCCTCACGCTGGAAGAGGCCGTTGACTTGGCTCTTAAGAACTATCCGGCTGTGCGCGCTTCATTGGAACGCGTCACCGCGGCTCAGGCGGGCATTGGCTTGGCACAAACGGACTATCTGCCTCGGACAGATGTGCTTTGGCAAACGAATCGTGCCACCGATAACAACGTCACAGGACTGCTTCTTCCGCAATCCGTCATTGCTCCGATTTCCGGACCTGTTACGGTGTCCCCGTCGAATCGAAGCGCGTGGGGAAGCGCGGCGGGCCTTCTATTCTCTTGGGAACCCGTCGATTTTGGATACCGGGGCGCAAAGGTCGATGCGGCGCGCGCCGTTCGGAAGCGAGCCACCGCGGAAGCTTCTCTAACGCGCCTGGATGTGGCTGTCGCCGCGGTGAACGCCTACGTAACGGTTCTGGCTGCTGAACAAACCGTGCACGCCGCGGAGGAGGATGTGCAACGACGGGAGACGTTCGACAAGGCGGTCCGCGTGCTAGTCGATAACCAGCTTCGTGCAGGAGCGGATGCGTCACGCGCGGATGCAGAATTGGCCCGCGCCAGAGTGAATTTGGCCCGCGCTCAGCAGCGAGAGAAAATCAGCAGGGCCGTACTGGCCGACATTCTTGGAATGCCAGACACCGGGATTGAAGTTCGGGGCGGCTCTCTGCTTGGGCCACCTCCCGACGCGCCTGTCCAAACAACTCGTGTCACAGATCATCCGATCGCCGAGGCGCAACACGCACGCGTCGACGAAGCTCAGGCGCAAGTCCACGCCCTGGACCGTGCCTATTATCCTAAGCTCTATTTTCAATCGGCGGTGTACGGACGCGGGAGCGGATTGGATCCGGCGGGCAATTTCCTGGGAGGAACAATAGGCTTGGGTCCAGACCGGTCCAATTGGGCAGCGGGCGTAACCATGACGTTTCCCGTGTTCGACTACTTCACGATCCGGTCCAGAAAAGCCGTTGAAGCCGCGAATGAACGCGCAGAGGCGGCTCGTTACGATCAGGCACTCCAAGACCTGACAGGGCAGTTGCGGCAGGCACAGGCTTCTCTCGAAGGAGCCCGCCGCGTCGCCCAGAACACGCCGGTAGAGTTGGAGGCCGCGCGCGCTACGGAGAGCCAAGAACTCGCACGTTACCAAGCCGGGTTGGCAACTCTGGTAGACGTTGCCGACGCTCAGAGCTTGCTCGTGCAAGCAGAAACCGACGACGCTCTCGCGCGGCTCGCCGTTTGGCAGAATCTGGCTGCGGTCGCCGCCTCGCAAGGGGACCTCCGGCCGTTCCTGCAGTTTCTGCACGACAAAACCCAGGGAGGGCCGTAAGTATGTGGCTGCTTCGCGCCGCGCTTCGCCGCCCGCTCACGATCGTGGTGCTGGTCATCGGCGTAGCCCTGTGCTCGATTCTCGCTCTCCTCCGCATGCCGATCGACATTTTCCCGAATCTGAACCTGCCCGTTGTGTATGTGGCGCAGCCGTACGGCGGCATGTCTCCGGCACAGATGGAAGGATATCTGGTCTATTACTATGAATATCACTTTCTCTATATCACCGGAATTGAATCGGTCGAATCCAAGTCCATTCAAAACGTAGGCTTGGTGAAGCTCACCTTTCACGCGGGCACCGACATGAGTCAAGCATTGGCTCAGACAGTTGGATATGTAGACCGTGCCCGGGCCTTCATGCCGCCAGGAACCGTTTCCCCGTTCATCATGCGTTTTGACGCGGGAAGCGTGCCGGTGGGCTATTTGGTTTTTTCCAGTGCGACGCGGAGTGTCGCGGAGATCCAGGATCTGGCGCTGAACCGCGTGCGACCGTTGTTTGCCACTCTGCCTGGAGTGTCGGCTCCTCCTCCGTTTGGTGGTGCCGCACGAACGATTGTCATCAGTGTTGATCCCGATCGTCTGCGTGCCTACCGCATGGCGCCAGAGGAAGTGATCCAGGCGTTGAACACGGGAAACGCCATTGTGCCGGCGGGCAACGTGCGAACCGGTGATTTGTTGCGGCTGGCGCCGGTCAATTCCGTCGTTTCA
>Ga0209117_1000918_pt1 | contig 10870 bp, 9 predicted proteins | sample BlaSpr_A8_OM2_M2_FD_187978 | JGI IMG/M metagenome (GOLD analysis project Ga0209117, IMG submission 187978) | Forest soil microbial communities from Thunder Bay, Ontario, Canada - Black Spruce, Ontario site 2_A8_OM2_M2 (SPAdes) (version 2) | ecosystem: Environmental > Terrestrial > Soil > Boreal...
CAGCAGCTCGTTGAACGCGATCGCGAGCTTCGTGATCGGGTCCTTCTGCTTGGCCGTGTCGTAACCCGTGATCGCGTCGTCCAGGACCGTGTCGAAGTTGATCGAGCCGCCGGAGTACGTTTGCGTGAGCGGGTACTTCATGCCGCCGCCCGTCGCGTCCTTGTTGAACTCGCGGAACGGTCGGACCAATGACGCCTGTGGGTGCGGGTTCCCGATGCCCCAGGGGTTCAGTCCGATCTGGAACTTGTCGTTGTTCATGTCAGGCAGCTGCGTCGACCGGATCGCACCACGCGGGGTGATCTTGATGCCGAACTTGTTCAGCGCGTCCGAGGCGTACGTCGCCGCCGCGGCCCAGTCCTGGAAGTCGCTCGGGAAGTACAGCTCGAACGAGAGCGCCTTGCCGCCCTTGGCGTAAATGCCGTCCGCGCCCTTCGCGTAACCAGCGTCCTTCATGAGCTGGTCGGCCTTGGCCGTATCGAAGGCGTAGGCGTTGAGCTTGGACTGGTCGGCGGCGTTGACCCAGTTGGGCACCAGGCTGTCCGGGAATCCGGACATATATTTCGGCGCGCGGGCGGACGTTCCGTAGAAGATCTTGCCGGCCTCCTCACGGTTGAACGCCATCGCTACCGCTTGTCTCAGGCGCTTGTCCTGGAACTCGGGAGCGTTGTCCCAGCTGAAGTACAGCGCCGGCCCGGTGAAGATCGGACCGCGGATGATGCGGTAGCCCTTGTCCTGGAAGGCCTTGTCCGTCGCGAGCGGGAAGCCGTGCGTCGCGTAGTCGACGTCGCCATTGAGCACGAGTGGTGTGATCTCGGCGGTCTCGCCCTGGTAGATGACGATCTTGTCGAAGTTCACCTTGTCGGCGAAGAGGCCGCCGGTGTTGCGGACCATCGTGAGTTGGGCCGCGGTGACGCTCGCGACGTCGATCTTGTACGGACCGACTGAATACGGGTTCGGTGGACGGAAGTCGTTCATCTCCTTGATGAGGGCCTTGCCCGCGTCGGTCGAGTTCGTGCCGCCACCCGTGTAGAAGTCCTGAGCCTTCTTCGCGAGCGGACCGAAGATGGAGTCCGGCTTGATGCCGTTCCGCAGGATGAGCCGCTCGCCGAGACTGGTCGGCTTCGTGTAGTGGAAGCGGACGGTGAGGTCGTCGATGGCCTCGACTTTGTCGATGAAGTTCCAGATGCCGTAGCTCGCCAGGCGGCCGACCCAGTAGGTGGTGACCACGTCCTTCGCGGTGAACGCCTTGCCATCGTCCCACTTGACCCCGGCGCGCAGTTTGACATCGTAGTTGTCCCCCGTCTGAGCCGCTGACTGCGCGAGCCAGTACTCGTACTTGGCCGTGGCCCAGTTGTACACGGCGAGCGATGCGATAAAGAGGTCGGTGTAGATACTGCCGCCGAGGATCGCGTTGGTCGCGTAGAAGTTCCAGTGGCCCTGCGGCGCCAGAACGTACGGCCAACCGCCGTGGAACTCGCCGCCCTTGGCCGAGGTGCCTCCGGTCGTCCCGCCGGTGGTTCCGCCACTGGGTGCCGGAGCTGCGCATGCCGCCGCGATCAGTCCAAGACTTGTCAACGTCGCGTCACGGAGCAGGCGACGCCGTGTCGGTGAGTAGCTCAAGGTCTTATCTGCCACTAGTTACCTCCCGAGCGCGAATCTGGGTCGTTGTAGCCCTTCCCGATAGCTTTGTCGACCGTGGTGCGTGCTTGCGAGCGTGGTGGTGGCGGCAGCGATGAACGCGCGAGCACGGTAACGATCCCGATGAACAACAGGCCGATCAGCGCAGCGAGAACGGTCGCGACGAACTCGGCCGATGAGCGGTCTTCGAACGGTAGTACCAGCAGCGACAGCGCGAGGATCACGAATCCGAGCCGGAACGCGCTCTGCAGAAGGACCGGATCCATCAGGCGGTCACCGCGGCCCGCTCGCCTGTGCGCTCGCGGACGGCCACATGGCAGGCGACCTCGCGTGCGCCCGGTATCGGTCGGAGCTCGGGGACGAGGACGTCGCAGAGACCGGCCTCCGCGAGCGGGCAACGCGGGTGGAACGTGCAACCGGGTGGGAGCGAAATCAGGCTCGGGATCTCGGCGCTCCGCAGCTCAACGCGCTGCTTCGAGCGCGTGATGTCCGGGTCCGCCTCCGGGATCGCCGCGATCAGCGCCGCCGAGTAGGGATGCGCGGGGTCGGTGACGAGCACTTCGGTATCAGCGAGCTCGACCACGCGACCCAGATACATCACTCCGATGCGACCGCGTCGCGCGAAGTAGCGCGCCACCGCCAGATCGTGCGTGATCAGAACGATCGTGACGCCGAACTCTTTGGCGAGCGCGAGGAGCAGATTGAGCAGGCTGATGCGGATCGAGACGTCGACCATCGACACGGCCTCATCGGCAACGATCACCTTTGGGTCGACCGTCAGGGCGCGCGCGATCGCGACGCGTTGACGCTGGCCGCCCGAAAGCTGGTGCGGATACTTCGCGATGAAGTTCTCCGGCGGCGAGAGGTCGACACGCTGCAGTAGCTCGGTCACCGCGGCGAGGGCCTGCCGCTGTGAGTTTGCCTTCTTGTGCCGGAAGAGTGGAGCCGACAGCGTCTGGAACACCGTGCGTGTCGGATTGAGCGACGCGTACGGATCCTGATGGACGAGCTGGACGGCGCGTCGGAAACGCCCGAGGTCCGCGCCTTTGGTCAGCCAGACGTCCTTTCCTTCATAGAGAAGTCGGCCTCCCGTCGGACGGAGGAGGCCAGTTAGGAGCCGGCCGGTCGTCGTCTTGCCGCAGCCGCTCTCCCCGACAAGACACATCGCCTCGCCCTGCCCGAGCGCGAGCGACACCGAGTCCACCGCCGTTATGACGCCGGCCGGGGTCGTGAAGGTTCGACTGACGTGATCGAGCTCGATCAGCGCCGTCATGCGAGCTTCTCCGCGACCGGGACTTCGGCGTCCGAACCGAGCACCTCGGCGACGTGCTTCCATCGGATGCAGGCGGCCTGATGACGCGCCGTGTCGACCGGGACGAGCGGCGGGTCCGCCGCACGACAGGCGTCGATCGCGTATGGGCACCGGGGCGCGTACGAGCAGCCGACCGGAAGACGCATGAGGTCTGGCGGCGATCCGGGGATCGACGCGACGCTGCCGAGCGCACCCGAGACCCGCGGCACCGCGCGCAGTAGACCAACCGAGTACGGGTGGCGCGGCCGGTAGAACATGTCATCCACGTTCGCCTCTTCGACCACGCGACCCGCGTACATCGTGATCATGCGATCGGCCAGCTCAGCCGCTATCGAGAGATCGTGCGAGATGAAGATCATCGAGAAGCCGAGCCGCTCGCGGAGCTGCTTCAGAAGGTCGATGATCGATCGCTGCGTCAGGATGTCGAGCGCCGTCGTCGGCTCGTCGAGGATGACCAGTTGCGGCTCGAGCATGAGGGCGAGGGCTATGAGAACGCGCTGCTTCATCCCGCCGGAGAGCTCGTGCGGGAACGCCGGTAGCACGCGCTTCGCGTCGAGATGGACGAGATCCAGGAGCTCGTCCGCTCGGTCCCGGACCGCGTGCCGGTCTTTCATCCCGTGTGCGCGCGCGGTGTCCAGGAACTGCTCCCAGATCGTGATCACCGGGTTGAAGGAGTTGAGCGCGGCCTGGAACACCATCGCAGCTTCGGCCCAGCGGTACTCGCGCAGATCCTCGTCGTCGAGTGTTCGGACATCGGTGGTCAGCCCGTTCTTGGTGTAGAGGATCTCTCCGTTCGTGACCTTGGTGCCCCGAGGTGACAGACGTATGAGTCCCACAGCGAGGGTGGTCTTTCCCGAGCCGCTCTCGCCGATGATGGCCAGCGTTTCGCTCTTCTCGAGCACGAACGACACGTCACGCACCGCGTGCACCGGTCCCTTGCGCGTGATGTAGTCGATGGAGAGGCCGCGGACCGAGAGGACTGGCACAGCTGTTAGGCGGAGCCGCGTAGCCGAGGGTTGAAGATGTCCTCGAGCGCCGAGGCGAATGACACCAGCGACAGCTGCACCAGGGAGATCGCGAGGATGGGACTGAGGATGTACCAGATGCTGTCGCGGAAGAACAGCGCTCCCTGGCCCTGTGCGAAGTACAGCATGATGCCCCAGTTCGAACCGGAGATCGGCACGAGGCCCAGGATGACGATGAAGACCTGTGCGTACATCGCCTCGGTCATCGCGAAGATGAAGTGGATGGCGATATAGCTGCGCATCGTCGGCAAGATCTCGCGGAACACGATGTGAACGATGCCCAGGTCCAATGAGCGCGCGGCCTCGACGTAGTCGCGCTCCTTCAGCGAGAGGACCTGCGCGCGGATCTGGCGCAGCAGGCTCGACCACTGCAGCAGTCCCAGGATCACCGCGAGGAAGACGAAGCTGGTCGGTCGCAGGATCGCCGCCACGGCGATGAGGAGGATCAGCTTCGGGAGCGTGAGGACAACGTCGGTGATGGCGAGGATCGTCGAGTCAAGTCTGCCGCCGACGATCGCCGCGATGGCGCCGAACGTGATTGCAATGACCGTCGAGACGAGGGCGGCGAGGATGGCAACGGTGAGGATGTCGCGTCCGCCGAACACGATCTGGTTGAGGACGTCCTTGCCCTGGAAGTCCGTGCCGAGCGGATGCGCCTGCGATGGCGTGAGGTAGATGTCCACGAAGCTCGGGTCGTTCTGGAACGGCACGAACAGCGGAGCGACAAAGGCAAGCAGCAGGAAGAACACGATCCCGATGAAGCCGGCGAGACCGACCGGTCGCCGCGACAGGAGTCGGAGGAAGTCGACGACGGTGAGCCACGGCCCCAGAAGGCGCTGCCCCAACGTTGGACGCGCCAGGATCACGGTGCTCATCCCGCTGCGCCGCCTGCGCGACCGATGCGCGGATCGAGCCTCGAGTAGATCAGGTCCGCCGCGAGGTTTGCCACGACGACAGCGATCGTCGTGAGCATCACGATCCCCTGGATCACCGGGTAGTCGCGCTGCCCCACGGCTGCGAGCAGTCGGAGGCCGACGCCCTGGTAGGCGAAGAGCTGCTCGATGATCGCGGCGCCGCCGACGATGAGGCCGACGCTGATGGCGAGCTGCGTGACGAGTGGCAGCACCGCGTTCCGTCCGACGTACGCGGTGCGGATACGGCCGTCGGATAGACCGCGGGCACGCGCGGCCGTGACGTAGTCTTCCTCGAGCGCCGCGAGCGTCGCGCTGCGCATCGAGAGGACCCAGTGCCCGATCTGCGTCAGGAAGTAGATCGAGATCGGCAGCGACGCGTGATAGAAGATGTCGCCGATAAAAGCCGGTGTGAAGCCGGGTTGCATCCCGGATGTGTACGCGCCGCGCATCGCCGTGAAGTTGATGAGATGCGTCTGAACGCCAAGGAACAGGATCAGCAGCAAAGCGATCAGGTAGTTCGGGATGGAGCTGATGAGCGAACCGGCGGTCGAGACGACGCGGTCGAGGAGCGAGTCGCGCCGGTAGGCCGCCAGTAGCCCCAGACCGATCCCGACGACGAAGCTCAGCAAGAGTCCGGTGCCGACCGAGAACAGCGTCCATGGCAGCACCGCGAGGATGATCGCGGTGACACCCGTTCCGGAAGAGAGGAACGAGTTGCCGAGATCGAGATGGAGCAGGTTCCAGATGAACGAGAGGTACTGCTCGTGGAACGGCGCGTTGAGATTGATCGCGAAGAGGCTCGATGCGATCGCCTTCGCGTCCTCGTAGCTGAGCGCGCCGTTGGACGTCTGGATGAGCTCGTCGATCTTGAGCTCGACGGGACTGCCCGGCATCAGACGAATGAGGATGAAGGTCAAGGTGGTGGTCACCCAAATGGTCAGAAGCGCTTTCATCACCGCTCGCGCGATCGGATGTCGCCAGGTGTCTCTGAGATAGCGGCGCGGATTCATGGCGACGCGCACCTGGGACTTGGCCGCGACCGCCGTGGTCACAGGGCAGAGAGTACGGCGAGCAGCCGCTCGAGTGGCATCTCTGCCAGCGAGCTCAGGCGCACGTCCGCCCCGGAGAGGTCCATCCCGGCTGTGAGTGCGTTCGGGACGGCCACGCAGAGCAGGCCGGCGTCCTTCGCCGCGGCGACCCCGTTCCTGGAATCTTCAAACGCGACCGCTTCGTTCGGCGCGACGCCAAGCGCTTTCACCGCCGCGAGATACAGGTCGGGCGCAGGTTTCGTTCGCGCGACATCCTCGCGCGTGCGGATCGCGTCCCACTGGGGATGCAATCCCAACCGCTCGAGGTGGCCGAGCACCCAGGCACGCGAGGAGCTCGACGCAACGGCGAGCCGGAGGTGCAGGCGCTTCGCGTCGGCGATGTAGTCGCGCACGCCGGCCATCACGTCAAGCGCGGCGATGAGGTCGGCTTTGCGTAGGTCCCGCCGCGCCTGTGCCGCCGCCGCGTCGAAGTCTTCGCCGACGAGCGCGGCGAGATGGCCCGCGGGATCGAAGCCGGTGTCGCTCCCAACGTAGTCGTGCCACAGATCCATCGGGAGGTCGTGACCGTGCTCGCGGTAGATCTCGGCCCACGACTGGTGCGCCGGCGTCTCCGTCTCGAGGATGAGCCCGTCGAAGTCGAAGACCAGCGCGCGGATCACCGGCGAAGCACGAGCTCCACGGCCTCGGAGTCCGCGTCGAGCCCGTCAGGCTTGGGCTTGAGGACCCGCACGCGCGTTTCGCTCACTGCGGGGAAGCGCGCGAGCACACTGCGCGCGACGTCGAAGGTGATGCGCTCCACCAGCGCGCGCGGCCGTTCGGCGACGGCCTCGCGGACGACCTTTGCGAGCGCGCTGATGTCGAGGGCCGACGCGAGATCGTCCGCGCGCACCGCCTCCGCGAGATCGGTGCGGACCACGACGTCGACGAGGTAGTCCTGGTCGCGCGCGCGCTGGTCCGCGGTCGTGCCCTGCCGGCCGCGGCAGCGCAGGGACCGGATCTCGATGGCGCCGTCCACGGATCAGGCCTGATCGGCGTAGCGGCGGAACAGAGCGACGGTCGCGCGCAGCGCCTTCCAGTAGTTCGCGAGGAGGATGTTCTCGTTCGGCGCGTGCGCGCCGGATCCCGGATGGCCCATGCCGAGCGTAACGTTCGCGAGCGAGCGCTTGCCGCAGACCTGCCACATCGGCGATGTCCCACCGGCGGAGGGAATCAGCAGCGCGGGCTTCCCGATCTCCTGTTCCGCGACGGCCTGGGCCGCGCGCACGAGCGGATCGTCGATGCGGCCACGATACGGCCGCGTGCCTTCTTTCGCGACGAGCTCTACGTCGTTGAAGCCGCGGCGATCCAGGTGCGCGCGCAGCAGCACGCCGATCCGCGCGGGGTCCTGCTCCGGAACGAGGCGGAAGTCGATCTTCACCATCGCCTCGGACGGAATGACCGTCTTCGTGCCCTCACCTGTGAATCCCGAGACGAGGCCGCAGATGTTGCAGGTCGGCTCGTAGACCGACGCGAGCCGCGCCTCGGTGTCGGTGCGGCCCCAGGCGAAGGAGTCGATCTCGTAGAGGCGCTTGACCACGTCGGCCTCGAACGGGAGGGACGCGAGATGCGCGCGCTCGGCCTCGGTCGGGGGCTTCACATCGTCGTAGAAGCCGTCGATGAGGATGCGGCCGCCGCGGTCGACGAGCGTGTCCAAGGCGGTCACAAGGCGCCACGCCGCGTTGGGCAGATGCGTCGCACCGCCCGAGTGCGCGTCGTGCGCCATGGATCGCACGCGCAGCTCCACGTAGAAGATGCCCTTGCCGCCGAGAAGTAGCTGTGGCCGTCCGGCGGCATCGATCGCGCCGCCCTCCTTGAGCGCTCCATCGCCATCGGTCAGGGTCGCGTCCTGGGCGAGGAGGCGCGCGAGATTCGGGCTGCCGCTCTCTTCCTCTCCTTCTATCAGGAAGCGCACGCGGAGCGGGAGCTCACCGTTGATCGCGCGGTACGCCTCGACGGCCTGGATGCGAAGCAGGAGATGTCCTTTGTTGTCGTCGACGCCGCGTGCGAAGACGGCGCCGTCACGCACCGCGGGGTCGTACGGCGGGTCCTTCCAGAGGTCCAGCGGCACCGCGGGCTGCACGTCGTAGTGCTGGACGCAGATGAGGGTGCGCTTGCCGGCGCCTGTCTCACCCACCACGAGCGCGGGCGCGCCGTCTGCCCGCTGCTCGTGCGACTCCGCTCCGGCCGATACCAGACGCTGGCCGCACCAGCGCGCCGCGGCCTCGAGCGCGCTCTGATCCGTCGCCTCGGACGGGATCGCGCACAGCTCGCGCAGCTCCGAGACGAAGCGAGCCTGGTGCTGCTCAAGATAGCGGTCGAGCGTATCGGGCACGACGGAAGTATGCGTTCGAGTCCCGGTAGGCTGCGTTGGGATGCGCGCCGACTTCTGGAAGTTCTGGACCGGCGAGACCGTTTCGAATTTCGGCAGCTCGATCACGCAGTTCGCGCTGCCGCTGCTGGTCTTCAAGCTGACCGGCTCGGCCGTCTCGCTTGGCGTCGGATTCGCCATGTTCGGGCTGCCGCATGTCCTGTTCGGTCTGCTGATCGGGGCGTGGGCCGACCGCCTCGATCGGAGGCGCGTCATGATCGTCGTCGATCTGCTCAGCGCGGTGGTGCTCGTCTCGGTGCCGCTCGCCGCCGGGGCGGGTCTGCTTTCAGTGTGGTGGATCTACGCCGCGATCTTCGTCTCGTCGACGCTCGGCATCTTCTTCCAGGCCGCCCAGTTCGCTGCGATCCCCAGTCTCGTCGAACGCGGCCGGCTCGTCGCGGCCAACGGGCAGATACAGGCGAGCTTCTCCGCCGCGACGGTCCTCGGCCCGCTCGTCGCCGGTGGCCTGCTGGCCTTCATCCCGATCGAGGACCTCCTGTTCGTCGATGCCGCGACGTTCCTCGTCTCGGCGGTGACCTTGTCGCTCATCGCGCGACCGTTCAACGCACCGCGCGAAGCGGCCCGCACCTCGATCCGCGCCGACGTCGTCGAAGGTCTGCGCTACGTGCTCCGCCACCCGGTGCTGCGGAACATCTCGGCGATGATGGCCCTTATCAACTTCGTCGGCGTGACGGTCTTTGCGCAGCTCGTCCTCTTCGCGAAGCAGCGATTCGCGGTGACGGACAGCGAGCTCGGTCTTCTCTTCGCCGCCGACGGCGCCGGCGTCGTTCTGCTCTCGCTCGCCGCCGGGCCGCTGCGGAGCCGCTTCACCTTCGGAAACGTGGCCCTCGGTTCTCTGATGCTGAGCGGCCTCCTGACGTTCGCGCTCGCCTACGCTCCCTCGTATCCGCTCGCGGTCGCGCTGTCCGCGATGGCAACGGGCCTCGGGATCCTGTTCAACATCAACACCGGCAGCCTGCGCCAGGCGATCGTCCCGAATCACCTGCTCGGCCGGATTATCACCATCGCGATGGTCCTGGCATGGTCGGCGAACCCGCTCGGCGCCACGATCGGCGGCTACATCGTCGAGCGCACCGGTGACGTGCAGTCGGTGTACGCCGCGATCGGAGTCCTCGTCTTCGGCATCGCGCTCTACTTCCGGCTGTTCAGTCCGCTCGGCCACGCCGAGCGATATCTCGACGAGCCGGTCGAGGCCGCCGCGACCTAACCGCGAACGACGTGCCGCGGGTCTAGCGCGTCGCGCAGTCCGTCGCCGATGAAGTTGATCGACACGACAGCGAGGAAGATGAAGAGGCCCGGGAAGATCGCGATCCACGGCGCCTTCTCCATCTCGCCAGTGGCGTCGCGAAGCATGTTCCCCCAGGTCGGCGTCGGCGGTTGGATGCCCAGCCCGAGGAACGACAGCGTGCTCTCCGCGATGATCGCGGCGGCCACTCCGAGCGTGGCTGCAACGATGATCGGCGCAAGAGCGTTCGGGAGGATGTGCCGGACGATGATGCGGCGATCGCCGGCGCCGACCGCGCGCGCCGCCTCGACGAACTCGCGGTGCTTGAGCGAGAGGAACGACGCGCGGACCAGGCGCGCGGTCGTCATCCACGACAGCAGACCCAGCACGGTGACGATCACGGGCAGCGTCATCCCCTTGAACAGCACGCCGAAGAGGATCAGCAGGAACAGCCTCGGGAACGAATACATCATGTCGACGAGGCGCATCAGGACGCCGTCGATCCAGCGCCCGTAGAACCCCGCGACCGTCCCGACCAGCGTGCCCACGGTGATCGCGACCGCGACTGCCAGCAGTCCGATGGACAGCGATACGCGCCCGCCGTAGAGGATGCGCGTCGCGAGGTCGCGACCAAGGCCGTCGGTGCCGAATGGATGCGTCACGGACGGCGGCTCGTAGATCAGCAGCAGCGCGGTCTTCTCGGGGTCATACGGCGACACGAGGGGAGCGGCGGCGGAGAGGAGCGCGAGCGCGCCGAGGACGAATACTCCGACCACGGCCGGCCGGTGCTGGCGGAATCGCTCCAGCGCGATCAGCGTCAGGATCAGGAATAGATAGCCCAACATCTGCGGACGCAAATTGAAATTGGCCGTGGCCAGAACCAGCAAAATCGCCGCGGCAACGAATCCGGCCTTCGAATTCTTCGCGCGCAACGTGGCGAAAGTGTAGAGCGCCACCAGGATCGCCGCTCCCAAAAGGATGAACAGCGCCTCCAAACCCCGGAGACCTCCCAGGCGAGCCACCGCGGAGAACAGCACTTCGCTGAGCCACTCCGCCGAAATCCACGGATTGCCCGCCGCTGTGAATGAAAAATGGTCGGCGACTGGCCAATGATGCGTGGCAAGGATCCCGTCTCCGATTTTCAGATGCCACCAGAAATCGGGGTCCACGTCGAAGTCCCGCCGCGCAACATAGACGCCGACGACAAGAAGTCCTCCCAACATTGCCGGGAAAGAAAAAATCTTTTTCACAATCGACACGGATCCGCTCGCAGGCCCTT
>Ga0209117_1000919_pt1 | contig 10852 bp, 10 predicted proteins | sample BlaSpr_A8_OM2_M2_FD_187978 | JGI IMG/M metagenome (GOLD analysis project Ga0209117, IMG submission 187978) | Forest soil microbial communities from Thunder Bay, Ontario, Canada - Black Spruce, Ontario site 2_A8_OM2_M2 (SPAdes) (version 2) | ecosystem: Environmental > Terrestrial > Soil > Boreal...
TGGATGGATCTGGACTTTGCAGATCAGGTCATCGAAGTGAAGCGCGCGTACGTCTGGGCCCAATTCAAAGTGCCCAAGTCAAAGGCCTCGAAGGCACCCTTAACCCGGAAGCTCGGGAAAACATAATCGTCATCCTTCGCATAAGGAGTTCTCTCCCTCCACGCCATCAGAAAGCCGGCAAGCACCGGGTGCATCGGTACGGGTTGGGCTGAAGAAGGTGGGCGAAAACGCCCAAGTTCTTTAGAATGATGGTGGCCAGGGACGGAGTTGAACGATTCCGCGCGGCCTGTTATCAGCAACTTGCTGATTCCACGATGGACACCAAGGACAGGGAGGACAAGAAAGCCATTTCCTGTGTGCGTTTTGTGTGCGGTCATTCTGGTGATGAAGCCGAGCACAGGGGTCGAATGTACTGGATGGCGGTGAGGAACGCTGGAGAATTAACGAAGATGAACAATTGAGCGATTCAGTGTCGTCGGGTGTTGGAGTCTCAGATTGTTCTCACGTGAAGAGTTCGAAAATATCAGACTTCCTCCAAGGCAAGAGATCTGGTTCGGGACCAGGGGGTCGGAGGTTCAAATCCTCTCTCCCCGACCATATCTAGTTGATTCGGTTGACTCAATTCTCGCGGTTTCCGCAAGTTTCTGATTCCAAACAGTGAGTTTTGTGTCCTAGTTGCGTCCTGACGGTCTCCTTGCAGGACGGCGGGGATTTCCCCTTGCCTGTGTGACCAGCGCGAATACACGTAGCCGGAGAGGGGCGTTCATGACATCGCAGACTCCTGGCTTTGCCTAAAAACTACGTCTTGCCCAAAAACCCCGCTTCTTGCCCAAAAACCCGCTTCTTGGCCCAGAGTATTAAAAAAGGATTATTGAATCCGAAGATCGGCGCCGACTGACGGCCCATCAGCCGAGTGCTCTGTTTGCAGAGCGATAGATCGGCTCGCGGCTAGGATGGTGTGTGCGAATCGTGTGCATGATTTCAGGTGGCACCAGAAGGAGCCGCGGACATGTCGTCTGGATCGTGAATGATAAAGGACGTTATCATTCGCGACCGATGAAAACTTCCTCCATTAAGCTGCGCGGCGGAAACTGGCCTCGCCACGGGCATTAGCGCCGAAGTGAACGGGCTGTGAGAGCATTCGCTGCGCGCGACGGCGGCAACCAACGCGCTCTCACACGAAGCCGATATCGCCAAGGTCCAGGGATGGCTGGGGCACGCCAATATATCCACAACGTGTCTCTACAACCGCAACAAGAGCAAGCCTGAAGACAGTCCCACGTTCCACGTGAATTACGAGGAAGGCCGGGATTAGCAAGGGCCAGAACAAGGATTGACATCGCTGACGCGGGGGTATCGAATGACAGGCGATCTTCGAAGATCCTATAGACAAATATGCCGTTCGAGATCGATACGAAGACTGAAATGTTTATTCGGTGCGGGCGGCTTTGTTGTCTCTGCCTGAAACAGTGCGGCACCAATATAGAAGCGGCCCACATCATCGACGAATCCGAAGGCGGGTCGGCCGACGCCAGCAATGGGATACCTGTTTGCTTCGACTGTCATCAGGAGTTCCCGGCCTACAGCGACAAGCACCCCAAGGGAAACAAGTTTCGTCCGAAAGAGCTGATTGCCCGCCGGGACCGCGTTTATCAACTTGTCGAGTCCGGTGCGATCTATGCGCAGCTGATCGCGGAACGCTCCCGGTCCGTCCGCTCAAATAAGAGCACACCCGCGCTGATGGAAGTTGACCGGCCCGAGCCTTCCGCGGAGGCAAAGCGATTTCTGCACACTCTCTTATCGACCGACGCGCCACCGCGGGCACCAGCCCGGAAACTGGCCCTTCTGAATAAACAAGATCGAGCCTACGTTTTGGACGAGCTAACGCAGAAGGCGGCGGACAAGGCCCAGGCTGTTTTGGCGTTAGCGAGCATTATCGGCAGTTCTGCATTTCCAAAGGAGGAAGCAGTCCTGATCGCGGAGCAGATGGTCCGGGCCTCTACTCTGTCGAGCAGCATCGATGTGAAGGCAGAACTGCTCCAAGGAATGTCGGAAGCACTTCTTTGCTCTGTTTACGAGGGTCTTCGTCTCGCGTTTTTCGAGGAGGCCATCGAAATTGTCAAAAGGGATCAATTTGAGGAAGTGAACAAAATCGTTCCACCCCTTGTACGGCACATCAACGCCATTCCCGCGGCACTTCATAAAGACTATGCGCTAGCTCTTCTGGATCAGGCGCGGTCCGATTCTTATCGAGGTGCGCCTGCCGCGCGGAGTGCTCTGGCCTCTCTTCCAGAAGACATAGCAAAGGCCGGTGTTGAGGCCATCGATGCGGAGTTTCTGTCGTGGAACCATCAACATGATCACGTAAAAAGATTCGCAAGTCGATACAAGCATCTTGCGAGGCCGAAACAACAGAAAATATTAGAGGACTTTGTGAAGCTTCCCAGGAGGCAATTCCTCGATAAGCATATCCCCGACGAGTAAGGCGATCATGATTGAGTCGGCCGTTCGTCTTCTACTACGGATTAAGCAGGATTATCGCGACGCTAAGGGAACGGACTTCGGACGTTTGTCGCAAAGAGGTTGTCGGAGAGGGGAGGGCAGGATATGAAAGCCGCCAATGACCGGCTTTCACAATACGAAAAAGAACTCGACGCCCAGGCTCACCCCCATCAGGCGCCCATCGATTACGGCACCGCTGATTACATGGACGAATATGCCCTGTCCACGGTCCCCGCTTTCACGAAGGCCGCGCAGGGAGATAAACAACGTGCCGCCGGGTGCAAGGACACTGAAAACGAAACCACCGAAACCAAAAACACGCCTCGGCCTACCGTCGACGGCGCATTCAAACCCGGATAACGCAGCGCAATTTCCTGTTTCATGTGAAACCATCTGGAAACTTCCGGCGATTTGAAACGGCTAACTTTTTTCCCATTCCCTCTCAGCCCGTATACATCCCGCGCTCCGCCCGTCAAGGGTCAAGATGAACGCGGGCAAGCCGCGCCCTGTGACTGGCTTCGCTTGCGGGATTTTTTAGACCGCCTTCATGAGGGAATGGGGTTAAGAAAGAAAAATGTTGTATTGATTGAAGTGATTCAGTGCGAGAATACGGAGGGTTTTATGAAGCGCTTCGCCGTTGTTATCGTGATCCTCACCAGCGCCCTGGCCGGCGCCACTACCATGAGCGACTTTGAGAGCAAGTCCGCCGCCGACAGAAGTGCCTGCGTCGCGAACTTCATCGACAAAATGACCACCGATATGCGCGCCCGGAATCCCGAGCTGGCGCAGAACATCCGCGACTGGTTCGCGGTCAAACAGCCTGGCAAGCCATTGTCGGAAGGCATGGAGCGCCTGGCCGCGGAACTGCTCACCATCGAGCTGCAGGCAAAGGACGGCAAGGCGGACCTGTCGAAGATCCAGCTTGAATCCGTCATCGTCTGGGTCGTAAAGAAGAAGTTTCCGCCGCCGCCGCAGGCCGCGAAGCAATAGTAATGATGCCGTGCTGCTGAAGAATTTCTCGGCGAGCAGAAAACCCAAAGCCACCGCCGCTTTCGCTTGAAGGTTAAATTCCCCCCGTCCTGGGGCAGGGGCCAAAAACACCCAACCGTGCTTGTATTTCAAAGCACGGTCAGGGAGATACAGGAAACAACACCGCGCCAAGAGATCTTCTACGGGGCTGGAGTAAAGGACATGCGATAGGGCGGAAACATGCACCCGTATGCCTTCCTAAACGCAGCTTCGCGGCAAAAGGCAACGCGTCGGCAGCAGAAGAAGTCGAGAAAGCCGGTACGGAAGGCGCGCTGCAACTCCGCGCCCCAGAGTGGATTCCGACCGCTTGGTGTATTGTTGGTGCACCAGAGCCTGGAATCCGAATGTTCATCCCGACAAATTCTCCGATCTCTTTGGCGATCGCGATTGGCGTCGGTTTGCTGATTGGTTCGGAGCGTGAGCGTCGAAAAGGTATCGGCTCACAGCGGGGTGCCGCCGGTGTGCGAACGTTTGCTCTAGCCGCCTTTGCTGGCGCCCTCAGCAGCTATCTCAAGAGTGAGGCCCTGCTCGTTGCCGTGTTAGCAGGCGCTGTTCTCTTTTCGGCGATTGCTTATCGCCGAACGGCCCGAAAAGATCCTGGGCTCACTACGGAATTTGCCCTGCTAGTGACCGTTCTTCTCGGTGCGTTGACCATGCAGAACCCTCTGCTCGGAACCGGCATGTCCGTGGCCACGACAATTGTTCTCGCATCTAGAGGGCGTCTGCATCGCGCTCTCAAGAACCTGCTGTCCGAGCAAGAAGCGCATGACGCGCTTGTGTTTCTTGCCGCTACGCTCGTGATTCTGCCGCTTGCACCGAACCGCGATCTTGGCCCATTTGGCGTGCTCAATCTTCGGAAGATCTGGGAACTCGTAGTCCTGGTCATGGCAGTTGGCGCGGCGAGTTATATCGCCTTGCGGGCGTTGGGACCTCGCTTGGGGCTGGCTTTGGCTGGATTTGTGGGTGGGTTCATCTCTGCCAGCGCCACTATCGGATCGATGGGTAATCGTGCAAAGCGGAGTCCCGAACTGGGAAGTGCTGCAGCATCCGGCGCGATTCTTGCAACGGTAGCAACTGTCATTCAGATGTTTCTCGTTCTCCTGGTTACTAGTGTTGCGACATGCCGCGCCGCTGCGATGCCGCTGCTTTTTGCTGGAGTTGCAGCCATCGGATACGCACTGATATTTGTGGCACTCTCCGCAAGGACCCCGACGGCCAATGAGCCCGCCTCGGGAAGAGCGTTCGATCTGCGGTTGGCTCTTCTCTTCGCTGTGACGATCACCGCGATCCTCCTTCTTTGTGCTTTTCTAAACCAAAGTTACGGCAGTCGAGGTCTTTATGTGGGGGCTGCCCTCTCGGGATTCGCCGATACCCACGCGACGGCAATTTCGATCGCGTCGCTCGTTTCCGCGGGGAAGCTTGCGCCGGGGTCATCGGTTTTCCCCATTTTGCTCGGTTTTTCTACAAATACGGTGACGAAAGTCGTGGTTGCGTTCACGGCCGGTGGTTACCGTTTTGGCTTAAGAATTCTTCCGGGTCTGATCGCAGTTGTCCTGGCAGCTTTCCTCGGGATGTGGCTTGGAACCACATGAAGTCACGCATTGTTGCTGTAGGGAAAAAACGGGCAACGCTTCTTTTCCTAGGTGGCATCCACTGGTCGCCCTATCGCATATTTTGCCACTTTGTATCCTATGTCGCTGCGCGAAACGCCCAGCATCCGGGCTGCTTCGGCCTGCACTCCATTACCTTGTTCCAATGCTCGCTCAATGAGGCCCTTTTCGAAGGCGGTGAGCAGTTCGCGGAGATCGACGGTAGCTGGCAAGGTTCGAAGCCAATCGCGCATCTCCATATTCTGGGGCCCAGGTGATGTGTGGCCCCTGTCGTCTACCGGAAGTTCATCAGCAGCGATTTCCTCGCGACGCCCCAAGATGTGCGCCCGCTCCAAAAGATTCCGCAACTCCCGTATATTCCCGGGAAATGTGTAGTTCGCGATCTTCTGCAGAGCTTCCGGGCTCATGCGCTTGGGCCGGACCTTCAAGTCTTTCGCAATCTGGGCTGACAGGATCTCGCAGAGGCCGGGAATGTCCTCTTTGTGTTCGCGGAGCGGCGGAATGCGAATTGGAACAACTGCCAGCCGATAGTAGAGATCCTGGCGGAAGAGTCCCTGCTGCACTCGTTCCTCAAGGTTGCGGTGGGTGGCAACCAGGACCCGCACATCGACGGTGCGGGCCTGCGTGGACCCGACCCGCAAAACTTGGCCATCGACTAGGACGCGAAGCAATTTGGCCTGAGCGGCTGCCGACATTTCGCCGGCTTCGTCCAGAAAAAGGGTTCCACCATGGGCCGCCTCAAACAACCCCTGGCGGGCTCGATCTGCACCTGTAAAAGCTCCTCGTTCATGTCCGAAGAGTTCGCTCTCCAAGAGAGTTTCAGTGAAAGCCGCACAGTTGACTGCAATCAAAGGTTTCTGGGCTCTGCGGCTGTTCCGATGAATTGCCCTCGCTACGAGCTCCTTGCCAGTTCCAGTTTCCCCCACAATCAAGACGGTTGCGTCCGTAGGGGCAACGCGGGCGATCTGCTCGCGCACTTCCTTGATTTCGGCGCTGTTCCCGAAGATGGTGTCGGCCCCGAGGAGATTGCCAACCGTGGATTTGAGGAGTTGATTTTCCCGAACCAGATTCGTCCGCTCACAAGCTCGCCGAACGGTCGCCCTGACAACTTCAGGGCTGAAAGGTTTTGTGATGAAGTCAAAGGCTCCGTTCCGCATGCTTTCGACAGCGAGCTCAATCGTCGGAACCGCGGTGAGGAAGATTACTGGCAACGACGGATCGTTTTCCTGAGCGACCGACAGAACTCTCAGTCCGTCTCCATCCGGCATCTTCTGGTCTGTGATCACTGCGTCGTATTCGCGCTCCGCGAGAAGGGGCACAGCGGCTATGACGCCGTCCGCCTCGTCAACCGAATGACCGTCAAGGTGAAGTTCTGAACTTAGGACGCGGCGCAAGTTAGGCTCGTCATCCACAATCAATAGTCTACCCATGGCTGGTTGCTCCAGAGCCGACTGGCTCTCCGTCAGAAACCGTCATTGTGAAGCATACGTGCCCGGGTTCATTTCGGGCTACGATCAGGTCTCCGCCTTGAACTCTGGCGATGTTTCTCGAAATCGCTAGTCCGAGACCTGTTCCGTGCGGTTTTGTTGTGTAGAAAGGCTCAAAGATTCTGGACAACACTTCTTCCGGAATCGGGTCGCCCGAATTTTCGACCTGGAGTTCCACACTTTGGGCCGACGGACGGCTGCAGCGCACCGCAACGTGTCCCTCAACGGGCGTGGCATCAATCGCGTTGAGCAGCAGGTTGAGGAGAGCCCGCTGTAACTGCTCACGATCAACGTTCGCCCGCAAGCCATCGTCACTCTCGACCGAGACCCTGACGTCTTTTTTCGAGGCATGTACGCTGGCAATCTCCGCGATGTAACCTAAGACATCCGCCAGGGCGATCGGATTTCGCTTCGGCTGACTCGGACGCGCATAGGAAAGGAAATCACTGGTCAGTCTTTCCAGCCGAGCGGCCTCGATGCGTGCGATCGCAAGCATCTCTTTTCGTTGTTGTTCCCCGACCTCAGGACGGTCGGCGGTGACGAGTGAACTTGCAATGATGGAAACCGGGTTCCGAATTTCATGTGCCACTGCGCTTGAGAGGCGGCCCACCACGGCTAGTTTCTCTTCGAACATTAGTCGCTCACGCGTGCGCTCCAGTTCTCGTAGGTTATCGGCCAGCTTTCTGTGATCACTGCGAAGCTGGTTGACGAGCAGCCAGACCAATAGACCCATCAGCGCATAGACAAAGGAGATGACGCCGGCTTCAAGGTACTCGCTTGCGTAGATCGGCGGGTTGGATTTTGCAAAATGCCAAACCCAGAAAAAAGTTATCGAATCCGCAACGACAATCACGCTGATGCAGGTGGGAAGGCTGAAACGATAGGCGGCCTGCAAGACAGGCAAGGCCAGCAGGACGAAGTACGGACTATTTCCCTGATTATTGGTAAAGAAAGTTAGGAGCAGGGCTAGAGCGATATTCAGGGAAATCGAAATCCAGACGACGATGTCGGCTAGTACTTTACTGAGTGTCCGGACGCTGGCCCAGAGCCAAAACAATTCCAGCATCTTGAGCAGAAAGGCAGCGCCTAGCGTGACCAGCAACGCGGGAGATGGTGGGCCTAGCAAAGAAGAGAACAGGGAGTGAAGAAGGAGGAGTCCAGCCAGGACAAAGAGGTTCAGAGTTGCAAAAACCACCTCCCGCTGGCGGAATGACTCGAGGTCAAGACGCGCCAGAACCGGAACTGTTCGCAGCTCTTGTGTTTCTTGTGCCACCACTGATTAGAGTACGCCCGGATGTTCGGGTCAAGAGGATACTGGCGTCTCCACTCTCCTCGCCATTCCTAGCACTTTGATAAAGCTATATCTACGATGGTTTCAAGGCTGCAGGAAGCAGGAACGCTCGGCCTTGTTTCGAAAGCAGGGTGAGAATCGTCGCCAAGCCGATGATGGTCCCAAACGGGAGGATAAGAAGATTGCCCACAGCTAGAAGCAATGCGAGCCTCCCGCACCAAGCCCACAATTTTAGAAGGCCTACACCTGCAAGTATGCCAGCCACCGAAAAGCCGAGAAGCACGTAAAGGATCCATCCGCCAAGATACCCGATTACGGGAACATATTCCTCAGCCCTGATTGCTCCGATTCCCCCTTTTCCGCCGTATACACCCAGAATGAACAGGAACACGAAAGAGTTTAGGCTACCCACCACAATGTAGGCCCCGCCGAGAATTCGCAGCCAAATCTTCATCGCATCCTCATACTCGGTCAACGATGTAGTTCATCACTCTTAATCCAGGAGATGGCGGTCAACTCTGTGAGCCTGGCCGCCATTTCCTATCCTCAGGAGTTGTTACGTAGTATTCCTGCGGACAATCCTCAGTCCTGCGTAAAGGGCCATGGACAAGAAACCAAGCAGTCCTGCTAACGGCACAAGACTGGCAGTCTGGGGGAGTTCTTCCGCCGTCGGTTGCTCGACAGCGGCCGTGACGGCCGGGACCTCCCTAGTCGGTTCAATAAGCATAGGCCCTTCAAACGTCACATTCGGTCGTGGAGGCGCTTGACCGGTCACAACAGTGTGCATGCTGACAGATTGCACAGGCTCAACAGTCAACACCGTTGCTGAAATGTCCATTCCTTTCCGCAGATCGAATACCGTCTTGTCTTCACCGTTGATGTGAAACACGATTCCGTCGGGTACCGTGTACGCTTTGTTCTCACCCTCAGGGAAAGACAAAATCAAGTGCGGTCCACTGACGTGCCACACCTTGCCATTCACCGTTCTCAACGTTGTAACCTCTTGCGGTGTACTAACCGTATGAATCTCCTGAGACAGCTTCGTCCCGGGCGTTAGTTCATGCACGGTCAGGTCCCTGCCATCAACTTGGAACCTGAAGTCCTCGCCCAGATTCAACAGCTCAAATTTGCCGTTCTGAAGTTCTACAACAACCTCGTGACCTGAAACGTGGATGACTTCCGCATCCTGGACATGAGTCGTTTGAACCTCATGCGTCGGCGGTTCTATTGTTTTCGTGGTGGATGGGTGCGTTACGTCTTGGGCGGCGATGCCCACGGTCATGGCGCAAACAAACGCCGGTATGACAAACGCTAACCTGAATAATGTGTGCTTGGATTGCTTCATTGGTTTTCTCCTTCTATCAAAAGTGATCTTTCATGTTGTTCCACATCTTGCACGGCTTGCCCCTTCAAAGAAGCTTCGACGATGTAGCGACTCGGAGCGGGGCCTACGAAATAGAATGGGTAGCACGTCACCAGCGTGAGTGAATGCTTCGCTCTCGGCCGCAAGGCACTGACATCGGCTGGGCTGGTAATTCGGATCTGGTCCACGACGAAGACATCTGTTCCAGAAATTGTGACCAACTCAATCGCGTCTCCCCTGCGGATGTCTTTCAATCTGCGGAAGAACCCGTCCCGGTGTCCGGCGATGCCGATGTTACCGCCCTGTCCTGGAAGTGAAGTGCCGGCAATTCGCCCGACCCCGCGGTTCAATGTGACCGCATCAGTGCCCTCTAATACCGGAACCTCCAAATGCAACGCGGGAATCCGTAAAACAGCAAGCGATTCAACAGGCTTGCCGAGATTGGCCTTATACGACTTCGTACGCTGAATCGACCAGGGCGAGTATTCACTGTTCGGCGCCTTATGCGGGCCGTCATCGTGGTTACCGCCATCGATCGCTTCTATTCCGGCGGCGCCTTCCTTGGCGGACTCAAGTTGCCTGGCTTCGAATTTCGCCATCTCTGCGCGGAACATGATGAGCCTATGAAGGTGGGCGAAGGCGAACGTGACCAGCAACAGCAAACCCAACAAGAGCAGTCCGCGTTCAAGGAGTCGAAGCGCTTTTGAGTCGGTTTTCATGCGGCTTAGTCCTTATCCTGTGTCTCAGTCGGAAGCGTAGCGTTGGCGTCTGCGGGAGCCGAAGTCACCATCGCCCGTACGCCGAATTCGTGCACAAGCCTGCCTCCGTTGTGGGCGGTATTGACCAGCAGCAAGACGCCTGCGGTGTACAGGACCAGGAAAGCCAGCGGCAGAATGGTTGTCGTCAGGCGTGTGTCTGCTCTTTTCAGCAACCATGGCACCGCTACCAACGCAAGGAATATCACCGACAGCACACTGAAAACGGCTTGTGTGCGCTCGGCAAGGGATTCGTGGGTTTCGAGGACTAGTTCCATCCCGGGGGCCCGTTCGGCGAGCTTGCCTGCAGCTTCCCCTGTCCCGACCGCTACGAAGATTGCCGCTGTTCCAACCAATAGCAAGACCATCGCGGCAATCAGGTAAGAGCGACCCTTGGCCGGTGTCAGCACTGCACCAACGACTATGAAGATCGGGGCAATTAGCAAAAGAGCAATCGGAAAATGAATGATCAATGGGTGCAAGGCATCCCAACTCGGAATCGCCGGAAATTGAAGCATAGAAACTCCTTAAATCCGAAGAAGCGGGACGCCTTTCGACGGCCCGGTTGCTAGCTGACTTTCTCGTACTTATCTTTGTGAGTGAAACACGACGGACACTTCGAAAAATCCAGTTTCGACGTTGCGTATCCACACACCGTGCACACGAAATAGTCTTTTGCTTTGGACCCTTTGAGTTTGGGGAGATTGTTCAAGGCTTCGGAATACAGCTTGGCGTGTTCGCCTTCCGCTGTCTTTGCGTAGTTGAAGGTCTGAACAGCATCTCTGTTCCCCTCGGCGCGAGCCTGCTTGAGGAAT
>Ga0209117_1000920_pt1 | contig 10844 bp, 12 predicted proteins | sample BlaSpr_A8_OM2_M2_FD_187978 | JGI IMG/M metagenome (GOLD analysis project Ga0209117, IMG submission 187978) | Forest soil microbial communities from Thunder Bay, Ontario, Canada - Black Spruce, Ontario site 2_A8_OM2_M2 (SPAdes) (version 2) | ecosystem: Environmental > Terrestrial > Soil > Boreal...
CAGGGATGGGACCTGCCGCAGGCGATCGCTGTGGGCATCGCCGCAACGATCGTCCTGTCGGTGTTGACGGAACTCCTCGTCGTGCGGCCTATCGAACGTAGGTCCGCCGGCGAGGAGCTTCCGGCGCTAATCGCAGTGGTTGCCGTTCTCTATGCGATCGCGCAGCTTGGCGGAACCTTATTCGGCCGCCGTCCTCTGCCAGGCCGGCCCTGGTTCTTTTTCGAAAACCCGATTCAGATTGGAACCGCCTACATCGATGCGCAGGTGATCACCAGCGTGGTTGTCACCCTGCTGGTGTTCACGGCATTGTCGCTGTGGCTGACCTTCAGTCCCTACGGAAAGATCATGCGTGCCGTTGGCGACAACCAAGAGGCGGCGCAAACTCTTGGACTTCCGATCACGAGGGTGCGATTGATTGCCTTCGGCCTGGCGGGGCTGATCGCCGGCATTGCCGGACCACTCTTTGCTTCCAAAGCAGGCGTCGGCTTCGACTCTGGTCTCAGCTACTCGCTTTTCGGCTTCATCGCCCTTGTTCTAGGGGGCACGGGCTCCCCCTGGGCGCCGCTGGCGGGCGGCATGCTACTCGCAACCATCCAGATCATGTCGTCGTACTTCTTCGGCTCGGTGTGGCTGAACTACGCGACACTGGCCATCGCGATCGTCTTCTTCGCCATTCGGCCCGAAGGCATATTCGCGCGAAGGGTGCGCGCTTGATCTCGAAGCTGCGGCAGCGCGGCGCGTGGGTGGAGACGTTCTTCACGCTCGCGCTTGTCCTCATCGCCATCGCTTACATCCGGGGTGATGTCTACCTCGAGGACGTCGCCATCCTGGTCGCCACCTACTCGATGATCGCCCTGGGCCTATATGTGCCCTTCATCATGGGTGGAGCGCTTTCGATGTCGTACAACGCCTACCTAGGAATCGGCGCTTACGCTGTCGCCGTCATTGCAAGCAAGACCGGCTGGGGGTTTGGTTGGGGACTTCCGATCGGGATGGCCTTGTCTGCCGCGGTCGCCGTGCTGCTCGGTTTCGCGACTCGCCGCCTCTCCGGCTTTTTCCTGGCGTCGGTCACCGTTCTCTTTGGTGTTGCGTTTACCACCTGGCTCATCGCGTCAGCAGAACTTACTGGCGGTGGCGCCGGGATCCCGACCTTCCCAACCCCGGTCGTCTTCGGCGTGACGCTCAATCACACAATCCTGGTGAGCGTCGCGATGCTGCTGGTCTGGATCGTGGCAGTGCTCCTCGCGCGCCTGCGCCGGTCGCCGTTCGGCGTTGCCGTTCGAGCGAGTCGTCGAGCGTCGATTGCCGTCGAGGCGAGCGGCATCCGCATCAGCACGATCGTCCTGGTATCGCTGGCGCTCGGTGCGGTCATCGCGTCCTTAGGCGGCAGCATGTTCGCATTGGTCAACGACTCGGTGATTCCCGAGTCGTTCGCCATCGATGTCGTCTTCCTCACGGTGTTCACACCTCTGCTAGGTGGGCAAAGCACTCCGTGGGGAGCTGTGTTAGGCGCTTTCCTGGTGGTGCTCTTCACCTTTGAGCTGACGATGTTCAAGGAGACGGGTACTCTGCTCTTCGCGCTTGCGGTGCTGGTCGTTTTGGTCGCAGCGCCTCGCGGACTCCTCGGCTACGCGTCAAGCGGCCTGAGGCTGCTCACGTCTCGTCTTGAGCCGAGATGAGCGGCGACGCTGTCCTCGTGTGCGAGGGCCTGGACAAGCGATATGGCGCGGTGCAGGCGGTCAAGAACGTCACCTTCTCATTGAATGAGGGGGAAATCCTCGGGCTCGTCGGTCCGAACGGGGCAGGCAAGACGACGCTGGTTGATCTCATCGCAGGGGCGCAGCGCCAGGATGCGGGGTACGCGGCAATTCGAGGCAGCCGCCTCAGCGGCCCGCCTTCGCGGCGCGCCCGGGTCAACGGTCTGGCCCGAACGTTTCAGCATCCCCAGGTGGCGCTCGAGCTGACCGTCCGCGAGAACATCCTCATCGGGATCACGGCGGTTTCGCTTGGCAGCGTAGGCGGCCTGGTGCTGTCGGTGGTCAAGGGTTGCCTGAGCCCTGACACCGCTGCCGAGGACCGGAAGGTCGCGTCAGTCGCTGCCTCCGTAGGCCTACCCGACATCACGCGTCCCTGCTCTGAGCTGACGCTGGGGGAGCTCCGCCTGGTGGAAGTTGCCCGCGCGCTGGTCGCCAAACCGTCGGTGATTCTGCTCGACGAGCCTTTCGCCGGCGGCGACGTCCACGGAGTGGCGGCCGTTAGCCGAGCGCTTCAAGAGGTTGTCAAGACCGGAGTCAGCGTGATCCTTGTTGACCACAACGTGGACCTGGTGGCCGCGCTGGTGAATCGCATCGTGCTCCTCAACTTCGGTGAGATTCTCTTCGATGGCGATGCGAAGGAATGCCTCGCGAGTCCTGCTATGCAGGAGGTGTACTTCGGGGCTGCTCACTTCTGATGCCGACCTCCATCGAGGTCACCAACCTGAGCGTCCGCTATGGCCGAGCCACCGCGGTGGACTCGGTGAGCTTTCGCGTTGGCGGTGGTGGCCTGCACGTCGTCGTAGGGCCAAACGGCGCCGGTAAGTCGAGTCTGCTCCGGGCCATATACGGTTCGGTCGGAGCCAGCGGTTCGGTGCTCGTCGACGGCCAGGACGTGAGCGCTCTTTCGGCGATGCGGCGTTTGCGAGCCGGGGTCGCGCTCGTGCCTCAGGGCCGGCAGCTCTTCAAGAGAATGACCGTACGGGAGAACTTCGAGGTCATGGCTGAGGTTCTTGGCTCGGGGCGCGGCGAGGTCGATCGGGCGATTGATCGCTTCCCGATCCTCCGCACACGATCCCGCCAGCTGGCGGGAGTGCTCAGTGGTGGGGAGCAGCAGATGGTTGCGGTGGCACGTGCGCTGATGGGCAAGCCCAGGGTACTTCTGCTCGACGAGATGGCGACAGGTCTCGGCCCCGCGATCGTGCTCAACCTCATAGCGACTGTCGAGGCCCTGGCGGCAGAAGGTGTCGCGGTATTGCTAGCTGAACCTTCCATCGGCGCGGTCAGGGACCACATCGCTCAGGGTTTCGTGATGCTTCGGGGCAAGATTGTCGGCGAGGCCACGGGAGGAAAGGCCCTCGATGAGGCGTATCAAGCGAAGATGGGCGTGATTCGGTGACAAAGCGACCTGTCCAGGAGCTCCGTTTTCGCCTGGCCTACGCGGATTGCGATCCAGCCCAGGTCGTCTATTACGCGGCCTATTACCCGTGGTTCGAACGCACCAGCACGGAATGGTGGTATTCGAAGGGCGTCCGGCTCGACAAGATGGTCGAGAGCCACGGCGTGGCCATAGTCTCCCGGGCTTCCGGCTGCGAGTATCTGGCCACGACGCGGGTGTTCGATCTCCTTGCCTGCCGGATGTACATAGGCCGTCTCGGCGAAACCTCGGTGACCTTCAACTTTGAAATGGTTCGACTTGATGACCAAGTCACTGTGGCGAGCGGCTTCAACACGCTGGTGACAATCACTCCAGGCGAAGGTCCGACGCGGATCCCAGCCAGCCTTCGGGAGCTCCTGCAGGTCGGAGGCCAGTAGCCAATGGTGCTCAGCACGCGCGTCACCGAACTTCTTGGAATCCGCTATCCGATCATCCAGACCGGTATGGGTTGGGTCGCGAACGCCGAGCTTACGGCCGCCACGAGTTCGGCCGGCGGTCTCGGAATTCTCGGCAGCTCAACCATGACTCTCAAAGAGTTCACGCGCTCGCTGGATGAGATTCGTGACCGAACCACGGCGCCCTTTGGCGTCAACTTTCGCTCGGACAACCCGGAGGTTGATCAGGTTGTTGATGTGATGATCAAGCGCGGCGTGAAGCTCGCCAGCTACGGTCGCGCACCTCGGAAGGACCTGGTCCAGAAGCTCAAGGCGGCGGGCATTGTCAACGTCCCCACGGTTGGTGCCCTTCGCCATGCTCAGAAGGTCGTCGAGTGGGGCGTCGACGCTGTGATCATTCAGGGTGGTGAAGGTGGCGGCCACACGGGTGAGGTGCCGACCTCGCTGCTTCTGCCGCAAGTGGTCGACACGGTCGACATCCCGGTCATCGCTGCAGGCGGGTACTTTGACGGTCGCGGCCTGGTCTCGGCATTGGCCTATGGGGCGGCCGGCATCGCGATGGGCACTCGCTTCTTGCTGACCCGTGAAAGTCCAGTCCCCGACTCCATAAAGTCCATCTACCTCAAGCAGAAGGTGACCGACACCATAGTCACTCGAAGCATCGATGGGGCGCCACAACGCGTTGTTAGGACTTCGATGGTCGAACGACTGGAACAAGGGGGTGGCCTCAGGCGCGCGGTTCAAGCGGCGCGGAACGGTGTCCGGTTCCAGAAGCTCACTGGAACTTCGTTCGGCTCGCTTGTGCGGGAAGGCTTTGCCATGAAACGTTCCCAGGAGCTCAGCTGGGCGCAGATGCTTATGGCGGCGAATGCGCCGATGCTGACACGGGCGTCTTTGGTGGAAGGACATGCGGAGACCGGTGTTTTGCCCATCGGACAGGTCGTGGGCCTTATCGACGACATCCCCTCGGTCCAGGAGCTGCTGGATCGAATCATGGCCGAGGCAAAGTTGGCGGTCGAGCGTATCGATGTCCTGACTGCCGCCCGGAAGCCCTGATGTCCACCGCTGTCGTAACCGGGGCAGGGAGTGGAATGGGCCTGGCAACCGCCGCAAGGCTTGTGGCTGAAGGATGGAACGTCCACGGCTGGGACCTCAAAACCGGAAACGCGGATGGGGTGCTGTGGACGGCAGTCGACATCAGCGAGATTGCCCAGGTTCGAGATGCTGCGTCCGAAGTGTCTTCTTGCGATCTTCTCTTCAATGCTGCTGGGATCGCGCCGAACGGGTTGGCGGCAGAGATGTCGGCGGAGCAATGGGCGAAGGTAGTCGCGGTCGATCTGAACGGAACTTTCTTTTGCTGCCAGGCCCTCTTCCCGGCGCTCGTCTCGGGGAAGGGTGTGGTCATCAATGTCGCGTCGACGCGTGCCTATCGTCCGGCTCCTGGCAGATCCGCCTATGCCGCGGCCAAAGCCGGGGTCGTGATGCTCACGCAGAGTCTCGGACTCGAATGGGCAGCTCACGGCGTGAGGGTGATCGCGATCGCTCCGGGCTACGTCCGCACGCCCCTCGTCCAGGCGTTGCTCGACAACGGTGGCCTTCGCGGCGACGTGATCCTGGAACGGACGCCCCTAGGCCGGATGGCGGAGCCGGAGGAGATCGCTGAGCTCGTGCTCGCGCTCAGCGGCCCCGCCTTCTCTTTCATGACCGCCACCACGTTGACCTTCGACGGCGGCTGGCTCGCCAACGACTCACTGTGACCATTGCTGGATCAGCTGTGCGAGGCGCTTGATCTGATCTAGGACGTCTTTCGGCTCTCTTGGTTGAAGGCGGAAGGTACAACGGCTCACGCCCATAGCGGCATAGGCGTCAAGTGCTGCGAGCTCTGGTGTGGCCAGCTGGACGGTTACCGGCATCGGTGTTCGGCCGGCTTCCTCCGCCATCCGATTCAGCTCGCCAATCCTCAATCGAAGTGCGTCCTGGTCCAGGTGCAAGCCGCTGGCGAGCCAGCCGTCGCCAAGCGAGATGACCCGCTCCAGCACACTGGGTCCATAACCGCCGACCAGGATCGGCGGATGAGGCTTCTGCAGCGGTTTCGGCCAGATCCAGATCGGATCGAAGTCGACATGGCGACCGTGGAACTCTGCCTCGTCCTCGGTCCAGATGATGCGCATGGCCTTCACCCGTTCGACGAAGACGGCCGTTCTCTTGCGCGGATCCAGGCCATGGTTCGCCATTGCTTCGAGGTTCCACCCTGGTCCGACGCCAACCAACGTCCGTCCTCCTGAGATCTGGTCGAGGCTCGCCACCTGCTTGGCGGTAGTGATCGGGTCTCGCTCGGTCATCACCAGGAGGCCGATGCCGAGCTTCAGGCGCTCGGTCACCGGTGCGATCGCGGCGAGCGCGATCAGCGGGTCGTGCAAATGCCAGTATTCGGGAGGCAGCTCGCCGCCGGCCGCATACGGCGTTCGCCGGCTGGCAGGGATGTGACTGTGATCGGGGAGGAACAGCGATTCGAAGCCGTTTTCCTCGACCGCCCGGCCAAGGTCGATAGGTGCGATCGTCGATTCAGTCGGGAAGATCGTGAGGCCGAACTTCATCGCGACTAGCCCGAAGGCAGCCGACCGGCCAGTGCCGCGTCGACGGCAGCGTCGCCCCACGCCGAGCGCGCACCGACTTCGAGATCGGTCGCCCGCCTCAGCTCGTGACCTCCGTCGATGGCAAAGCTTTGCCCGGTCACCCAGGACGACTCTGGCCCTGCGAGATAGCGGATCCCGGATGCGATGTCTTCAGGAACGCCAGTCCTGCCAAGGGGCTTCTGCTCCACGAACCGGGCGTGCAGATCGGTCTCGAAAAGGGCAGCGTTGCGGGCGGTACGCGTTAGGCCTGGTCGGACCGCGTTCACCCTGATGCCGAGATGCCCCAGTTCGTCGGCTGCGACCCGGATCAGCGCTTCCACTCCGGCCTTGGCCATGCAGTAGGAGGCGAGGTACGGCCATGAAAGCTTGGCGGCGGTCGACGACACGCAGACGATGGATCCTCCACCTGACTTTGCCATCGCGACCGCCGAGTACTTGAGGGCGAGGAAGGTGCTGACGAGATTGCTGTCGAGCGCCTCGCGAAGGATCTTTTCGTCGAGGAGCAGGATCGGCGCGTTCTTGCTCCCTCCGACGGCAGCGACACTTATCGCGAAACGCCCACCTAGCTTCTCGGCCGCGTGCACGGCGGCCTCCACGTCGGTTGCGTTCGTTGAATCACCGGCAGCCCATGCGACCTGGGCACCAAACTGGGCGGCATTCTTCACCTCGGCGGCAGCATTCTCGAGGGTGGATTGGTTCCGCCCCATCAGAAGGACGGAGGCTCCATCGCGGGCCAGTGCCGCAGCCGCCACCCGGCCGATCCCGCCGCCGCCTCCCGTCACCAGCGCGGTCAGGCCGCTAAGAGTGCCTTGCTCTTTCAATTCCTAATCTCCTTATTGGATCAGTCGGTTCGGCGGCGACCCGTCACTGCTGCGATCTGTTGGCCCAGGACGTTTACTCGGTCTACCTTGGCTTCGGGCGTCGCCAGCGACGCCGAGAGCGGAATGACAAGGTGCTCGAACCCCAGGGATGCGGCTCGGGACACCGACTCATCGGAGATGGAGTCATTGAGCCGCGCATGAAACTCGAATCCGGTCGCATCCCTTCCGGCGCCGGCCATCAGGCGAAGAATCTCCTGACGGTATCCGGCGGCCTCTTCAAGGGAGCATGAAGGGCCGTACCACGCATTTGCGATCCGAGCGGCTCTCGCCAGCGCCGGCCGGGAGACCCCGCCGACCACGATGGGGGGCGGAAACGGTGGGGCCGGCGACATCTGGACTTCGGAAAATGAGTACCAACGACCGGAATGGCTCACCGGCTTCCCGGTCCAGAGCTTGCCCAGGATTTCGATCATCTCGTCCGTTCGTGAACCGCGCCCTTCGAAGGCCTCGCCGACGGCGTCGAACTCCTCCTTCATCCAGCCGGTGCCGACACCGAGCATGACCCTGCCTCCTGACAGCTCCTGGGCAGTCGCGATCGCCTTGGCTGCCACGAACGGGTTGCGGAGGGGGAGGACGTAGACGCCGGTGCCCAACCTGATCCGGCTGGTCACGCCCGCGATGTGACCGATTGTCACCCAGACGTCAGCGAGCGGTGTATCGCCCCGGAACCCGGGGTCGCCGGACTCGTTGTACGGATACACCTTGTCGAACTCAGTTGGGGTGACCAGATGTTCAGCCAGCCAGATGGCGTCAAACCCCTCCGCCTCGGCCGCCTTGGCTGCTATTGCATAGTGAGCCGCTGGAAACCCGAAAGTCATAAGGGAAAACTTCAAAGGAGGCGCCCGTGAACGAACTGGAGCAAAGGATCGACCGAATCGAGTCGCGGCAAGAGATTGGTGATCTGGTGGCAGCCTACTGCGCCGCGGTCGACGCGAAGAACGTCGCCGCCCTGGGGGCACTCTTCGCCGAGCAAGCGCATTTCGGCGACTTGAGAGGGCGCAAGGCGATCGCTGAGTTTTTCTCCGGCTGGATGGCCGAGTGGGGACCTTCCTTCCACTACCCGCACGCCATCACCGTGGAATTCACCTCGGCCGACGTCGCGACCGGGGCGGTGACGGCGCATGCCGAGCAAAAAAAGGGCGATGAAGTCTGGGTCATGGCGATCCGCTACTCCGACGAGTACGGGCGCGAAGGTGGCCGCTGGCGTTTCACGCGTCGGGACCTGGAGTACGTCTACCGGCTTCGGGCCCAGGACTACGCTCGATTCTTTGGCGAGGTGCGGCGATGATGGCCCCACGTGTTCCATCTATCATAGAAATGATTTAAAGTCGAGGCCGAACATGGTCAGGTTGGGGAGTCGCGAATGATCGTCGTAGTCGGTCTCGGCAACATGGGCTTAGCGCTGGCTCGCCGCCTGAAGATGAGAGGCCGGGAAGTTGTCGGTGTTGACCCCGATGCCGCTCGCGTGACGGTCTGGAAAGTGCTTAGCGGCCTTGTGGGAGTCGCGACCATCGAAGAGGTCGACTGGCCGAGGGTCGAGCGAGTCCTGATCGTGGTCCGCACGGCAGATCAGCTTTGGGATTCTCTGGCCGGCGTCAGGAAACACGCTGAGAAAGTCGGCCTACGAGGCCTCCCACTACACGTGATCACGACCATCACCCCCCCCGAGGCGAAACGCTTGGTCGAGTTCGCCAGCCCGGCGCTCAGAGTGATCGAGAACTCGATCACTGGCGGCGAGGCTCCGGCCTTGCTGGGGACCCAGACCGCGCTTCTGGCGGGGGATTTCACCGACGCCGACGTGGCCTTTCTGCGGGATGGGTTGATGGAGGTGATCGTGACGTTCGACCAGCTCGGCGAGCCGGCGCTGGCCAAGCTCCTCAACAACCTGGCCTGTGCTTACAACCTGGCCTCGTTTGGGGCAATCGTCAAGCTGGGTGCCGACAATGGCCTCGATGTCGGCAAGCTGAGCAACGTGATCGTTCACGGGTCGGGCGAAAGCTATTCAGCTCGCGTCGTCTTTTCGATGATTGGAGACCTGCTGGCCAAGGATGTGAATCTCGCGAAGAGCTTCATCGGGGAAGCTCCCCTGGTTGATCCCGACGGCATCGAGGCGCAGCTGAAGGCGCTTCGTGCCAGGTTGGAAGCGCCACCGCTGTCAAGCCGGAAATGAAGGACGAGATCGCGGACTAGGTGGCCTCCCCCATGAGCCTTGCTGGGCGGACGGGGATCGTAACGGGCGCGGGGTCGGGGATCGGACGAGCCATGGTCGAGCTCTTTATCGCCGCCGGCGTTCGTGTCGTCGCGGCAGACAACCGTGGCGAGCGTCTTGAGTCACTGCCTGCGGGCGTGGTCAAGGTCGAGGCGGACGTTTCAACGGCAGCGGGCGCCGACCTGATCATCGCAGCCGCCGGCGACCGCCTTGACATCCTTTGCAACAACGCAGGAGTCCTCGACCGGATGCTGCTGGTCGACCAAGTTTCCGAGGCTGACTGGAACCGCGTCATCGCAGTCAACCTCACCGGTCCTTATCTGCTCTGCAATCGCGCCGTGCCGATGATGGTCCGCCAGGGGAGCGGTGTGATCATCAACACCGCTTCGCTTTCAGGAATTCGTGGTGGACGGGCCGGCGCCGCCTACACAGCCTCGAAGTTCGGCCTTGTCGGCTTGACGCAGAACATCGCGGCCACCTACGGGTCTCGGGGAATCCGCTGCAACGCCATCTGTCCTGGCGCAGTGGTCACAGATATTCTGGGCGGCGCCGAGCTGGGGCCGGATGCGGACCGGATCCGCAATCGAGACCGCGAGAAGCCTCCCGCCGCTGAGCCTGACCGGATTGCCCAGGTCGCCCTCTTTCTCGCGATGGATGAATCGTCGTACATGAATGGCGCCGTCATTCCCGTCGACGGCGGCGCCGGCGCGTTCTGAACCGGATGCCGACTCAAACCGATGACGAGTTCGCGATGCTGGGCGAGAACGCGGCAGAAGCTGGTCTCGATGGGTCGGGCCTCCCAGAAGTCCGGCGATTGACGATGAATGGGTTGAGTGCACTGAAGTGGGGGGCGGGGGACCCCGAGGTTGTCTTTCTCCACGGAGGAGCTCAGAACGCCCATACGTGGGACACCGTCATCCTCGCTTTCGGGCATTCGGCACTCGCGATAGACCTGCCTGGCCACGGTCGGTCTACATGGCGCCAGGACCACGACTACTCGCCTCCGCAGCTGGCAGCCGCCGTGGCGCCGCTCGTCCGATCGCTCGCGCCGAGAGCTGAGCTTGTGGCCGGAATGTCGCTCGGGGGCCTGGCGGCGATTTCACTCGCCGCGACCACCGATCTGGTGCGGCGGCTTGCGATCATCGATGTCACACCGGGTGCGAACGCTGAAAAAGCGAAGGCGATCATCGCGTTCACCGGCGGACCGGCCAGCTTCCCGAGCTTTGAGGCGATTCTTCGCCGCACGGTCGAGCACAATCCATCCCGCTCGCTCCGCTCACTCGAGCGCGGAGTGAGGCATAACGCGCGCGAGCTGCCCGACGGTACATGGACCTGGCGGTACGACCCTGTTCGCAATTGGTCCGGCGGAGCCATGATTCCGGATTTTGTCGATTTATGGGATGAGGTCAGCGCCATCCGCTGCCCTGTGTTACTCGTTCGCGGGGGCGCGTCACCCGTCGTCGACGATGCGGATGTCAGCGAGCTTTCGCGCCGCCAGCCTCGGGCACGTATCGAAGTCGTGGCGGGCGCC
>Ga0209117_1000921_pt1 | contig 10838 bp, 9 predicted proteins | sample BlaSpr_A8_OM2_M2_FD_187978 | JGI IMG/M metagenome (GOLD analysis project Ga0209117, IMG submission 187978) | Forest soil microbial communities from Thunder Bay, Ontario, Canada - Black Spruce, Ontario site 2_A8_OM2_M2 (SPAdes) (version 2) | ecosystem: Environmental > Terrestrial > Soil > Boreal...
TGTCCTTTTACCGATCGGTTGACGACGGGCTGACGTTTCTGCCCACCGGGTTCGTCGCCTCGGACCTGCGCCAGTTCGGCTATGTAGTCGACACGGCGCAGGCTTCGATCGAGGCCAAGCTCGCGATCGATCCGATGACTGGAACCATCTACGTCGCCTGGGCGACGCAGGCGATCCAGGACGGGACGAATATGACCTACCGTCTGGTGCTCGTCGGCAAATCGACGGACGGAGGTTTCACGTGGACCAACAAGCTGGTCTACTCGGGGCCTCCCGGCACCAGCGTGGCCAACCTCTTCCCCGTCGTTGCGGTGGACCACACCGGAAACATTTACGTCGCGTTCTCGACCCAGATGTCGAGCACCCAGAACTACGGCATCTACCTGGTGTCGTCGCATGACGCAGGCGCCACGTGGAGCGCGGCCAACCGGGTCAACCCGGCGGCACAGACGGGGATCTTCCCCGCCATCGCCGCGGGCGACCGCGGGCGAGTGGACCTGATCTGGATCGGGGCCAACGGCGTGACGGGCCCGAACGACCCGTCGGCGCAGTGGAACATCTACTTCGCTCAGTCGCGCAAGGCGTATGCAACCTCGCCGGTGTGGTCGAACGGGCAGATCAGCACGAAGGTCATGCACCGCGGCGACATCTGCAACCAGGGTTTGAACTGCAACATCTTTGGCGGCAACCGGAACCTGCTCGACTTCATCTCCGTCGCGATCGACGGACACGGAATGGCGCACGCGGTGTGGACCGACGACGCGAGCCAGTCGCCGAAGGCGGTGATGTTCAGCAAGCAGACCGGCGGCCCGAGCACTGGGAAACAGCCGCCTATCGCGTAAATCGGATCTCCCTCCCTTCCTCTGGGCCCTGCGCGGGGAAATCTCGCGTGGGGCTCTTTATTCATAGGGAGTCGTATCTACCTCACCTGTACGGCGACAGACTCTTCCCCATCCTGTTTCATAGGGGCCTTCCCCAAATGTGAATTTCCCTCCTACCCCCGAGTCCTGCGCGAGTTCGCTCGCGTGGGGCTTGGTAGGGAAAGTCGGTCGGAGTATTCAGCCTAGAATCCGGCCCTGATGACCAGTCCCTGGACAGGTCGCGAGACCAGCCCCTCAAGCCAGACGTACGAATTCCGCGTGTGGGCGGCCCTCACGGAACAATCGCGCGGGCGCCTACACGTGTTTCTGCCGACAGCGGATCGCGGGGTGGACGGGCTGGTGCACCGGCTGGTCGATGGGGCGTATGTCCTTCTCCAGGCCAAGGACCGATCCAGGCTGGTCGACGGCGAGGTTCACATAGTGGTGTGGGCCAAGAGCCTCGCGCACGATGACGTCGTGATCGTGGCGGGAGAGTTGGTCGAAGGCGGGATGGGGCCGACGACCCTGGTGGTCCCCGTGCCCGATTTCAAACGACTAGCCAGCTTGTCGTCGAACGACGGCGAGCCAATCTACTCGATGTATTTCGGCATGCGGCCGCGGTCGGACAGCAGGTGGCTGCCGTGGCTTGTGCCGACTGGACGCATGGCCGAGCGGCTTGGGGTTTCTTTGGAGGGCGTGCTGGAAGAGGCGCCCGCGGAGCTCCAACCCGAGTGGCGCAGCGATTTGGGGTCGCTCGGCGAAGCCGAAGTGGTGCGACGGTTAACCGAGGACTTCGACCTGAACCTCTTTCGCCCCTATCCAGACAGTGAGACGGTCGAGCTGGCGGTGCTTCACCTCGTCACTCGACGCGTGCTCGGGCTGCAGATCAAGACTGTTGACGTGTCGCCCACCCGGCTCCGCGCCACCGTCTCGGTCCGGGCATCGAGCTTCCGACCGTTTCCCACTACATATTTCGCCGTCCTTGGATGGCATAGGGCCGAGACGCGCTTTCACGAGGAGTTTCTGCTGATCCCGTCGACGGAGCTCCGCGACTTTGCTTGGGAGGACGGACGAGGGCACCTGCAATTTCACTTTCACGCTAGCGCCACTGCTGAAGATCGCCTGACCAAATACCGACACGGGTCGAACGAATTGAGAAAGCTGATTTCCGGCCTGGTGGGATAGTTCGCCGATCGCCGAGCTGCACTCCGAACTGCTCGTCTCTTCTGAACTCATTCAGGTTGGGGACGTCTAGTGCCACACCGAACGGTCCGGCTGCGGACCCGTGGTCTGAAGGGGCCGCCTCATTCCGTCCCTGATCAAAAGGAGCGTTTGCGAGGCTGGACTTTGCCCCGTTTGATAGAAACGGGGCGATATCGACAAGCAACTTCTCGTGTAACGCCGGCAGAGAGCCTTGGCTTAACGCATAGTAGACAGGCAGCTCGGGTACCGGGCGCAAGCCGAACGCGAAGTGGGTGGAAGTGATGGGGCAGCTGTCGCCGGACGGCAAATGGAGTTGGGATGGCACCAAGTGGGTCGCCGTCGCGCCGCCACCGGTCCCGCCGGCTCGAAACCCGTTTCAGCAAATCCCGGGACTTCGCACCGGAACAGGCTGGAAATTGGCGATCGGAGGATTCGCGGCTGTTCTGCTCATAGGAGTGATCAACTCCGCCGCTCAACAGCCTCCAAGCACACCCGCTGGACACCAGATCGCCCAGGTCTCGTCACCAACGCCGCCAATTGTCAGCAGGGCTCCGTCTCCAACGGTCATACCATCGCCCACCCCATCGCCGTCACCGAAGGCAGTGGCGACCGCAGCGCCTGTCGCTGTGGCGCCGCCAGCTCCAGCTCCTCCAGCTGCCGCCCCTGCGCAGGATCCTTACGCTGCAGCGACGGCCGCCGGTGCATCAGCTGTTTGTGCGGACGGCAGTTGGAGCTACAGCAAGACTCGCAGCGGCACATGCTCCCATCACGGCGGGGTGCACTGGTGGACGGGAAACCTCGGGCCAGCGGGACCAGGAGGGCACTAGTCTCCAGCGACGTGGTCAACGACTCGTCTACATCAGACGCCCGTGAGACCAGAGGATGAGTGGGTTCCGTTTTTTCCGCCGCAAGAAGCTGATGCCTGGATTGACCCTGAATGTGTCTCGGTCTGGACCAAGCCTGCGGATAGGAGGCCGCGGTGCCGGGGTCACCCTCGGCGGCCGCAGCCGCGTGCGAACCACAGTGGGCATTCCTGGAACCGGCCTCTACTACTCGAAGACCGCAAGCGGTGGTCGTCGCGTGCGCCGTCGGTCAGCGCCTCTGCGATCCACTTATTCGACAACCCAGGCTCCGACGAACTACAAGGGTTGTTTGTATGCGCTGGGAATATTGGCCCTTGTGGTTGCGGCGATTGCTTCCTATGGGCTCGTCCTTATCCCGGCTGCCATTGGTGTCGGCGCGTGGGTCTGGTACCGCTACAAGCAACCTGATTCGATTTCGCAACGCATCATCAAACGAGCTCAGTTAGCAGAACCGGCCGAAGCTGTTGCCTTGTTCAATCAGGCTCTGAACATCGACCCGCATGGGCTCAAGACGTTACGGGCAGCAGCCAGTTGGTTCTCACAACACCAGTGTTATCAGGATGCCGCTGAAGCCTACGCGGGAATTGTTCATTTGCAGGAGGACCTCAGTGCCGAGCGTATGTACGTCGCTTGCCTGCTAAGTGCTGGTCGCGTAGATGAGGCTATTCCACGTCTCGAACACATTCGCGCCCTGAGCACTCCAGGTGACAGCTTGGAATCGGAGGTCTTGTCCGAATTGGCCTCCGCCTACTTACTCAAGGGCGAAACAAGTCAGGCGATGGCGTTCATCGACCTGGCGCCGCTCAAGAAGCGCAACTTGGATGCGCCCCTTCAAATGTGTCTGTATTTGCGTGGAATCGGCAGGTACCTCGCTGGAGATCGCCGGCGCGCGATAGCGGACCTCGAGCGCCTTTACGCAGCAAACCCCAGTTTTCCAGACCTCAATGCGACCAAGGCCGCGATGGACCAGGAGAAGTACGTTTTCGCACCCGCTAAGCCCTATCCCGATTGGTATCCAATTGATCACAGAGATGCCGTGCTGCCGTCAGAGTCCGAAATTCTTGCGGATGAGTCCCCCCTAACTGGTTCGACTCAAGAGGCAACGGCTAAAGCAATTGTTGTCGACTCCGCTCTCGCGTCACCATCAGCTCCGATAGCACCAATCATTTCGCCCGACGGTGCGTGGCGCTGGGACGGAACACGATGGACGCCGAACACTCAACAGTCAGGCGTCTAGATCAGAGGGCTCGTCGTCGTCTGTCTCAACCGAGATGCCGAGGTCGTTGATTGCCTCGATCAAGTCGGGCAACGCGATCTCGACTAATTCACGCAGGCGGTCTGTGTCGAGCCCGGAATATTCGTGGGTGATGAATTCTCGAGCCGTGGCCAGGTCGTCCCACGGAAGCTGTGGGTATGTGTCCTTCTCTTCGGCTGGAAACTGGTATCTCGCAAGCTCTGCAACGACACTGACGCGATTGGCGATAGCGTCCACCACGAGGTCCTCGCGGTCCCACCCATCCCCTGCAGCCTCGGCGTAGGTGACTGCCTGCCGAGCGCTGACGCGCATCGCCTGCAGGCACACATACGCCGCTTCACTGATCCCGGCCATCGGCGCGGGATCATACGACAGGAGGATTCGGCATCACGGCGTCGTGCACGTGGAACTCCCACGTACGCAGGGTGGCCAGTTCCCCGTTCAGAGTTCCTCGGAGCACATAACCCCCTGCTCGGGGAAACATCAGCTCACCGTTAATTGCCAGGCACGCATGCTGAACACTGCCTGGGACGATTTGCGCGGGACGGCCCACGTTCAGATCGCCCTCGACCTTCATGAACGATCCTCCGTCGAGGTCCTGGATCTCGACCTGAAACCGGTGCGGGCGATTGGTCTCGTTCCAAGGAATCCGAACCATCAGGGCGATTCCGACATGGCTGATCGTCGTCTGTCCGCTGGGCTGTAGAGGCGGCCGGTGATGGTCCGTCCAACCCCCTCCAATCATGTAAAGAAGACCGTTGATCGCCTCGACGTGATTCGCCAGGCAGAGCAACTCGAATTGAGCTTTCTCCGTGAAGCTAACGCCGGGTGATCCGCTCTCGGTTTCGCTCATTTCTCTCCAGGTAAACGTTAGTTGTTAAGGCCGTTGCCATGAAATTGCCGCGCGGTAGACTGCGGCTATGACTCTCCCAGCCCAGAAGCTCGCTGCCTTGGCTGACGCAAGCGCCTCGGTAAAAGGCCTCCAGCATTCTGCTAGGGGCATTTCCGAACGCTTCTGGCTGCTTGTACTTGGTGGCTTGTTGGTGGCCGCGGTGGTCGTCGGTCAGCGCCTCGTTCGGATTGAGGACCCTCAGCTGGCTGCCCTTGATGCTGCCCCGATCGATGATGAGCCTCTGGATGCTGAGGAGGAACAGGCCATCAAGACGGCAGCTACACGGCCTACTGAAGAGTGGCCTGAGGTACGCAGAAGGCTCCTCGGCTGACGCAACCGCCGTATGGCGGGACGAAGACCTCAGACGAGTTGTTGAAGGCGCTCCGCGAGTCCCGAGATCGCCACTCGTTCCTGCTGCGTTGAGTCGCGCTGCCGGATCGTCACTGCCTGGTCATTCAGGGTGTCGAAGTCGATGGTGACGCAGAAGGGCGTCCCAATCTCGTCCTGCCGGCGGTAGCGGCGGCCGATGTTGCCCCCGGTCTGGTCGTACTCCACGCGGAACTCGCCGCGCAGCGACTTCATGACTTCCTGCGCTGGGCCGGTGAGCTCTGGCTTCTTCGATAGCGGCACGACCGCGACCTGCACCGGGGCGACGTTCGGGTGGAAGTGCAGCACCACGCGCGGCTCGTTGTTGACCACGTCCTCGTCGTACGCATCGAGCAGCAATGTGATGAAGATGCGGTCGACGCTGACCGCCGGCTCGATGACCCAGGGCAGATAGCGCTCGTTCGTTTCGGGATCCAGGTAGCTAAGATCGACCTTGGACTTCTCCTGGTGGACGCGAAGGTCGAAGTCGGTGCGGTCCGCAACACCCTCCAGCTCACCCCACCCGAACGGGAAGTCGTACTCGATGTCGGTGGTCTGCTTCGAGTAGTGGGACAGGCCCGCCTTGGGGTGGTCGTAATAGTGGAGGCGGTCGGCCTTGATGCCCAGCACGTCGGTGTACCAGCGCATGCGCTCCGTGCGCCAGTAGTTGAACCACTCATCGTCCGTGTCCGGCTTGACGAAGTACTCCATCTCCATCAGCTCGAACTCGCGCACGCGGAAAACGAAGTTGCCAGGCGTGATCTCGTTGCGGAACGCGCGGCCCTGCTGCGCGATGCCGAAGGGGACGCGCACGCGGGACGAGTTGAGGACGTTCTTGAAGTCGACGAACATGCCCTGCGCGGTTTCCGGGCGCAGGTAGACCTCCGAGGAAGAGTCCTCCACCGGGCCCACATGCGTCTTGAACATGAGGTTGAACATCCGCGCTTCGTCGAGCGGGCCTCCACATTCGGGGCATTTGTCGCCGGTCACGTGGTCCGCACGCCAGCGCTTCTTGCACGTGCCGAGGCACTGGCGGAGGGGGTCAACGAAGTTGGTCAGGTGGCCGGAGGCCTCCCACACCTGGGATGGCATGATCAGGGTCGACTCGAGGCCCACCACGTCGTCGCGGAGCTCGACCATGTGTCGCCACCAAAGGTCGCGGATCGCTCGCTTCAGCGCAACGCCATACGGGCCGTAGTCGTAAAAGCCGGAGAGCCCTCCGTAGATCTCGCTCGACGGGTAGATGAAGCCCCGCCGCTTGGTGAGAGCGACGACCTTCTCCATCAGTTGTTCGCGGGGGACTGTCATTGCTTCCCTCGCCCCTCTCCCTGACCCTCTCCCCTGAAGGGGAGAGGGAAATGCTTCTCCCTTGAGGGGAGAGGGGATGGATTGGCTCTCAGGAGAAGTTCCTCATCTGGTGCAGGAACTGTAGCGATTTCAGGCGGCGGTCCAGGTGGTGCTCCAGCTGCGATGTGAGCACGCCTTCGATCGAGGACATCAGCGCTCCGTCGAGCTTGAGGCGCCGGTAAGTTTGCAGATCGCCGGCCGACATCAGCCGCAGCACCTTGATCGCCCCGACGGGAACCAGCGGCATCCCCGGCAGCGCGCACTGGTCGCACAGGAACCCGCCCGCCTCCGGGCTGAACGCCGCCGGGCTCGCCACGAGCTGGCGGTCGCACGTCGCGCATGCCGCAAGCTGGGGCGCGTAGCCCAGGAGATCCAGGGCGGCCATCAAGAAATAGGCGGACGCGCGGCGCGGGTCAGTCTCGCGCGCCAGCTCGTCCAGCGCCATCACCGCCAGCTCGTACACCCCATCGACGGGATGCCGGTCCTCGCACACGCGCTCCGCGAGCTCCGCGATCAGGGCCGCATGCGACATTCGCTCGATGTCGCCTGTGATCCGCAGGCCGGGCATGCGCTGCACCTGCGCTACGACGTCCAGCTCGCCGCGGCCCTTCGCCAGCAGCACGTCGATGTGTCCGTACAGCTCGAGCGACGGGCCAAGCTTCGACTCCGGCCGCCGCACTCCCTTCGCGATCGCCCCCACCTTGCCGTGGGTCCGGGTCAGCAGCGTGAAGATTCGATCGGCCTCGCCGTAGTCGAGCTTGCGCAGCACGACCGCCTGGTCACGATATGTGGCCAGTCTCTCTCTCCACTGCCGGATGACCACTGCCGTCGGTCTCGTTCGAATGCGACGGGTGCGCGAGGCCCGAGTCGACCAGAACGTCCGACGGCCACGGCTGGTCGGCCGTCAGGCGGATCGTCTCGATACGCCGGCCCTTCACCTTCTCCACCGTCCATATCGCCTTGCCTGCCTTGAAGGAATCCCCTGTCTGGGCGATCTTGCCGAGCACCGAATGGACGTATCCCCCGACCGAGTCGTAGTCGCCCGACTCCTCGATCGCAAGGCCGAGACGTGAGTTGAGCTCCTCGAGTGGAAAGCCGGCGTCGACACGAGCCTCGTGGTCGTTGAGGATGACGAGCATGTCTTCCTCGGCGGAGTCGTACTCGTCGCGGATCTCGCCGACGATCTCCTCGAGCAGGTCTTCGAGCGTGACCAGCCCTGCGGTGCCGCCGTACTCGTCAACCACGATCATCATGTGTTGCTTCTTGGTCCGCATGTCGTGCAGCAGCTCGTCGACCTTCTTCTGCTCCGGCGTGAACTCGATGGGCCGCAGCAGCTTGTCCATGTCGAACTTCTGCGAGCTCGACAGCGTGTAGAAGAGAAGAAGGTCCTTCGTGTGGATCAGGCCGACCACATGATCGATGTCGCGGTCGTACACGGGCATTCGCGTGTGGCGGTGCTCTTTGAAAAGCCTCACGACTTCGCGCAGATCGGCGTGCCGCTCCACGGCGACGATGTCGGTGCGAGGGATCATGATCTCGCGCACGGTCTTGTCGCCGATCTCGATGATCCCGTGGATCATCTGGTGCTCCTGCTCTTCGATCACGCCCTGCTCCTCGGAAACGTGAAGGAGACTCATGAGCTCTTCTTCTGAGAGGTACGGGGCCCGCGCGGCGCGACCGCCCGTGATGCCACGCGAGACAAACGTGACGATCCACAGGATGGGGTTCAGGAAGCTCGCGAGCCTGTCGACAGGGATGGCAGCCGCCAGGGCCACGCGCTCCGCGTGAGTGATGGCGAGCGTCTTCGGCGTGACCTCAGCGGCGATCAGCAGCACCACCGAAAGCAAGACGGAAACCAACAGCGTCAGCCACAGGCGCCACCCCGGAGGCACGCCCCATTGGCTGAACACTGCTTCGCTCAACAGCGCAGTTGCGGTCGAAGCGACGATCAGCGCCAGCGTGTTGACGAACAGCACGGTGGAGAGGAACCGGTTTGGGTCCGCACGCAAACGCTGCAGGATGGCAGCGGACTTGCTGCCTTGCTCGGCGAGGAACCGCACGCGAAGCCTGCTGACCGAGGTGAGCGCCGTCTCGGTGCCGCTGGCCAGCGCGGCCACGACAAAGCACACAAGAAGGACGATGAGCTCGATCAATTCCTGGCCCGTCATGACGAGCTGATTATCTAAAGAGCTCGCTGACGCTCCGGTTCTCGTGCACCCGGATGATCGCCTCAGCGAGCAAAGGTGCGACCGACAGCACCGTGATTGGGGGTCCCAGCTTCTCGGGGGAGATGGGAACGGAGTCGGTCACTATGACTTCGTCCACCTGTGCCTTCTTCAGCTTTTCGACCGCGTCGCCGGTGAGCACCGGGTGCGTCGCCGCGATGAGCACCTTGTTCGCGCCCTGGTTGCGCAGCGCCACAGCCAGCTTGGCGATGGTGCTGCCTGTCGTGATGATGTCCTCGACCACGACGCAGTCGCGGCCCTTCACGTCACCAGACACGGCGATCAGCTCCACCTCGTCATCGATCGAACGGCGCTTGTAACCGAACGCGATTGGCGCGGCGAGGTTGTTGGCGACGGCCTCGGCCCGGCGGCCGCCACCGGCGTCGGGGGCGACGATGGTGATCTTGTGCAGGTTGAGCGTCTTCAGGTAGTCCGCGATGATCCGGTGCGGCGAGAGATGGTCGGTGGGAACGTCGAAGAATCCCTCGATGGCTTCAGCGTGGAGGTCGAGCAGCAGCAGGCGGTCGGCGCCCGCGAGGGTGATGAAGTTGGCGACCAGCTTGGCCGAGATGGGTTCGCGGGGCTGCGTCTTGCGCTCTTTGCGGGCGTAGCCGTAATACGGGACGACCGCGGTGACCCGGCCGGCCGAGGCGCGGCGAAGGGCGTCGAGGATGATGAACAGCTCCATCAGGTGCTCGTTGACCGGGGGTGAGGTGGGCTGGATCACGAAGACGTCGTGCCCGCGCATCGAGTCCTCGATCTTGACGTTGATCTCCCCGTCCGGAAAGCGGCGCAGCCGGGGGTCGGTGAGCGGAACGTCGATGATCGTGGAGATCCGTTGGGCCAGCTCAGGGTTGGCGGAGCCCGCGATCAGCTTGAGGGCCCCCCACGGGGACGCCTCCTCCCCGGCAAACTCGACAGCTGTCTGAATTCGACCTATCACTTGGCTTCGGACTCCGAGCTCACGACTTTCCTCCGTACCACCCTAGCGGGAACTCCGACGACTGTCGCGCCGTCGGGGACATCCTTGGTGACGACCGAACCGGCCCCGGTACGGGTTTCCTTGCCCAGTTTGACGGGAGCGACCAGCATCGTGTCGACGCCGATAAAGGCGCGATCGCCGATCTTGGTCCGGTTCTTGTTGGTGCCATCAAAGTTGGCCGTGATGGTACCGGCTCCGATGTTCGCATCCTCGCCCAAATCCGTATCGCCGAGGTAGGAGACGTGGGGAACCTTGCTTCCCCGCCCCACCTTGGTGCGAACCAACTCGACAAAGCTGCCGATGTGCACGTCGTCCGCGACCTCAGTTCCGGGTCGCAGCTTGGCGAAGGGACCGCAATCCGAGCGGTCGCCGATCCTCGCGTCTTCTATATGCACGTGGGGGCCGATCCGGCAGTCGGACCCGATGCTCGTGTGCCCCTTCAGCACGGTGAAGGGTTCGATGACGGTGTCCTGTCCGATCGCCACGGTCGCGTCGACGAAGGCGGAGGTTGGGTCGACGATGGTCACGCCGGAGAGCATCAGCTTGTCGAGGATGCGTTTCTGGATCGCGGCAGTGGCCGCAGCGAGCCGGACGCGGTCTTTGACCCCCATCGCTTCGTTAGGGTCGTCGAGGCGCACTACCGTCACCGGTTTCAGGTGCAGAAACACGTCGGTGAGGTACAACTCGCCGGCGTTGTTGTCGTCGTTGATCTCTTTCAGGGCTTTGGTGAGCTGCGTCCCGTCGAAGACGTACACGCCGACGTTGAACTCGTGGACGTTCTTTCGCATCTCGTCGGTCGCGTCCTTGCGCTCGACGATGCGCTCGAGCGAGCCGTTGGCGGCACG
>Ga0209117_1000922_pt1 | contig 10832 bp, 8 predicted proteins | sample BlaSpr_A8_OM2_M2_FD_187978 | JGI IMG/M metagenome (GOLD analysis project Ga0209117, IMG submission 187978) | Forest soil microbial communities from Thunder Bay, Ontario, Canada - Black Spruce, Ontario site 2_A8_OM2_M2 (SPAdes) (version 2) | ecosystem: Environmental > Terrestrial > Soil > Boreal...
CCTTGGCGGTGACGTCCGTCAATTCACTCTTCTGCCAGGCTTCCACTTGCTTTCGCATCGGCTCGAAGTTGCGCTGCATCCGATCAACACCAACCGAGATGCAGTCAATCAGCGAGAACGATTTTGAGTGTTTTGCGAGCACTGGCGTAAACACGCCTGAGACAATGTTTCCGAATTGACGTCGCCTCCGGATCTGACGCCAAAAAGTCGTCATTGACATTCTGAGCTCTGATGCATATCGTTATTCCGATTCGGCGGAGCGACGGATGAAGCGCTTTCGTGGCTTCTCATCCGAGGGGGCGTCTACTCGCCGATTTCCCCAATTACAGGATTAGTGTGTTGAGAGGTAAATCGGCGCGGTCTGCGTGTGGCTAGGGCACCGCACCGCGCAGGTCTGCTCATTGATTGCGCCTCCTGTCTGAGGACCGGCTCACAAATCGGAATGGAAGAACAGAGGTTCGGAACGAATCCGAACAAAGATCGCAAATGGGCAGGCAATGCTGAGAACATCCAAGAAGGCGAAATTGATGGCCCAGAGCACCGGAGAACATGCAGTCCTTCCGATGACAGACGGTACACCGCAACGCACTCTTGATGCGAGACCCGACACGATCGATTTTCGCGATCAGATGTACGTCCCGACACTCACCGAGGTCCCTGTCGAGGTGCCATTGAGTGACTACCAGAAGGCTGGCGTCCCTATCTTGGATCAAGGCACGGACGGTGCCTGCGCAGGGTTCGGACTCGCTACCGTATGCAACTATCTGCTACGAACACGTAGGGTCCGATCTGACACCGTCAGCGTCAGTCCGTGGATGCTGTATCGGATGGCGCAGCAATCCGATCCTCATGATGCTTCGGCGGGATATGCAAGTCCGAACAATCCAGACGTAGGAGCGAGCTGTCGCTCCGCTATGAAGGGGTGGAGTCAGAACGGAGTGTGTCAAAGCGACTTCTGGTCGAAGGGTGGCCCAAGCAAGCTAGCGGCCGGTTGGGTCATCGATGCCCGCTTGCGGCCACTTGGGGCCTACTTTCGCGTCAATCACAAGGACTTGATCGCGATGCATACCGCCTTAGCGGAGGTCCGAATTCTGTACGCTTCTGCCGTGCTCCATCGAGGCTGGTACGACACGAAAGTGGACGGGGTCATTCCGTTTTCAGCTGAGCGCATAGGAGGTCATGCGTTCGCGATAGTTGCCTTCGATAAAGCTGGTCTGTGGATTCAGAATTCGTGGGGCACGGAGTGGGGAGCCAGTGGGTTCGGGTATATCTCCTACGATGATTGGCTCGAAAACGGAACTGATGTTTGGGTCGCCCGTTTAGGTGTGCCGATTGAATTGCATAACGTTGCATCCGCGGCGACGATCAACACCAGCAGTCTCGATGTACAGTCCTCAAGCTATGCGACGTCCGAGTTGGCTCCGCACATCATAAGCATCGGGGACGACGGATTCTTGAAGCAGAACGGTCAGTGGTCCAAGTCTGAGGATCAGGTGAAGGATGTTTTCAAGACCCAGTTTCCCGCAGAAACTGCAACTTGGGCTAAAAAGCGACTCGTGCTGTACGCACATGGCGGTCTCGTGAGCGAAGACACGGCTGTCGATCGCATCGGGTGGTACTGGTCAAACCTAGTATCTCGGGAAATGTATCTGATTGGCTTCGTGTGGCACACCGACTATCTCAGTACGCTCGGGGACATCCTGCGGGACTCAATCTCACAGGTTCGACCAGAGGGCATTCTCGACACGGCGAAAGACTTCCTGCTCGACCGGCTTGATGACACGTTAGAGCCGATCGCACGCGTTGCGACGGGAAAGATCGAGTGGGACAAGATGAAAGCAAACGGGTTTGCTGCGACTCAGCAAGCAAAGGGAGGGGCGCGGATCGCAGGCGCCGCTATCAAGGAGTATTACGATGGGCTTAGCGCTCAAGACAGGGCAAGTTTCGAAATCCACCTTGTTGGCCACAGTGCCGGCAGCATCTTCCTTGCGCCATTCATCCAATTTCTAACCGTCGACTGTCGCTTGACCATCGAGAGCTGCACATTGTGGGCTCCGGCATGCACCGTAGATGTGTTTAAACAGTTTTATGTTCCGGCAGCGGGACTAGCCAAGAAGGTCAAGCGGTTCTCCTTATTTACGCTTGACGACACTACGGAGAGGGCCGATAACTGTGCCGAGATCTTCCATAAGTCTCTGCTGTATCTCGTGTCTAATGCGTTTGAAACGCGGATTCGCGTACCGTTGATCCATCCTGATGGCGAACCACTACTTGGAATGGAGAAGTTCGTCTCGAAACCGGGTTCACTGAGCGCGGGTTCCTCGGTTGCACAATGGCTTCAGCAGAGCGGCTGCGGTTGGATCAAGTCGCCAAATCGACAGACAAAGGGATCTGCTGATGCGGCCGGCGCCAGACACCATGGTGATTTCAGTACCGATCAAGCAGTGCTACTTGCGACGATAGCGCGCATAGCAGACCTGGGCCCAGCATCGGGTAGCATTAGGATTCTTGCGCCCTCTGCATCCGAGGTGCGGTCAACTAGAAGAGCTCTCCAGCTCAGGTAGGGATTCCAGATCTTGGAAGGTGAGAACAACTCGGGCTGACCAGTGCAGTGCAAAGCGGCGCGACTTTTGCGAGGATACGTGACCAATTCAGGAACTTACTAGCTGAGAGGGTGGAAGCAATCCAACACCATGCAAAAGCAAACTTCAACTTGGCCTTGGATCTTGGGCTCCCATTATTTCACCGGGTCGAAATCAAGATGGGAGGAGCGCTATGAATTTCGAATATCTAAATAAGGTGGGTACCGGACTAAAGGTGTTGTTCTAGAGCGAAGCAGTCCTTGCGACAGGAGGGCTTTCCTGTGCTGACGATCAGAAGAGCGCTTGTAATATTGTGCACTTGCGGAACAGCGTTGTCACAAAACGCCGCGACGTCTGTTGCTGCAAAGGCACTGAACGCCCAGGCAGTACAATGCCGAACCGATGCGAATAGTGGCACGGCGTGTCATGCCAACTATTCGGCGGGCTGCGGCAGGAAGAAAGATCGCAATACCCGTAAATTCCTGCCCTTTGAGGCGAGCTACCAACCGAAGTACGACGCATACCTTGCGTATTCCAAGAACCAGATTCCCAAAGTTCTGCCCACTAGCCAAGGGCTGCTGAGCAAGGAAGATTTCGTTTCAAAGTACCAGCAAGCAGCGAAGTTCAAGAATAAAATCACCACGACAAATCATGCTGATCACTCAGCAGAGCTGCTTGCTTTGGGCGAGGGACAATACTTCACTATCGTTGGTTACCTCTATTACTCGCTCGTTAATACCGGAGGAGAGTCCTGCAATTGCGACCTTCCCGACGATGAGATCGCATCAGATTATCACATTGGAATCGGGTTCGACGCGCAACTGGCTGCAGTTGTCGCGACGACAGATAAGCACACGCTTGAACAGAACAGCATTGTGGTGGAGATGACACCGCACTATCGCGCCAAGTATCACAATGGCAAATGGACCAGCGGGTTGCTCGAGAGCATCCGTGGGCGACAAGTGAAGGTCGTCGGGCAGTTCCTTTTGGATAACGATCACATGAAAGCCACTGACGTTTGTGGGACACCCGGGGCAACGTCAGCCGAGGTGAAGAGCTGCTGGCGCCTTTCGCCATGGGAGTTACATCCTGTCACCGAATTTTACATATGCAAGACCAATTCCTGTGGACAAGACTCACCCGATTGGGTCGCCCTGGACGACGCACCGGGACAAGGTATCGGGAAGAAATAGTGAGGCCCGGAACGCGAACCTGTACTCGTAACAGTCCTGCGCGTGAAAACCGGGCGAGGAGGAAACATGGTGAACCCAATTGTTGAAACCTTCATTGGCTTGGTGTTTGTGTACTTGTTGCTTAGTATGGTTTGCTCGGCCCTGCAGGAATTCGTGGCTGCGGTGCTCGCACTCCGAGCTAAAACATTAAGTCAGGGTCTGAGCAATGTCCTCTGTGGCGACGAAAATCTGGTTGCGGAGATCTACGCTCATCCGCTGATCAAGGGACTATCCAGAAAAAGCTGGTGGGACAAATTGCTCGGTAGAGAAGCTCGCCCATCGTATATTTCAGCTGAATTGTTCGCGAAGGCGTTCGTCGCGGCTGCAGGCGTCAATGGAAGCGCACCGGGAACGGTGCCGCAGTTAGCCGCCAACCAAAAACCACTGGAGGCAAGTACTCGCAAGCTATTTGAGACGTTTGCGAGTTACTCTCCTGGCGACATTAACACTTTGCGCGCAAATATCGAGGACTGGTACAACGACGCGATGGACCGGGTTTCGGGATGGTACAAGCGGAAGGCGCAACTCGTCATTCTGATCATAGCACTCATAGTGGCTCTATCAACCAATGCCGACACTTTCATGCTGTCACGGGCGTTTTGGCATGACCCGACGTTACGCGCAGCCGCGGTCACCGCGGCATCTGACTGGGTTAAGACCCACCAAGCTCAGCCAGCGCAAACGAGCCAGCAGAATCTCGCAGAAATGTTTCCGAGCACAACTGAGCCGGGCACAGCCCCGCTTCCTCCAAGGGAAGAAACGCTGAAGCAGGCGACCGGAAATCTGGTGAACACACTTGGCGAAGTGCAGACGCAACTCAACCTGATCAATGTTCCTCTGGGTTGGTTTTGTAATTGCGAAGACAAGCAAGTGCCGACGCAGGGGGCTGACTCAGCGGGGCACGACGGGACGCGGGGCGGAGGCGACGCAACAAAGCCCGGTAAGTCCACAAAGGCCCTAAAGGAGGACGATCAGAGCGCCAAAGACAAGATTCGGCCAGCATCGGTGCCGTGCATCCCCGGACAGATACCCTCAGATTGGCAGGGCTGGACCATTAAGATCTTTGGACTCGTCGTCACTATGCTTGCGATCTCCCAAGGAGCGCCGTTCTGGTTCGATCTATTGCAGAAGCTGGTTAACCTGAGGTTAGCGGGCGACGCCCCGGATGAGAAAAAGAAAGGAAAACGTTCCAACTAGGATGCAGGCGGTGCATTCCGGATATCCGCCACACTTACGTTTCGGCGTGAAGATTAAGGAGCAAATCACCGATGCCGACCAATAAGGCAGTAGTCGATGTAGTCGAACAGTGGAGCGGGCAGCGACATAATTTCCCTGCGCTAGCGCCTTCCCCTCTTTGCGTGCAAGACCCAGCAACTTCCCGAGGCAGTTTGCATGGGCAGGTTTGGGGCCTCTCAACAGAAGGTTTGATCGGTGCGTTCCATTTCCTCAAGAGCAATCTATTCAATAGACCGGTGAAACCACCTGATGAGCCCGGAGGCCCGTCATCCCCCGTGCGGGGAGCCAAATGGGCCGAGGATTGGCGGCGCTGAGTCACGTCAGCACATACGCGGAGGTATTATGTGGTCGAATCTAGAGGATGAATTGAGGTTGCTCAAACGTGAGTGTTTTGCAAAAGGGTATAGGACAATCCAGGAGTCGCTTGAACGCCGGCCGGACTCTCCCGAAAAAGAGGCACAACTCCGGGACTTCCGAGATCAGGAGAACTCCTTTTTCTACCTCATCACGGCTGTCATTGAAAGCCAGGAGGGCACGGGATACTGGGACGTAGGCGCGCAGCACACAATTCTGATCACGGCTCACGCCATCCGCCTTCTTCATCAAATGGGCCTGCCGTTATCGATTCGCTGGAACCTGGCAAAAGGGGGGAGATCGAAAGAGGGGAATCTTTACCGCGCGACGAAGCTTGTCCTAGATTCACATCACGAACCGAATGATAAACATCACTCCCATTGGGGTGATGACCTCTGGGACAATTGCTACGTTTTACTGGCCTTACTAGAGGTAAGGCCGGATTTTGACTCGCCCGAAGTCCCCCAGTGTAACCCGGGCCTTAACGCGTATTTTAATAGGCACTATGGCGAGAGTCTGAACTGGCTGAGGCAGCAGATCGCCGATACAGGATTTGTGGAAAAAGTGACCGAAGAACCGTGGTACGGGCCGGGTTTTTACGCCGCTGCCATCGAATTGTTAGACCACCCTATTACCAAGAATAGATTTCAGAACAACGAGCACGCCACGATTATCGATACACTGGCCAAAGCAGTAAAACCGCTGGTCCGGGAGAGCATAGAGGGAAAGGATGGCGCAGCCTGGGATGAGCGCTTTGCTTGGCACGCTGGCCAGCTTCTGGTGACGTGGAGAGAGAAGCGCGACGTCTATAGTTCATTGAGGGAGCTTGGTCCTTTGATGGCCAAGCTCTATGACAAACTCAAGCAGCAGCAAAGCAAGAACGGAGCCTGGGATGACAAGGGAAAGCTTAAGAACCCGGAATACGTGATCTATTACACCGTCCGGGCTCTCGCCGCCTGTTATGCGATGGAGGAGGATATTAGTGCATCACCCGCAATCAGGCTAGCGCACCAGTTTCTGTCGCGAATAGCAGGGGCGAACGAGGACTCGCTGCTCGTCAACATCAAAGCATCCATTAACGCAATCGACGCCTATCAGAAACTCTTCGGCTTTCGCTTTCCGAAGGTTTATCCGAACCCCTTAGTTTCTTTGACCGCGCGCCTGAATCGGCTGGGGCTTCTGAAGGCCCTTCAAAAGCCAACCCACGGCGGGGAGGCGGAACATCTGGAAATGGTGCGTGCCGACGCCCGTGTCAGTCTTGAGGACCAGGGAAAGAGCGCGCTGGAAAGACTTGGGATTAACGACCGCCTTTATGATTCACTAACTCGGAGGGACGACTTTCTCGCACAGTTCACTGGCGACCCTGAAGAGATCAAGCGCGAGCTGCACAAGTTCCTTTCCTCGACTCTTACCGAGACCCGCAGCAAATCCTCGCGCAGACTTATCAGGTATCTATGGCGTCGCGGCGGCATTCTCAACTTTCTCCCTCTTATCGAACACCTCTCCCTGCTGGAACAAGACGGAGCATTCTACAAGTACTACCGCGATCATCTCAACCACGAAGTGCTCCTCTTCTTGTTAGGTGCTTACATCTACTTCAACTGCGCGACCTTTAATAGCAAGATTGACGACGAGATAGCCGGAACCTACGAGCTGCGCGGCATCGTCTTCGACAAGAAACACTTATCGGACGAGTTTCTTTTCAGATGGAAACTGATTTCGACTTTCCACGACATCGGGTACCTATTCGAGGTCGAGACGACGAAGGACAACGATGGTAACGAAATCAGGAACAAGAGCAAACTGCTTGGGGAATCCTTTGGGGTCATCCAGAAGTTCCGCGAGGAGTTTTTGACTGATTACTTGGCCCCTTACATTTCGATCGGCAATCTTGACGGGCGAAAGAAAGAGGCACAAAGCTTGATCGCCACGTTGGGGACTCCCCCTTATCCCGGTGATCCAATAAAAAAAGAAAGCGATCTCTTTGCGCTCACGACCGCGGAGCAGTTCAAGGACGCATTCACGCTGATATCTGATTTCATAAACCCACCACACATAGGGCGCGATCTCGTCAGGGACTATTTCGACATTTGCCGTACCGTTGACGTTCACGATAAAAAGAGCGGTGGGCTTATCAGGGAGCGATTTTTGGACCATGGCGTGATGAGCGCCTTGGTCCTGCTCAAAACGGCGGACATCCAAAGATTTGAGTTAAAGCAACTGAACGATCTAGCTTTTTTGGGAAAGCTGTTTAAATACCCGGGCGCCGCCAAGGTTTTTAATGACGAAAACACGAAAACGCAGCTCGGGGTACAACAGTTTTACGTCAGGTTCTCGCATGTGGCAGGGGCCATTGCGCTACACAACATCTATCCCAAGCTGTACAGTCAACAACAATGCCACGATTTTGACGTCAGCAAATCCAAAGAGGGCAAGGGACTGGAGAAAGCTTTTCACCCGATGCCCGCGGAAGCAGCTGAGAAATATGCCCTCAGTCTAGACGAGAATCCACTCTCCTACCTAACAAGTCTCGCTGATTCCTTACAGGACTGGGATCGGCATTCATTCAGGAGGGTGAGCTTCGGCGAAGACGAAAGAGAGCGTGAGCCCCTTTCCTCTTCGGAGGTAATCATAGGCTTCGACGAACGCGGCAGGATTCGTGTCCTCCCACTGACCAAGCCGGCCTGGGAGAGGTACAAAAAGATCCTGGGTGACGTGGACGATTACTTACTGGACCGGACCAATTACCTGACAATGGCGGACGGCGGCCGCTAGGGGTTCGACAAGGCTTAAGGCAGACAAAGGCCTCCGGCATTTGCCATTCGAACACATTCCAGCTATCGGTTAAGCCAGATGCGAATCTTTCAAGAAGTTGACCCGCCACGGCGCCAGGCGCAGCTCAAGATCAATAAGCTGGCGCACTGGTACACTTGGTCCGACGAGTTCCTCAACTTTTTTTATGCCTTGAGTGGCAAGATCGATGCCATCGACGCTCCCTTGCACATTCGCGTCCTGGGAGGCAAAGAATACGATGACACTTATACTGTTGATCTCACCTCCATCCAGAAGGACAAAAGTCTAGCGGGTCAACTCACGCTTTACGCGCGCGACCTTTTCGAACTAGAAGTCTCCAACCAGCTCATGCTCCTCACAGACTTGCTCGGCCACCCTTCACGTGGGCTTAGCTTGCACCTCCTGTTTGCCTGCCTGCGCGCGGCGATCATCTCAATAACCGGCGACCCTCTCAGCGCGCTGAGCCAGCCTCTCGGACGGGGACAAAGAACAGGTACAGAATTCCCATTGCATGCTGACCTCTACGTTCCCCAGATTCTGTTTAACGTCTTCGAGGATGTACCGGACGACCGAAGTGGCGCGTCCATCTTCCTGCCTGTCTCGCTGCTAAAAGACCTTCTGCTGAGGATCAAATCGATACCACAAAAGGATAGGGCGAAGATCATCCATTACGTCACGGAGATTCACGACGAAGATTTCTACGAGGAGACTTACGACCTACTCCACGGGGATCACGAGTGGAGTGAAGAACTGGCAAGACTGATGCAGGCGCAGCGGTCGAGGATAAAACTCTACTCCGGCCAGGGCTACGTGGTAAACGACCGCCGGTGGCTGCACGGTCGTGAGGCCCCCAGCGGCCGCATAACCAAGAGACGCTTCCACCGCCTAGTATTCAATAACAGAGAGGCCCAGCGGGTAAGAAATGGAATGCGGCACAGCGCCCCGCCCTCACAGAGTTAGCTCTCCATGGATGATCGTGACAGCACAGCCGCCGACTTTGACCGTTTCAATATGCTCTCGATCGCCGACGACTTCTACCGTGGCGCACCCGGGCCGATTCATCCAGTGGCCTTGCTGTGCGACAAAGACGGGCTTGCCCAATAGACCGTAACGCCACAGGTAGGCACCCATGCCGCCGGTTGCTGAACCAGTGAAAGGGTCTTCCAGCAAATCGGGAGGCAGCCCGAAATGCCTTGCGAACGTCTGCCCGCTTCCCGTAACGCCTTCGAGGCAAAAAAGGTGCGCGCTGAAAAAATCGGCGTGGGCTTTCAGTTCACCGTAAGCTTTCAAGTTCACTCGCACCCGGCGGAGGGCATCCAGACTACGTAAAGGGACCATCAGTTGTGGCGTGCCGGTGCTGACGGTCTGGGGCTCGGAACCGGGCAAAGCATCGTTGACCGTTAGGCCGAAAACCGGGAAAACTTCGGGTGGTTCGTAGGGGGCCATGAAGAGGGGTTTTTTCTGGGACATTACGATGTGTCTAACGACTCCTTGAGAAGAATGGATATCTACGGGGATCGCGCCGACCCGCAGCTCTAACGAGATGGTAAGTAGGTCATTACCCAGCGGGAGACGACCAGAGTCAACCAACGCAAACACGGTTGCAATGGTAGGGTGGCCCGCAAGCGGAATCTCCTCCGCCGGGGTGAAATAACGTGCGCCGAAATCGGCACTCTTGGACTGAATAACGAATGCGGTTTCCGAAAGATTCATCTCCCGCGCGATGGCGAGCATGGTCTCATCACTTAATGAGTCCGCGTTAAACACCACGGCGCAGGGGTTTCCCCCAAACGCAGTGTCTGTAAAGGCGTCAACCTGCATGAACGGAAATGTCGGCACGGAACTCCTCTTGGTGTATTTAATGTGGATGAGCGATAGTATTCTACCGTTTTTCACTTGTCTCTTAAGCGTGCCCTACGATTCGGCGACCTCACTTCCTCCCCCCGTCTGACCCACGCCTACTTCTTGAAGCTCCTTGCGTTGCGGATTCTTGAGCCTTCCATCTGGCACAGAACAAAATATCGCCGTACACAATTAGGTCATCGCGGGTCGCCGTTGCATTGACGCTCTCTCGCTCGGGGCAAATCATACCGGCGGCTTGCCGACGCGTGGACTTGGAGATATGCACCTGCGACCAGGTGGTCGAATCCCCTGTCCTTCACACCATCGCAGGAAAAAGAACAGCGGCGCGCGCGTAATCCGTCCGTGTGTTTGCGTTGCGAATGTTGACGGTAAAGAATTCGAGGAAACGCCAAAGAAGCTTTATCTCCGGCCTTGGCATTAGCGTGGGCAGCGACACGCTAGAACGGTGCATGGCGATCTTGCTGTTCATGCATAGTCCATATAGGACGCCATTTCGCTTCTCCATTCTGCTTCCATTTCAGATTTGGCATCTTCGAGGTAGCTCGTCGCTGCGTCTAGGCCATCCAGGCAATCCTGTGGTACGCAAATATTCTATCTGGGCCGGGAAATCAATGGATCGCTTCCACCTGACAAGGGTCCGCGTGGCTTCTAGAGATCGTTGTCGGTGAGGAAGCGGCCGTGGTCGTTGGTCTCAAGCCAATGGTAGAGATGGACCTGATAAAGGTAGGATGCAACAAGTTCTTCCCCGAGTTCGTGGGTCTCGCTGCATAAG
>Ga0209117_1000924_pt1 | contig 10816 bp, 6 predicted proteins | sample BlaSpr_A8_OM2_M2_FD_187978 | JGI IMG/M metagenome (GOLD analysis project Ga0209117, IMG submission 187978) | Forest soil microbial communities from Thunder Bay, Ontario, Canada - Black Spruce, Ontario site 2_A8_OM2_M2 (SPAdes) (version 2) | ecosystem: Environmental > Terrestrial > Soil > Boreal...
AGCGGGACGCCCACCCCTGCAGACGTGATCGATCCGGGATTCATGCCGCGCGACGGCGAATGGGCCCGCCAAAACGGACCGGATAAATTTCTGGGCTCGAATCTGGAAGAGAAGTTGAAAGCGCGCGGCATCAAGACGGTCATCGTCTGCGGCACTTCGTTTCAAGGTGTTGGCATTGGCACCGGCTCGGGTTCGGCACAGCGCGGCTACAAGGTGATCGTGCCGCTCGATTGCCTTTCGGCAGAAGATCCCTACATGGAGCAATATGCCGCCTGGCATCTCTTCAAGGGCGGACCGGCCGTCGTCACCAGCCAAGTGACGCTGACGCGCACAGCGATGGTGAAGTTCTGATACTCGTCTGCCCCCGATAACTCTCGCGCCGGCGAACGACGGCTTCGGCGCGCTGCCCTTTGAGGGAAGAAAGCTTTCCGTTTTCGAGGGTGCGGCATCCGCGACCCACAGCCAGATCCCGTTTCAGATCTTCCATCTAATTCGTTAAGTGAGCAGTATCAGGGTTAGCGCAGTTCTCTCCGGACGCGAGTCTGCCGCTCGCCGTTCGATACTTGCCAAACAATCCAATCGAACATGGGCAGAAACACGTTGAAATAACCCGTATCGTCAGCGTGATGCCGCAGGTGATGTCTCGCTGCGCCCCGGAGCCGCACAGGCAGCCATCCGCCCATGTGAGTGCGCCAGTGAATCTCTTCAAACGCAATGTAATAGAGCGAAAAGCTTACAAATGCGCCGGCGACCCATCCATTCTTGAATATCCACTCGAGAATCAAGAAGGGTAATCCGTTCGCGCAAAAAAGCGCCACGACGCCCCATGGATTGCTCGAGAAGTTGACGTATCGAGCCGCATCGGGGGCCTTCAAGGATGTGTGGTGCACCATGTGTTGCTGGGAAAAAACTCCGCGGCCGCAGTGCAGTAAGAACCTGTGCAAGCAGTATTCGAATCCGTTGGCGTAGACGAAACCGGCCAACAAGCCAAACAAGAAACCCATCCGAGACGGAGCAACAAACTCTACGGAGATGAATACGAGCGCCAAACCAGAAAGGAGCGCCGCAATCAGGTTATTCCTCTTGATCCTCAATCCCTGAGCTCTGGTTTCGGCCCGAATAATGCTATCGGAAGACATTTCAATAATACGTTAGCCCTTTGGGTAAAATGGTGCAAGCGGCTCATCCCACAGAGAGATCACAACGAGGATTGGCCTCGAAGGCCGCGTACGTTTTGATGGGAAAACGTAGTAGTCTGTTGGATGAAATCCTGGTCTCGTTTTGACCCTGGAAACGTAAGCCACCTTGGAGATATCGCGATGGAATTCCTTGCCGGCAGCCTGCTGGAACTTATCACCCAGACGTCCACCAATCTTCCGCCCGACGTGCGCGCTGCGATGGGCATGGCGGCCGGCAGCGAGACGCCAGGCACCCAATCTGCGCAAGCGCTCGACATTATTTTGTCCAACGTGGACATGGCCAACGACGACGCGGGGCCGATTTGCCAGGATACCGGCATGCCGACCTTTGTGATCCACACGCCTGTAGGCGTAAACCAGATCCGCCTGAAAAACGCGATTTTCGCGGCCGTTGCCGAAGCGACGCATCTCGGCAAATTGCGCCCGAATTCCGTGGATTCACTTACGGGCAAGAACAGCGGCAACAACCTCGGGGACGAGACGCCGGTTATGCACTTCGAGCAATGGGAAGAGGACGAAATTGAGGTTAAGCTAATTCTCAAGGGCGGCGGCTGCGAGAATAAGAACATTCAGTATTCCGTACCGTGCACCCTGGATCACTTGGGACGCGCCGACCGTGACCTCGAAGGCGTGCGCAAATGCATCCTCCATGCCGTGTGGCAGGCGCAGGGACAGGGCTGCGCCCCCGGCGCCGTCGGCGTTTGCATTGGCAGCGATCGGGCGCATGGCTATGATCTGGCGAAGGGACAACTCTTTCGAACGATTGACGATGTAAATCCCAATCCCACATTGGCCAAGCTCGAAACCGAAATCATGGAGGAGGCCAACAAGCTGGGCGTGGGCGCGATGGGATTCGGCGGCAAGGCTTCACTAATCGGATGCAAGATTATCGCCGCAAATCGGCTTCCCGCGAGCTTCTTCGTGTCGGTGGCATATGAATGCTGGGCATTTCGCCGTCTGGGCGTGCGCCTTGACGCGGCCACCGGCGCAATTACAGAGTGGTTGTACCGCGATCCGTCGCGGCCGGTGGAACGTATGGCGCGCGGCGCGGGTTTCACGCTGACAGGCCGCGAAGTCGTCCTGACTCCTCCTCTGACGGAAGCGAAGATGCGCGCCCTGAAGGTAGGCGACCTGGTTTTAATCAACGGCGACATTTACACCGGCCGCGACAACGTCCACGCCTACCTGATGAAAAACCCGTCGCCAGTGGACCTCAACGGCTGCGTGCTCTACCACTGCGGCCCCGTGATGCTGAAGCAAGGCGACGAGTGGAAGGTGAAGGCCGCCGGCCCAACGACGAGCATCCGCGAAGAGCCATATCAGGCTGACGTCATCAAGAAGTACGGTGTGCGCGCCGTGATAGGCAAAGGGGGGATGGGGGCGAAAACCTCAGCCGCGCTCAAGGAATTTGGCGCAGTCTATTTAAACGGGATTGGGGGCGCCGCGCAGTACTACGCTCGCACGGTGGAAAAAGTTTTGGGCGTCGAGTTAATGGAGTTCGGAATCCCCGAAGCGATGTGGCACATTCGTGTAAAAAACTTCGCCGCGATCGTGACCATGGACGCTCACGGCAACAGCCTCCATGCCGACGTCGAGAAATCGACAGGCGAAGCCCTGGAAGCGTTGCAAAAGGTGTAAGCCTGCCGACTCGCTACTTTTTCAAGAACTCCAGAGTCCTCGTCCAAGCAAGTTTGGCGGCATCGGCGTTATATTGCGGGCCTGCGCTGTAGAACGCATGGTAGACGCTGGGATACACGTAATACGTAAAATTCTTTCCCGCATCGTGCATGGTTTTTTCCGTCCATATTGCATTGCCGGTAACCCGAAAATCGAATTGCGCATAATTTCCGAGAACTGGCGCGTGGACGTTTTCAAAACCCTGCGTGGGTGTGGCCCCGCTATACACAACAGCGCGGTACAGCTCGGGGACCGACGTTGCCAGCATGAAACTTCGCCACCCACCCCAACCGAAACCGACCGTGGAAATCTTGGTGGGATCGACGTCGGGATCCTTTTGCAAATAAGCAAAGGCTGCCCTCAAATCCTGCACGGTTAAGGTCGGAGAGATTTGAGTGATCGCCTGCATCGCCTGTCCGGGCGTCTTCGGCGGACCGAGACGCGACGCTAGATCCGGGGCCATCGCCACAAAGCCCGCCGCGGCGAATTGCCTGGTTACATCGCGCATGGGATCGTTCAAACCCTGGTTGTCATGAATTACGATCACGGCGGGATTCCTTCCTCCGCCCTTGGGCTTTGCCAGGTAGGCGTCTAAATTGAGCCCGCCCGAATCGTATTGAACAGTCGTCACGTCAACGTTGGCGGATTGCGCATCCTGAGAAGGATTCGCGGCGGCAGTCCATGCGCTCAATCTCGACAAATAGCCGGTGAACGCGAATACCCCGAGAGTAGCCAAAGCAAACTTCAACATCCCGCGCCGTGCGCACCCACATTCATCGAGACAACCTTCTCGCCGAAAAATAGCTTTCATAAACACTCCACAGTGGGTCGCGCTCCCAATTCACCGAGGAGCGCGGATTGTTTCGTTGCCGTGATTTCCGCGCATTCTTACTGCCTTACTGCGCACTTGCCCGGGCCGAAAGATCACGCGCCTGTGCCTTCAGAGCCTGCAGCTCTTCCTTGGTCCGGACCTGCATTCGGGCAATCATGCTGTTGCGCGTATATCCAACGATGATTTGCAGGGTTCCGCTCCGCTCATCGAGGGAAATGTGGCGCAAGTCGATTCCGCGCGTGGGCAGCGGGTATTCAATCCACTTCTCCGTCTTTGGATCGAACTTGGCCACCGAGTCGCCGTTGGTGAGATTAACCCACACGTTATGGTTCTTGTCGACGGACGCATCATAGGGCGCGGATTCTGGTGTGGGGTACTTATAGAACGTTGTTTTCAAGGTGCGAATGTCGTACTTCACCAGATTGCCGCCCCAATAATCGCACACCCAAACCACGTCGCCGTTTTTGTCAGCTCCCATCCGGCGCGGCCCTTGCGACCAGAAACCCGAGAAGTCGGTTAGTTCTACACCGGCGAGTTCATAAAGCTTCCGGTCTGCCTCCGTGATCACTCCATCCGCCCTAGCAGCTCGCGGAGGCTCCTTGAACTCCTGCGTCTTGCCGGTCTCAACGTCGACCCTGTTTACGCGGTCCATGTTGATTTGTGTCCACCAGCCGTTGCCCAGACGATCCGCGGCGATCCCGTACGACCCCCCAGGTCCATTGTCAGTCAGCGTGGGCGACTTGAACTCCTTATACTCATGCGTATTCGGATCGAATCGAAGTGCTCCTGACGCTGTGGTTGCCCAGACGTTGCCTTTAGTGTCCACGTCGATGCTGGTGCCCGCTCCCGTCGAGCCTTTGGGTGGCGGGAAGACTTCATACTTCATCGTGGCGGGATCCACTCGAAGCAGATTTCCGCCGCCGCCTTCCGGAGCACCAATCACCGTAGCCCACATTATCCCCTTCTGATCCATGGTGAGGCCGTGCGTCGGCGCCGCCAATCCATTTATGCCCGGCACTTTAATGTTTGTTACTTTCCCTGATTTTGTATCCAACATGCTGATCGTACGTACAAAGCTTGGCTCCGAGGTCGTGAACCAGATGTTGCCGTTCATATCCGTTTGTGAGTCGTGCAGACCACGCGAACTATTCAGCGCGGATGGAGTTCCCAGCGACCAGTCAGTGCCGTCATTGGTAGGGAAACCATCGTTTGTGGCAAGTGGGTCGGCATCGACAACGGGGATACTATATTCGGTGACTATAGCTCTCGCCGCTTCTCCCGTGGGGCGAGGACGAAGCTTGATCTGCATTAGAGATGGGCCGGGGCCGCGCATCTCGGCAAGATAGGCCGCCAGCTGCTTCTTGTAATAAACCATGACCGGGAAAGGCGCCTGATCCAGGCCGCCATATTCGCCGCCACCGTTCTGAACCTTGGACATCAGGTTGAGAATCGCCTCCCAGCCCTTTTCATCAAACCGATTTTGCAAAATGTAGTTCGGTTCGTGACACCCCGTGCAAGTATTGTAGAAGACGTCCTTCATCAGGCGATGTTGTGGAGTGTCTTCCGGCAGCGACGTGATATATTCCTGCCCCGTCATCTGCTTGACTTGCTTGTCGACGTCCTTCGTGGACTTTAAAACGAAATCTTGGTGATGGGAGGCTCCCTCCAAGTCGACTTCGGCGCGTCCCGCGTCGAATCCTTCCGCCTGAGCCCAAACCCGGTATTTCCCCGCTGCTAATCGGGGGAAATAAAAATCCCCCGTTTCGTCCGTGAACACGCTTGTCGTGATCGTCTGGCCTACGCCCTTGGCGGACACCGTCACGCCAGCCATCTTCTCCCCGGAATCGGACTTTACGGCTCCCGTCAGCAAAACGCCGCTTTGCTGTGGCGGCGCGGTCCGCGCACCCGGGGCAAATATCGCCATCCCCAAACCCACGCCAACAATCATAGCAACCGCCCGGAATCGCTTCATGCTCGCCATCACTCCTCCTCAGTTCGTCTCACCTGTGCTCGAGTTGCCCTCAGGGTTGCCCGCGGTCCGATTGTTGCTTGGACGGGAAGAAGGCCGCTTCACTGTTTTTAAATACTCAATAATGGAATCGATCTCCGGCCGCGTCAGTCCGTATTTAAAGCCCGGCATCAACGCTTCCCGGCCTTCCATGATGGTGTCACGAATCGTGTCTTCGTTGTCTTCCACGATTTCCTTATACAACGCAGGACCATACCGCTTGGCGATCGCAGTCGGCGGCGTGTGGCAGACGGCGCAGCGTTGCTGGAAGATTCGCCGGCCTTCTTTTTGTGTATCCGTCAACGGATTGCTTGGCTTGGATTGCTGTGCCTGAATGGATGGCGAAATAGACGAGAAGAAAGCGAGCACACCCAGGAAAAATAGTACTCTCTGAAGCACGGAAGCCTCCCTGCAAACTCGCGGATGGGTGCGGTGTTTCGGCCCCTGTCTTTCACGTCGCGAATCCAATTTAAGAATCGATTTAATTTATAGTGGAATTTTAGGCGCATCGCCTTCGCGATGTCAAGGCGCTTCTCGCCAAAATGGAGCCGGAGACAACGGAGGGAATCGTATTGTTAGAAAGGTGTAATTCGCCGAATTGCGGGGACTCGTTTCGCTATTGGGAATTCGGATTATTCAAAAATAGCCCGTGCTTTATGAAATCCAGCACTGCCTGGCGGCGCTCTGCAACGTTCTTAGGCAGCCAAATGTCCCGCTTCCAGATCTGGCTCGCCAGCGGTCCTGTTGCAAAATAGTGCTGAATCATTCCGAAGATCGTGAAAACCGTCTGGTCCGGATCGACCGGTCGAAATTGGCCGCACGCAATTCCCTCCCGAATGGTCTCCGCAACTCGTAAGTGCAACGGGCGGTGGTAAGAGACAACCATCCAGTGAAGCCTCCGCCGGTCGGACATCATTTCCCGCTGGATGAGGCGCGGATAGGCGGGGTTGTGCATCACAAAATCGAAAGTAGTGTTCACCAGCGCGCAGACGCGCTCGGTGGGCTGCATCGAAACGACCTCTGGGGATTCCATCGCCACGCAAAGCTGTGCAATCATTGTTTCGAGAACGAAGCGATGCAGTTCTTCCTTGTTGCGGAAATAATAGTAAGGAAGCGCTTTGTTGACTCCGGCGGAGCGCGCGATTTGGTCCATTCGCGCGCCGGAAAGTCCCCGCTGGGCGAAAACTTTTCGCGCGGCAACAACGATTCGCCGCACGGTCGCAAATTGCCGGCCTTCCTTAAGAAGGCGGCGCCCGATCGGCGAAAGCTCCCACTCTCGCACGAAGTCCGTTTGTGTTCTTGACTTGGCCATTTCCCGTTCTACGAACATGCTTGTGTAGTCTAAATCGGGGTTCACGTCAAGGTTAAATGGGCAGCCCGAAATGAGGAAACTGAATTATTGTTGCTTGGTCTGTCACCCTGTGTTATGCGGGAAAGGATTCGGTGCAAGTAGGAACCAACAGATAGAGTTTTCAATCGCAAAAAAAGCCGCAGCGGCTCTTTGAGCCGCTGCGGGAAATATGATTCAACGTTGAATGGATGTTGCGATACGCAAACCGCTCAAAAGACAACCTTCAAAGCAAACTGCATCTGACGCAACGGAGCAACACCGTTGTAGCCTGACGCCGGAGGGCCGGGCAAATAATTCTTATAGTCCACCGACGATTCATTCGAGCCTCCGCATGCGCCGTTGTTGCCGGCAGCGGCGGGAACATACGGAACAGCACCGAGCGGAGCGCACGCCAGGAATTCCGTGTTGCTGATAAAGCCCCAATTCGCGTGGTTCAAGAGATTGAACATCTCAGCGCGAAATTCGAGCATTCCGTTTTCCCCGAGAAATGGAAGCCTGGTGTCCTTGTTGATCGAAAGATCCCATTCTCTTAGGCGTGCCCCTCTTAAGTCATTTCGAGGCTCGTTGCCGAGATACCCGAAGTAACAGGTGGGGCCGTAATTCGGATCTCCGAAGGCGGAGGAAACCGTACTGGTCCGAGTATCGTTGCAGGGTGTGCTGCCTGCATTCGGTCCAACAAGCGTAAACATCAGTGGGTTAAACCACCCGTCCGGTTTGCCGGTGATGGCCGTATGGGGATCGTAGAGAACAGCATGCGCGCCAACGCTGGCCATATCAATCGCATCCGCTGCCGCAAAATTCGCCGCCGTCACGATATTCGGACGTTCGCCTTGGTCAAAATTAAAAACTCCGCTATTTGAAATCAATCCGGCCGTATTGACGTTGAAGGGATATCCCGATTGAATTGAGACGATGTTGCCCATCCACCAGCCGCCTAGAACCGTGGATAGGATTCCTTTCGTTTTCGGGCTAGGAAAGTGATACAGGAAATTCAGGCGCAAATTGTGTGTGGCATCGAAGCAGGTTGGACCCTTGTCGCCATTTGGATTCGCCGGATTGATACCCTGGCCGCTGCCTGACGCACTGAAGCAATCAAAAACGTATTGCTGTCCCTGAGTAGTGTCCAGGTTCCTGCTGAAGGTATATGCCGTCTGGAGATCCATTCCGTGATACCCCTTCATGCTTAGGACAACTTCCAGCGCGTTGTACCAGGAACTCGCACCTGTCGTAACCATCGTTGCCGAAGAGAAGTTCGGGTTGATTCTCCCCTGTGGCGATGTTGGGTCCATTCCCCAAAATGGCTGGCCGGGAATGCAATTCGGGCCCGTGCACGGGATGGTCTTGAATGGGTTCTCCTCAGCGATCCGGAAGAGGTTGGTGCCGCGCGATCCAACGTAGCCAACTTGCAGCGCCATCTTCCCAGGCAATTGTTGCTGCACCGTCAGGTTGTACTGGAGAATCTTCGGCTGCTTCGAATTATAATCGACCGTGTGAAGCACCAAATTCCGGGGATCGACGGCGCCCACGGTTGGGAACGGGGCGGTGAAGGTGGGATTGTAGGGGTAGATGGGATTCCCCACCCAGTAGCTACTGTTGCCTCCATTAGCGAAAGTACTTTGGGCAAGAGCCGTGCCGATGCTTCCAACGTCATAGTACATTCCGAATCCGCCGCGGACAGCGGTCTTGCCGTTACCAAAAACGTCATACCCAAATCCGATCCGCGGGCTGAAGTTCTTTAGGGAAACATTCTGCATGATCGTTCCGGGCGTCCCGGCATAGCTGTCCGTGTGGATGTTCGTGTGCGCGAATTGCTTTCCGTTCAGCTCTGTCGGGCTGGTATTAAACTCATAACGGAACCCGAGGTTGAGTGTGAGGCGATTCGTGGCCCGAACGTCGTCCTGCACATAGAAGCCGAGCGTGTTATAGGTCCAGTACGAGTCGCCATCCGGGCTGACGGTCCGAAGATCCCAGAATGGAAATGGAATTCCAGCGAGCAGTACGCCCGGGCCGCCAAACTGAACCTCTCCGCCGATGCTGTTTGCCCCTCCGGCTCCGGAACCGACGATCTGGTTAAACCGATTGAACAGAACTCCAAACTTAATGGCGTGTTTGCCTTTCGAATAGAACATGTCTTCATTCAAGGTGTAAATATTTTGACCTTGTAGAGAATCATTGCAACCTGTCGAGCCAAAGTTTCCGGGCGCTCCGTATCCGACGACAAAGGCGCCAGTCGGACACGGGACTCCTGTGGGAGAGTTATTACTGAAGGAGTAGCTCACCGCCGTACTTGCGAAAGCTCCGCTAGTGATGGTGGCTGAGCAGTCCAGCGTCGGGCATGCCGCCCAAAATGGGATCCCGGACGAAGTCGCATCCGCGGTCTTCAAATAGTTATGGCTGTCGCTTTTAGTCCGGGAGAACGAGAGCCGCACAGAGTTCAGCAAAGATGGGCTGAATACATGGCTTTCGCCAATCGTTACGAAATAGTTCCGCCCCGTTTGGTTGGAACCATACTCCGGGTATTTTGAATCTGCGTTGCCGCGGAAGTCATCCTCAGTGAACCGAACAAACATCGAATCGTTCGGAGAAATGTTGTCATCGAATCGAATCTGACCGAAGTCTTCGCCGTTGCGATTCAAAGCATTGCTGACGTAATTTCCGCCGGAATTGGGAAAAGGGACTAAAGATGCAGGAATCACGACATATGGATTGACCGTTCCTGAAAAGCCATTGTTGGTCAAGCAGGTATTGGAGCCGGCGATTCCGGATATTAGTACATCCGTGCCGTGGTTGTGCACGGTAATATCGGGTGTACCAATGATCTTGTGTGTCGAAGAATCGTAAATGCTTCCCGCTCCGCAACCCGCCGGACCAAATGGCAAGGAGTGTGTCGATGCGCCCGCATCTACAACTTCCCGAATTCCTTCGTACGTGGCGAAGAAGAACAACTTGTCCTTTTTGATTGGACCACCGAACGAAGCTCCAGGATTATTCTTGATGTGCGCGGGCCTCGGAACGACGTTAGTCGACCCGTGCGCGCGGGCGAGCGCTCTATTGACATTGGCGTCGAAAATCGTGTTCCGCAAGTAATCGAACACGTCGCCGTGCCACTGATTTGACCCACCCTTGCTGGTCATGACCACTTGACTGCCCATTCCAACGCCATATTCGGCGCCAAACATATCGGTGACCACTTTATATTCGCGAATTCCATCCACGCCCAGCGTATTGCCACCGGGCGAGGCCGAGTTGGCGCCTTGCTGATTGTTCAGACGGGCTCCGTCGAGCGTGAAGTTGTTCGAGCGAAGAGGAGCGCCATTGCTACTCATCCACGTGCCCTGCGTATTGCTGTTGATGTTTCCGACGTTTACGGCCCTCGAAACTCCCGGTTGAAGCAGCGTTAGGTCAGCATAGTTGCGTCCGTTGAGCGGCAGGTCGGCCATTCTCTTCTCGTCAACCAATCCGCCCAGCGTACTGGTCGTCGTTTCTACTTGCGGTGCTTCACCAGTGACCACAACTTCCACCGTCGAGGCTCCGATCTCAAGTGTGAAGTTCACTGCCATTTCGTCGGTCACGTTCAGGGTCAGGCCATCATGCGTGGAGGACTTGAAGCCAGTTTTTTCCACCCTGACGGAGTAGGCGCCGACGGGCAGAGCAGGCGCGCGATACGTTCCGTCGTCACCCGTGGTCACAGTCCTGGTTAATCCAGTTTCTGTGTTGCGGATCGTCACGGTCGCGCCAGCGACCGCTCC
>Ga0209117_1000925_pt1 | contig 10812 bp, 13 predicted proteins | sample BlaSpr_A8_OM2_M2_FD_187978 | JGI IMG/M metagenome (GOLD analysis project Ga0209117, IMG submission 187978) | Forest soil microbial communities from Thunder Bay, Ontario, Canada - Black Spruce, Ontario site 2_A8_OM2_M2 (SPAdes) (version 2) | ecosystem: Environmental > Terrestrial > Soil > Boreal...
ATACGTACCAGTAGACAAGTTCGGGCGCACCTACGATCACCCAGCTGACGTGGCTACCCTGTACCTTCACCAGCACGATCCTGCGCACGACAAACAACAGCCCTACAATCGTCCACGCACACAGGATCAAAATCCATCTCGTCCGTCCCATATCTGGTGTGGGCTGCAGCAATGGGTGTGTCGACCCTCCGGCACGGATTATAGCTGAACCTTCGAAGGAGACATCACTGAGGACAGACCGCTTGTCTCACTTCGGACGCCGCATGTCACTTTTCCTGCTAATGCTGGTTCTTCGCGGCGTATGTTCCATAGCCGCTAACCCAGTATCCACAGGAGTTGCTATGAGCAAGACCGCAATTACCTCGCTTGAACTCGCGCCGCCGGTCGGCCCATTTTCCCAGGCGGTCAAAATCGATGGTTTCCTCTTCTTCAGCGGACAGGTCGCCCAAGACCCGGCCACTGGCAAGGTGGTCGAGGGGGGCATTGTGCCCGAGACGGAGCGCGTCTTCCAGAATCTCTCGGCGGTTCTCAAGGCGGCCGGAAAGAGTTTCGATCACGTTGTGCGCGCCGGTGTGTATCTCACGAGCATGAGTGATTACGTGGCGTTGAATGGCATTTACGCCAAGCATTTCAGTCAACCCTTTCCCGCCCGTACGGTGATCGCGGTGGCCGCGCTGCCGCTTGGGGCCTGCGTTGAGATCGACCTCGTCGTCAAGGCTTGAGGCAACACACGGAGGTCGATCTCATGAAGTACGCATTTCAAATCGTCGATGTTTTCAGTTCGATACCGTTCGGCGGTAATCAACTGGCGGTTCTGCCTGACGCGGCCGGCATTTCGACCGAGGGCATGCAAAAGATTGCTTGTGAATTCAATTTCGGCGAAACGACCTTCATCTTGCCGAAGAACGATCCTGCGAACACGTGTCGAGTGCGTATCTTCACACCTCGGGTGGAGCTCGACTTTGCGGGACATCCCTCGGTCGGCACAGCCTGTGCCCTTGTGATGAAACAGCACGTACGGCTTAGTGCTCCAGTCCGGCTCATTCTGGAGGAGAATGCCGGTCCCGTGACGGTTGATGTCGCTCACCGAAACGGGGGCTTCCACGGCACGTTGACGTTATCCGGGAAGATCGAGGCGCCGACCGGCGCACCTTCTCCGGCCGAACTCGCCGCCGTCCTATCCGTCGAGCCCGCCGAGGTGAACCAAGTCTTTTTAGCGGGCGCCGGTGTTCCATTTTGTTTTGCGCAACTAACCTCGAACATAGTGGTTGATCGGGCGGCGATGAATCGGGCTGCATGGGCAGCAACGCTCTCACGAGCATGGTCTCCCCACATCTTCTTCTTCGCAGGAGATCTACGGGATGGCGGCAAGCTCTATGCGCGCATGTGGGCACCCGCGCTGGGCATCGAGGAAGATCCCGCGACGGGCAGCGCCTGTGCCGCCCTCGTCGGGGCAATGGCATCGAAGCCCGATTTTGGCGGGATGGCCTATTGCCTTTCGGTCCAGCAAGGCGTCTCGATGGGGCGCCGAAGCGAAATCGAAGCGGAGGCGCGCAAGCGCGACGGCGTGGTGACCTCTGTCAGCGTAGGCGGCGCAACAACCTACATCGCAAGCGGCGAAATCGAGGTGCCGCAATCCGCGCTTGTGTCTTAGACCGTGGAGGGCGCCCCCATGCGCGTAAACCGGCGGCAATGAGTAACCAAGACGTGTGGGCTTAGCGACGTCACCGATCAAAACTTCGCGGGCATCGCCCGCTCATCGCGAGGGATAACAAATGCTGCGAGCACTATTTTCAGCGAGGATTCTGGCAGGCGCGCTCGCTGGAACTGCGACGGCGCGAGCGCCGGATGCCGGCTGCACGCTGCCTTCGGAAGGATTCCCGTGCCTTCATGCGTGTCCATCGCGATACCGCCTGGGCTCCAGACAATAGCGTTCCATAATCCGTCATCATTTAAGGAGGAGAAGTGCCTTTAGTCCGCATCGATCTACTCGAGGGAAAATCAGAACAGTACCGTGCTCAAGTCGGCGATATCCTTTACCAGACCTTGGTGGATGTTCTCAATGTTCCGGAACATGACCGATTTCAGGTAATCACGGAACACACGAAGGCGAGCCTGCCATTCGATCGAGAGTATCTCGGCATACATCGGTCGGACGATTGCATCTTTTTTCAGATCACATTGAATAGCGGCCGTTCCACTGAGTTGAAGCAACGCTTCTACAAAGCACTAGCGGACCATCTCCACGAAGGAGTAAAGATTCGCAAGGAAGATGTCCTCATCAACTTTGTTGAAGTCCCGAAGGAAAATTGGTCCTTTGGTAACGGCGAGGCCCAGTACGTCACGCCTCCAAAATAGATCGAAGATGACACCAGTTGCGGGAAGTGGTGGGGAAAGAGCTCGATTCTTGAGGCAACTGGTCGGCTTCAGTCTCATCGCGGGCATCTTGGAGGCTTCACAATGCAAATGCTGATAGTGGGCATCGGCGCGTTGGGTGGAACAATCGCCGCGCGCGCCCTCCGCGCTGGATTGCCCGTCCGGCTTGCGGCTCGCAATACCGAATCCGCGGAGGTGCTGCGCAGATCGGGCCTGCGAGTGTCCGGCATCGGAGGAGAGGTGAGGGCAGACGTTATCGACATTGCCGCAGTTGAGGACTACGGAAAGGGAGACCAATTTGACTTGATCCTGCTTGCCACCAAAGCGCAGGACACGCTGGAAGTCGCGCCCCGCGTGTTGCGCCTACTCGCGCCCGGCGGGGTTATGTTGCCTATACAGAACGGCGGGGTTGCGCGGGTGCTTGCGGACGGTCTCGGCGAAGACAGGATCCTTGGAGGATTCTCAAATCTTGGCGCCACGATGGTTGAACCCGGTGTCTACGAGCAGAAGAATGCCGGGCATCTAGTGATAGGCGAACTTGCCGGTGGCGTCAGTGAGCGCATCGATCGGGTTGCGCGCACGTTGGGTCGAGCGATTGAGGTCAAGGCATCTTCAAACATCACCGGTGCCATCTGGTCGAAGCTGCTGATCAACTGCTCCGTTACAACCCTTGGCGCGCTTTGTTCTCAGACCATGCGCCAGTACATGGAAACAGAGGCAGGAAAGAAGGTCTTCCGACGGACGTACGAGGAGGCGTTGTCGGTGGCATTTGCAACCGGCACTCGGCCGGAGCGCCTGGCCGTGGACCCAATTCCGCCCGGCTGGGCGAGCAATGTCGCGATAGAGCAACGCTATGAGTCGTGGGTTGAAGAAATAATTGCCTTCTACGGAGATGTCAAACCTTCGATGCTCCAGGACTTCGAGCGTGGCCGGAAGACTGAGGTCGATTTCATCAACGGCTATGTGGTGACGTTAGGCCACGCGTCCGGAGTGCCGGTACATATGAACGCCACAATTACAGACCTTGTACACCAGATCGAACGTGGAGTTCTCCAGCCGACACGAGACCGGATGAACGACCTAGCTGCTCAAACTGCGGACTAAGGCAGGAGAAGATTTTTCGACAGAAAAGGTATCGTACCGGAAACAGTCTATGAAAATCCGTCTTTTTGCTTCACCTATAGTTGCTGCATTCTTTGTGTTGAACTGCTGGGCTCAAAACGCGCCCGCGAGCACTCCGCCACCTAACTCCTTTCTGGACCGTTTAACCAGCCTTACCGATTCAGACTCGAGACCATGGACGGCAGAACAGTTTGCAACCATGGGGCGCATCCGCGATGCGGCAATGACGGACCCGAATGCATACAACATGCTTGCGCACCTCACGGACAATATAGGTCCGAGGCTCAGTGGTTCGCTGCAGGCTCAGGCCGCTGTCGAATGGGTAGCTGCCAAGATGCGGGAGATGGGGACGAGCGTCACGCTGGAAAAAACGACTGTTCCTCATTGGGTACGAGGAAAGGAAGACGCAGTCTTAACCCGGTGGCCGGGAATGCCGCCGGGGACAACGCAGAAGATCGTTGTCACAGCATTGGGGAACTCTGCGCCAACGTCGGAGGATGGTCTTACTGCAAATGTGATGGTCGTAGGCTCCTTTGCAGAATTGAGGAGCTTGCCCGTTGGTGAAGTCAAGGGAAAGATCGTCCTGTTCAACAAGCCTTTCGATAAGGAATTAACTGCGCAAGGGTTTGGTCTTGATGCGTATGGGCAAAATCTAGCTTATCGTGGCGTCGGCCCATCGTTTGGCGGGTCGCTTGGAGCCGCAGCTGTGCTGGTTCGCTCTCTGGGCGGCGGAGACTTTCGACTTCCGCACACAGGTCTGACTTTGTACGGCGAGGGAGTCGACAAGGTTCCCGCAGCTGCAATTACCGCAGAGGATGCAGATCTGTTGGCGCGACTGTCAAAACAAGGACCCGTGACGATGCGACTCACTCTTACGCCGAAAACTCTTCCTCCGACAAGCAGCTACAACGTAATCGCGGATTGGAAGGGGTCGGAACACCCCGAAGAGTTTGTATTGGTCTCCGGACATCTGGATTCATGGGATCTTGGGACAGGTGCGATCGACGATGGCGCCGGGGTCGCTATTTCAATGCAGACGATCCATTTGTTGCAGTCACTGAACATCCATCCAAAACGCACAATCCGTTTTGTCGCCTGGATGAATGAGGAGTTCGGCGTCAGTGGCGCGACAACATATCTCCAGGAACACTCCAGCGAACTCACTTATCACATAGCGGCGCTGGAAAGCGACTTAGGCTGCGACCATCCAACAGGCCTCAGTTTCTTTGGCGCGCCTGAGGCTGCCAGATATCTCGCGCCCGTTGCGAACGCACTGGCACCGATTGGAGCAAGCGTTCTCACCAGATCTGACGAGGTAACCGCCGAGGATATCGCCGGTATGGTCCAGCTCGGCGTTCCCGGTCTCAGTCCCTCGCAGGATTCGCGGTTCTACTTTAGCTATCATCATTCTGCCGCGGACACTCTTGATAAGGTGAATGTGCAGCAATTGAATGAGAATGCAGCGGTGATGGCTGTGACGGCATATGCGCTTGCTGATGCGTCGGAAGCAATACCTCGGAGGAAATAGATTCCGAAACCTTGGTCACAGGGTTACAGTCTCCTGCCAGGAAAGTCTTCTAGGATGTAAGCAAGCACACTCGATGATCCGTGGCACCAGTATTTGACGGCCAACTCTGACCGCTTGTCTCATTTCGGACACCGCATGTCACTTTTCCTGCAAACACTGGTTCTTCGCGGCATATTGTCCAGTCAGCAGGAACGAGCAGTAGAGTCGTTTAGCGATGTAGAGGAGTTCCACATGAAGAAGATTCTGACTCAGTACGGAGTGTGCGCGCTTGCGGTCGCTCTGATGTTGCCGTTGGCGCAACCGGCAGGGATGCAGGCCGCCTTCGGAAAAGATGCCGGAACGCTCTCCGACAAATTCACCGGACTCGCGCGCGTTATGTCGGGCAAGTACGACTGGAAGCCCGGCCAAGGCGTTCGCTCCGTCGGCGACGTGTTCAACCTGATCGTTATGGAGAACGGCATGCTCGTCGGCGTGCTCTCGGGCACACCGAATACGGGGGCACAGCCCGCGCCCATCACCGATCCGGAGAAATTGCAGGAAGCTCTGAAGGCTTCTTACGTCAATCTGCAAAAAGCGATTGCGGGACTTTCCGACAACGACCTGCAGGCGCCGGTGAAACTGTTCGGAAGAGACATGACGAAGCAGGGCGCGCTGATGCTGCTTCTCGAAGATCAACACGAGCATCTGGGGCAGTCGATCGCGTACGCGCGCAGCAACGGCGTGGTTCCGCCCTGGTCTGAGTAGGAGCGCCGCGGGGTGATCTGGCCGCCGCCGATGCGATAACGACCCTTCGCATCCAACGCAACCCAGCGTAGGATCGCGGGGCCAGATCCGCCCACGGAATCGGTAGTCCCAGCGATCCAACCTCAAATCAAGATCTAAAAGGAGAATGCCAAATGAATAAAAAGAGAACGGGAGCAGTACTCGTTGCACTCCTTATGTGCGGCTTGGCCTCGCAGTCGCCAGCGCAGGGCCCGGAACCCAAATTCAACTCCAATGCCGATGACCTCACGAAGATTCGCGGCGTGTTGGAGGAGTTCCGTCAGGATATTATTCACAAGGACGGGTACGCCCTAACGAAGCTCGTGCTGAACCCCAATGTGCTCTTTCATCACACCAACACCCAGGAAGAGATTGATAGCGCCCGCAAATATAACGCTCAGTTCGATGGGATTGGCCCGAGCCAGCTAGATGGATTTGCGAAACTCCTCGCTACGTCGAAGGACAAACTCGAAGAGACATTTCGCAACATCGAGATTCGCCAGGACGGTCCTCTAGGGCTGGTGACATTTAATTACGATTTTGTCATCAACGACAAGGTTCACCATTCAGGCCTCGAAGTCTGGCAGGTGTGCAAAATTGATGGGCAGTGGAAGATCTTGTCCGTTGCCTGGACGATCTATCCATAGTCACAGCTGACAGCCAACAGCGCTCCAGAGAACAAGGCGAGCTTATGCCTGGTGATTGCGCCGGACCGCTGAAGAAGGGAAAAGCTGATGGTGATTTCTGCGCAGTCCGCCAGAGGGAAGGATCTGCCTCAACAGTCTCTGCACGATGTGGCATCGCCAAGAACGTATTGGCCTGGGATGACGCTGTGGCCGACAGGGCCTACAAGAGGGAAGAAGCGAATGAAATCGAGATTGGCAACTTCAATACGCTCTAGCTTTCTGTACATGAATCTGAGGGGGCGCATTCCGGTCTCCACGTTACTGGCGGTAATCGTAACGGCTGCAGCCTGGGCGCAAAGTGCTCCTGCCGTCAGTCCGGCAGAAGCGCGAAAAGCGATTCAAGCGCGTGTGGCGATGGACAAGAATACGATCGAGAGGATGCTGGCTCCGGATTTGTACGTCCAAACTCCCGACCGAAAACTAACACGGCAGGAGTTTATCGATGCAATCTTCTCCCGCCCGTATACCTTAACTCGATTTGACGCCACCGTGCTCACGGTCGAACCCAGAGGCAACGACTGGGCGGCACTCGTACTTGAGAAACTAGAGGGCAAGATTAAGGACAACAGTGGCAAGACGAGCAAGATCTACGTCATGGGGGTTGTACGGGATGGCTGGGGAAAATTGAACGACAACCAGTGGACCCTCCTATGGTCCGAGCAACTGGGCCAGCAACTGTGGGAGGAGGAGAATCCGCCGATCGCAAACTGGTAACGGAGTTTCCAAGTGATGTCCTCCGCCGGTCCCGATTCAGCTAGCAATTGCTGTTGTCGGCGGTAATGTGATTCTTGCCGAAGGCTATATACCCCAAGTCTGACATAACAATAGCAAAGCATTCCCTTTGAAAATGCAAGCTGAAATCCAAACTGAAATGAGGACAAAATGAAGAGAACTTTCGTGATCCCTGCCTTGCTGTTCCTCGCCGCGTCAGCGATTGCACAAACAACGTGCGCGCAATCAAAGAACCCGGTAAGTACCGCCCTGAGAGACATTCTGCCCGGCCGGCAGAAAAACACCGTCGCAGCCGTCGAAGCCATGCCCGCCGAAAAATTCAGTTACAAGCCCAGCGCCGACCAGATGACCTTCGGCCGTCTCGTTGTCCACATGGCCGAAACGAATAATCTGCTGTGCGGCAAGGCGGCCGCCGTCCCTGCTCCCAAGGTCGAGGAGGCGAAAGACACGGACTCGAAAGACAAGCTCATCGTCGCGCTCAAGGCCTCCTTCGATTTCTGTTCCGACGCGCTGGCGAATATGGACGATTCGAAACTAGCGGAGACCACGGAAGGATTCGGCGGAAAACAAGTTACACGCGCCTGGTTGAGTCTGATCCTAGCCGGTGCTTGGGCCGACCACTACGCCGAAGCCGCAATGTATCTGCGCCTGAACGGTGTGTTGCCGCCGACGGCCAAGAAGTAAGAGCGATGCTCCCGTTTATAAAGCTGTAAACGTCGAAACGGAGATCCGGACGAAGTGACCAATCTGAGAACTCGATTCATTGGAGGAAGGAAATCATGAAAATGCTATTCAATGATATTCGGTACGCCTTCCGCATCATGCGGAAGAGTCCCGGCTTCACTCTCATAATCATTCTCACGCTGGCATTGGGAATTGGGGCGAACACATCGATTTTCAGCATCGTAAACGCGGTGCTATTGCGTTCCCTGCCGTACTACGACCCCAGTCGTTTGGTGAAGATCACTTTCAACAATCCTGGAATAGGTTTGCGTGACATCGGCTTCTCTGTCCCCGAGTTGGAGGATCTGAAGTCAAGAGCTGGTGTCTTCGAGGAAGTAAGCGTTGTCCTCTCTGGGCCTACCAACTTGACCGGCGCCAAACAACCGGAACATCTTGAAATGCTCGAGGTGAGCCCCAACTATTTTTCCATGCTCGGCACAACACCAGAAATCGGGCGGTTATTTGGTCCGCAGGATTTTGCGCTGGGTTTTGCGGAAGCAACTGTGATTAGCGATGGCTTGTGGCGCCGCTCTTACGGCGGCGACCCGAATATTCTCGGGAAGCGTCTGAGGATGGACAACGATCCGTACACGATTGTGGGAGTAGTTCCTGCTGGATTTCGCCACCCCGGGACGACGGTCGCGAAGGATGTGGAAGTGTGGGTCACGTGCGGGTTCAGCGGGGATCCTTATCCGAAACCCGCGCGAAACGTGAAGGTGGCGCGCGAGGCAATCGGACGGCTGAAACCTGGCATCGATGTAACGCAGGCTCAGGCGAGACTGACGGCAATGGCCAGCGAACTCCGAACTGACTTCCCGAATGATTATCCTCCTGAGGCCAAATGGTCCATCGAGATCCAACCTTTGCAGGACGCACTCGTAGGCTCTGTGCGTCCGCAACTGCTGGTATTAATGGCCGCAGTAGTCCTAGTCGTGCTAATCGCATCCGTGAATATCGCAAACCTTCTACTGGCTCGCGCTTCAGGAAGACAGAGAGAAATGGCACTTCGGATGGCGCTTGGGGCTGGCCGTACCCGCATGGTGCGCCAGATGCTGACGGAGTCGCTTGTGCTCTCCTTGATCGCGGGTGTTGCAGGCGTGCTCGCAGCGAAATTGACCTTGAGTTTCATCCTTCACTTTGTTCCCGCTTCAGTTCCCCGGCTTGCCGAAGTGGGTGTCGACCGGACGGTGCTGCTTTTTGCTCTTCTGATTTCCATCTTCACCGGAATCATATTTGGGCTCGCTCCAGCTTTCCAGGCAATGAAAGCCGATATGACTGCCGCAATTCGGGAAGGTGCTCAAGGCTCCGGTTACAGCGCCAAGACATTCCGGTTGAGGAGTGTGCTGATTGTGTCTGAACTGGCGCTTGCTGTTGTGTTGATGGTTGGAGCCGGCTTGCTCCTGCGGACTTTCTGGGGATTGATTCAGGAAAATCCGGGCTTCAATCCTTCGAGGGTAGTCACTGCAAGCTTCTACCTACCGAACCCGAACGATCCCAAGACGGATGTGTTGTATGGAGACTTCTCAAAAAGGACATCTTTTTTCCGAGACGTCATTCGGCGTGTGGCCACGATTCCAGGAATCGATCGGGCCGCCATGACCTCGGATTTGCCAGGCGCGCGTCCAACAACAACCGCCGCACTGGTGATTGAGGACCGCGCGGCCGATTCATCGCAGGGGTTAGCAGCGGAAGTAGTTCGAGTGAGTCCCGATTATTTCATGCTGATGCAATCTCCATTGATTCGTGGGCGTTTTTTCCTTGAAAGCGATGAAGGAGGAAAGCAGGAAGTAGCCATCATTGATGAGACTACGGCGCGACGCTATTGGTCGGGCATCGATCCTGTCGGCAGGCGCTTCCGGATGGGGGTAAATCCCAGGCTTCCTTGGGTAACCGTGGTCGTGGTCGTGGTCGGAATCGTCAAGGATATGAAGCAAGACGGACTCGATACAGATGGTGTCCCCCACATTTTCAGACCAATCTATCAACAATCGCCACTACGCTCGCGGGCCGTGAGCGTGGTGGCGAGGACGCCTCTGCCCGCATCACTCCTCGAATCACAAATTCGGAAAGAGATACAGACATTGGATCCCGCATTGCCGGTATTCAACGTGCGCTCGATGAACGATTTGATGGATGCTTCGATAGCGCCGCGCCGATTCTCGGCGGAATTGGTTGGAGTGTTCGCGGCCGTCGCGATGCTTTTGTCCTCTATTGGCATCTATGGATTGCTGGCTTACATGGTTGGGCAGAGGTCCCGCGAGATTGGAATAAGAGTAGCCCTGGGAGCCCAGCGGCCTGATATTCTCAAACTCATTCTCGGCAAAGGGCTATCGCTCGCCGGTACTGGAATTGCGATTGGATTGATCCTTTCTGCAATCTCAGCACCCCTGATTGCAGGTCTTCTGTATGGCGTTCATCCGATTGATGTGATCGTCTTCGTCACAGTCCCGCTGATTTTGTTGGTTGTCGCCTTTCTGGCGACTTACATTCCCGCTCGTCGTGCGACGATCGTGGATCCAATCATTGCCTTACATGAAAGCTAGGACTGCGAGGCTAGAAACGTAACCGACTCCAAGGAGAAGAAAGTGTCCGTTTACGTAAGGCTAGAGGCTCTCAACATCGGAAGATGCGGCGACCGGGCTTTTGTTCTGCCTTACTCCGTGCGGCCTAGGCAAATTTGGATGGCTTGTGAACGGCTGGAAAGAGCGGCACTGTCGGGGCTGGGTGGGTCCGACGGCATCAGTCATCACGGCCTGACGGACGAGGGAATATTCGGGTCGCCACATTCATGCCGCGCCGCCTCCTGGAGGCTGGCCGCGATTTCGCGGTCCAGGCAACGATCTCGAACGTCCTGGAGAACAACCGCCTAATCGCCGAAGCGGC
>Ga0209117_1000926_pt1 | contig 10808 bp, 11 predicted proteins | sample BlaSpr_A8_OM2_M2_FD_187978 | JGI IMG/M metagenome (GOLD analysis project Ga0209117, IMG submission 187978) | Forest soil microbial communities from Thunder Bay, Ontario, Canada - Black Spruce, Ontario site 2_A8_OM2_M2 (SPAdes) (version 2) | ecosystem: Environmental > Terrestrial > Soil > Boreal...
CGAGCTGCTCCTGAACCAACGCCCACGAAAAACCCTAGGATTCCAAACTCCGGCGAGTAAACTCCAAGCAAGTGTTGCGTCGACCATCTGAACCGGCAGGGGTTATAAGAGCTGTTGTTGTAAGTGTTCATTCTAAAAGGAGTTAAAGCGGGATAGTGTACTTGACACAAGGTTGGATTCCTGCTAGGCTCTCTCATAGTGAGCTACTTACTCGACTTCCGCTTTGGCTTCTCCGCGTTTAGCTCTCTAACGTGCTTTTTGGCGTGCGCCAGCACTTTAGGATGGAAAACGTGCTTTGCCAATTCGTCGGTTGTCATGTCCTTCGGATGCTTCTTCTTCGCCATAAAAGGTGGTGTCCTATGAATTCTCCCGCCAATTTCATGTCCATCGTGAAGCAGTTCGCTACCGATGACAAGTGCCGAACTGCGTTAGAGCAATTGCGCTGGCCCAAACAAATCACCTGCCCCAAGTGCGATTCTCCAAAGATTTCCCGAGTCTACGAGCGCGGCACGTTTGATTGCGACAATTGCCGCTACCAGTTCTCGGTAACATCGGGAACAATGCTCCACGATACACACTTGCCCCTCACGGTGTGGTTCTACGTTACTTTCGTAATTTGCGAATCCAAGAAAGGCGTTTCCGCGAATCAAATCAAGCGGATGTTCGGAATCAGCTACAAGACGGCGTGGTACCTCTGCCATCGCATTCGCGCGGCCATGCTGGAAGTCGCTCCAGAGCCGCTTGGCGGTACGGTTGAGATTGACGAAACCTACGTGGCTGGCAAAAAGCGCCGCTGGCGTGCGAAGGGCAATGTGTCCGTGGTTATCGGCATCCGGCAACGCAACGGCGATCTTCGCATGATTCGGGCGAAGGATGCGAAGTCCGCGACCGTGCAAGAGATTATCAACGCGAACATTGGCGGGCACGTGGAAGTGATTCTCACCGATGAATCTGCTATCTATCCGTGGGCGCTTGACAACATACAAAAGAGCAAGCACAAGACGATTAACCATTCGCAGGAATACGCGCATGGCGATGTCCACACAAACACCGTAGAGTCTGCGTTCTCGTTGCTCAAGCGCGGCATCATGGGCACGTGGCATAAAGTCTCTGCGAAGCATCTCCCTGCTTACCTTGACGAAATGTGCTTCCGTTTCAATAACCGCAAGAATCAGTTCCTTTTCCGCGATACGCTCATCAAGCTAATTCTGTCTCCAAACCTCGAATACAAACACCTCACGGCCAAAATACAAGACGCTGCGTGACTTGCTCAACGGTTTTTAATATCGCCAAGGCTGCGGAAATTAGGGCCTACATCTAAGAATAACTTCGTCATTGAATGAATGGTTTCAGTGACATCTTTGAACTCAACCACAATGCTGACATTTTCTTTATTCAAATCCTCCTTCGTAATGCCGTCGAATACTGCCATGAGCCAACCGCTCCTTGTGCCTCCAGCAGGGATTGGTGTTTCGTTTGTGCTCCAAGGCCAGTAGTGCGAGATTTGCAAAACCATTTTTTCATCTCTCCTGCGCCCGACAATATTTTCGACGTGAATATCTTTCCCTGACTGCATAGGCATTACGCCCCGAACAACCATAGAGTCCGGGAAAACAAGCCTCACCCGCCATTCAACAATCGATACTGGCGGTCCATAAGGGTTATCTATTGAGCCGGAAACGATTACAAGAACATCCTGATTTCTGGAACCTGCTGGACTTAAAGCCAACATGTCTAATTTTCCGACAAGGCGAGGCGACAATCTAAGCTCTAACTCCTCGACTTTAGCGCTCTCCTTTCTCCACATCTTATACGCGGCTACGATGACCCCCACCAATGCGAAAACTGAATACAACCACGGAGCGACATAATGACCACTAGCCTGCCACCAGTAAAGCAACCCAATACTGGCGCTGCTGGTCACGAGCGCCACCCAATGCTTTCTAAGCTCGTTAAGGAACCGCACCGGATGAATAATGTCTTTGTGGTATCGCATTTCAGAGCAGCATACCACAACCTTGTGTCAAGGTTATAATCCCGGTTAAAGTCGATTGTTTTGATACACTTTTAAGTGTTCATTCTACGCCGTTTAGCGTTCCTTAAACGCTCGCGGTGCGATGATGTCATTATGAGTAATATAAGTAAAGAGTAAAAATGGCCAGGGACCAAGAGGACAGCTCCAGGACTGAACCAGGCTGTAGTTTCTCTCCAATGGTTCGGATTTTCCTTGACAGGGTGAAGTGCCGTCGTCAGAATTCCTCGCGGCACTCAGGCAGAGCAGGTGCCGGACGGATGCCGGCTGCCACTCCGCACGAATAGCCGCCTACCCTTAGTTCAATTGGGCCCGAGAAAAACTGTTGTTTTACATCGGGGGGCACCCCATGGCTCATCGTGCGCGCATCTTGACTTTTCGTTTGTTGGCGCTCCTGCTGGTTGTCGTCTGCTCCAGAATGCATGCCGCTGCGCAAGAGCAAAGCTCCTCTGGCAGTTCACAGGAGCAGGAGCAATCCGACCTGGCTCGGCAGCGTGAAGAGTGGTTTTATGGTCAGCGGGCTTACCCAAGGAAGTATGTACCCGCCGGAGCGCACGCTAAAGCTCTAGAGCAACTTAAACAGCAGTTGGCTGCCGAAGCCGCTGTAAGGGCACAGACCGGGGTGCGCAATGCCGGAACGAACCCCGCCTGGAGTCTAATCGGTCCGCAACCGCTCGACACCCCATTCACGGATCCGGTTGTCTCAGGGCGGGTCACCGCACTTGCCGTGGACCCTCGCAGTTCCAACACGATATACCTTGGGGCCGCGCAGGGGGGAGTCTGGAAAACGATTGACGGCGGTAATACCTGGAAGCCTCTAACGGACACACAGGCTTCTCTGGCCATCGGATCTATCACACTCGATCCGTCCCATCCTGACACCGTGTATGTTGGGACTGGCGAGGAGAACTTTAGCGGAGATAGCTACTACGGTGCGGGAATCCTGAAGTCGACGGACGCTGGCACGACGTGGACCCACACATGTGGACCTTTCTGCGGCCCTGTTGGCAAGGATGGCTTTTACGGCGGCGGTGCCCGTATCGGGGGAATAGCCGTTCACCCGACCATCGGCCAGATTCTGTTGGCAGGCGTTGCGCTGCTATTCAAAGATGGCGTTTACCGCTCGACAGATGGCGGAAGCACTTGGACACAAGTGCTTCCCGGAAACCCGGGCACCTCCGTGATCTTTGATCCGTCCAACGGCAACGTCGCCTACGCCGCTCTGGGGAGCTCATTTTCGGGAGGGACTGAAAGCGTGTACAGGTCCACCGACGCCGGCCAGACTTGGGCTCCCATCAATGGCACGGGCACCAGCGCGCTCCCTCTAACGAATGCCGGCCGAATCGTTCTGGCAATGGCGCCTTCCAGGACTACAACGCTCTACGCGGGAATTGCCAACGTAAGTAACGGGAGCCTGCTCGGCTTTTTCAAAACCACCGACGGAGGGAACACCTGGGCGCAGCTCACGTCCGCACCCGACTACTGCACTCCTCAGTGTTGGTACGACAATGTCGTCGCCGTTCAACCGACCAATCCTAACGTCATCTACGCGGGCGGAGCCTTTTCGACCACGCTCGTGCGCTCGCTGGATGGGGGAACAACCTGGGTCACGTTGCAATCGGCCGCTTCCGGCGGATTCCTGCATGCGGATATGCACGCACTGGCATTTGCTGCTGACGGCAGCAAACTCTATCTGGGCAACGATGGCGGAGCCTACAGCACGAGCCAAGTCGCTGCCACCAATCCGACTTTCGCTGCGCTAAATTCGACGCTGGCGATCACGCAGCTCTTTCCCGGCCTTTCCACGCACCCTACCAACGTGTCGATCGCCATTGGCGGTTCGCAGGATAACGGCACCGATTTGTATTCCGGCGGGCTGACATGGAACCAAGTCACGTGCGGAGACGGCGGTTACACAGCTATCGACACCGTGGTCCCGAGCACCGTGTATGCGACGTGCCAACAAATTTCAGTCCAGAAGTCCACGTCCAGCGGCGCCTTCGGAACCTGGTTTGGGTCGCAAAACGGAATCAATACCGGAGACAGGGTGGACTTCATTCCGCCCTTGGTCATGGACCAGTCGCGAACTAATACGCTTTACTTTGCTACGTACCGTGTATATCAGACTGCAAATGGCGCTAGCACATGGAACGCGATTTCCCCTGACCTCACAAATGGGTCTGGTTTTTGGGCCGTAGTCACAAGCATCGCTGTTGCGCCAACGGACTCCAATACGGTTTACGCGGGGACCGGTGACAGCCACGTACAGGTAACAACCAATGCTGGCTCCGGTACGGCGGCAACCTGGATAGATCGGAGCGCGGGGTTACCGCTTCGAGTGATTACCCAAGTTGCTATAGACCCTGGCACTTCGACCACAGCCTACGTTACCTTCTCAGGCTTTACGGGTTTCGGTGATATCTTGGGTCACGTTTTCAAAACCACTAATGGCGGCGCAAGTTGGAATGATATCAGCGGCGGCCTACCCAATACCCCCGTGAACAGCATAGTCATTCCTCCGAACGCGCCGAACTGCATTTTCGTTGGCACGGATGTAGGCGTGTTTTATACGACGAACGGCGGCACAAGCTGGACCTCGTTGGTGAATGGTTTGCCGCGAGTAGCGGTGCTCGGGCTCGCATTCCACAACCCGACGCGAACTCTTCGCGCCTCGACGCACGGCCGCAGCGTTTGGGACATCAACGTCGCTACTCTGCTTCCGGTTGTATCCATCATTTTTATTTCTCCTTCCAACACCACAGCAGGGGGAGCGAGCTTCACCCTGACTGTGAACGGCGTGAACTTCGACTCGAGCTCCGTCGTGCAGTGGAACGCCGTAAACCTGGCCACGACATTTGTAAGCAGTACTCAGATCACGGCCACCGTCCCGCCAAGTGACATCGCCGCGGCCGGAACTTCCCAGGTGACAGTCTTCAATTCTTCTTCGAATCAAACATCGAACGCGGCGACGTTCACCGTGAATAAGGCAGCAACTTCGACGTCGGTGGTCTCTTCGGCGAACCCGTCTATGTTCGGCCAAGCAGTAACCTTCGCGGCCACGGTCAAGCCGACCACTTCAGGGACTCCGACCGGGACAGTAACATTTAAGGATGGCGCCACTGTGCTGGGAACGGGCACGCTCAGTAGCGGTAAAGCGACGTTCACCACGACGGCGCTCACGGTGGGATCGCATTCGATTACCGCAGTGTATGGCGGCGATACGAACTTCACTGGGAGTACTTCCGGGGCGGTGACGCAGACGGTGACCCAGGCCGGCACGTCTGGCGTCGTCAGTTCCTCGCTTAATCCTTCGAAATACGGGAACTCTGTCACCTTCACGGCCACGATAAAGTCACTGACCACGGGAACGCCAACGGGGCCGGTGACGTTCAAGGACGGCAACACAACGTTGGGGACGGCGGCGCTCAGTAGCGGTAAAGCCAAGCTCACCACGGCGGCGCTCGCGGTGGGATCGCATTCGATTACCGCAGTGTATGGCGGCGATACGAACTTCACTGGCAGCACGTCCGGAGCAGTGATGCAGACGGTGACCAAGGCCGGCACATCTGGCATCGTCAGTTCCTCGCTTAATCCTTCGAAACACGGAAACTCTGTCACCTTCACGGCCACGATAAAGTCACTGACCACGGGAACGCCAACGGGGTTAGTGACGTTCAAGGACGGCAACACAACCTTGCGAACTGGCCCGCTCACCAGCGGTAAAGCGGCGTTCACTACGTCGACGCTCACGGTGGGATCGCATTCGATTACCGCAGTGTATGGCGGCGATACGAACTTCACCGGCACTACGTCGAAAGTCTTGACGCAGACAGTCAATCCATGAAGTGACAGGGCCCGGTCTCGTGCGTAGCCGCGAAAGTAATCACAAGCCCGATTAACGCACAAACCGCACAAGTGGAAGTTTCTGATTAGAAGGGTTTGGCTGCGTTACTTAGCGACGGAGACGCGATAAATTACGCCGCCGCCGTCATCGGAAACGAGTAGTGAGCCGTCGGGAGCAACGGTAACTCCCACAGCGCGGCCGTTCACGGTGTGCCCTTTGGGATCGGAAACAAAACCGGTGAGGAAAGGCACGGGATCGACGGAGGCTTTGCCGTCCTTGAAGCCGACAAAAGCCACCTGATATCCGTTGCGGGTGGAGCGGTTCCATGAACCGTGTTCGGCAACGAAAGCTCCGCCGCGGTAGCTTTCGGGAAATGACTTGCCGGTATAAAACGTGAACTGCAGGGGCGCAACGTGCGACCCGAGCAAAACATCGGGGATAATCGCCTTGGCGACGAGGTCTGGGCGCTGGGGCTTGACGCGCGGGTCGACATTGTCGCCGATGTAGCTGAAAGGCCATCCGTAGAAACCACCGTCCTTGACGGAGGTAAGATAGTCTGGCGGGAGATCGTCTCCTAGTTCGTCGCGCTCGTTTACGGTGGTCCAAAGCTGTCCGGTGACGGGTTCAATTGCAATGCCTACGGGATTGCGCAGACCGCTGGCGTAAATTCGCGCGCCTTTTCCATCGGGATCGGAGACGGTGATGGCGGCGCGCCGTTGATCCTTTTCGACGTCAATATTGGAGGAGGATCCGACGCTTATGAAGAGCTGTTTGCCATCTGGACTGAAAGCCAATGCGCGCGTTGAGTGACCACCGGTGGGAAGCGGCAGGATTGGCTCAGCTTCACCAGTGCGCTTGGAAGTCTTCGAATCGTAGTGAAAGCGAACCACTCCGTTGGTGTTTCCGACGTACACGTAGTCATTGTGGAACGCTATACCGAAGGGTTGTTTCAATCCGTCGGCGAAGACCTCTGGCTGGTCAGCGACGCCTGTGCCTTTCGTATCGCGAAGGACCAGGACGCGGCCGGCGCCGGTTTCAGCGAGGAAGATATCGCCGTTCGGCGCGACGGTAAGCCAGCGCGGCCGTCTGAACCCTGAGGCGTAGACATTCACCTTAAAACCTGATGGGGCGTTGGGCAAAAAGCCCGCGGGGGGCTTGTCTCCGTCCGGACTATTCCCAACCGTTGGAGTCGCAAAGGGAGGGGGGAGCTGCGGCTTTTGTCCATGGGTTACCTGGGCTTGTACCAATATAGGAAGTGACAATATTGCGGTGAGAATCAATTGAGAATGGAAGCGCATGGCCTCACCTTTACAGAAAATGGTTAAGAGCTGATATTTGGGATGCAGCAGGGGTTCACCCGGGTGCATTTTTCTTTCGTTCCAGGGCAGCTACCCCTCATAGCGTGCAAAATTTACAAATTATTTACCGACGATGGCTCGGACTTGTATTGACTTTCACCGCCCCGCTATTTATAACCATTGCCCCGCTTCCTGGCCGAGTCGAGTTACGTCTGAATACTACGGAGGAATACATGACTACAGTTAAAGCAATTCCAGATGGGTACCATTGGATTTCACCGGCTCTAACCTGCCGCAATGCTTCGCAAGCGATTGATTTCTATAAAAAGGTGTTTGGCGCAAAAGAAATCATGCGGATGCCCGGGCCTGGGGGCATCGTGATGCACGCTGAATTGCAGATCGGTGATTCCAAAATGTTTCTGAATGATGAGATTCCGGGTATGGCCAGCGCTCCTACGCCCGGGTCAGGCAATCCTATCTATCTGTTTTTGTACACGGAAAATGTGGATCGAGTGTTTGAGTTGGCAGTCGCCGAAGGCAGCAAAGTTGCGATGCCCCTGGAAAATCAATTTTGGGGAGACCGTTATGGAAAGATCGTCGATCCTTACGGACACATGTGGGGGTTGGCACAGCATGTTGAGGATGTAGCGCCGGAAGAGATGGAACGGCGGGCGGCTGCTTACCAAAACACCGCCAGCCAGGCGAAGTCTGCGGGCTGAGTTTCTGGGATAGAAAAGCAGATCCCTCGCTGCGCTCGGGATGACAGATAAAAAAAACCGGGGCTGCGCGCCTCGGAATTAAGGCGAAGGCGCCCACCTCGGAAGGCGGCCGCTACAAGAGCGGCTCCGGTGTTCAGACCGGAGCCGCTCTTTTTTACGCCCATTTTTTCACTACGGGCGGTCGATGCGGAATGTGAAACAGCCGGCGGTGGTGCTGTTTACGTGGACATAGTCAACTTCTGGGCGTGCAAATAATTTTTGAATAAGAAATTCGAAGGTGTCGTTCACTCCATATTCTTGGGCCACCAGCCGGCGCCCCTTGCCGTACGCTTCCAAGGTACGCGGACTGTCGCGAAGTTCTGGCGGGAATCCCGCGCCGGAAGGATATTGCTGACAAGGTTCAGCGTGAATGTAAACGGGGCCCGGCTGGGGCAGTTTTTCGACGCCAGTGAAACGGTCATAAGTGAAGAGAATCCGGCGATCGGAGCCCGGTTTAAACACGCGCAGACAATGTCGACAAGGTGCGGCGTCAGCGGCGACGTCGACGTAGATAGGGAAGCCAAGTGCGGTGCCATTTTTGGCGGCACGAACGGATTCAGCGATTTCGGTGGGTATTGCGTTGATTCGAAAAGATTGCATTGGTGACCTCGCTCCAGTGAAATTTCGGGGCGGGAAGCGGTGCCCCTGCAGGTCAGAATGAACGTACGAATGCGGAGCGTCTATCCGGAAAGAACGTTCAAATCGTCGTGGAGATGGAGTCAGGAAAAATAAAAAAGGGAGAACTGAGTTCTCCCTTTGGATTAAAACATTAAAATTGGGCCGAATTACATCTTGCAACTGTCGCTCACCATGGTGAGGGTTTTGACGTTGAGATGACCGTGTTCTTTTTCGTTCTTGTCCATGCCGTGCTCTTTCATTTCGTCCTTGGTCTTTTCCTTCACACCGTGCATTGCGTGGGCACGGACATGTCCGGTGACGGTAACGGTGTGGCCAGCATGAGTGGACAGCTTAACCGCGGAGCTGGACAGCTCCCAGGTTGCGCCGTCTTGGGCCTTGAGAAGGTAATCGTGGCCGTCTTCACCAGCGGTCAAGCATCCCGTTACGGTGCGAACCTCCGCGCTCTTATTCTTCTTCGCAGAACTTATCGAAGGAAGCATCAACAACGCGGTCGCCGCGATGATACTTACAAACATTTTGCTTTTCATGAATTTTCTTCTCTCCGTTTTCTGGGGAGGTGACACTGCACCCCTCTCCTCTCCCAGCATTGCAAAGTCTGGCACCATCCCCTCTCGCCATCCATACAGGAAACACCTGATGCGTGGCGAATGGGAATCTCGACGGTTGCTAAGCAGCGGTACTTGTTCCGCCACGCACGAAGTGCAAAACGAGCATGACGATACCGATGATCAGCAAAATATGAATCAAACTGGCGCTGACGTGAAACGCAAAAAAGCCGAGCAACCAGAGAACAATCAAAACCGCGGCGATTAATCCAAGCATTGGCATTCTCCTGTAACCGCAAAATTAGGGGATTGCACCAAAGCGATCCCCACGCACACATAAGTCTGGAGCGTTGGGGAAAAGGAGTCTGTTCGCTTCGATACAGTTCTGCTGAAACTTTATTTCATGGATTTAGAGCATTTGATGGATTTACTGCTTATGAACAAGCTCATCAAAAAAGAACGAGTTGGTTTCTTTTCACTGGAGTCGATATCATCATCAGATAGAGGAGTAAGACTAAGATGAAAGAGACTCCGAAGGAATACGTCGCACGAATTCTGGCGAAAGTGGAAGCCAAAGCCAAAGGGCAGAGTCCTTTGAAGGTGCAGGCGGCGACCGCGAAAAAATTGGCGCAACTTGTGAAAGGATTGCCGGCGGGGAAATTGCGCAAGCGTCCGGAACCGGATAAGTGGTCGATTGCGGAAATATTGGCTCATATTGGCGACACAGAAATCGCCGTCGGCTGGCGGCTACGGTCCGTTCTCGCGTCGCCTGGAACGCCGATCCAGGGATTTGATCAGGATAAGTGGGTGGCGGTGGGGCACTACGAGAAGCGCGATCCGCTGAAATGTATTGAGCAATTTGGCGCGGCACGCGAGGCAAATCTGATACTGCTCAAATCGCTGACGCCAGAGCAGTGGAAGCATTCGGGGATGCACTCAGAGCGTGGCGAGGAGAGTATCGAGCACATTGTTAATTTGATTTGCGGCCATGACATCAATCACCTGGAGCAGATTGAAGGGATTCTTTCGAGCGATTCAGCCCAGAAGGCCGTCAAGTCGAGAAAGGTTAAGCGGAAATAACTCCAGTGTCTTGAAATCGTCGAAATGCAACTCCTGAGAGTGCGGAAAACGCACCGCGATAACGTCGATCTCTCCAAGCGTTTCATGCTTGTCGTGCGCATAGAAATTCGTTGTTGTGAGATAGCCGTTGAGACGTAGAAACCATGTACAAAGATGCTCCGGACCGTTCATTCGGAATCCTGCAATCCAAAAACAAAAAGGGCCGCGGGAAACTCACGCGGCCCTGAACAATTCGCACTAGGTATGTTGTTCTCTTTGAGTCGACACGATCTGCCAGAATCTGCCCGAATTGTAAATCGAAACGTGTAAACCGTTGGGTCCGTGAGGACCGTGATTTACATTGGGTGGCATAGTCCGCACACCATAGCGGATTGAGCCACCACTACTTTTAGAAAGGAGGTGATCCAGCCGCAGGTTCTCCTACGGCTACCTTGTTACGACTTCACCCCAATCGTGAATCATACCTTGGGCGCCTGCCTCCTTGCGGTTAGCTTGGCGACTTCTAGTACAACCCACTTTCGTGATGTGACGGGCGGTGTGTACAAGGCCCGGGAACGTATTCACGGCGTCGATCTGATACGCCATTACTAGCGATTCCGGCTTCATGCAGTC
>Ga0209117_1000927_pt1 | contig 10798 bp, 10 predicted proteins | sample BlaSpr_A8_OM2_M2_FD_187978 | JGI IMG/M metagenome (GOLD analysis project Ga0209117, IMG submission 187978) | Forest soil microbial communities from Thunder Bay, Ontario, Canada - Black Spruce, Ontario site 2_A8_OM2_M2 (SPAdes) (version 2) | ecosystem: Environmental > Terrestrial > Soil > Boreal...
GAGGAGCACTACGCCCAAATTCAGGTGCCGGTTTTCAGTCTGGGCGCGTGGTACGACATTTTTCTGGGAGGTACGCTGCGGAATTATGAGCGACTGAAGAAGGAAGCGGGAACGGAAGAAGCGCGGCGCGGGCAGAAGCTGATGGTTTACGTCGGTGGGCACGCGGGCGGCTCAAATAACAAGAAAGTGGGTGCGGTAGATTTCGGGGACAAGCTGCCGTTCGATTTGAATGAGGAGATGCTGAGTTGGTACGACGCGCTACTCAAGGGCGGGACGAGCGCGGCGTCAGCGGAGAAGCCGGTAAAGATTTTTGTGATGGGCGAGAATGAATGGCGCGAGGAAGCCGATTGGCCGCTGGCGCGCGCGAAGAGCACGAAATACTACCTGCACTCAGCAGGAGCGGCAAACACGGCGAGCGGTGGTGGGACCCTGAGCACAACCGCGCCCGGAGCGGAGAAGGCCGACCAGTTCACTTACGATCCAAACGACGCGGTGCCTACTTTGGGAGGGCCGCTGTGCTGCGGACCTTTTCCTCCTGTCGGGCTAGGGCCGCAGGATCAAAGCAAAGCGGAGGCGCGCGGCGACGTGTTGGTGTTTACAACACCTGCGCTGGCGAAGGACCTGGAGGTCACTGGGCCTGTTACGCTGGACTTGTACACGAGCAGCTCGGCTGTGGATACGGATTTCACCGGGAAGCTGGTGGACCTGTGGCCGAACGGGTTTGCGCAAAATCTTACGGAGGGCATCTTGCGGCTGCGTTATCGGACCTCGCAAGAGAAGCCGGAGCTGGCGAAGCCGGGCGAGACGTATCACGTCACGGTGGATCTCTGGGCGACCAGCAACGTGTTCCTGGCCGGGCACAAGTTGCGGCTGGAGGTTTCCAGTAGCAACTTTCCGAGGTTCGACCGCAATCTAAATACCGGTGAAGAACAAGCGGGCGGGACGCGCATGAGCAAGGCGACCAACGTCATTTACCACGACAAGGCGCATCCCTCGGCGCTGGTGCTTCCGCTGGTGCCGTAGCGCAAGCGACCGGATGAATCGCGCAGGCGGGATCCTGCATCTTATGGCGCGGAGGAAATTTTCCATTTCAGGCGCGCGTCTTGACAGTGAAAAACACGCGGCCTAGACTATGGAGTTTTTAGATGGCCCCGAAAGCGGCACGGAAGGGCCAGGAATAGCCAATGGACAAGAAAAGGCTCGATTACTACAAAAAGAAACTCGTTTCGCGGCGCGAAGAGCTGATGAAGACGATTGCGCGCACGGAGGAAGAAGGACGGCAGGCGGATGACGACCAGACGGTGGACCTGGCGGACAAGGCGGCCAATTCTTATACAAAAGAGTTCCTGTTTGGGATGACCAATACCGACCGCACGATCCTGAACATGATCGACGCGGCGCTGAAGCGCATCCAGGCAAACGAATACGGCATGTGCGCGAATTGCCAGGAAGAAATGCAACAGAAACGGCTGGAAGCGGTGCCGTGGGCCAAGCATTGCATCAACTGCCAGGAAAAAGCGGAGCAAGGCCTGCTGTAAGGTCGCGTCTTCACCCTCCTCTTTTCTTACCTGAAGGTAAATTCCCTCTTTGTTTATCCAACTAACTGGAGTAGGCTGGCGCCAGCGTGGCGGCTCGATTCACGTTCGAGAAACGCGTTGGCGCGTGGTGGTCTGAAGCGAGTGACGCGCTGGTCAGCGTGTTTTTTCCGGCGGGGTGCCGGCTGTGCGAGCGGGTGCTTGTGCACGCCAGCACCGTGCCCATTTGCGAAGAGTGCCTTGGCTCCTTCGCGGCACTGGGGGGAGCGGTGTGCGAAACCTGCGGCCAGCCATTGGCGGCGTGGTCGCTCGGGGGCGCGCGGGACGAGCGGGCGACGGAAAGCCTGGTCTGCCCGGAATGCCAAACCAGGGAGTACGGCTTTGATCGGGCACGCAGCTACGCGCTATACAAAGCGGGCCTGGTGCGGGCGATTGTGCTGCTCAAGTTTGAGCGCGTGGAGCCGCTGGGCCGCTGGTTCGCCGGGAGGCTGGCTGAACTTGTCCGGAGAGAGGGGTTAGCAGCGGATATCGTGGTTCCAGTACCGCTCCACCGACAGCGCGAGCGGGAGCGCGGCTATAACCAGGCGGACTTGATCGCCAAACCGCTCGCGCACAAGCTGGGCTTGCCGTATCGCGCGGTGCTGCTGGTGCGCACCAAGCCCCGCCCGGACAAGCATATCCTCAGTTTGGAGGAGCGTTGGGACTCGGTACGTGGCGCTTTTGCCGCGCGTCCGGGCAGCAAAGTTGACAACCTACGCGTTTTGCTGGTAGATGATGTAATGACGACGGGAGCCACCCTCGACGCCTGTGCCAGGGCGTTACGGGGAGCGGGAGCCAAGTCGGTGATCGGGCTGACAGTAGCCCGGCCGGCGCGGCATCCCAGTTAGGCTCCAGCGAGTCTAACCAGAAGGACGCGCGGTGAGCGCAAGAAGGCCAGAATCGTGGGAGTCCCGGGGGCGCAGAACCCCGGATGCTTTGGGGACGGCCTCGGCTGGCTCCGAGAGTCCCGCCGGTAGTAGGGTCCACAACTCGATTATGATGCGGCGTCCGTCGCTGATGCAGGAGCCTGTGCTGGTCCTGAATGCGACCTACGAGCCGATCAACGTGACCGCCGTGCGGCGGGCGATGGTGCTGCTGCTGAAGGGCGTAGCTCAGGCCGAGGAGATGCACAATTCCGAGGTCCATTCCGCGGCGCACGCGCATCGGGTGCCGTCCGTGATCCGGCTGCTCGCGTACCGGCACATTCCGCAACAGAGCCGGGCGCTTTCGCGCAAAAATATCCTACTTCGGGATCGCAATACGTGTCAGTTCTGCGGCGCGATATTCCCAAGTTCCGAACTGACGCTGGATCATGTTGTTCCGCGATCGAGGGGCGGGCGCTCCTCCTGGGAAAACCTGGTGGCCTGCTGCTACCGCTGCAACAACAGCAAGGGCGACCGCACCCCGGAAGAAGCGGGATTGAAGCTGGCGCGGCGGCCGCGACCGTTCACGCTGCATACCTCGCGGCAATTGATGCGGTTGATTGGGCATCGTGACGAGCGTTGGCGTAAGTACCTTTTCTACTAGCAGTTTCGCGAGTAACGGTTTTCGGTTATGCTGAAATTTAGAAATTTTTCGGCGGAGTGAAACCTTTTCCGCCGGACGGCATCTAAACTAATAACTAACCACTTCGAGGACACACCCCGGGAAGCAGTTAAGGCCAAAACCTTAACTGCTTCTCTTCTTTTGTACGGCTAATTTTTGCCGGGCCGGACAATCTCCAACAGAGTCTTGGGCTTGCGGCCGTCCGGTGGAAAACTCTGCAGCGCGGAATGTTCGTCTTTAAACTCCGGGAATACCTGATACAACTGCGTGATCTTGAGGATTTCCTCTACTTTTTCGGTCAAGCCGACAACTTTCATTTCGCCGCCGCTCTTGATGACGCTCATGTAGGTATGCACCAGGTCGCCGATCCCGGAACTGTCCAGGTACACCAAGCCGCTCAAATTCAAGAGGATTTGCTTGCGTCCCTCCTTGAGCAATCGCGCGATGCTGTTGTGCAGCGCGCCGCTCTCAAAGGAAGTTAGTTTGCCGCTGACCTCTACCACAGAAACCTGTCCTACTTGCCGGATGATGGCGGAGAAATTCACGATATATCCTTTTGGCTGGCTGGGGGACACCCCAATTCTACCGATGGCGGCGCGGGGAACAAGCAGAAATTGTAAATGGGGCGAGCGAGAAATGCAGAAACTTGTGAATGCGCGTGTTACTGGCGCATGACCACGCGCACGCCGCGGCGCCAGCTCTCCGCGAGGCCGACGCGCACGACTTCCACTTCCGGCGAGAGATAGCGCAGCAATTGATCGGTGGCGGGATGAAAGCGCAGGGCCGGCGCGACGAGGTAGACCAGCGGAGGAAGCGTTTGCAGCGGCACGCCGAGAAAATATCCATAGCGTGGCAGGTCGCCCCGTTCCAGGTGATGCCGCACGTGCCGCCAGTAACCGGCGGCCTGCAAAGCCAGGTGGATATGCTCGGTGGCTTTCAATTCGAGAATGGCGAGCCTGCCGGTGCGGGTGACGCCGAGCAGATCGAGGATGCCGTGCTCGCCGCCGGCATTGGCGAAGACTTGCGCGTAGACGAAGCGCGCGTCCAGCTGCGCGTCAACGCGCGTGACATCCTCTCGAACGATCGCTTCCAGCCAGCCCTCCGGCCGCGCGCGATAAAGCGCGTGCCGCGTATCGCCGGCCAGCGAGTGACGGTACGTTTCCAGATTATGCAGCAATTTTTTCAGCGCAGGCCGGGTAGCGGCGCTGAGTTCTTCGCGGCGCTCTCCGGTTCCAAAGAAGACACGGCCCTCATGCCACCGGGCGATGGCAAGGCCACGGAAACGCAGCCAAACGTCGCGGGACGCCACCGCGGGATGCAGGCTGATCGCGCGCGGCGCCTGCGCCACGATGGGATCGAGGGCAACACGGGCTTGATCGAACAGGGCTTGCGTCTCCCGCTGCGGCACGATCCAACTGTCGATGTTTCCCGCCGAGCGCGGATCCAGTCTTTCCAGAGTTTCGCGCACAGGATCACGCTCGTAGAGTTCCAGAGCCAGCCGCGGACGCAATGCTCCGATGCGTTGCGCCACCACGCGAGCGCCGCCTTTCGGCAGAATAAGCCGAAGGCCCGCGATAGTTCCGCGCCTGTTCGATTGATTGACGCGCTCCAGCCACAATAAAGCAAAGGTCAGGCTGTTTTCGACAGTGTCCGCGGACTCGCTGTCCGCGACGCCCAGCACCGCCCATTGCGCCGAGCCTCGGCGAAGAATGCCACGTGCGTAGTTCCCAGAAAGGGAATGCTCGAGGTCGGAGGAAATGGTCAGCGATTCCACAATTTCATCGGGGAACTGTTCGGCAAGGATGCGGCGAAGCTGCTCGCAAAAGGCGTGACGAGTGATCTCGCGAGCCGGGCGGTCAAAATTCACGCGAACAAATTCGAGCCGGCATGGTTTGCTGCTCCCAAACCGCTCCACGGCCAGGGCCAAGCACTGTTCGGAGTGATCGATAATGGCCAGAACGCGGCGCGTGAGGTTGTAGTCGGCGGACCACAGGTGGAGCAAAGGCTTCTCCGCCGCGCCGCGCACCTCCCAGGAAAGGCCGGCCAGAGCGACTACGCGTCCGCCGTTTTCGCGGACCTCCACGTGCGCCGCGGCAGCAAACTCGCGGAGAGTGGCTTCCAATTCTGCGGCGAACTCCACGCGCGGGATTATAAAACAGGTTATTCGTAATTTGAATTACTTATAGGATATCAATCCCCGGAGGGAGCGAAAAGCAAACCGGTCACGCGCACCTTGGGCTGCTGCATGTTCCAGGAGGTGGGAATGTGCTCGAAAGAAACGTCGAACGGGCGGCGCTGCCCCGGGCGGAATGGCGGACTCGCGGAATTTACGGCCAGCCGTGACTCGCGCAGGGCGATTTGATTCATCTCGTCGTAAAACTCCACGGTCACTTCGACTTCCCGCAGCGAGCGCTCGCCGGTGTTAACCAGTTCGCCGGCGAACATGGTCACTTCCTGATGCAAGAAATTTTCCGCGCGGCTCAGCGCCGGATTCTCAATCAGAATCTTCGAGGCATACGCGCGTTCCTCGGGGCCGAAAGGCGGATGAATCTCTTGCGCGCCGCCGCGCGATGGGGACTGCCGCCCCGGCCACAAATAAAACCCCGCCAGCACGATGACTACCGCCGCGGCCGCGACCAGCAAGGCGAAGCTGAAGGGCCCGCGGTCGGGCTGGGGTTCGCCGGGGATTTCGATTTGGGGCTGTTCGTGCATTCATCCAGAGTAAAACGCGCGTGCGGGATTCGCACGCCAAATCTTGAGCAAAGGAGAGGCTGCGCGGCTAGCGGCCAAGGCTGAGGCGTTGCACGAGCGCCTCCGGCAGATGCGCGGCGCGCATACGCGATTGCACGTTGGCGATGTCGTAAGGAACACGCCAGAACTCTACAACGCTGTGTTCCAGATCGGCGATCGCGAATCCCGCCCTGGAATCGCCGTCGCGCGGCTGTCCTATCGACCCCGGGTTCAGCAGGTACCGGGAGCCCTCGCTGAGGCGCAAAGCCGTGAACGATTCCGAAGAACGCGGACGCAGATTGAGCATCTCCAGTTGATTGCCCGCATTTGAGTAAGAGAATCCCCCCTGATGATGCGTGTGGCCGAAAAATGTGACCACGGCGGCGGAGTCCAGCAGCCCTTCGAGGGCCTGCTCGGGAGTGAAGACGTATTCGTCTTCGTCTTGAAGCGCGCCGTGCACCAGAGCAATTCCGCTGACCTCCAGCGGGCCGTGCGGCAAATCCGTAAGCCATTTCAAATTGTCAGGAGATAACTGTGAGCGCGTCCAGTCGACCGCCGCCTTGGCCACGGGATTGAAATCATCGGTGGGCATCAATCCGGTAGCCGCCTTGTCGTGATTTCCGCGAATGGTTTGGGCGCCCAGTTCGCGGATTTTCGAGGTGACTTCGTTGGGATCCGGGCCGTAGCCAACGACGTCACCCAAGCACACAATTTGCTCCCAGCGTCCCTGGGCAGCAGCCAAAGCGGCATTCAGTGCCGTGGCATTGGCGTGCAAATCGCTAAGAACGAGAATCCGCATTTCCTAGAAAGTCCAAAAGAGCCACTGAGTATAGATGAAGCGATTCGTAATGCACAGAACGAAGCGCCGCGGCCGGATCGGATGCGCAGCACGATCGCGGCAACGTCTCGGAACTGCCCGATAGTTCTAAATTTTTAGCGAATATTAATAAGAGCCGCGATTTACAGGCCAATTCGGCTCCTCCATTCGTGACCAAAGCAAGACAACTAAAATAGGAATTCTGCCCGCGCCCGCGAAACATTCGATGGGGGAGCTTCGTCTATACGAGTGCAGCCGAGCAGCAAAGCGGCACTGGGTCCGTCAGAGCAAACATCAAAAACCCCGCGGTGGCAGCCGCGGGGCCATGACACGCATCTTTCCGGCCGTTAGTCCAGGAAGAGGAGGTGTCGTTCGAGGAAATCTACTCGTTCGCCCGCCTGCGTGTCAACTCCGCTCGACTCCCGGCTCCGTTCGTCCGGCTGACTCGATTTCAAAGGAAAGGAAGTTGACACGCATGAAATCCAATCTGTTTCTCCGCAGCGTCGCGTTGCTGGCGGTAACCGCGCTGGCCGTGCCGGTGTTTGCAAAGCCCATCAGCAAGACCATCAGCATCACGCAAGCCGCAAAAGTCGGCAAGGCGGACCTGCAAGCCGGTGAATACCGCTTGCTGATCGACGGCAACAAAGCCACGGTGCAAAAGGGCAAATCCGTGGTGGCCGAAAGCGAAGGGCGCTGGGAGGATCGCAACACGAAATCCAACTACGACGCGGTGCTGCTCGGCGAAAACGGGCAAGTGAAGGAAGTGCGCTTCTCGGGTCAGACGCGCGTTTTCGTATTTAGCGAATAACGGAAAGCTCTGCGAAACACGATCCTTGGGCGGGAGGGAGACTGCCGTTGGGCGGTCTCCCCCTTCACTGCCTGGCTTGAATCCTCATCTCCCGAAAAACGTTGCCAACATTTCCGATGCCCCGCACTCATCGAATCAGCATGCAATCGCCATAGCTGTAGAAACGGTATCCTGTCTCCACCGCGTGCCGGTACGCTGCCAAGACGCGCTCGCGGCCAGCGAAAGCGCAAACCAGCGCGAGCAGCGTTGATCTGGGAAGATGAAAATTCGTGAGCAGCGCGTTCACCACGCGAAAGGGAAATCCCGGGACAATGAACAGGCGGGCTTCCGCTTTTCCGGAACGTACCAAAGTGTCCGAACTCGCCTCCGCGGCGCGCAACGCGGCATCCTCCAGCGCACGCACCACCGTGGTGCCCACGGCGAGAATTGGGCGCAGCGCGGAATGCGCCGCCTGGATTTGTTGCGCAGCTTGATCGGAAATCTCATACGACTCCGCGTGCATCACGTGACCCTCGAGCGTGTCGCCATGAATGGGCTGAAAAGTGCCGAGGCCCACGTCGAGGGTGAGTTCGCACAGCTCCACACCCCGTGCGCGAATCGCCGACAGAACCTCCGGCGTAAAATGCAGTCCAGCCGTAGGAGCGGCGACGGCTCCCGGCCGGCTGGCGAACACCGTTTGATATCGCTCGCGGTCGGCGGGCTCGTCCTTGCGATCGATGTAAGGTGGAAGGGGCACGTGGCCGAGCCGTTCCATCTGCGCGGCTACCCCGCCCGGGTCGCGGGAGGTGAATCGCACGGTGCGCAGCCCGAACTCGCCGCGCGCGATGATCTCCCCTTCGAGCTCGCCTTCGCCAAATACCACGCGCTCGCCCGTTTTCATCTTCCGTCCGGGGCGTACCAATGCCTCCCACAGGTCGGGACCGACCTGACGAGCGAGAAAAACCTCAACCGTGCCGCTCAGGTGTTCCTGGCGCGTCGCGCGCGCAGGCGCGTCCGAGAACACTCCCAGGCGGCGGCCGAAAAGTCGCGCGGGAATCACTCGCGTGTTGTTCAGCACCATGAGTTCATCGCCGCGCAGCAGGCTGGGAAGCTCGGCGAATCTGCGATCGGCCAGCTTGCCGCTGACGCGTTCCATGGCCAAGAGGCGAGAGCTGTCGCGGCGCGGCAGCGGGCGCTGGGCGATCTGCGCGGGTGGAAGGTCGTAATCGAGTAGATCGAGGCGCACGGCCCACAGTCTAACAAAATCCGGCTTAGCAGATGAAAAGCCGTAAGTGGCCTCTCCTTGGCGCATTTCTTGCCGGCATTCCGGTCGAAAAGGTGCCGAACTGCTGACTGCCTAGTGTAAACTAACTAGCTTATTTTTAAATTACTTACGGTAATACAAAGGAGAGTAAACTTGGACTTGACAATCAAGCACTAAGATTATATTATGTGTTTGAAGTCATTCTAGGAGGGACATCCATCATGAGAATCTTGAGTCGTTTCGAGCCCCGTGGGGCTTCTACTTTACAGGACCAGATCAATCGCGTGTTCAACGAGGTGCTTGAGCGAGACGGAGACGAATCCAATCTGACCAGTTGGGCGCCGGCCGTCGATATCTTCGAGACCGAACACGAACTGGTGGTGAAAGCGGACCTGCCGGATGTGGATCCAAAGGATCTGGACATCCGCGTGGAGAACAACATTTTGACCATTCGCGGGGAACGCAAGTTCGAGAAGAAGGTGAGCGAAGACAAGTACCTGCGGGTGGAGCGCGCCTACGGTTCGTTCAGCCGAAGCTTCTCGCTGGCCAACACCGTGAACGCGGAAGCCATCAAAGCCGACTATCAGAATGGCGTGCTGACCCTGACCATTCCGAAGCGCGAAGAAGCGAAGCCGAAGCAGATCAAGGTCAACGTCGGGGCACCGGCGATGGCGGCTGCGGCCGGCGCGAAGTAAGGGGTACCGATTGCGAAAGCTGCCGGGGCTGGCGAAATGCCGGCCCCTTTTGTTAGAAATAGCTTTGAGGTGTTGTCATGCTGCGATTTGACAAAATGACGGTGAAGGCACAGGAGGCGCTGCAGAGCGCTCAGGAAATCGCCGGACGCCATGAGAACCAACAGGTTGAGCCAATTCACCTGCTTGCCGCGTTGGCGGCACAGACCGACGGCGTGGTGCCGCCGCTGCTGGCGCGCCTGGGCATTCGCGCGGAAGCGCTTTCGCAGGATATCGAGCGCGAGATGGGGCGTTTGCCGCGGGTGACCGGATTCGCGCAGCAGCATATGGGCAAGCCGCTGAACGACGTGCTGGAGCGCGCGTTCGATGAAGCGCAGAGATTCAAGGACGAATACGTTTCGACCGAACATATGTTCCTGGCCATCGCGGGACAGGATCGCGATCCAGCGGGGCAGTTGTTGAAGAAGCACGGAGCTTCTCACGAAGCGATCCTGCAGGCACTGACCAGCGTGCGCGGCACGCAACGGGTAACCTCGCAAAATCCGGAAGCGACGTATGAAGCTTTGGAGAAATATGCGCGCGATTTGACCGAGCTGGCGCGCCGCTCGAAGCTCGATCCGGTCATCGGGCGCGACGTAGAGATTCGTCGCGTGATGCAGATTCTGGCGCGCCGGACCAAGAATAACCCGGTGCTGATTGGCGAACCGGGCGTGGGCAAAACCGCCATCGTCGAGGGCCTCGCGCAGCGCATTGTTTCCGGCGACGTGCCGGACGTGCTGAAGACAAAGCGCCTGGTGGCGCTGGATTTGGCGGCGCTGGTGGCCGGCGCAAAATACCGCGGCGAGTTTGAAGACCGCTTGAAAGCGGTGCTGAAAGAAATCACCCAGGCGGAAGGGCAGATAATTCTATTCATCGACGAACTGCACACCCTGGTAGGCGCGGGCGCGGCGGAAGGCGCGATGGACGCTTCCAACATGCTGAAGCCGGCCCTGGCGCGCGGCGAATTGCGCGCCATCGGCGCCACCACGCTGAACGAATACAAGAAATACATCGAGAAGGACCCCGCGCTGGAGCGCCGCTTCCAGCCCGTGATGGTGGAAGAGCCAAGCGTGGAGGACACCATCTCCATTTTGCGCGGCTTGAAGGAACGCTATGAGGTGCACCACGGCGTGCGCATCAAAGACGCGGCGATCCTGGCCGCGGCTACGCTTTCGCACCGCTACATTTCGGACCGGTTTTTACCGGACAAAGCGATCGACCTGATCGACGAAGCGGCGGCGAGTTTGCGCATGCAAATCGATTCGCTGCCGATAGAAATCGACGAAATCGAGCGGCGCATTATGCAGTTGGAAATCGAGCGCCAGGCGCTGCTTAAGGAAAACGACGCCC
>Ga0209117_1000928_pt1 | contig 10798 bp, 13 predicted proteins | sample BlaSpr_A8_OM2_M2_FD_187978 | JGI IMG/M metagenome (GOLD analysis project Ga0209117, IMG submission 187978) | Forest soil microbial communities from Thunder Bay, Ontario, Canada - Black Spruce, Ontario site 2_A8_OM2_M2 (SPAdes) (version 2) | ecosystem: Environmental > Terrestrial > Soil > Boreal...
GTGCGGCAACGGATCAAGTTCTGCGCGACGCCTGCCGGTCGGGTGGCTTACTCGGTCATGGGCAGCGGACCGATCCTGCTGTGCGACACGGGCTGGGTCAGTCACCTCGAGAAGATGCTCGAGATCGAGTCCTTCCGTGCGTTTTTCGCTCCTCTCGCGGACCGATTCACCATAGTGCGCTACGACAAGGCCGGGTGCGGTTTGTCAGACCGCACCGGGGTCGACCTGAGATTCGAGGGCCAGGTGACGGCCATGGTGGCGGTTGCAGACACGCTCGGTGCCGCGAAATTTCATCTGTTTGGCGCCTCTCAGGGCGGCCAGGTCACGGTCGCGGTCGCTGCCCGGCAGCCTCAGCGCATCGGCAAGATGGTCCTGTATGGAACCTGCGCGCGCGGCACTGACCTGGCGCCGCCGGAAGTACGCGAGTCCCTGTTGTCGCTCGTCCGTGCCCATTGGGGGCTCGGCTCCCAAACTCTCACGAACATCTTCGTGCCCGACGCCTCGGCCGAGGACAGCAAGGACCTGCTGATGCTGCGTTCCTCCGCGACCGCAGACGTTGCGGCCGAGATGCTCGCCGAGTATTACCGGACCGACGTGTCGTCATCGCTTGGCGAGGTGACGGCGCCCACACTGGTTCTGCACCGCGACGGTGATCGCGCGACGCGATTCGATCTGGGCCGTGAGGTGGCGAGCCTGATCCCGAACGGCACGTTCGCCCCTCTGCGTGGAACGGCTCACCTGTTCTGGAAGGGCGATACCAAAGCAATCGCCGACTCCATGCTCGATTTCCTGGCCACGCAGGACGCCGGGGAGGCGGCGCTCACCCCTCGTGAGCTCGAGGTCGCGTCCCTTGTCGCGGAGGGGCTCACGAACCAGGAGATCGCGCAGCGGCTCCACGTCGCGCACCGCACCGCGGAGACGCACGTCGAGAATATCCGCCAGAAGCTCGGCTTTCGATCCCGCGCCCAGATCGCGACCTGGGTGACCGCACGCAGGAGCTCCTCCCTACGTAGTTAGCCCGATGCCTGCACCGTGACGCGCGATCAGGCGCCCCAGCGACCGCCATTCCTCCGTGATCTGACCGATTGCCGGTCGCGAATCCCAGCCTCATCTTGGTATCAGGTCAATGCAATCAATGGCACGACATGACATGGCGGTCAACCCACGTGTTGCAAATCAGACGGTGGCGGCGGATCGGCTCGAGGTGGGCCGCCGGCTGATCGCGCTCGCCGGTGGTGCACCTGAGGGGTGCATGATCGCCGCTCCTCACGCGCGCATCACGCCATCGGACAGCGCAATGCTGGCCGGGCTGTTCGAGCGGCTGTCGCCCGACAGCCTCTACCGGCGCTTCTTCACGCCCGCAGTGAAGCTCCATCAATTCCTGTCGGCGATTCTCAGTTCAGACCGCTACGAGCGTGAGGCGATCGCCGCGTTGGAGCACGGCGAGATCATCGGCGTCGCACAGTATTCGCGCGAGCCAGGCTCGCGAAAGGCGGACATGGCGATCGTTGTCGCCGACGCCTGGCAACGGCGTGGTGTGGGTACCCGGCTCGTTGCAGCCCTGGCCGACGTGGCCGCCGCCAACGGCATCGACGCGTTCGGCTTCAGCATCCAGCTCGACAACGACCGTGCCCTAAAGCTCCTTGGGCGGCTGTCGCCAGGATTGAGACTCATGCCGGTCGGCGGTGGCGTGGGCGAGGGATCAATTTCTCTGGACCAGCTCCGCTAGAGGTGGCCTCGCCGCTAGGCGGCCACGACCTGCGCTCAGCCGCGCCCTAACACTCCAGCCTGATGCGCCAGTGCGGGCGGGCATTCGCAGCTGTGGCCGTCATCTCGCCGAAAGCTGGCGGGGATGGATGGGAATCGAACCCACCCAGGACGCCTCAACAGCGCCCCGCAAACGGTTTTGAAGACCGCGGGAGGCACCAGCCCCCATACATCCCCAGCCCGCGGAAGAGCGGGGCTAGATTAGCGCTTCGAGCTTGGCCTTCAGGTCGCCCTTCATGTTCGGGCGGTAGCCGACAGTTCGCTCCGCGGGCTTGCCGTCCTTGAAGATGATCACGGTCGGGATGGACATGATCCCAAGCGACATCGGAGTCGAAGGATTCTCGTCGATGTCCATCTTCATGACCTTCACCTTGTCGCCGAGCTCGCCGGAGATCTGCTCGACGATGGGCGCGATCATGCGACACGGACCGCACCACGTCGCCCAGAAATCCACCAGCACCGGAATCTCGGACTTCAGGACCACACTTTCGAAATCGCTGTCGGTAACCGCTTGGGTAGTTGACATCTAGGACGTTTTCTCCGTCTTGGAATCTGGTTTGGACTGCGGCTTGGTGTCCGACTTCGACTCCGATTTCGACTCGGAACTCGACTCCGATTTGGGTTCTGGCTTACTTTCCGAGCTTCCCTCCTTGCTCGGTGCGACGCCGTTGCTCGACGACTTGCCGGAGTCCTTGCCGGACCCCTTGTAGTCGGTCGTATAGAAGCCGCTGCCCTTGAAGCTTATTCCTACCGGATACAGGACCTTGGACAGCTTGCCCTGACATTTCGGGCAGGTCTTCAGTGGCTCGTCAGACATCTTCTGCGAGATCTCGAACTGGTGGCCGCAGCTGCCACATCGGTATCCGTAAGTTGGCATCTCTTTTGGGTTCCTAACTATAAATCGAGGTTTTGATCGAGCCGGAAATACACCATTCCCGAAGGGGGTTTGGGGTGGAAATAGGTACTCTTCTGAGGAAGAGTCTTCCCTTCCTGAGCCACCTTCAAAACCAGGCGCAGGTCGGGCGCATCCAGGAAGAAGGCGGCCGAGCCAACCCCCTCGTCGACCCAGCGGACGGCTTCCGCCGCGTCGCGCGTATACAGAAGGAAGCCTTCCGGGTCCCTCTTGCCCAGGATGTTGTCGATCACCTGACCGTGTAACTCCACCAGGGCCATCTCCCCTTCCAACGGCAGGACCTGGAAACGGTGGTCCCGGTAGGTCCCGGCCGCAACCCGGCCGCGAATCGCGGCCAGCGTCTCCTCGAGCGTCGCCTTGTCCTCTCCGCCGGTCACGGTCACGCCGGCCGTGAGCACCCGGTGGGTCGGCAGCACCTCCAGGCCGGGGTCGTCGAGGTCGGTCAGCAGCGCGAGCGTGAAGCGTGAAGCCGCGTCCTGGTCGCCGCCCCTTTCCTGGGCGTACGCCAGCGAGGTCTCGTAGCGATGGTGGCCGTCGGCGATGAGGACCGGGAGCGCCTCCAGCGAGCTGTGAATCGCGGCATGCAGGGCTCGGTCGGTGATCGTCCACAGGCGGTGCTCGGTCCCTTCGGGTCCGCGAAACGAGACCGCCGGCCTGCGCTGGCTGACGACGTCGATAATGTTTGGCAGCCCGCTGGCGCGTCCTTCGTAGAGGAACCAGAGCGGCTCGAGGCTTACGTTGGTGGCACGTAGCAATGCCAGCCGGTCTTCTTTCGGTCCTCGGTGGGTGCGCTCATGCGGCAAGACGACGCCATCTTCGTAAGGCTGGAGCCGCAGGGCGGCGATCAGGTCCCGCCGCCGCTTGCCGTCGAACCGAACTTCGTGGACGTACATCGAGGGGGGATCGGCCCTGAGGACGCCCTCGCTCAGCCATTCATCAAAGGTGCGGGAGGCGCGGTCGTAGTCCCGGCCCGGACGCGTCAGCCGGACGGCGTTGTAGGGCGAGAGCGCCTCATAGCGCGCCACCTCCGCGTCGGGGATGACGTCATAAGGCGGGGCCACCAGCGTGCTCGGCTCGCCGGCTTGCGCAAGGTAGTACCGAATCCCGGGCAGGGCGCGAACGTCAGCGATCGGACTCGGATCCTTACCCCACGAACTCTGAGGCTTCGCCTTGAGTTCGCGGGGACCCCGAGGACCCGAGCTCGACATAGCGGAGGTCCGCCATTCCGCCCACCTCGCGCAGCTTGGCCAGCACGTCTGGCGCCACGCGGTCGTCCACTGCCAGGATCATCATCGCGTTGCCTCGCGGCGCGTCGCGCCCGACCTGCATGCTCGCGATGTTGACGTCGTGCTCGCCGAGGATCGTGCCAAAACGTCCGACCACGCCCGGCCGGTCCTCGTGGCGGCTGACCAGGAAGCGACCTTCGGGCACGAGGTCAACCCGAAACGAGTCGATGCGAACCGCGCGTAGCTCTCCCATCAACACGGTGCCGGCCAGCTCGTGCCCGCCGATGCGCATGGTCACCAGGCTGGCGTAGCTGCCGCGGCCCGGGCTTCTCCGTTCGACCAGCTTCACGCCACGACTCGAAGCGATCAAGCGCGCGTTGACCGAGTTGATACGGTCCTCGGTAAACGGCTGCAGCACACCTTTAATGGCGGACGCGACGAGGAGGTTCATGTCGTGCTCCGCCAGCTCACCTTCGAAGTCCAGCTCGATCGAGCTGACGCGGCCACCGAAGAGCTGCACGTGCAAGGCAGCCAGCCGCTCGGTGAGGCTGACGAACGGCCGCAGGTAAGCGAGCTCTTCGGGCGGCAGCGCGGGTGCGTTGACCGCGAATCGCGGGAGGTCGCCGGCAAGCACTGCCGCCACCTCCTCCGCCACATCGAAGGCCACCGACACCTGAGCCTCGAGCGTCGACGCTCCGATGTGCGGAGTCGCGACGAAGTTGTGGAGCGTCAGCAGCGGGTTGTCGCCAGGGGGCTCGGTCTCGAACACGTCTGATGCTGCTGCCGCCAGCCGGCCTGCCTTGAGCGCATCGAACAGGGCCTTTTCGTCGACGATGCCTCCTCGCGCTGCGTTGATCAGGCGAGCTGTCGTCTTCATGAGCGCCAGCTCGGGGCCGCCGATCAAATTGCGGTTCGCGTCGACGAGCGGCACGTGCACGGTGACGAAGTCGGATCGCTCGAGCAGCTCCTTCAACGTCAAGAGCTCGACATTGAACAGCTCAGCGCGCTCGACCGAGACGACGGGGTCGTACGCGATGACCTCCATCTCGAGCCCATGAGCGCGCTTGGCCACCTCGGAGCCAACGTTGCCCAGGCCGATCACGCCAAGCGTCTTGCCGCGGATCTCGGTCCCGATGAACTTCGAGCGAGTCCACTCCCCGCGCTTGACCGAAGCGTCCGCCTGCGGCACCCAGCGGGCGAGCGAGACGAGCAGCGCGATGGTGTGCTCGGCGGCGGCGATGATGTTGCCGCGGGGGGCGTTGACCACGATGATGCCCTTGCGCGTCGCCGCGTCGACGTCGATGTTGTCCACACCGACGCCGGCACGCCCGACGACGCGGAGCATCCGCCCCGCTTCGAGCACCGATGCCGTGACTCGTGTCTCGCTCCGGACGATCAGCGCGTCGAACTCGGGTATGCGCTTGATCAGCTCCGCCTCAGGCAGCTTGCTGACCACCGTCACCTCGCCCGCCCGCCGCAGCCGTTCCAGGCCGTCCTCGGCCAGCGGGTCGGCGACCAGGATTCGGGGCACTAGCGGGCGGTGGCGGCTACGCCCTGCAATGAAGCGGTTACTGCGGCCACCGCTCGCCCGTTCGCCGGTGCGATGTCCAGCTCCTCTAGTGCCAGTTCCAGTGCCCAGAGCACCTGGACGACATCACCCTCGGCGACAGCTCCCAAGTGGCCGACGCGGACCATCTTTCCGGTCATCTTGGCCTGGCCGCCGGCGATCACGACCCCGTATTTGGTGTTCAGCAGCTTGCGGAAGGCTGCGACGTCGAGGCCGGCAGGCGGCACCGCCGAGGTCACGGTGTTGGAGCGGAATCCAGCTCGCGCGAAGAGCTGAAAACCAAGCGCTTCGAGCCCTGACTGCGTCGCCCGAGCGAGTCTGGCGTGGCGGTCGTAGACCTGGTCCAGGCCCTCTTCCTCGAGCATCCGCACGCCTTCCTGCAGTGCGAAGGCCACGCCGACGGCCGGCGTGAAGGGGGTCATCCCCTTGTCCGCCCAGGTCTTGGCCTCTTTCCAGTCGAAGTAGAAGCGGGGCGAACGAGCCTTGGCCTGCTGAGCCCACGCGCGTTCGCTCACGCTGACCAGCGCGATTCCGGGCGGCGCCATCCAACCCTTCTGCGAGCCGCTGACCGCGACGTCGATGCCCCATGCGTCTGTCTCGATCGCGATCGAGCTGATCGAGCTCACACCGTCCACGACCACAATCCTTCCCGCGTCGCGCGCCACGCGCGTCAGCTGCCGGAGTGGGTTGGTGAGCCCGGTCGAGGTTTCGTTGTGGGTCAGAAGGACGACGCCCGCCTTTGGGTGCTGCTCGAGCACGCGGGCGAGGTCGTCGGGATCGGAGGGCTGCCCCCACTCGGATTCGAGGCGCACCACATCCGCCCCGTATGCCGCCGCCAGCGCCGCGAATCGCTCGCCGAAGTTGCCACAGAGAGCAACGACGACCTCGTCGCCTGGCGAGATGAGATTGGCGACCGCCGACTCGAGGCCCCCGGTCCCTGAACAAGTAAGAAGGAGGAGGTCGTTCGACGTCTTGAAGATGCGCTTCGCCCCTGCCGTGATCTCCGAGAGGACCTCGGCGAACTCCGGCCCGCGGTGATCGATCATCGGCCGGCTCATGCTGCGCACGACGCGCTCGGGAAGAGGCGTCGGGCCGGGGATGCGAAGCTGCGTCTGGAACGTCATGTCTTAGTGCTGCTCAGTCGTGTAAGGAAGGAGAGCGATCGCACGCGCGCGCTCCAGCGCTGTCGTGAGCGGTCGCTGGTGCCGGGCGCAAGTGCCGGTGACACGGCGCGGGAGGATCTTGCCGCGGTCGCTGACGAATCGCCGCAAGCGCGAGATCTCCTTGTAGTCGATGTAGTGGATCTTCTCGACGCAGAAGCTGCAGACCTTGCGGTGCTGGCGCTTCGGCCCCCTGCCTCCGCCGCCGCTGCTGCTGCTGTTTTCACGTGGTGGACGGTTGACTGCCATCAATGACTCCTAGAAAGGTATTTCGTCCGGGTCGACGTCCCGCGGTGCGTCGTCCGGAGCAGGGTGGTCTTCATGCGCCGCCGGGGTTCGAGCCGGCGCGCCGGCGCCGGCACCTGCGCCGGCTCCGCGAGGCTCGAGAAACTGCACGTCGTTGGCGATGATCTCGGTCACCCGTCGCTTCTGGCCGTCCTGGCCTTCCCACGACCGGGTCTGGATCCGGCCTTCGACGTAGACGAGCGCTCCCTTGCGCGTGTACTGCGCCACCGTCTCGGCGAGGTTTCTCTTGCCGATCGGGTAGGCGACGATGTTGTGGTAGTCGGTGAACTCCTTCTTCTCGCCATCAGCGCCTGAGGACCACCGGTTGGTCGCAATGCTGAAGTTGGTCACCGCCGTTCCGCTTGGTGTGTAGCGCATCTCCGGGTCCTTGGTGAGCCGGCCGATGAGCATCGCCTTGTTCAAGTTCGACATTAGGACTCCTCCCGATTCGCACTAACCACCGGTTCCGACACGGACTCCGATTCCACCGCAATGGGCTCGAGCACGACCTCCGCCGGCGGCGGGACGACGGTCGCAGGAGCAGCTTTCTCGGGCTTGCGCACGATGAGATGCCTCAGCACTTCTTCGGTGATCTTCAGCGCCGCTTCGAGCTCCGGGACCCGATTGGGGTCGAACTGAAAGTCCTGAAGGACGTAAGAGCCCTCCTTCTGGTGCTTGACCTCGTAGGCGAGCTTGCGCTTGCCCCAGAGATTGGTGCGCTCGACGGAACCACCCGATCTTTCGATCAGCGTGTTGACTCGCTTCACCGCGTCCTGGACCTTCTCGTCGTCCAGGTCCGCGCGGACGATGTAGAGAACTTCGTATTCCCGCAAAGGGGACCTCCTTCCTATGGGTTCAGGCCCCGATCGGATCGGGGCGGGGAGCCCCGGCCGAGGCCAGAAAGGTTAGGTCGGTATTCTACCGTGGTTATGGCGCGCAAAGCCCAGAGGAACAACGCGACCCGCACGGGCTTCGGAAAGGGCGGCAAAAATTCAAACAAGAGGACCGCGGTCAAGAAGACCCGGGAGTTTCCTTTGCTGCCCGTTGCGGTGGCGGGCATCCTGGTGGCTTTTGCGATCGTAATCATCATCGTCATCGTCGCAACCAACAAACCAACACCGCCGCCGCCGTCGGCCGGGGGTGTCCCGTGCGACCAGCTCGAACACTCGAAGGTGCACTATCACTCCGCGATCCAGATCGTCTACCAGGGCGCCGTGCATCCAATCCCGGGCAACATCGGCATCGTCACCGACTCGGCGGGAAACCCGACCTGCTACTACTGGCTACACGTGCACACCTCCAACCCCAACGTGATCCACATCGAGGCGCCCGCCTCGCAAAAGTTCACCCTGGGGCAGTTTTTCGACGTTTGGACGGCATGGAACAGCACCATGGGGCAGCCGCAGGCTGAGCTTCTGGATTCGAGCCACGTGTCCAGCATCGCGCTCACTGCCGACCAGAAGCTTGTCGTCTACATCGACCTGCAGGACGGCAAGGGACCGCAGCTCTACACGGGGGACCCCAAGGCCATCGAGCTGAAGAACCACGAGGTCATCACGCTCGAGATCACTCCGCCCGAGGTGACCCCGCCGCCCGCCTTTACGTTTGCCGGGGGCCTTTAGCGGAGCTCACCTCGAGCAGGACCCGCGCCGCCCGGTAGTGCTCGAGCGCGTCGTGGCTGTTGGCCGCGCGCTGGGCCTGGTCGGCGAGCCGGAGATGCGCTTTGACCGCGTCTGCGCCGAAGGCGAACCGCGCGCCCTTTTCGAGCGTCCCAAGGCGCTTCAGCCGGTGGTTGTCGCGATGTCCCTCGAGGATCACCCGCTCGCGTGCGAGGATCTCGCGCGACCCGGCTTCGCGCCCAAGCATCGAAATGGCTTCCGCCTGGCACAGCCGCGCGTCGCTGCCCAAGGGCCACTCGGTTGAATCGACCGCCGAACCCAGCGCCGCCAAGGCCCGGCGCGCGTCTCCCCGCGCAAGCAGCACGCGGGCTTTTTCGACCGCCAGCTCCCGCTCCACGCCGGGCAGGCGACCCTCCAGCAGATAGTCCACCTCCGTGCCCAGCCTGCCGGCGATGACCCTGAGCACTCGGGTCGACGGCTGGCTGCGCCCGAGCTCGACCTGGTTCAGGAACGCGCGGCTGAAGTCAGCGCCGCTGACCCTGGCAAGGCTGAACCCGCGCTCCTGGCGCACACGGCGGATTCGCTGTCCGAGCGTTTCGTTCCGGGGCACTGTAAAGCCCTACTTTACAGATAGTCGCGCGGATCCAGACTTCGCGTGAGGGTGGTGAAGTTCTTGAATCCGTCTTTCGTGATCATGCCTGTGTCCTCGACGCGCACTCCGCCCAGGCCCATCAGGTAGAGACCAGGCTCGACCGTGACGACGTCGCCTTCGAGCAACGTGTTCTCGTCGGGCCCGCGCAGCAGGGGATCTTCGTGGATCTCGAGGCCGACGCCGTGGCCCGTGGAGTGGGTCATCTTGGCGACGCCATTCGCGCCCTCGAACCCCTTGGTCGTCGTCCCGTAGCCGCGATCCACCAGGACGTGGCAAACGCTCTGGTGAACGTCACGGCCGGCTGCCCCGGCGCGAATCGACTCGATACCGGCGTCGAGGGCCTGTAGTGCTGCCGCATGCATTCGTCTGATCTCGTCCGGAATGTCGCCCACCACGACGGTTCGCGTGAGGTCGCCGTGATAGTGAGTTGTCCTGTTGGAGGGAAAGATGTCGATGATCACCGGAGCGCCGGCCCGAATCGGGCCCTCACCGCGGAAGTGCGGCATCGCACACTCGGGGGAGCCGGCGATGATCATGTCCGGGCAGGTGAAGCCCTTCTCGCCGAGGAGAAGCGACGCGCGAGCATAGAGGCGCTCCGAAGTGAGCGGACTTTCATCGAGCCACAGGATCCCGTCTCGGATGTCCGCCTGGGCTAGCTGGCTCACCACCTCGACCACCGCGGCTTCCGCGGCGCGCTGCGAAGCTTCGATGAACTGAGCCTCCTCCGCAGACTTGTGACGCCGTTCGGCCCGGAACAGCTCACGGTCGACTTCGACCTCGATTCCCGCCGCCCGCAGCTCCTCGAGATAGCCTGCTTGCAGCCGGGGAGAGACTCGCGCCGACTCCGCGGACCGCTCCCGCAGCAGCTTGGCCGCCAGGCGCGCAAACGACACGAATGGCCCGTGGTCTACGTACCCCGCCTCATCGAAGCCAAGCTTTCGGCTCGCCTTGCTCTGCACGCGGGCGCGATCGATCTCGAGCGGGCTGGTGACGAGGACGTCGTCGTCCTCGCCAAAGCGGATGTAGAGGGCGGATTCGACAGCGAAGCCCGACGCATACATGAAGTCGGCGTCGCCCTCGCCGCCGGCGATGAGAACGATCGGCTTCATCTGGTGGACCTGGCGTGTCGTTCGATCGCCGTCGCGAACAGGGAGGCGAGCGCGGCCGGCGCCAGCGAGTCGACCTCTTCGGTGACCTGGGCGGCTAGGCGCTTGGGGAGCTGCGTGCGCAAGAGCTCCAGGTGCTGCTCGTATAGGCGGCCGAGGGAACGGTGCCCAGTGCGGCCCTCGAGGTTCAGCTTCTCCTGCATCTCATAACCTCCGGTGTACGCAACCTCGTAACCGAGCTCGCGGAGCTGGACCAGGTCTCGCCGCATGGTGCGCTCGGAGACGCCGGCGCGTTCGGCCAGCTCGAGCGGGTTGAGGCCAGGTTCGGCGATGACGACGGAAAGGATGCGCAGGAGACGGGCGAGCCGGCCGGCTCGATTCACGCCGCCGAAGCGGTGTTAGCCGATTTCTTCCCAGGAAGTGGCATTGCCCTCGAACGGGTCTGCCTCGGTCTCCTCCTGGGTTCCCACCTTCTGGTGGAACCTGCTGGCGATCATCTGGTA
>Ga0209117_1000930_pt1 | contig 10773 bp, 9 predicted proteins | sample BlaSpr_A8_OM2_M2_FD_187978 | JGI IMG/M metagenome (GOLD analysis project Ga0209117, IMG submission 187978) | Forest soil microbial communities from Thunder Bay, Ontario, Canada - Black Spruce, Ontario site 2_A8_OM2_M2 (SPAdes) (version 2) | ecosystem: Environmental > Terrestrial > Soil > Boreal...
ACCGGGCTTCGAATGATGCCGACGTTTCCATCGCCTCCCCTAAAATTCCGTACGGCGAGTTTTCCCCGGTACGGCTTCACAATATCAGACAAGGCCTTCCCAAACCTGGTTTGCCATCGTCCTTCGTGCCCACTGCTCTCACCGTGTACTCCCTGCTCTGTGTCAGGGACGATGCGCGGATAAGGCACCTCCGTGCGAGCGGAGCCAGCCGCTCTACCCCAGGGGCCCTCGCTCCGGTCCGGGTTATGCTGTCCCGATCCATCTTCACTTAATCGGCCCCATCCGCCCCACTCGCGGGCACATCCCGACTTCGCCGCCTGGCGGCTTATACGTGATGCCATCGCTGTGCCTATTCGCATAGGCCTAGGCAACCCGCGACTGGTTCTGAGCTTTCCTTGATGCTCTTTCCCAACATGTCGTCCTCTGAGACCACGGGGAACTCTTCGGCTGCTCTTACCCAGTACTTCACCGAAAACTCTGGCCTTCAACTTGGGATAAAAGTTTCGGCATTCCCTTCGTCCTCACACTCCGATTCTGGTGAGGTGTGCGTTTTCGAGGCTTGACTACGGTTCGCTAATCGCATTGGCTCGCCAAAACGATCCATTCTTTGCGGGGAGCGAGACAGATTGGGAACAGGCGCGCTGGTTCGCCGACGTCTGGAAAAGACTCGGCTATGAAGGCAAAACCCGAATTCACCTTCGCCGACTGCATTATCACTTAGCTGACGCCAAGCCTGAAAAATTGAATGGCAAGCCGTGCGAAAACAGAAAGGCTGACTGGGCCTACCTTCTAGGCTGGTCGAAAGCCGCACGGATCCTGGGGTTGGTGTCCCCGGGTGCCTTCGACGACCATCGTAACGGCGAACCATCATACGTTGCAGATTGCACGAGGTCGACTGAGAGCGAGCCGTATGTCGGCACCGGCAGGGAGGAACTCTCATGGTTCCTGCCCACGATCTCTCTCAACTCTAGCGCTTGGAGGTTGATGATCGAAGCTCCATTCGTCGGTGGATATGAGCCTAATGATTACCAGGATCGAAACTATTATGTCGAAATCTGGATCGAGAAGTCCACTCAGGATGACATTCTGCTGCCATTGTGCGAAGAGCTTGGAGTCACCTTTGTTACGAGCGCCGGTTTTCAAAGCATCACGAACGCCGTGAAAGTGCTGCAACGTGTCGACACCATAGGTAAACCAGCACGCATCTTCTACATCTCCGACTATGACAGACGGGGCGACGACATGCCCGTCGCCGTTGCACGGCAGATTGAATTCTGGCTTCCGAAATACGCACCGAGTGGGGACGTAAAGCTGGAGCACCTCGCATTGACGGATGAACAAGTTTGTTCCTACAAACTTCCGCGGGACGAGAGCGGCAGGGTGGAACTTGACGCATTGGAAGGCCGCGTCCCAGGCGCACTGGCAGGATTGGTGCGCGAGGCCGTCGAACCCTATCTAGATCGAACCATCGGCGAGCGTTTGCAAAAAGCCAGAGAAGAAGCGCACTCAGTTGTCGATGAGGAATGGCGCGAGATGATGGAACCGCACGAGCGGAAGCTGGCGGCGATACATGGACGAGTCGAGTCCGTAGTGAAGAAATATCAGAAGGAAGCGACCGCCTTGAACCGGCGTTTCCAAGCGGACCTCGCGAGGTTCAAATCACCGCTGGAAAGGTTGCGGTCGGAAATCAGGGAAGACGCTGCGAGCTTTGATCCCAACCTGCCGGAGCGTCCCGAACCTGCGGAGTGCGAGCAGGACGAGAAAGGATGGCTCTTCGATTCATCACGGGAATATCTGGACCAGCTGGATTTCTACAAAGAGCATCAGGATAAAAGAAGCAGCGATTGGGACTAGTGATTATCGGGCGCTGCTCAGTCAAGCTGTTCGTGGAACTAAAATCGACCGAAAGACATTTTCGATGGCAAACTGCCGGCAGGTTTATAATGGAAGCGTGCCGGACCGGTGCGGAAACACCGATCCAGCACTGACCACAGCTCCTGTACAAGAGGAAACCGTGGCTCCCACCAACCTATCGCCATCTGGTGAAAGTCGCAATCTCTCCTGCTGCAGGATTTCTGTGTTCAATCTTCGGAGGGAGAAGACACTATGAAGGAACCTGAAAAGCCTAAGCGAGCACGCGGAAGCGGCTCCATCTTCACCACGAAGGGCAGCGACATTCTGTGGATCAAGTACCACAAGAATGGAGTACCAATCAGAGAGAGCAGTCATAGCACTAAGTCGAATGAGGCTGAAAAACTTTTGCGTCGCAGGCTCGGTGAGATCGAGGCGGGCACCTTCACTGGCCCGAAGCTGATGAGGATTAGGGTTGATGAACTCTGCCAAGACCTCCTAGATGAATACCGTGCTAACGGTCGCAAATCGCTCCCGATCTTGAAACTCGTTGGCGTTTGCATCTAAAACCTTTCTTCGGAGGGCTCCGTGCCGTGCAGGTGACCACCCAGCTGGTCGATAGGTACAAGGCCCGTCGTCGCGAGCAAAGCGCGGAGAACGCGACGATCAATCGGGAGCTGGCCGTGTTGAAACGAATGTTCTCGATAGCCCGACGATCTACGCCGCCAAAGGTTGTCCAGGTGCCGTATATCGCCACACTGAAGGAGGACAACGTGAGAAAAGGTTTCGTGGAGCCTGCGGAGTACGACAGGCTGGCCGTAGAAGCCGCGCGGTTCGGTTTGTGGCTCAGGGCTCTCGTGGAACTCGGGTACTCTTATGGGTTCCGACATGAAGAACTGCTTTCAATGAAGGTCCGGCAGGCGGATCTTTCGACTGGGACGATTCGGCTGAATCCAGGAGAGACGAAGAACACCAAGGGCCGAGTAGCGCACATGACTCCCGTCGTGCGCCAGTTGGTAGCCCAGTGCATCCACGCCAAGCAGCAAGGAGACGCACTCTTCACCCGCGATGGTGGCAAACCCGTTCGCGATTTTCGCGGTGCTTGGGAGAGCATCTGTCGTGCCTCAGGTCTTGGGCAAATGGTGTGCCCACAGTGCGAAGAGCCGGTTGGCGCGGACTACACATGCCAGCGCTGCCCGCGCAAGTGGAAGCGGAAGGAACTGAAATATTCAGGGCTGATCTTCCACGATCTCCGACGCAGTGCTGTCCGCGAGATGGTGCGTAACGGTGTCCCTGAACCAGTTGCGATGGCTATCTCCGGCCACAAGACGCGATCGGTGTTTGATCGATACAACATCGTCAGCGAGTCCGACCTGAAGCAGGCGGCAACGAAGATGCATCAGGCGAGACAGAACAGACAAGCTGTCCTGGCTTCTCAGGACGAAGCCGAGCACTCTGGGCAGAGTTTGGGCAGAGTCGGGGCAAAATTGACCAAAACCAGAGAAACGGAAGTGCGTCTACCGGCTGCTGTTGTCCTGCCTAACTGATGTTCTCTGAATGGGTTGGTGTTGGTGCCGGGAGGGGGAGTTGAACCCCCAAGGGCCGAAGCCCGGCGGATTTTGAGTCCGCTGCGTCTGCCAGTTCCGCCATCCCGGCGCTATCAACTTTTAAGCCATCTGCCTGAAAGAGATAAACTCGCTTTTCACTGCAACATCTGCCCCGATTCCGAAGGTGCGTTTTCGGAAATGTCGGTTTTCGTGTCGGTTTCACGGGTTCGGGCTGCACCCTCCTCGATCTTCTGGGCCGCGTCCTTCAGGTCGTCGACTGCTTGAATATTGTAGCGGGAAAACACGTCGTCCGTGAGATGCCCGCTCATTTTTTTTACCCTGTCTCTGTCCACCCCGCGTCGGATGGCGTTCCTGACGGCGCTGCGCCTCATGTCGTGGAGCTTGCGCAATTCGAGTCCGGCCTCCGCGAACATCTTCTTCCACGCTCCCCGGAAGTCCTTCACTGGGCTGCCGTCGTCGTGGCTGAAGGCGAAGGCGTCCGGCTGCTTGCCCTGAATCGATGCCGTCACAAGCGCCAAGACTTCCTGCGTCATCACCACGGTGCGGGCCTTGCCGTTCTTCGTCGCGCCCGCGGGCAGGTTGATCGTCTGATCGATCAGGTTGACCTGCCGGACGCGCAGGCGCAAGAGTTCGGCCCGACGAAAACCAAACGTGTACTAGCTGGCCAGCAATGCGCGCAGCCATAGCTCGTCGGCGTGCAGCCGCAGCTTGTCATAGTCAGCCTGTTCGAGAAACCCGGTGCGCGGCTCATTCTCGGCCAACTTTGGGAAATGCGGCACGCCACGCACACGGGGCGGCATCGTGCGCTCCCCTAGGTGAAGCATCCTTTCCACGACCGACAGCTCGCGGTTTATGGTTGCGTTCGCCACCTTCTCCCGCTGCCGGAAAAAGATGTAGTCGTTAATGTCGTCGCTGCTGAGTTCGCTCACGCGGATGTCGGCGAAGTGATCCTTAAGATGCAGGTTCCATCGGCACAGAACGTCATCCCACGTTTTCTTCCCAGCCCTGAGGTAGTCCTGCTCGACGAGTTCGAGCAAACTGCCGATCTTGGTTTTCGCGCTGGCTTCGATGACTCCCGTCCGCTCTTCTTCCAGAATTTTCGCCTGCAGTTTTACGAGCGCGTCTTTGGCCAACTCCAGGCCAGGTTGTGCAAGCCGCGTCCCTCGGCTTCTGCGCTGGCTCGCGACAACTTCGCGAGGCCAAAGTCCAGAATTTTTACGTGGTCATCGCGGGTGATGAAAATGTTTTCCGGCTTTAAGTCTCGGTGAGTGATTCCTCGATCATGCGCGGCCGAGAGGCCGTTTGCGATCTGGACGGCCCAATCGCTGGCGCGCCGCAACATGAGTGCGCCGCCACTCAGTCGCTGTCGAAGCGTGTTGCCTTGTAGATACTCCGAGACTAAATAGGTGCTTTGGCCAAATGCCCCGACATCGTAAAGCGCCAGAATATTGGGGTGGCTGAGGGCGGCAATAATACGAGCTTCCTGATCAAATCGACGAAGCCTGTCAGGATCAAGCGCCAATGGATCGGGCAACACCTTAATTGCAACTATCCGGTCCAGACGCGTGTCGCGGGCTCGGTAAACCTCGCCCATGCCGCCGGCAGCTATCGGCGCGACGATTTCGTACGGCCCGAGCTTTGTCCCAGAGGTGAGGGCCATCCGTGCGTGCAATTATAGTCCGGCGCAGCAAGCTGCAGCGGATGCGATGATTCTGGATGGACGGTCGCCAAACCTACCCTGATCCGATAAGGTAAGGTTAGTCCGTTACTCGGGTACAAATCGCCACAATGACCAAGAGCACTGCATCTGGGTGACCACTGTGAGACTGGGACGCTGGAACGGCGGAACTTCCTTCGATGCCTTCAGTCAGTCATAGACATCGCAGCTTCGTTTTCATCCGCTACTCGTCCATCAAACAGGTGAATGCCGCGTTGGGCGTGCCGAGCGAAGCGAGGATCGTGAGTGACCATGCAGATGGTCGCGCCGTCACGGTGCAATTCATGCAACAGATCCATGACGGAGTTCGCGTTGCGCGAGTCGAGGTTGCCTGTCGGTTCGTCTGCCAGCAGGATCGAGGGGCTTCCCGCGAGAGCCCGCGCCACCGCTACGCGTTGTTGTTGGCCGCCCGAAAGTTGCGATGGATAGTGCTTGGCGCGGTGACTCATTCCCACCCGCTCCAACGCCTGTTGCACCCGCTGCTTGCGCTCCCCGTCACTCATAGAACGATAGGTTAGCGGCAATTCCACGTTTTCGTACGCCGTCAGATCGCCGATGAGGTTAAAGCTCTGAAAGATGAAACCAATCTCACGGTTGCGGATAACGGCGCGTTCCGAAATATCCAGGTTCTCGACTGGCTCCCGCTTGAACAAGTACTGTCCATGGGTCGGCGAATCGAGCAGCCCGATGATGGCCATCAGCGTCGACTTGCCTGAACCCGATGGGCCCGCGACCGAAACGTATTCGCCTCTGCGGATCTCAAGGTTAATACTCGACAGGGCATGGGTTTCTACCTCATCTGTGTAAAACACTTTTCCGACGTCTTTTAATGAAATCAGGACGTTCTCTGCTTCGGTCATTTCGCCTCCCTTCGACGGTATGGGTGCTTGCTTTGCCCGTGGTATCTGCAAACCTTGGACTCCTACCACCGCCTTAACAGCACGGCGGATTAATTCAGCCGGATCCGGTCATACTGATCCCAGCGCGAAACATCGGACAGGATCACCCGGTCGCCTTCCTTCAAGCCACCTAGAATCTCAACCGTGTTCACCGAGCTGCGGCCCAGTGTTACCCGCACCCGCGCTGCCGCGCTGCCGTCGCCTTCCAGCTTGAATATGCCAACCGTGCTCTTTTCCTGGCCGTAGGTCGGGCGTCCGACGAAGAGCGCGTCCGCAATGCGTTCCAGGTCAATCGTGCCGTCCACATTCAGGTCGGGCACCGCACCCGGGGGTGGGTCGCCGATCAGGGCCACGTCCACCGTGCGTGTGCCATTCTGAACTGACGGATCGATTCGTATGACCTTGCCTTCGATCACACCGTTATGGGTATCCACCTCCGCCGGCTGGCCGAGTTGCACGTCCTTTGCCTGTGTCTCGGGAATTTTGAGTTCCGCCTTAAGGCGGTTCGGATTTGCGACTTTGGCGATGGTTGTCCCTGCCGGCACCTGCTGCCCTTCCTGCAAGGTGTTGCCGTTGAGAGTTAGCTCCTGCAGGATGCCGTTCATGCCTGCGCGCACTTTGAGCATGTTTTTCTGTTTCAGCTGCAATTCATAGATCGCTCGCGCCTGCTCCACTTTCGCCTTTTCTGCGGCAAGTTGCGCTTCTAGCTGCTTCTGCGCGTTGGTGTAGCGCTGCTCCTCGATGTCGGCGCGAATCGAGAGCTGACGCGAGCTTCCGCTGGAGAGTTTCCGCGCCTGATCCGAGAGCACGCCCAGCTTTTCTAGCTCCTGGTCGGTCTCCGCTTTCATCCGGGCGTCCTCTGCATCTTGTTCCGCTTTTGCCGTATTCGCCTTCTGGTCCAGCACCTGGCTTTGGAGCGTCACTTCCAGATTGTGGTATTGCGCCTCTTCGGCGCGCAGCTTCCACTCCGCATCAAAAGCCTGTTGCTCTACGGTAGGGTTGCTCAGGATGACGACCACCGTATCTGCCTTTACTGGCGTGCCCGGGCGTACCAGAATCTTCTCCACGCGCCCGTCGGTGATAGTCGGGATCCAGCGAATTTCCTCGGGGGTGAGCGTACCGATACCATGAACCTGCCTAACCACGGGACCGCGCTTAACTGTGTCGATCCAGAGACCCGAGCGGTCCACGGCGGGAGCCGCTGGCTTGAGTTTCGACACGCCCATCGTGACGCTGGCGAATAAGGCCACACCCACCGCGGCATAAATGAACTGCCGCCGTCTGCGAGCCTTCGCTGCGAATGGTCGTGGAACGTCCATAGAATCACCATGCCCGATGGGCTATTCGCGCAACGCCCGGAGCGGATCTGTTCTTGTCGCACGCCAGGCGGGCAAAAAGCTTGCGGCCAGCGAGGCGATCGTTACGACGAGGAATGCCGATGCGAACGACAGCGGGTCATGCGGGCTCACCTGGTACAGCAGGTACCCAAGTAACCGCGTCGACGCCAGCGCTACCGCGGCGCCAACCACAACGCCGGCGGCCGTCAACCTCAGGCCCCGCGAGATCACCAGCCGCAACAGGTGGGATGGAGTCGCGCCGAGAGCCATACGCAACCCCAATTCGCGCGTGCTCTGCGACACCGCATACGACATCACGCCATACAATCCGATAGCAGCGAGTAGCAGCGCCAATCCGCCCAATACACCCACCAAAGTTACGGCCACGAGTTGCGGCGACGTCGACCGCTCCACTTGTTCTTGCAGCGTGATTACCTCGAAGAGCGCTAAGTTCCGGTCAATCGCATGCACCTCGCGAGTCAGCGCTGCCGTCATGGCCTCCGGACTCAGCCGCGTCCGGATGTTCAAACCCGGCGCTGTGGCGAAATTCTGGCGCAGAGGCACATAGAAAAATGCTTTCGGCGTCTCCCGAACGCTCTCGTACTTGGAATCCTTTGCCACCCCGACCACCTGCAGCCATCGTCCCTTGACCTGAAGACGCTCGCCCATCGGATTCCTGCCGAGCCAATATCTCGCGGCCATGGTTTCGTTGACGATCGCAACCAGAACAGACTTTTCGTCGTCCGCACGTGTGAATTCGCGGCCGGACACCAAAGGAATGCCGATAGTCGTGAAATAGTCCGGACCGACTTCGTTGTACTCCACGATGGGCTGCTCATCAGGCGGAGGTTGATAGCCATCCACCGCAATCGGCGAGGATGAGAAGCTTCCATAGCTCAGCGGTGTCATTCGCGCAAACGTGGCCGACTCGACACCGGGAAGCGCCTTTACGCGATCCAGGAATTGGTCCTGAAAATTCTGAGAGCGCGGCGCGTCATATCCTGCCTGCACCAAATTGACGGTCGTCTGCAGCACCTCGTGCGTCGAAAAACCCGGGCTGGTATTTCTTATCCTCTGCAGGCTCTGCAGCAAGAGCCCTGCTCCGACCAGCAAAACGAAACTCAGTGACACTTGCATCACTACAAGGCCCGAGCGAACCCACGCTCTCCTACCACTCCCAACCACGCCGGCCGACTCAGCTTTCAAGGCGCCGGAAAGATCGAGGTCGCGGGTCTGCATCGCGGGAACCAGGCCGAGCAGAAGCGTCGCAATCAGGCAAACCCCGGCGCTCAGCGCCAGCACGCGCCAATCGATTTCGCCGGGCAAGTGCATCGCCACACCTCCCCGCGCGGGGAGGAGCAGCACGAGCGCGTGGCGACACCAGTGCGCAACCAGCAGTCCACCGGCTGCGCCAAAAGCCGCGAGGATCAGCCCTTCAGTCACCAGTTGCCTCACCAGGCGACCGCGACCCGCTCCGATGGCCATCCGAACCGTCATTTCGTGACGTCTCGCGAAGGACCTGACCAGCAGGAGATTGCCGACGTTCGCGCACGCAATGAGCAGGACAAAAATCACCACAGCCAGCATGATTTCCAGCGTTGGAAGCAAAGTGTTGGCATTGTTGAATGGAGTTTGCCATAACGGCCACAGCTTGATACTGCGGCCGCGGTTCGTATCGGGATAGTCCTTCTCCAATCGTTTCGCCACCGCTGTGATTTCTTGCTGTGCTTGCTCGCGGGTCACGCCAGGCTTCAGCCGCGCGTACGCTTCAATCCAGCGTGCGCCGCGATCCTCCAGTTTGTACCCGCCGCCTTCGAATATTTCCTCCATGGACGCCGGCACCCAGAACTGCATCGCCCAGCCGACGAATGTGCCGTAAAAGCCCGGTGGCGCGACGCCGACAATAGTGTGTAGCACTCCATTGAGCCGTTGCGTTTTGCCGATGATTTGCGGATCACCCTTGAATCGTCCTTGCCACAGCTGGTAACTGATCACCGTCATCGGATGAGCGCTGCGCCCCGAGTCTTCGCCGGCCTCGAATCCACGGCCGAGTATCGGACGGACTCCGATGGCATCAAAATAGTTCGCCGATACGATGCTCCCGGTGCTGACCTCCGCACGGTCACCGATGCTGAAGGTGGTGCCGGTGATTTTGGTCACAAGAAAGGACTCGACCAGCGTGCAGTTCCTCTGCAAATCGAGGAAATCTGGCCAGGAAAGGAAAGTTGCGTCCGTTTCGCCGCGTGCCATTCCGGTAAGAGCGAATAGCCGCTCCTGGTGAGCGACCGCCGGATAGGGACGGAATAAGATCCCTTCGATCCAACTAAAAACCGCAGCATTGGCGCCGATTCCTAAGGTCAAGCAAAGAATCGCCAGGATGGAAAATCCCGGACTGCGCCGCAGCATCCGTAAGCCGAAGCGCAGGTCGGAGAAGAAGCCGCGTACGCCGTAGAAGGGCTGCGTCTCACGGCATTGTTCCTTGTAGTTCTCCATTCCACCGAACTCGAGCTTGGCGCGCCGCTCGGCTTCCACCACCGGAACTCCCGAGCGCTGCAGGTCGGCGGCGCGTTCTGTTATATGAAACCGAAGCTCCTCTTCCATCGAGCGATCAAGGCGCTTACGGCGAAGCAGCCGGTCCAGGAGGAAGTTCGTCGGCATGGATCAGACCTCCTCCGGACGGGCGCCCAGGACGGTGGCAATGGCCGCGGCAACCCGGTTCCAAGTATCGGTTTGCTCGCGCAGGCGCTTTTCACCTTTGCGCGTCAACCGGTAATACTTCGCGCGCCGATTGTTTTCGGAAACTCCCCATTCCGATGCGAGCATGCCCTTCTCTTCCAGCCGGTAAAGCGCCGGGTAGAGCGCGCCTTGCTCCACCTCGAACGCCCCTCCAGAGATCTGCTGAATGCGGAGCAACACGCCGTATCCGTGCAGCGACCCCAACGACACCGCCTTGAGGATTAACAAGTCGAGGGTGCCGGGGAGAATGTCAGCAGAGTTGGTCATCGGCTCTCCTTCCTAAGACGTTTAGGAAGAACAAAAGTTAGCATTGCTCTCCTAAGCTGTCAAGGAGAGTCTAGGAAACTCTCCGGGAGATGCAAATCTGTCTTGCGAAAGGGACGGACGACGGGATCTTGGGCATTCAAACGTTCGGACGACGCTCGAGACCTACGCGTAGACAGACGGTGCGACAGACAGTCGGTAGTAGATGTCTGGCCAGGCCAGTCGACGGATAGTCGGCGACCCTTCCCTAATCGGATAAGGTCCGGATGGTCGGCAAACCTTACCTTGGGATTACTTCCCGCTTGCCCGTGAGAACGAAGTCGCTGGCGCGACGGACGCTACCGCGTGGGTGAGGTCGGCAGTGGTGGTGTTCACCGTCAGATAAATTGTGGGTCACAAGG
>Ga0209117_1000931_pt1 | contig 10768 bp, 8 predicted proteins | sample BlaSpr_A8_OM2_M2_FD_187978 | JGI IMG/M metagenome (GOLD analysis project Ga0209117, IMG submission 187978) | Forest soil microbial communities from Thunder Bay, Ontario, Canada - Black Spruce, Ontario site 2_A8_OM2_M2 (SPAdes) (version 2) | ecosystem: Environmental > Terrestrial > Soil > Boreal...
GCCGATTACGGCCCACGCCAGCGCCAGCACGCCGAAGCGGTCTTTTCCCAGCCCGTGAATCAAAATGGGTATGGAGAGAACCGCCACGATCAGCGGCGCACCGTTGCCGATCAGATTCCACACGGCATTCTTGGCGAGCAATCGGCCGCTGGTTAGGTGAAGGTTATGAATTGCTGTTGGTTGCGCCATATGGCGTGCAATTTGGATAGTGTCGAAGATTTCTAGACGAGTGCCAGATCCGCGGCGCTGACCTCCACCGAGACTGATCGCTGGATGAGAGCAAGCGAGACCACAACCCGCAAATTACTTCGTTTCCGCTTCAGTATGCCCTCTAGTCCCGCGAACGGTCCCCCGGTAATCCGGACGCTTCGGCCAACAGTCAGGAAAGGGTGCGGCTCGGCGCGCAGACTTTGCGAAAGCCCCGACCGCATGATATCCACTTCCGTATCCGGCAACGCAGTTGGCAATCCGCCAAAGCCGACCAGGCGAACGACGCTCGGAATCTGCACAACGCGCTGCCGGTCGCGCAGCGCGAGACGCACGAAAACGTAACCCGGAAACAAGGGAAGCTCCAGTTGCACCCGGCGGTCTTTCCAGCGGCGCATGGAACTGTAAAGCGGAAGAAAGTGCTCGACGTCTCGCGCCCCCAGCTCAGCCGCGACGCGCTTTTCATGGTTTGCGCATGTGTACGCGGCGTACCAGCGCGGTTCGGGTGACGGCGCAGGCAGCCCAACCGCGCCGGGGTAATTTGCTAGCTCACAGGCTGCCATCGTCAGTGTCGAAGATGCCATATCAAACTCCAAATACAGCTTCGCCCCGTCACTTACAGGGCGATATGTGACTTAACCCATTTTGTTTCTTTACTTTGCATCCAACTCTACCGATCCACTGGCCCCTGTGTTTGCGGCCGGAGATCGACGAGCCGGCCCAAATCCTTTTGTTCGTCCCCGCTTGGTCCCGTGCCATTCCGCAAGAACCAGCGCGTCCGCGCCTTCAACGTGGCCACAACTTCCTGCGCGAGAATTTTGCGCGGGTCATTTGGATCGGCCTGATGCCAATGACCGGAGCAAATAACCCAAACCACGGATATCGAAAAAAACAAAAACGTTCCTAGAAACATGATCAGCATCCGAGGAGGAAACGATTTCTTCTCCGGAACTTTCGCCGGATCCAGCACTTTGACAGTGGGAGTTTCTTTCACTTCTTGTACTTTCGCGAGTTCGTATTGCTCGGTCAGTAGCCCGAAAACGGTTTCCTGGATTTTTGCGCGGCGGTAGTAATCCGCGTATTTCGCACCGAGCAATGGCAAACTGCGAATCGTTGGATAGGGCATGCCATTTGAAACTTCCGGAAGCGAATTCGCGGCTTTCGCGGCGTCCCCGGCTGTGCCGCCGAGCTTCTGGAGCTGTTTGCGAAGTTCGAGGACGCGTGCATTCAAAGCGCGAACCCGCGCATTGTTGTCGGTATATAACTGTCTGAGTCCCTCGAGCTCCGATTGCGCGGCGATTACCTGCCCTGCAATTGTTCCCGCGGCATCGAGCATGGCTTTGCCTTCGGTCTGGATGTCCAGCGTATTGTTCTTGCTGGAAAACTGCGCGAGTTGGTTGGACGCATCGGCCAGATCTTGCTTTGCGACCTGGAGGCGCTCCTCGAGAAACACGCGTTCGCGATACGCGGAGGAAGTCGACAGCTCGGAAACGAGCGAGTTAAGTTCGTCGACGTAGGCGTTCGCGATGGCTGCGGCTCGCTGCGGACTGTGATCCGTCACGCTGATAGTGATGATGCCGCTCTTCCTGTCTTCCGAAATCGATGTGTTTTCATCAAGTTTTGTCCGCGCATCGATGACAAGCTCCTTGCCGTAAATTTTTCTCAAATCAAACTGGTCTATGAGGCGGTCCTGTGAGGTCTGACTCCTCAAAACGCCGATAAACAGCGCGCCCGAACTCTTGAGCCCGGGCAAGTCTCCCGCCACGGTCCCCAGTCCTCCCCCGGCTTTCGCCGCCATCGCCGCCATCATGACGATGCCCGAGGTAGACTGCGGATCGGGCGGCATGAGTTGCGTGGTCGACATGTAGGATTTCGGAATCATGAACGCGACCGATGTTGACACGAGGAGGCCGATTGCCCCGGCCCGGAAAAAGAGCCGGCGGCGTCCCCAAAGCCGACGTAACAGTTCCGCCTGCCACTCGCGCGCATCCTCGAGTTGCACTGCGGGTAGCGAAACCTCTCCCATGACCGGCTGTGGCGCCGCCTCAGGCTGCTGGTTTGTGGCTGTCTGCGTCACGTCTCTCCTTCTCTCCGCTATTACTGCCCCGATTTCGCACCGCTCATTTCCGCTGATGAGGCCAGAGGCTCAATTCGATAGAGGTACGTCGCGAACCGTTACTCTGCCCGTGGAGCTCAATTCTGATCCCCTGCTTCCGAAGCTGTTTGCTTCACATGATGGAACGAAGGCCGAAAGATCTTTTGCGGCTGAAATTGAATCTCGACGGACGCGGCCACATTTCTCTCTGGTCCGGGCTGAATCACCGGAAAGAGCCAGCGCTCATATTGCACCGACGCGGAAAGACCGAGGTTGGAACGCACCCAGTAATCGCCGCGCACACCGAAATCGGTCAGCGTGCCCCCTCCGGGAATGAACTCTTGGCTGACTTTTTGGTGCCGGAAATTGAATTGCAATCGGTTGCGCGGGCTAAACCAGTAGTTCGACCAAGCCTGTGCGCCCTGGCCGCCGCGGCCGATCCAACTGCCGATCAAGTTTCCATTGTTTGTATAACCGCTGCGCCAAGTCCCGTTTGCATAGAAAGAACCCGGATACTTAGTGTTAGTGAATGTTCCTCCGGGCACATCTGTGTAAACGCCCTCGGCGCGCAGGTCCAGTCGCGAAACGCCGGGAAAGCGGGAGAGATAGAGTCCGGCGCGCCACGCAGAGACGTCCACGTACGCGATGGGCGAAAACTCGTCGTCGGTGTATCCATCGCCATACAACGTCAGCCAATTGCGCAGGCGAGGGAGTCGATAGCTAAAATTCAGCCCCGACGTTCGGTTCCCTGGCTTCGAGGGTCCCCCGGCATTCTCGTTCCCGGTGGTGAACAGGCTGCGGATGAGCGTGTGGAATGTGAGCGGATAACCGGGTCCTCCGAAGATCGTTGTTCGGTGGAAGCCAAATTCGAAGTTGGGAGTGGGCTTGAAGCTAATTTTCTGGCCATGAATGAATGGTTGCGGAGAGAGCGATTGGCCGAATTGCCCGACCAACCCTGATGGGTTCAATAGAAATTCTTGCCCCGTTAACTGGCCAAGAAAGAACTCCATCCTCATCGGTCCCAACCATTCGAGAAAGCTAGGCAACTTGAGCGGCGTCGTGCGATTAATCCGGAACATGTTGATCGGCGGCGCATTATTACTGAGCGTCATCGAACCGCCGTCGCCCGGCCCCCACGAAAGGCTTTGCTTCCCGAAGGAGACCTGCCAGTTCGACAACATCAGGCCGACATACGCATCGAGCAAGCTGAATTGCATTACCGACGGCTTGGCTGTGCCCGGTGCTAGAGGAGTGGCATCCACCTGCTGGATAATTTCTCGGGTAGCCAGGGAAAATGCCGGGATGCTAGGCGCGCTTTGCTCTTCGCCGCGCACATAGGCAACCCAACGGCCCCACGTGGCGTACGCAGAAAAGCCATTTACTGTGCCCCAGCCTTCGCCGTACGGACGCCCAAAATCGTTGATCTGGGTCTGTGCGAAAGTGAAACCGTCAGTAAGGGGCACTCTGGAAATGTGTTCTGTCCGCAAATAGACCGATTCCACGCGGAACGCCTCGCCTTCGCCCTCAACTTGCCCTCTGGTTTCCGAGTTAAATTCCTTCTCAAGCGCTAAAATGAGCGTCTGCGCTTCGCTGTCAACTTCTGCCGTGTCTGTAAGTTTTTCCTCGGCGTCATTTAACGTCCGCGCACACTCACGGCGCGTCCACGGGCGATGGCCTGCAAATCCACTGTCAATCAAACCGAGTCCCGCCAGACGATCGAGGGCTGGATAGATCCAGCTATCGAGGGGAACGTAGGGCGACCCTTGATTTGCGGGAGAAGAGTTTCCACCGCCACGAAAGAGTTGGCTGATCGATCTCCATTCTCCACCGCCAAGATCAGGATCGTGATGACGGCTGTAAATGTTCTGCGCGACAAGGTTTCCAATCACACTACCAACGACCACGTCGGACGGAAAGTGCTGACGTGCGCGCAGGCGCGAAATGTCGACCAAAGAAGCTAAACCGTAGGCCATGACTTTCATGAGCGGGCTGGGATACTCGTGCGCGATTACCCCCGCAACGGACCATGCTGCAGCGGCGTGCTCCGAGGGAAAGGACGTGCCGCCACTCTGAAAAAAGGGCCCGCTGCCATTGCCCTGGTAGGGCCGCTCGCGCCGCAGCGAATATTTGAACGACTCGACCGTTACCAAGCTATTCAAGGCCGCCTCGCCGGCCAGAAAACCGGTCTCGCTCCAGTGCTCGTTGTGTTTGACGTGGCCCAAAAGCCACATTCCGCCCGCGCCAGCTACGAGTGCTCCCATACCAGCGTTCGAGAGCGTCTTGTAATGGCTGATCGTTGTCGGATTGTGCGACAGGTGTTTACTGAAATCGCGGTCCGTCACGAAAAGTCCGGCCGTGATGCCACTGAGCGGAACAAGCCACTCCATATCAGAGAACCGAAGCCTTGCGGGACTGGTCCAAATTTCTTTCTGATCGCCCGCGAACCTTCCCATCAATCCCAGTCGTGGCCCTCCAGTTATTTTCGCCACGGCGTTCACTTCTGGCGTCGCTTCGGTCTGCGAAGAAGACTTGTGCTTTGCAGATTCGCTTTCCGATGTCGAGGGCCCCGCTCCCTGTTCTTGCGCCGAGGACACGCCAGCGGTGCTAACGCCAAACAGCAGCGCTGCTCCGAGAATCCCGACTTGGAGTCGTATCGTCATGTGCCCTTACGGAATAGCGACAGCCGCAACCAATGCGGCAGACGACGCGATTTGCGCGACCGACAGGACGTTTTTCAATCTATTGCTGCCAAGAACTGGCTTCTCCGGTACGACGATCGTGTCGCCCGGACCCATGGTCGCCGAGAGCGTACCTCCGGACCAAAAGCTGCCCTGCTTTCCGCTCGTGACCGAACCGTCCGCGCGGATAATGAAGATTGCGCCTTTGTCTGCAAGCTGTGTTGCGCCTCCTGAACGGGAGAGATACCACCCGGCATTCCTTCCGGGTGTATAAGTGAGGGCATTGGCGTTGTACACTTGCCCGACGACCAACACAGCCCCAGGCTGCTTAGGAATCGTGAGCGAGTCGCCGGCGCGAAGCTCGATATCGTCGGGCGAACTCGCAAAGTCTTTGCGGTCCGGTCGAAGATGGATCACTAGCCGCCCCGATACGGGAGCTTTCCGAAGCCCGTCCAGCACGCGCTGGCGCTGCTGGATGGCGGCTTGTTGTAGTGCGGCTTCCTCGGTTCCCGTCGTGGTTGCCGAAGTCTTCACGACAGTGGACTCCTGCTCTAGCCGTTGGATCAGTTCCTGGCGACTTCTCTGTTGAAGTTCGCGAACTTCATTTCGTTCGAACGCGGCTGCGCGCGGATATGCAGTCGGCAGTAGTCCACCAGCGCGCTTAAGTAGCGAGCTCAGGTGTTCGCCTGGCCGGATGCCGTAAACACCTGGTTTGCGGACCTCACCCCGCAGCGTGACCGTCGCACCGATATCGTTCCAGCCAGCCTGTTGGGGCACGGTCAACACATCGCCGTCATGGAGTGCCAAATTCTGGTCGTCTTTTCCTGCAAGCGCCGCAGCCAGCTTCAGGTCCCGGTGGCCAGACGGCGTACGCTCCCCTGACGAATTGTTGGAGATCGCATAGTGCGTGAGGTCTCCCGCATCGGGATTCGCACTGCGTAGCAATCCGCCAGCTGACTGGACCAAGTCGGCAACGCGCATGTCGGCTGCGAGTGGATAACGTCCCGGCCGCGCCACATCGCCGCGAACATATACACTCGCGGGAGAAACCTGCTCCGGCTGGCGATGTACCAGGATGCGGTCGCGCGGCTGGACCAAAACATTATTCAAAGGATCTCCCGCGAGTGCGTCGTTCAAGTTGATGCTAAAAACTCGCGTGATCCCGTCTGGCTGCCGGCGGAAAAGCTGGGCCGAGTCCAGCCATGCATCCGGTGTTACGCCTCCGGCCTGAAAAATCACATCCCGCAAATGCTGCTGTCCTGACGCGCGATAACGCCCCGGCGCGCGGACTTCGCCGCTGACGAGCACTTCGGGATCCGGCTCAAAGTCGAACCGCCCGAAAATGCGCACCGTATCAAGAGGTTCAAGCTTTGGCGCCTTTTCGGGGTGTTCGAAAGCGGTTGCTAAATCAAAGGTCTCGACGACCGGATGGTAATCGGGTGCATGCAGCCTGATGATTTCGGCATAACGAACAGAAGGCTCGGGAAGAAGATCTGCAAACGAAGTCACGAGGTCCGTGAGCTTCATCTCTGGTTTGTAGGAGTACCGGCCCGGCCGCAACACGTGTCCTTGGAGGTAAATCGACGCGGAGTTGTAAGGTGCAATCGGGAAAATGTGTATCTCGTCGCCATCCTGTACCGCAAAGCCGCTCATTTGCGCGCGAACCGCTTCGGAATCGCTGGTGTCGCTGATTTGGACGCTCAGCATCGTGCGCTTCTCGTGCGCTACCAAGCGTTGGACTTCAATGTGCCTCAGTGCTGCCGCAGGGAGAATTCCTCCGGAAAGATCCAGCACCTCCAAGAGTGTCTTCTCACTGTGCAGTTCGTAGATGGCTGGGCGGCGCACCATGCCTTCCACCGTCACCACTGGGCCTAGCGGAGGAACCATTAGAGAGTCGCCATTCTCGAGTCGCTGCAGATTCCCCCGAATACCATGGAGCAGTAAGTCATAGGCGTCTACTTCTTCGACCAACTGCTTGCCGCGATAGTGTTGCAGCCGCCGCAACGAGCCCTGCGGTGTCACACCGCCCGCCACAAACAGCGCATTCAAAGGAGTGGAAAGCGAACTTACGTCGTACGCGCCCGGCGAAGGGACATCGCCCACCACATACACGCGCACCGAGCGCAACCGGAGCAGTGAAACGTCTGCGGAGACGTCGCGGAACTGTGTTCTGAGAACACGCTGCACAGTTTCTTGTGCGTCTGCTAGCGTTCGCCCGGAAACCAAGACCGGCCCCGTTTCCGGAAGAGCCACGCGTCCTTCGCGATCCACGGTCCGGAGCAGACGTTGTGAAAGTTGTGAAACCCCACCCCATATGTCAATCGAGAGGGTGTCGCCCGGACCAACCACATAGCTCGGCCCGACGGGAAGGTCCATCGGAATATAGTCTGGATTTGTTGCTCCTTTACGGAAAACGTCGAGGCCGAACCGTTCTAGTGGCCGATTGCTCGCCCCGGCCTGCACGTAGAGGTCGTATAGGGAAGGCACATCCGCGTAAGGATTCGGTCGACGCACCATCCTCACTGTCTCCGCCCCCACAGTGCCTGCGGAAGCAGAATTGCGCACCGCTTGATATCGCTCGGAACCCCGCCCTGTCCGTGGCATCCCGGCATCGATAGATAATTGATCCGGCTGATACACCGATAGCGACTGCAGATCGGTCTGATTGGTGAACGGAACCGAGAGATTCTCCCCGCTCCCGTACCCGGGCATGCGTGAGGTCCCGTTCAGCGATGGATTCATCTCGACGCGCGCCGAAGTGAGCACGGTTTCCTGGAACCGTGGACTGGCCGCAGATCCTGAGCGTTGGTCCTCTGAAAGACCTGTGCCATCCGGACGTGTCATCTGGCTAGGCGAAGTATCCTCGGCCCGTTGCAGTAGCGCCGATGAACGCGGTGAACGTGCTGGTGCAGTCGGGCCCCCCGGCAAATTTTCGCGATCCTCCGGAAGCAAGGACGGCAGTGCACACTCCGGGACGCTCCGCGGATCACATGCAGCATTACGGCCGGCGGTTGAAGTTTCACCAAGAGTGTCGTGGCGCTCGGCGGCGCGTGCGAGCATCTGCGCCCGCTCCTGCCGCACGAGCTTTTGTTCTGCTTCGAGGTCAGAATCCGGATTCAGTCGAGGCACGAGATAGCCATACCGCTGCAGGAGGCGCGTTGCGAGCACGCGGGCACGCAGTTCCGAGCGCAGACGTTCGGCTACCGCGACATCGGTCAGATCCGACTCTTCAAGAATCTGCCCGCTCACCCCTGCGTCTTGGGCAAAAAGGCGCTTCAGCTCGACCATCAGACCAGACTCTTTGTTCACCACTTCGAGGATCTGATCGGCTGAGGCTGCTACCCGGTCAAGGTTGTCCGAGATGATGTCCGGAGGGTGGACGGCCAGATGCGCAGGAGTATCCAAACCGGACCGTTGCGGTGCAGCAATCTGCTGCGCAAAGGCCGGGGCGCAAAACAAGATCGCAAAGGCGAGACCTGAGAGGATGTGCTTCCATTTTTTGAGGTTCAACATAATTTCACCCTCGTGCCGGGCATGAAATTCTTCAATTCGTTCTGTTCGTGCCCAGCGAACTTCGCAAAGCGTTCAACATGCCTTCTTCAGACGCTTCCACATCGCTCGAATGGATATCGAGAGAGGCCCAGTAGTAAACGACGAAGTTGTTCTGTGGCGCCACAGCGATGATGCGCATCTCCGGATGTTCGCGGAGGAGGTCGTCGCAGATGCGCGGCCTTTTCCCTGGTTGGTCGAGCGCGATGACGACAAAATTTGGCAGAGTTTTCTTCACACTCTCGACAATTTCCGAATCGTCCGCAACCTCACCGACAATTTCAATGTCGGGTTGGTCTGCGAAGGTTGTAAGAATACTGTCCCGCATGAGACGCGGACGGTTCGCCACGAGGACCCGGATGGCTTTTGGCATTGCACTCTCCCTGCCGTGCAAGTATCTGAATTTCATTCACTTGGCGTAAGATTCAAAAGAAAGCCATTTGCAGGTACTACTTCGGGGTTGGGTTAAGTACCAACCGAACCTCGGTGGATACCAATCTCGACCTAAAGAAATTCGCCCTGGGTCCATCGTGAGAACTGTCGGACAAAGGCGACACTTGCTTTGGGGATCTGTTTCTTTATTGCGCTTAAGCAAGGACAATAACGAGGTATCAAGCTTATTGTGCTTCCTAAGTTTGACGACACGTTAAGTTTTGTTTGTTTGAAATAGTACTCTTCGTGAAGTACTAGAAGCAGCAGGGACTAATGCATTCCGTGATCGAACCCGTCCCCGGCTTGTCTATCCGGACGTTTCTCCTCATTGAGAGCCGTCTGCTGCGTGAAGCGCTCAGTCGAGTGTTCCGCAAACGTCCTGAACTTCTTGTTGTCGGCCAGAGCGGGCAGAGCGAGGCGACGCCTCGTCAGGTACTTGATACGCAATGTGACGTTCTTGTGGCCGACTCTTTCCAAACGGCGTGGCTCCCGGCAAGTATTGCTCTCCAGAATGGAGGGCATGTTGCATTTAAGGCCGTCCTGATCGGGATGGAATCCGGCGAAGAACAATTCATGGCTGCCGTCCGTTCCGGTGTAACAGGCTACTTGTTGCAAGATGCTTATGCTTCAGACGTCGTCGCCGCTGTGCGTGCTGTTTTCCGTGGGGAGGCCGTATGCCCTCCCCAGCTCTGCTGCGCGCTATTCCGTTCCGTCGCTCAAATGGCAAGGGAGGTGCCTGTCCATGGCGCAACCCCAAGGCCCGATCTTACTTTGCGTCAGCAGCAATTGGTTGGTCTCGTCGCCAAAGGTTTGACTAATAAAGAGATCGCTTCTCACCTGAGTCTTTCTGAGTTTACGGTGAGAAATCACATCCATCGAATCTTGAAACAGGTGGACGCCGCGAGCCGGAGCGAGGCCGTGGACACAATTCGCGCTCACGGCTTCGTGATCAGTGCATGACTATCCCGTAAGACTTTCTGCCAAACAAAGCGAATTAAGATAGTGTAGCTTTGCGTACTCAATCGGGGGTTTGAAAACCGAGGAGTTGCGTTGCAGATTGCAATTATTGTTTTATTGCTTCTGGCGCTTTTGCCGCTCGCCTACTACCTTCTTCCCTCTACAGCGTGATTGGCCATTTCCGCAAGTTGCGCAAGACCCGCTCTTGGAATCCACGCTCTCTGTACATGTCAATCCTAACTTGTAAGCTCATAGTTGCCAGATCCATCATAAAACATCCTTTATAGCAATGATTGTTATATACACTATATTTGGCGCTTTTGGACTTATAAGGTCAGGGGAAGGACACTAAGCCACAGGCGTCGCCGAAGGCAAGGATGTGCTTGGCGCGGACTGCGCTGATCTTCAATTCTTTCGCACCGCCAAGCGTCAGGGCAACCATCTGATAGTCCTCATAGAACGCGCGAATGCCACTGTATGGATACCCGACTCCAAGACGCCGAATGGTATTGCTGAGATTCCCTTGACCCATCTGGCCGTAGAAGCCTTTAAGAGCCAGGTGTTGATCTCGGGATCTGGGCCATTTCTGTTCCCAAGCGACAAAAACCCGTCCGGTTACCACAGGAATCTCAAGACCACGTGGCGGAAGACACTAAAACGCGCAGGAGTTCCTTACTTCAGGATCTATGACCTGCGCTCGATTATGCGACTCGACTCAGGCCAATGAAATGGCGCTGGATTCTGGCACAGGGATGGTCTAGTGAAAGTATTTGGCACAATTTTGGCACAATCGAGGCAAACACGACGGATGGGAGTAGCAGTAAAGTTGGAAAGTGCTTTAGAATAAACA
>Ga0209117_1000932_pt1 | contig 10765 bp, 8 predicted proteins | sample BlaSpr_A8_OM2_M2_FD_187978 | JGI IMG/M metagenome (GOLD analysis project Ga0209117, IMG submission 187978) | Forest soil microbial communities from Thunder Bay, Ontario, Canada - Black Spruce, Ontario site 2_A8_OM2_M2 (SPAdes) (version 2) | ecosystem: Environmental > Terrestrial > Soil > Boreal...
CCCGGCATGCTCGCGGACATCACGAGCGTCATCAGCGATACAGGTTCGAATATCCGCACCCTCGGCAGCCATCCTGACAAATTGCACGCCCGCATCGACCTCACGCTTGAAATTACCGACCGCAAGCACCTGGAGCACATTATGACGAATATCAGAAAGATACCCGGCGTCTTCGGTGTCGAACGCCTCTACAAGGTTTGAGCTTCTCGGCGCCCGCACTTTCTTGCCACTGTCCCACTCTTCTCCTACGTTGATCTTCCCGGCACAGGCAGGCGCCACCCCTGACCAGCGCGGCTACAATAGAAGACATGCCCTTCCCTGCACAAAGCTGGATCTCGAACAAGCCGCGCCTTTTGGCTGGACTGTTGCTGATCTTATTGTTGTCGCTTGCCGCTTGTAGTAAGCGCGCCGAGCAAACCAATACGCAGCCACTCGACGAGGCGGGTATGTGGTCCAACAGCGTCAGCGAGCTGCGGACCCTCAATGTTTCCAACGCCGAAATCGGCGAACTTACCAAGGCGCGGCAGGGCGGTCTTTCCGATCCAACTTGCATCGAGCTGATTAAGCTTGCGCGCGGCCGCCAACAGCCATTTACCGGCGGTCAGCCCATCGCTGATTTGCTCGCGGCAGGTTCTTCCGAGCAGACTGTGCTGGAGCTGGCGCGTTTGGATCAACTTGGGCTGTGGGCCGGGCAGGCGCAAGCCTTGCGCCTCGCCGGTCTGCCTGACAAAGTGATTTTGGCCGTCGCGCAACGCCGCTCGCAGGACTTGCCGGTGCTTCCAGGAGAAAAGTTGGCCGCGCTGAAAAATTCCGGCGCGAGCGACGCCGTGATCCTGGATTTTGTCCAGAAGGGGATCACCGAGCAGCGTGTTTCAGAGTATATCGCGCAGCGCGAACACATTTCGGGTGGCCACGGCTGGGTCTATCAGGGACGCTCGCGCAGAAGGCAGTGATGGTTACCAGGAATTCGCTTGGCATTTGCCGCAGCCTGCGCGAATGACCCCTGTGAGAATTCAAATCCCCGAATCAGCGCACGCCGAATGTCGATGTGCGCAAGAATTGAGATCGGTGTGGAACTCGAGATCGTACAAGCCGGGCATCCGGTTCTGCGGCAAGAGGCACGTCCGCTGACTCCCGCCGAGATCGCCGGCAAGGAAATACAGAAACTGATCGAGTCGATGCGAAAGACCATGCATGACGCCCCGGGTGTCGGGCTTGCAGCCCCCCAAGTGGGGCTTCCCCTGCAACTCGCTGTGATCGAGGATCGGGCGGAATACCACAAGGACGTTTCCAAAGAGCAACTTCGAGAACGGGAGAGGCGGCCTGTGCCATTTCACGCCATCATCAATCCGAGAATTACTGAAAAAAGCGATGATACGGTGGAGTTCTTCGAGGGATGCCTCAGCCTTGCGGGGGTTTCCGCTCTTGTTCCCAGAGCTCGCACGGTGCGAGTGGAATTTCTAAACGAACGCGGAGTGAAAGTAGCACTTGAAGCATCGGGATGGTACGCGCGCATTCTTCAACACGAGATCGACCACCTAAACGGAACTCTCTATATCGATCGCATGCACAGCCGCACGTTCACTTCGCTCGACAACTGGAATGAATTTTGGAAAGGCAAACCGATAAGCGAAATCAAGATGCTGGCCGGCTCCGCGCTTCATTCGAAGCGTGCCGAGTAAAAGAAGACCCCAATCCCGACTGCATGTTTTGACCCGCGCCGTCTGCCCCGGTAGAATTGTTCTACCTTGTGCAAGGAAATGCGGTTTCGAATCTTTTTCCCTATCGCCATTTACCTGGGGGCATTCTCGACGACCAGTTGCGTGCATCCGCTAGGTCCCGGATTTCGGTTCGTCGATCGCCAAACTGAAATCCGCAGCTTGGCCGATTCACCCCGCGGCGCGAGCCTCCACGTACGAGTTGTCGATCGCTTCGAAAACGCCGGCGATCGCCCGCTTCGTTCGATGGAAGTGCGGTTGCCTCAAGGGCCTACATTCGGACTCTTGAATTTGCGCGTGACCATTGATGGCCACGAAGTCTCACTGCAGAGATCCTCCAATGCGGACCCCCGATTGATGCGCTCACCGTTTGATCCCGCTTGGAAACAGGGCCAGTCGCGCGAGATTGTTACCGAGTGGGACTTAGCGACCGAGCCTAATGGCCAAGGGACCGTCAGTGCGTCAGCCGTGGCGTTTTACATCGCGGATGAGACCGCGCTGCCTCTGTGGCGAGCGCCAAGCGGCGTCTTTGTACGAGGCGGCCCCAAACCGATTGATGCGAGTCTTACGGTGGTTGTCCCTCCGGATTTCCGCGTGCTTGCACCCGGCAAACCGCTCAAGTCAGGGGCCGCCGGAAATTTGATTGCCCACCGATTCAAGATTCAACCGGACGAAGACTTTCTTCCATACATTGTCGCTGGGCGCTATCTGGAACAAACGACCCGAACGCCGCAGGGCGAAGTAAATTTCTGGACGCTCCAACCATTTGACGCGCAAAAAGCGCAGCCGGCTGCCGCCAGACTCGCTTCTTCCATGAGGGCATACACGGATTTTTTCGGCCCCGCATCGAAGAGCAGTACCGCAGTGCGCATCGTGGAAGCACCAGGTAGTCTGTCCGCGGATTTTGGCGCGCCCGGCGATGTGGGAGGCGGATCGTTTCCAGGGGGCGTGTTGCTCGATGGTCGCGCATTCGCGCAAGACCTGGCGAGTGAATCAATTCTCGAGCTTGCTGAATACGAGCTTGCACGAACGTGGTTTGGCTCGCGCACAAGGCCGAGCCCGGAAGCAGAAATTCTGATGGGCCGCGGCGCGCGATTGTTTGGCTTGGTCATTGCCGCCGAAGGGCGCAGTCCAGACGAGCGCCACCGCATGATTGCATTACTTCTCGATAGATATGAAGAGTCCAGGCGTGTCGCGGCGGATAGGAAACTACTCGAACCGCCAGTGGAATATTCACGCGCGGAACGCATCTCCACCGGCTATAGAGCCGCGCTTTTTTTCGTTGCGCTGGAGGACTTGTGCGGCCGCGACAACCTCCGCGCGGCGTTCCAGCAGATTGTCCGGGCTCGCGGGGGAGACGAAGTGGACAACGATGACCTGAGGGCTGCAGTGGAAGCAGCATGCCAGCGCGACCTCGCCGAAATGTTTCGGACATGGCTCAATCGCCCGGACATCCCCGATGACTTTCGCGCTCGCTACAGCAATTCACCGGGCACGCGTGGTGGAAACTAGCTTTGCGTTCGTGCCGCGCCGCGCGCGCGTCATAGCCCAGTTCAGGAGGATCGCGTGATAGAGCCAGTCGCAACGGAACGGGGGCCAAAGGCCATCGGCCCATACTCGCAGGCCATCAAGGCGAACGGATTTGTTTTTCTTTCGGGACAAATTGCGCTCGATCCGGGAACGCAGCAAATTGTTGAGGGCGACGTGGCCGCGCAGACCGAGCGCGTGCTCGAAAATCTGAAAGGCATCGTGGAAGCCGCCGGCTCATCGATCCAGCGGGTCGTAAAGACAACGGTCTTTCTTGCCGACATGAATGACTTTGCCGCGATGAACGAAGTCTACGCGCATTATTTCGTGACGCATCCGCCGGCGCGCTCGACCGTCGAAGTCGCGCGCTTGCCTCGCAATGTCCGCGTCGAAATCGATCTCATCGCGTTGCTTTGACCACTGAAGAGTGCCGAAATGACACGCACATCGAGCCTCCCCCGGCCAATATTGGGTCGCCGCAAGGATGGTAAGGAGCTGGTATTTAGTTCCGCAATTGCGCAATTCTTTGCAGAAACAATGGCTTCTGGTCGATTTATAACCAAGTGAATACGACTGAATCCGGGGAACCAATCGCTTCCTCGCGGCATCCGAACGAATGGGTATTGGCCTGCTCCTATTTTGATATGAAGATCGATTTTCGATATGTAGCGGATCATCTTGTTTGATCCGATGCGCTTGCGGTTTTAGTTTGGAAAGAGGGAATCTTGGGGTAGATTGGAGTAAGCATATGCCCCGGCCGAACCTGTAGGGGAGGCTTTCTGTGTCTGAACGAGGGAAGATAAAATCAGTGGCACCGGTGGCTGTATCCGGCCCTGCCCTCTTCTCCGCCCTCAGGAACATCTGGAACGAGAGTTCCCCGTGGAGCCAGAAGCAAACTTACGCCAGCCGCGCGTCTCACGGGCCCGACTTCGGAAATCAGAACTGGCCAGCGCAACTGCAAAGTCTAATTGCTCCTCTTATTGCGACCCGCCGAAGAATTCTTACCAACGAGTTTCTTCGCGACTGGTTGAAAGTTTGGACCTGGATTCTGGCCGGACTGATCGTGGCCGCCGCGTTTAGCCCAAAGTTAGTTTGGGCAATAGTTTCGGCTGGGACTCTGGCAGTCATCGGGGCCATTGCCGTCGCCATCTTGACGTGGCGCGCGCGGCCTTCCGCATACGCGGCAGCGTGCCGCCTGGATTCAGCTGCCGGCCTGCACGACAGGATCTCCACGGCTGTCCATATGGGAGCGGTTGAGAACCCCGACGGAATGATCCTGCGCCAGCGCCAGGATGCTGTAATGCATCTGGCGAAAGTAAGTCCACGTGCACTGTTTCCCATGCGAATGCCTGTCGCGGCTCGCCGCACACTCATGCTGGCTGCAGCCGTCACCGGCTTGTTTGTCTATCGCATCCATTACAAGCCCCCGATGGTGGCGCTGCTGCAAACCACGGCACGATCGCAATTGGTGCAATCGATACTTTCTCCTATCGCGCACGCCATGGAGAAAGACCTCCAAAGAACCATGGCACTAATAAACTCGAAACCCGACTCGCCGGACGATAACGTCCGGCCCGGTGAGTCAACAACGGCTAATGATCTCTGGAAGGCCAGCGATGACCAGGGGAACAAACCGGAAGACGGATCACAGGATTCGCAAGAAGCAAATGCCGGCGATCAGATGCAAGACCAGTCTCCATCCGCGATGCAGGGCGGCCAGGGAGAAGCGCAATCGGCGGATTCGCAACAGCAGGAAAATGGCGATCGTCAATCACAGCAAAGCAACAGCGGCGACGCACGCATGGGCGGGGATACGCAGCAGCAGTCGGATTCACAGAATTCTGAGAACAGCCGCCAGTCTCTCTCACAGTCGTTGATGCAGGCGCTCAAAAACATGATGTCGAACTCGCCGAACCAGCAAGGCAACAGCCAGGCGAATCAGAAACAGCCCAACTCTCAGGGCATGCCTCAGTCTGGCAATTCACGCCAACCGGGTTCAGGAGAGGCCGACAAGAAGGGTGATTCCCGGGGCACTTCCGATGCGCAACAGAAAGCATCGCAAAATAGCAGCAGCGGGGCCGGGAGCCAGCAAGGGTCCAAGGAATTGAAGAAAGATCAGGCGGCACTGCCGGTCAACGCGGTGCCCGATCGCGTCGCGCTCGAATCTAACGGCTTCAAAGAGCAGACGCGTATGCGCGTTGATAATGGGACGGGCACCGCGCGGCTACCGGTTCGTGACGCGTCTCCTCAGGCGGTGGCGGTGACGAATGGCGCGGAGCAGGAAAATATTCCGGCACGCTATCGCTTGTACGTGCAGCGCTATTTCGACCACCCTGAGAACGGGCAGAAATAGTTTTATGCGCGGGGCAAACTGGATTCGAGGCAAAAGGATGAATTCATGACGGGATCGGTGCGGATGGAAGGGCAAAAGGGCGACAACCCGCTCGGCCAGCAAGCTGAATCTCTCGCCGAAAAGATGCAGGAGGTTCGCGGCGAAATTTCCAAGGCGATCGTGGGCCAGGGCGAAGTCGTGGATGGCGTTCTGATCGCGCTGCTCGCGGGTGGCCACGTGCTCCTGGAAGGCGCGCCCGGGCTTGGCAAGACCATGCTGGTGCGCACCCTCGCGCAGGCCGTGGCGCTGAAGTATTCGCGGATTCAGTTTACGCCTGACCTGATGCCGGCCGATGTAATCGGCACGGCCGTGGTCCAGGAAAATGGCGACGGAAGAAAATCCCTCGGTTTCCAGCCTGGCCCTATATTTACGAATCTATTACTTGCAGATGAGATTAATAGAGCCACACCCAAGACGCAATCGGCCTTGCTGGAGGCGATGCAGGAAAAGCAAGTCACGGTGGCCCATACTTCGCACCAGTTGGAAGAACCGTTTTTCGTGATGGCCACGCAGAATCCGCTGGAGATGGAAGGCACCTACCCGCTGCCGGAGGCGCAGTTGGACCGGTTTCTTTTCAAGCTGCGCGTGCCTTTTCCCGGACGCGAAGATCTGCATGACATCCTGGACCGCACGACGCAGGGGACCGCCAAGGTGGTGATCTCCGTGGTTGATGGTCCGCAGATCATGGGGATGCGCCAGGTGGTGCGCACGGTTCCCGTGGCGCCGCACGTTCAGGAGTATGTGGTGAAACTCGTGCTCGCCACGCACCCTGAAGGCCGGGAAAATCTTCTCGCCAATAAATACGTTCGCTATGGAAGCTCTCCGCGCGGCGCCCAGACCTTGATTCTTGGCGGGAAGGTCCGCGCATTATTGGACGGGCGGTTCAATGTCAGCATGGAAGATATTCGCGCGCTCTTGCTGCCCGCTCTGCGCCACCGGATCATATTGAACTTCGAAGCTCAGGCGGACGGCCGGACGACCGACGATTTGCTGGACGAGATCGCCGGCAAGATCAGCCAAGACTGAGTATCCAAATCTGAGGTGGAAGCGCGGTTTTGCGCAGCAGGGAGCGCGCCGGTAAGATCGCTTTTTCATTTTTGACCTTATTGCCATGACTTCGTCGCTTCTACTTGACCGAGAATTCTTGAAGACGCTCGAGCAGGTCACGCTGCTATGCCGAAACAACCTGGCCGGCGCCGTGGGTCCCGAGCACCGCTCCCGCATGCGCGGACCGGGGATGGAGTTCGCCGATTACCGCCGGTATAGCTTCGGTGACGATCCGCGGTCTCTCGATTGGAGCGCTTATCTGCGTCTGGGAAAGCTCTTCATGAAGATTTACGAGACCGAGCTGCATATTCCCGTGCGTATCTTGATCGACCGCAGCGAATCAATGGATTGCGAAGGCGCCGCTGAATCGAAATTCCTTTACGCGCAGCGTCTGGCGGCGACTTTCGCCTATCTGGCTCTTCTGCACCTGGACACGGTCACGGTCGTGCCGTTCGCCGAGCGTCTCAACAAACCATTGGTCGCCGCCGGCGGGCGTGAGCGCTTGTGGCCGGTGCTCAAGTTTTTGGGCGAGCATTCGTGCGAGGGCGGCACCAATTTGTTTGGCGCGACCCGAGAATTCATGGGGAACTTTACGTCCCGGGGTATCGTTATTTTGATCTCCGATTTCTTCGATGAACAGGGATGCGAGCGGGCGGTGGAAATGCTGCGCTCGGCCGGCCATGATTTTGTTCTGGTGCAAGTGCACAGCGCGGAAGAGCAACGCCCCTCGGCTGCCGGCGAGCTGATTCTGGAGGATTGCGAAACGGCGGCGCAACGCACCGTGGATTGCTCGCCGGAAAGCACGGCCCTATACGAACGCCGGTTCCTCGAATTCTCCGCTCGTTTGCGGCGGCTCGCATTGCGCAATGGCGGACGATACGCACGCGCAGTGACCAATATTCCCTACCAGGATTTTGTGCTTCGAAGCCTGCGTAGCGGCCGGGTGGTTGGATGAATTGGCTGGCGCTCAGTCCGGTGGAAGTGGGCGCGGTTTGGTCGGGACTCGCCGCGCTGGCGTTGTGGCTTTATCTGCACCACCGCCGGCCGCAACACCGGCGAGTATCCACTCTGCGCTTCTGGGCCAGCGTGCAACCCGTCGCGCAGCCGCGCCGGCGGCGGCTCCGGGAACCCTGGGCATTGCTTGCCCAAGTTCTGTTCCTGTTATTGCTGATCCTTGCGTTGGCGAATCCTCGCTGGGGCGTCACATTCGAAGGCCGAAGCGTCGTGATCGTGCTCGATACATCAATTTGGTCGCAGGTGCGACCCGCGGGCGCATCCCCCTGGATCGACACGGAGCGTCAGGAGGCCCAGCGAGTGCTGGACTCGCTGCCCTCCGCTGACCGCGTGCTGTTGCTCCCCGCGGAGGCCGATGCGCCGCCGATTCTGCCGTTCACTACCGATCGGGGAGCACTGCGCCGGGCGATCGCCGAGGCGCCCACTTCCAGCAGCAATGCGAATATTCCACGCGCACTCGAAATGGGCAAGGCCGCATTAGGCGGCTCGCGGCGCGGGCTGCTCGTTTATGTCGGCCCGGGAATGGTCGACGAGCAGCAGGCACACGGCTTGGACGAGTTTCGCGCAGCCACGGAAAATCCGGACGACAACCGCGGCCAGCCTCAATTTTTAGTCCGCCTCGTGGGTGGCGAAACACCCGTCCAGAACCGCGGAATTACGCGCCTTTCTTTACGGCGCGACGCAGCGCAGCCCGATCGTTGGCGCCTGCTCACACAACTGAAGAATTACAGCGATACCAAAACCAATGTGGTCCTGAAACTTTCGGTCAGCGGCCAACCGCTCGGCCAGAGAACGATTTCGATGTCTCCCGGCGAACTAACCAATGCGGAGAATGAATTTATATGGGAGAAAGGCGGATTGCTTCAGGCCGAGATCAGCCCCTCCGACGCGTTGGAAGCCGACAACCGGGCCGTTGTCAATCTGCCCACATTCCGTGTGATACGTGTGGCCGTGTTTACGGGCAACACTGCTTTTCCGTCGGATTTGCTCACTGTGCTTTCCAGCAACCCCTATTTGCGCACTGAGGTTGTGCCCCCCGGAATGAACGCGGGGGTTTCGCCCGATGTCGCCATTTACCAGGGTTCAAGCGTGCCTGGGCAGTTGGCTTTCAATTCCATTTGGTTTCTCAGCGGACCTGCTTCGGCCGCCGCGTCGCATTCCGTTCGCGTCGTGGGATGGAATACGCAGCACCCGGCGACGCGCTGGGTGCGCACGCACGACGTTAGTGTGCGCAATCCGGCCGTCATTAACATGCTGCCCACCGATACAATATTGGCTTCCACCGAAGGGAACCCGCCGGCGCCATTGATTCTGGCGCGCGAACAAAATGGACATAGAGTGCTCATCATCGGCTTCGACCCTCATAACTCCAATTTTCCACTTCAATCGGGCTTCCCGCTACTGATGGCCGGCGGCATGGAATGGATGACGCATTCGGTGGATGAATCCGCGGATTCGCTTTCCACCGGGGAATTGGACCTGCCCGGTCCCGCCACTCGCATCATTGCTCCTTCGGGGAAGGACGTGCCGTTTGCGCGCAAGGGGCAGGACGTGCACCTGCTCGCGACGGAACCCGGGATGTATCGAGTCATCGCTCCAGGCGGGGCACCAAGCGGTGAAACAAGCGTCGCGGTGAATACTCCACTGTTGCCCGCGCAGCGCATGACTCTGACTCCGTCAGAAACGGCCAGGGTCGAATCGGAACCGCTTCAGCAAGCGGGATGGGATTTGTGGCGCTTGCTGGTGCTCTTGGGGATCGTCGCGCTGTGGCTGGAATGGTGGCTCTACTATTCCGGCCGGGAAAATCGGCGCGCGATGGAGATGCGGGCGACGCCCGTCGATATTGAAATGCAAAATACGGAATTGGAGTTGGAGCAGACCCCAAAAGAATCCGAGGTTCAGAAACCGAACTTCGTAAGGTTGGCTAAGTGACATTCGATCGACCCATCTTTCTCCTTTTGCTCGGCTTGCTGCCCGTCCTCTGGTGGTGGATGCGGCGGCTGCCGGGAGCATCGAACGCGTGCCTGGCGTTGAAGTGTGCGACCTTCGCCGTCCTGGCCATTGCTCTGGCGGGTCCTTGGGCTCCCATGCGTGTGGAGAAGCTCGCCGTCACGGTGCTGATGGATACGTCCGCCAGCATGCCGCGTGAGTCGTTGCAGCGCGGCGAGGCAATGCTGCGAGATCTGGTTCGCAAGAATTCCGGCGCGGACCTTCGGCTGATCACGTTCGCGGAGCGGCCGAATCTTCGTACTGTCCCCCAGCAAGCCGATAAAGTGAGCATCCCTGAAGGAGTCGACCCCAAGGAAGGAATGTCTACGGATATCGAAGGCGCCTTGCAACTGGCCCTGAGTACATTTCCGGCACAGGGAGCGAGGCGGATATTACTGATCAGCGATGGCAATGAGAACCGCGGGCACGCGCTTACCGAAGCCCTGCGCGCGCGGGAGCGCGGCATTGCCGTGTTCACCGTGCCTGCCGGCGGCACCGCGCCGTTGCCCGTGAAGGTGCAGAGCATCGCTTCCCCACAAGATGTGTTTTCGGGCGAACGGTTCACGTTGTCGTTGCAGATCGACAGTGCGGGCTCGATTCCGGCGCGCGTCTGGATTACCTCCCAAGGCCAGGAAATCGGATCCACGAAGGCGGACTTACGCGCCGGGAACAATGCCGTGGACGTGGAGGCGCGTATCGCCGAGAGCGGCGTGAATTTAATGGAGGTGCACATCTCCAGCGCCGGAGCCGAGCAGGTATTATTCTCGCAGGCCGTGACGGTGCGCCGGCCTCGCGTGCTTTACATTGCGGGCGGTCACGAGACTTCCGCACCGCTGCTGGACACGTTGAAGCGGGGCCAAGTGGACGTGGAAACGGCGGCGGTATTTCCGGTGAACCATACAGGCCGAGATTGGGATGCTGTCCTGCTGGACAATTATCCCGACCGAACTCTTCCCGGCGATGAAGGCTTAGCCATCGAAAAATACGTTTATGCGGGAGGGGGCCTGATTTTCATCGCCGGCGACAGCAATGCGAAGCTCGCTCAGGAGCCGAAGACGCCATTTGAAAGGATGCTGCC
>Ga0209117_1000933_pt1 | contig 10761 bp, 9 predicted proteins | sample BlaSpr_A8_OM2_M2_FD_187978 | JGI IMG/M metagenome (GOLD analysis project Ga0209117, IMG submission 187978) | Forest soil microbial communities from Thunder Bay, Ontario, Canada - Black Spruce, Ontario site 2_A8_OM2_M2 (SPAdes) (version 2) | ecosystem: Environmental > Terrestrial > Soil > Boreal...
CTGAACTCGCAGATTCCGGTTCTGCCGACGAGTCGCGACGCGGCCACCTTGGCGGCGACCTTCCTGCCGGCAGGTTTTTCGGCCTCACAGATTAACCCTGTCGCCCTAGCCTACCTGAACTTGCCAGCCTCCAAGTGCCCAGTATTCAATGACGGGAAGTTTTGCATTCCAACCGTAGCCGGGACTCCAGGCTTTACCGGTCAGAATATCAACCTCGGGAATGTCACGGCCTCCAGTCCTGGAGTATTTCAAGACGATCAGTTCGTGCTCAGCGCCGACAAGCAACTGACGTTGAAGGACAAATTGTCCGCGCGGTTCTTCTTCTCCGACAATGGCACGTCACAACCTTTTGGAACCGGTGCTAACAACGCGAACAGCCTTCCTTTTTCGAAAGGCCTGCCAGGTTCAAATCGCTTTCTGAAGTTGGGGTGGACTCGAGTCCTCTCCGGCAACGTCGTAAATGATGTCCGCTTCGGATTCAGCCGGTTCTTTTTCGCGCAAGACCCATCCGAGCCGATTCAACTCTCGGACATTGGAGCGACGCGCGGAAACTCCGCCGAATTCCCCGCTGCCTATCAATTAATTATCAGTGGCGGAGGTCCCCTAGTCCTCGGAACCGGTGTCAATGACAATCGCGGCGGGGCTTTCAATACGTTTTACGAAGCAGACGACCTGTCCATCACGAAGGGAAAACACTTGCTCCGTTTCGGAGTAGACGCTAGCCGATACCAGCTCAATCGCTTCAATAATTTTGCGCAGCGCGGCACCGTCACTTTCACCAACACAGCGGCGGGAGATGCATCACCGGGCTTCTTGAATCCCCCGGCACTGAGCGGTTTCCAGAATTTCCTATTGGGCCGCGTTGATACAACCCAGGCGGAAGCTGGTTTCTCAAGTTTTCATTTCCGTGCCTTGGATTTTTCTGCCTATGTCCAAGACGATTGGAAAATTAAGCCACGACTTACGCTAAACCTGGGATTGCGCTGGGAAGGATTGAGTACCGCTTATGAACTCAATAATGCTCTTTCCAACTTCCGCGGCCTGGAAGACGGCCAGCCTGGGCGGATCAGCATCATTCACCCCGCGGGGAGCCAGAACGTCGGCACCCCTGGAGTTTCGAGCTGCACGCTGACGACTTGCTTCAGCGCGGGAAATTTTGCGCCCCGAGTTAGCTATGCTTGGGACGTATTCGGCAATCAGAAGACCGTGATTCGGTCTGGATACGGCATCTACTACCAGCGTGTCTCGAACCAATCGCTTCTGCAGACCGCTGGCGGCTTGCCCTTCTCCGAAGCCATCAGCACGCAGAAATTCTCGGTGACGCCGCAGAATCCATTTCCCAGCATCTTGCCCAACTCTGCCTTTCCTCTGTCTACCGATCAGGTGGTACCCGCGCTCTCTGGTTTTAACGGAACCACAGGTGCACCCATCTTCCAGAGCGCAAGCGGAGGGTCCCTTTCGGGCTTCTTCTTCTTCCCCATTCGGAGTTTTCGTCCACCCTACGCGCAACAATGGAACTACAACATTCAGCGTGCTTTGGGGAAGGGATGGTTGCTCGAAGTGGGATATGTCGGTACACGCGGTTCGCACCTCCTGGGAACCGGTCGTCCCGCAAATCCCGGCCAGATCTGCACAATTGGCGCGCCCTGCCTCATTCCAGCTTCCATTGCTGGAAACGTGAACGTGCCCGCGGGCACGCCATTCGTAACAAAGAACCCAGATGGGACCATCGCCATCACAGGGAGTACTGCAGCAAACCTCGACGCACGGGTACCGTCGCGATACCTCGGACTGGCGAATTCTCGCGGATTCTTCCAGTTCCAGGACGGCAGCTCAACGTACCACGGGTTGCAGTCCACTTTGAGCCACCACTTCACGGGCAGTCTTTATTTCCAGGCCGCCTACACGTACTCGAAATCCATTGACAATGGCTCAGGATCGGTTTTTGGCGATGAGCTAAACGGTTTGACTCAGTATGGCAACCTCCTGAACCCGAGCGGTCAGCGGGCGGTTTCGGATTTTGACCGTAGACACCGTTTCGTCGTCAGCTACAACTATGACTTGCCGGTAGCGAAGCTGCTCCACGGTCACGGCTCGACGAGGTTGGTGAACGGATGGACCGTCAATGGCGTCAGCACTTTCCAATCCGGAACGCCAATCACGGTATTTGACGGGTCCACCTTTACGCTCCAGGACCTTGAGGGGATTAACGGGACCAATTTTGCGACCCTTGCGCCCGGGGCAACCCTGGCGTCGGCCGTTACGTCGGGGAGTATCGGGAGTCGCCTTGGGTCCTACCTCAACCTAAATGCATTCACGCCTGGCGGCAACTGCGTAGACAACCAGAATGTTGTGGTTCCTTGCCAGATCAACGGCGCATCGAATCCCGCAGCCGCGGGCGCAGCGATAGGGAGCGTTGGGCGCAATACGTTCCGCGGCCCCTTCCAACAGAACTGGGATTTATCCATCACGAAAAATACAAAAGTCACGGAGGCCACTTCGGTGGACTTCCGCGCCGAGTTCTTCAACGTTTTCAACCACCCGGTATTCTCGGGTCCACAATCTGGCGGCTTTGGATCAGCCACCGGCAATTTGGGTCTGGTCAATATCGCAAACGGATCGAGCGCCATTTTGTCAACGGCGAACCGTCCCCGGATCATACAGTTCGCGATGAAGTTCAACTTCTAATGTCTTTCGGTTCGCGATTCGATTCATGTTTCCGGCTTCGGCACTGTGCTGAAGCCGGAAGTGTCATTCACAATGCGAGGCAGTGCGCCACTCAGCAGGAGTTCCTCTGCAAATTATTTTGTTGCGACAATCTCAAGAAAGCGAGCGAAAAACATGGACGCAGTTGATCAATGCCTAATTGAGGGAGAAACCCTTGCGGAGGCACCCCGTCGCTCCCAGACCAGGACCTTATTGGAAAGAGTAGGCATCCACGTCTCGCGCTACGGCCTGGTAATCACCCTTCTTCTCATTGGAGTTCTTAAGTTCACCGCCGGTGAGGCGCAAGGCATTCAGCCGCTCGTAGCGAGCAGTCCTCTGATGTTCTGGCTCTACCGTATCTTCAGTCTTCAGACCGTTTCCAATCTGATCGGAGCGATCGAGATTGCTGTCGCCGTGCTCATCGCCCTTCGGCCGCTTTCCGCAAAGCTCTCTTTCATCGGCAGCGTTGGGGCCGTCATCACCTTCGCGCTCACGGTGAGTTTTCTCTTCTCAACACCAGGAGCGTTCCAGTTGTCACACGGAGTTCCCTTGTTGGGAGATGCCGGCCAATTCCTCATCAAGGACTTGGTTCTCTTGGGCGCATCGATTTTCACTGCCGCGGAAGCACGGAAAGAAAATTAGCTGTTCAAAATTCGATTATTGAATTGATCGAGCAAATGAGGTCGGCCCCCGCATTGATGCGAGGCAGAAGGAGAACTATGTCTGCCTCCACAGTGGGTGAGGCTCGAAAAATCAACGTTCTCGTGGTCGGCGACTCTCCCCGCTTGTTTTCGTCTTTTCGGCGTCTAGAAAAGCTTGGGTGCGAATGCCACTTTGCAGAGTCGCACCGAGAAGTGAGCGCACTTCTCAGAGTCACACTAAGCTCGACATCGTACTCAGCCTGTACACGCACCAAAGGCTATCTCAACCTGGGAGGTCTACGTGGAAGTATGTTCTATATGCTGCCCGTTGAACAAGGTTGCTGGTGGCTGCCTGTTCTTCGAAATGGCGAAAACTGTCTCGGCACCCCCGCCATTCGCACAACTGAATTCACTTATGTTCTCATCGAGATCATAAAAGGCATCGCTACAGACGCGGCTTCACGCCGGCCCTCTGTGGTTTGAACCTTCCAGTTGCGAGTATTTAACAGCGGCCCTGCGTTCGTTGGCCTTATTCAGTTTTGCTGCCTTCCGCTTGCTTAGAATTTCTTCAACGTTCAGCATTCCGAAACCTTTGCGAGAGTCGGGACTCTCATTTATTGCAGGCGTCAGTCTCCTCTGTGAGTTTGAGGCCGCTCTCGAAATCGCATTATCGGCGCGATGACGAGGTTCAACGGAGTCTGAAACGGTCAGCGCATGATCGCGATGGGCCGTTGTGCGATGTCCTCTTCGCGGAATCGCAAAAAAGGGAAATTCGAATGAAGGCAGCAATCAATTTACGTCGCATAGGTGCCGGGCTTGAGCTCAAGAGTGTTGGCCTGAAAGGTCACTCACAACTGAAGGTGCAGCGTTTATTGAGAAAGGGGAAGCGTGCGTCTGTACGCGAGCACACATCGGGAGAATTGAAGCCGCACAAACCCGACAGTTCACCCGTGAGCGAGGCCATTCGGTTGGCCCAGCATGGTGACCCACGAGCTTTTGAAATTATTTATCAAGAGCACTCGCGCCGAGTGTATGCGCTCTGCTTGCGCATGCTAGGAGATCCCATCGAAGCCGAGGATCGGGTCCAGGACGTGTTCGTGCTGCTATTCCGCAAGATCCATACCTTTCGCGGTGAATCAGCCTTCTCCACCTGGCTGCACAGGTTGGCGGTTAATCTCGTGCTGATGGGCCTCCGCAAGAAGTCGCCACCAATGGTTTCGATCGAAGCGACTACCGACCTGGAGGATGAAACTAGCTCGCCGACCATCGATCTTGGTGCGCCCGACTTAATGCTGGAGGGATCGGTTGACAGAGTGAATCTCGAACGCTGCATCGAGCGGTTACCCGCGGGCTACCGCGCAATGTTCATCTTGCACGATGTCCAGGGGTACCAACACACGGAGATTGCCGCGATGGTTGGGCGCTCGGTCGGTGATTCGAAGTCGCAGCTGCACAAAGCTCGCATGCGGCTGCGGGAACTTCTTCACGAGGTTCAGCGAGAAAAGCTCCGAGATGAGCGCCTTGCAGGCCACAAGCTGCGTTCCCGGTCCCGCACTGCGTTGCTCCCCGTGACGGCCAACAACGCTTGATATTGAAGGAGGATAGGAAGTGATAGCTACAAGGTTTGTGGTACCGGTTGACGCGAAGACGGCGGACCTCGCGGCCCCGCAAGAAAGGTCGAAGGATGGTCGAAGGCTAGGGACATCGACATTTGTTTCTGAGTCGAAGCAAGCTGGTTTTGCACTTCCTAAGGGGCTGTTCGCGGAGGCGATGCTGGAGAATAGTCCGACTAGACCACCGCGCCGCGTGGTTGATTTTGTTGTTTCTGCAACGGTGCAAGTCCTTTTTCTGGCAGTGCTGCTCTTGGTTCCGCTTTACTTCAGCGAAGCGATCGATGTCCGTCAGTTAAATAAGACTTTTCTCGCGGCTCCTCCTCCGGCGCCAGCTCCACCGCCGGCACTCGCTTCGTCACGGTCGGTCGCGCCAAAACCCAGAGTGTTGTCGGTGTCGGGGAAGTTGATCGCGCCAAGGGTCATACCGCGTCAGATCGCCCGTCTTAGCGAAGAGCCAGACGGAAACGATTTGGCCGCTGCTATCGCCCCGGGCGAAGGCGTTGCCGGTGGAGTTCCTGGAGGAGTGCCTGGTGGGGTGATCGGCGGAGTCCTTTCCGGCGCTGCCCCTCCAGCTCCTGCTCCAATCAGTGTGGCGCCGAAGGGTCCGATTCGTGTCGGTGGAAAGGTGAGGGCGCCACGACTCATCTCTGCGCCCGACCCGGTCTACCCTGTCCTGGGCCGACAGGCCAGGATCGGCGGCGCGGTTGTGATTGACGCGGTGATCGACGAGCAGGGAAATGTAGTTGAAATGCAGACGGTGTCCGGACAACCGCTACTTGCAATTGCCGCGATGGAGGCGCTTCGCCATTGGAAGTACGAGCCGACGACCCTGGGCGGCGAAGCTATTCCAGTGCGTTTGCTCGTGACCATTGCGTTCGATTGGAAGAACCGTCGTGAGTAGCCAAAACATGAAGAAGAGAATGCTCTCTATCTCCAAAATCGTCTCGGTATTCAGCCTGTTCCTGACATTGTTTCCCTTCGCTGTGAAGGCGAGGGTGTCGGCTGGGAGTGAACGGACCAAGGCAGTGATCAGCGCGAGCAAGGATAAGTGCTTGAGAGACGACTCCCAGGCGATCAGCCACGAAATGCAAGCGCAACGCGAGGTTGCATTGCGCGTCTTCGGCGGCGCTGAAACGACCGGAGCTCTTCACTCGGCCTCAGACGTGAGTTCGGCGCCAATTCATTTTGAGGTTGCGGACGGTCTCATCTACATGCAGGCGAGCATAAACGGATCGATGCCGCTCTGGATGATGTTGGACACGGGTGCGAGTGTTACTGTTTTCGACGAATCCGTCACGAAAACGCTTGGTATTCGTTTTCTCGGAGAAGGGAATGTTGATGGACCCGGGCAAGGGTCCACTCAAAAATGGGCATTCGCCAATCACACGACCCTCATGTTTGCGGGAAACGATCTGGGAGATCAAACTGTGGCGACCCTGCCTCTGGAATGGTTCTCGCGCCAAGTGGGCCGACGCACGGATGGATTCTTAGGCTCCAATGTATTCCGCAACTATGTCGTTGAAATTGATTACGCAAACCAGGTGCTCCGTCTTTACGATCCGGCAGCCTACTCGTATTTCGGTTCAGGTCAGCGTTTGCCGCTCCAATTCATCTGGGACGACATACCGACTGTCCGCGCGGAGGTTGTGGCGCAAGACGGGACAGCAATCACCGGTGTCTTCTTAGTTGATTCGGGAGCGACGACCGCGATTTGGCTTACCAAGGCCTTCAGCAACGCACACCCTGAGTTTCTGTCGGCGCACGAGACGATTGAAGTCCCCAATGTGGTTGCCGTGGGGGGCGAGCTAATTGCCCGCCTCGGACGCGTGCCGGCCATTAGACTCGGCGCATTCCTAGTCCCTATGCCACTCACGCAATTTTCCCAGAATACTTCCGGGATTTTCGCAACCTCTGATATTGCGGGGACTATCGGGGCGCAAATGCTGAGGAGATTCACAGTCATATTCGACTATGCGCACCGCGAGATGATTATCGAACCAAACGAGCACTTCGGCGACCTATCCGACTAGGAAAAAATGGACACGCCATGAAAACTAGCACGATCATGACTCGCATTTTGTCCGTTTCGTTCATCTTAGTGTTGCTCCTCGGCTTCGCCATCTTGAGCTTACTGAGGCCCTCCTTCGCCCAGTCCCTCGTCACCGACGACGTGAAACACAACACACCCGGTCAGGTCATTAAGCAGGGCCAATCCGTGCATCTCGACGTGGAACTGGCGCTTGTCAACGTTACAGTCACCGACCCGTACAACCGCTTGGTAACAGGTCTGGAGCCCGACAATTTCCGAATCTTCGAAGACAACATCGAGCAGGAAGTCGTGAATTTTTCCTCTGAAGATGTTCCCATTTCCATTGGTGTCATCCTTGATCACAGCGGCAGCATGGCCAACAAACTGGGCAAGGCCAAGCAAGCGGCCTTTCAGTTCTTCAAAACCGCCAATCCACAGGACGAATTCTTTCTCGTAGGTTTCAACGACCACGCTGAACTCCTCAGTCCGTTCACCGAGAACGTGGAATATCTGCAGAGCCGCATGCTCTATACCTCCGCGAAGGGCTCCACGGCGCTGCTTGATGCCATTTATCTGGGACTCAGTCAGATGAGGGGCGCACGCAACGCGAAACGGGCGTTGCTCATCATTCCTGACGGCGGCGATAATCATAGCCGGTACAGCGACAAAGATATCAAGCGGCTGGTGCGAGAAGCAGATACGCAGCTCTATTCCATCGGCATTTTTGACCCGTTCGAGTATCGCAGCCGAACGCCAGAGGAGCTCAACGGGCCGTCGCTGCTCAATGAAATGACGGAATTGACCGGCGGGCGCGCCTTCACCGTAGAGAATTTGAACGACCTGCCGGACATCGCCGCAAAGATCGGCATGGAGTTGCGCAACCAATATATTCTGGGATACCACCCAAGCCACAAGGCGCGCGACGCGCGCTGGCGCAAGATCAAGATCAAGCTGCGCACCCCCAAGGGACTTCCTCCTCTAACTGCGTACGCGAAGACAGGTTATTACGCGCCCAGCCGTTAGTAGTGGCAAAGTCCAAGCCTTTCACAGTATTTGCAGGTCGGGCCGTGGGTTCTTCGTGATTGGCCTGGCGAAGTGAACCGCGACTCGCGGTACCATATCTGCGTGATGAAGAAAACAGGACAGCCGGCAAGCGATTCGAAGTGCGTGAGTGTGGCCATTGCCCAGTCCGCTCCCGTTTACCTGGACAAACGAGCCAGCCTCGCAAAGGCTCTCGATCTCATCCAGCAGGCGGCAAAACGAGATGCACAGCTCGTTGCGTTTGGCGAGACCTGGCTGCCCGGCTACCCTGCGTGGCTGGATGTATGTCCCGGCGCGGCACTGTGGGAAAACACTTCCGCGAAAGACATCTTCGCGAAACTGAGAAATAACAGCATCACCGTCCCCGGTGAAGAAGTGAATGCGCTCAGTGAAGCCGCGCGAGATCTAAAGATTGCGATTGTGATCGGAGCGAGTGAGCGAGTCGATGCCGGTCCAGGAAACGGGACGCTATACAACTCGCTTCTCACTATTTCAGAGGATGGACAGCTCAGAAACCACCATAGGAAGCTCGTCCCGACCTATACGGAACGGCTTGTGTGGGGAAATGGCGATGGCCGCGGGTTAGAAGCAGTGCCCACGTCTGTGGGACGTGTAGGCGGATTGATTTGCTGGGAGCATTGGATGCCGCTCGCGCGCATGGCCCTGCATAATTCCGGCGAGCACATCCACGTCGCGGTATGGCCAACGGTCCATGAATTACATCAGCTGGCAAGCAGACACTACGCTTTCGAAGGCAGGTGCTTCGTTCTGGCAGTCGGTTTGATGATGCCGGCTGAGGATTTGCCTCGTGAGCTTCGTCATGGAGTCACATTGCAGCCCGGTGACGGCCAATGGATCGAGCGCGGAGGCAGCGCGATTGTAGGACCGGACTCTCTGTATGTTCTTGATCCAGTATTCGATCGGGAGGAACTGCTCGTTTCGGACTTGGATCTGACTCAGATTGACCGAGAAATGATGACCTTCGATGTCTCAGGTCATTATTCGCGTCCTGATCTCTTTCGATTTGAGAAAAACGTTTAGACGCGGGCTGGCAAGAGCCAATCTGGCTGCTTTTAATAGGCAGAAAGGACGATTTTTGAAGCAGATTCTTATTGGGACAAGTTGTTCCTGATCCAAATCTCTACTTCGTTAAAGTCCGAATACGGTGCCAGCGTGCAATTCGGATGGGTGATACCGGTGATTAGGAGAGATATTTTGGTTTCGACATCTTGTCGATAGAATAAGACTACTTTCTTTGTAGTTGCCCCCAGAAGGTACCCAGTCTCGAAGCCCAAGCCAAATGATGAACCGGAAACTTCAGCAATAAACAGATCGCACTGGTCAAGCCATTTCATATCCCGCAGATAGACTTCCTTGGGTGTGATACGCCGGTCCGCCTCCCACGCGTTGTCCTCGACCAAATGTCGTGTTAGCACTTCGTGGCGCATTTCCACGAGGATGTCCACAATTTTCCTTGCTACCATCACGGCCGAGCGGTCCCCCGCTACGGTGAAGCCCAAATAAATTTTCATATCTGTGTAAGTATCCTCTATAAATTCTATTGCAGGATATTCATACAGCATACTTAGGCGCCTGCCGCCGGGCACCCTAAATCGACAACGAGCGCTAATCGTAATCAGGCTTTCCGAGTTGCGGCGATTGTGACCATCCTGCCTTCGCTTCGCTCGGAAATCGATAACCCGGAGGCTAGGAGTTCGGCAATGACCCACTTGACAGGAAGACGAAGCTTCTTGTAGCTGCTTTTGTGCAGCGTCCAATTGTCATCGTCCTCGCGAAGATTTATCAGATCGTGGACTACGACTGTTTCGAGCGCTTCGTATTCGAGAAAACAAGTCATCACGCGGCGGTCGTCGCTACGAACGGGGATAAAGCGATCGAGACCCAATAATTCGACACTCGCGAGATCTCGATAGGTGACCACGAACCTTCCTCCCGGTTTGATCGCGCGAGCGACAGACTGGAATAAATTGGAGACCTCTGACCGACTGGACAAGTGAGTCAGCGTATCACCCATACAGACCGCAATCTCCACCGAGGCTGGACTAACCAGGGAATCGAGTTCGCGCAAATCGGCGTGCTTCGTTACGATATTGCGCGAACCAACTCTAGCGGAAAGATGGTGGAGCAACTTCGCACTGGTATCGATCGCGAGTACTTTATATCCGCGATCGGACAACGCAACAGTCTGAAACCCGGAGCCGCATCCAAGATCTACGGCGAGGCCACCAGTAACGGCCGGTCCGGCGAATTCGTCCAAGATGGTTTTTTGTTCCGCGACTTTGGCTTCAAACGGTAACCCGAACATCCACTCGTAGTGGTCCGCCAATAAATTCTCGTAGTGTTCTTGGGCACTACCGGGCATCTGAGAGGTCATAACGGTTTGAAGTAACAGAGAATAGTTGAGCGATCACACAATCATGATCAGCGGATCGGTCCGGGGTAAAACCTCTCCCACAAGCATCGCATCTCCGCCGCGGTTCTGAAGAGCACGAAGGAACTGATCAGACGCGTTTGCCGAGATCGAGAGCAACAAACCCCCGGAGGTTTGCGGATCGAAAAGCAAGGTCTTGGTTACTTCGTCCGCCTTCGGCCCGAACTCCACCACGCATTCAGCGAAATCGCGATTCGCTTTCAAGCCCGCGGGCACGCAACCTGCGCGCACGCTATCCACAGCGCCAGCGAGCATCGGTATCTTTGCGGAGTCGATCCG
>Ga0209117_1000934_pt1 | contig 10755 bp, 9 predicted proteins | sample BlaSpr_A8_OM2_M2_FD_187978 | JGI IMG/M metagenome (GOLD analysis project Ga0209117, IMG submission 187978) | Forest soil microbial communities from Thunder Bay, Ontario, Canada - Black Spruce, Ontario site 2_A8_OM2_M2 (SPAdes) (version 2) | ecosystem: Environmental > Terrestrial > Soil > Boreal...
CCACACCGGCGGAAGGAAGTGCAGATACCAGGACCGGACAGATCACGTGCCAATAGAATCGGACATCTCCATGTGCTAACAATAGAAACCTCATTCTTTTCTTGACAATGCGTTGCGTGAGGGCTTATCACTGCTCACGGAGTAAAAGTTTTGCCGATGTATATCCGTGGGAGTGAAGTGGAGCCAGGGCCGAGTCGATTGAGGCGCAGCTTGGGAACGGTGCAAGGCGCTGCGATGCGCAGGGTGTGGCGTCGAGTAACTGCGGGGCCGCACGCGGTCGGGTGGGCAGGGTCCTCCCCAGGCTAGAGGTAAGTCCATCTGTATCAGGTGCTTACCCCGCGGCCGACCTTTACGGTGCGGGGTTTTTTGTTGGCCGCTCAGGAAGTTACGCGGTCCATTGCGCGGAAGGAGGCAGCGCTATGCAAATTTATGCTACGGAGTTGATGGGCGCCGAGGCCTACGACGCACAGGGCCATTTCGTCGGACGTGTACGCGAATTCTTCATCGAGCCGGCCGACCAGCCGAACCGCATCTCGCATTTTCTGCTTTCCCGCGGCCGGTTTCAGCCGCTGCTGGCGCGCTACAACCAGGTGGGGGCGGTGGCGCCCGGCACCCTGCGACTGAACTGCAGCGAGCGAGAGCTGGCCTTGTACACCCCCAATGAGGCGTGGCTCGCGGTGCGCAAGGATTTGCTCGACCAGCAGATTATCGACACCCAGGGCCGCAAGGTGGTGCGCGTCAACGACGTGGATCTTACCGAGCAAAAGACCAACGGCAATGTGGAGCTGCGGCTCACCCAGGTGGACGTCGGGCTCCCGGGAGCGGTGCGGCGGCTGCTGCAAGGTGTGGTCGGGCCGGGAATGATTCGCAAACTGCAAAACCCGCTGCCGCAGCGCACCATCCGCTGGGAGTTTGTAAATCTCATCGAGCCGGATCCGCTGCGCCGCGTGAAACTGCGCATCACCCACGAAAAGCTGGAAGATCTGCACCCCGCGGACCTGGCGGAGATGATGGAGGAACTGTCGGCCGCCGAGCGCCAGGGCATCATCGCCTCGCTCGACGAAGAAACCGCCGCGGCGGTGCTGGCGGAGCTGGATGAACGCCTGACCACGCAGATCGTTGAGAAATTGGATCCCGAAAAAGCCGCCGACATCCTCGAAGAGATGGCCCCGGACGCCGCCGCCGATGTGCTGGCCGACCTGTCCAAGGAAACGTCCGAGGAATTGCTGGAGGAAATGCCGGGTCAGGAGGCCAGCGAAGTGCGTGGGCTGATGGCCTTCGACGAAAACACCGCGGGCGGCATGATGAACCCTGAGTTTGTGTTTGTCGGGGAAACGGCCACGCGCGAGGAGGTGTTGAAGTGGATGCGTTCGCAGGACTTGAATGTCGACCAGCTCGACACCATCGTGCTGCTCGATAGTGATGCGAAATTCTCTGGCACCGTGCCGGTGGCGCGGCTGCTGCTCGCGGACGCCGAGCAACGCATGGCGGAACTGAAGACCGAGCCTCTGCTGGGCGTACCGGGGGATGCCGATGAAAGCGACGTCTTCGAGCTGTTCGACAAGTACAACCTGCGCATGCTGACGGTGGTCAACAGCGAGAGCCGGCCGATCGGAACCATCACGGTGGATGACGTGGTGTCGCGGCTGGTGAAGAAATAGAGGGATCGAGAACGGGCTGATGAATTGGGACGTGATTACAACGCGTGTGGATGCCGTCAAGTCGCGCGGAAGCGACTTGCAGAAGCGTCTGCGCGGGCTGCGCCACCGGCTGACCCTGTTGCTGGCGGTCGTCGGGCCGGGGCTGATTACCTCCAACGTGGACAACGATGCCGGCGGAATCTCCGTATACACGTCGGCCGGAGCGCGATACGGCTATGCGCTGCTGTGGTCGCTGATTCCCATGACCATCGCGCTCTACGTCACCGAAGAGATGTGCGCGCGCATGGGGGTGATCACCGGCAAGGGCTTGTCGGATTTGATTCGCGAGGAGTTCGGGTTTCGTCCGACATTTTTTGTGATGGTCACCGGATTTTTCGTGGACCTGGCCAACGTGGTCGCCGAATTTGCCGGCGTTGCCGCGTCCATGCAGATTTTCGGAGTGAGCAAATACATCGCGGTGCCCATCGCCGCGATCGTGGTGTGGGTGCTGGTGCTGAAAGGCACGTACCGGCAGGTCGAGGTGATTTTCCTATTCGCGTGCGTCTTATATCTGTCCTATTTGTTTTCCGCGTTTTTGGCTAAGCCGGATTGGCTGGACGCGGCACGGCACACCATTATTCCCAACCTCCGCTTTGAATCGGGCTACCTGGTAATGCTGATGGGGCTCATCGGCACAACGATCGCCCCGTGGCAGTTCTTCTATTTACAGGCCAGCTTCGTGGAGAAGAAAGTGGGCGCGCGGCAGTATCCGCAGGCGCGCGCGGATGTGCTGGTCGGCAGCGTGAGTTGCATGGTGATCGTGTTCTTTATCATCGTGTGCACGGCCGCGACGTTGTATGTGTCCGGCCATCGCAACATCACCGATGCCGCGCAGGCCGCGCAGGCGTTGATACCCTTGGCGGGACGCGGCGCGGGGATTCTCTTCGCCTTCGGTCTGTTGAACGCTTCGTTGTTTGCCGCGTCGATTCTGCCGCTGTCGACCGCGCACGTAATTTGCGAAGGGCTTGGTTTCGAGGCCGGCATCGACCACAAGTTCAAGGAAGCGCCGATCTTTTATTGGCTGTACACGATCTTGATCGTGGTGGGCGCGGGCATCGTGCTGCTGCCGCATGCGCCGCTATGGAAGATTCTGATTTTCTCGCAGGTGGGCAACGGCTTCTGGCTGCCAGTGGTGGTGATTTTCATCTTGCTGCTGGTGAACCGTCGGGACTTGATGGGCGAATACGTAAACACGCTGACCTTCAACATCGTGGCCTGGGTCACCGCCATCGCCATGATTATCCTGAGCCTGGTGCTGGCCTACACGGCGCTTTTCCAGGGCACTCCGACCGGTTGAGCTGGCAGCGTTAATCAGGCATGTGGATTACCTCCGAGTGGCCCGTTAACCACGAATTTGAAGATAGGCCACTACAAAAAGATAGGCATGGAAAAGAGAAAGCCGACCGCAGGTAAGGGCGACGGGCTTGGTTGCTGATTCGGATGGTATGTTGCTATTGCTTGTTTTAGACGGAGCCGCTGCTGACGGTCTTGCCGCTAACAGGGGCGCAGTTGGTACCGACGCCGCGTCGGCATCGTGGGTTTTGAGCCCAAGCCTCGAAGTCGTTGAAGGGCAGGTGTGGAACTGTTTTGACCGGGTCGCAACCACTCGGTGTCAACGGCGGAGCAGAAGATGTCGAAGAGCTTGTTTTCCAAAGGACCCGTGAGCCTATAGCTCCTTTTCTCGGAGTAAAATGGCCCCACTCCATGCGAGCCGATGGTCAGCATCGTCATATTGTCGCGGTTGCGTTTGGGGATTTGTTGCTGGACCTCGGTTGACTTGGCGTACACAAACGTTCCTCCCAAGAAGCCAACTAGCAGAGTGCAACCCACAATCCACCTGTAGGATTCGAGCATAAAGATAAGTCCCCCTAATTTGTTCTATTAAGTTTGACTTCGGTTGTCGCCGCTTTAGGTCTGGATTCAGTGCATGTTCCGGCGAGTCCTATCAGTCCTATTTCCTTCTTCCGACTTATAAATCTCAAATGCGCGAAGCCAAACTGTCAAAATTAACAGTCCGTGTCCGGTAAGCGCTTACCGGGCATGTGCTTTTCAGGTCGATCCACTTGTCCGATTACAGCGTTTACCAGGACTTGAAGTCCACGCTAAACGGAAAATCAGGGAACGCGGTCGTCGAGTGTAGAATCACTCCGCTGCTCGGAGGCTAGAAATGTGCAACGTCGTGTCCGCGTTCAAATCCTGGCTGGATGCTTATGGACAGGCTTGGATGAACCGCAATCCTGAGGCCGCAGCAGCGCTCTTCAATGAAGGCGGCACCTATCAGGTCACGCCATTTCTCGACCCGATGCGAGGACGAAAGGCTATCTTCGAGTATTGGTCAGATGTGGCTCGCACCGAAGAGGAAATTCGCTTCGGGTACGAGATTTTGGTTGAGAATCGGCAGCTCAATATCGCCAGATGGACGGCATCATTCGTCATTATTCCGCAAGGTTTGGTAACACGGCTCGACGGGATATTTTTGGTCTCGCTCGATGGCGAAGGACTCTGCCGGTCACTGCAGGAATGGTGGCACAAAGAGCAAGAATAAGACGAAAAAGCAGTTGTCCGTTTACCGCGTTTGCCAGGCATGTGGATTACTTCCGGTTTGCCCGTCACACGTCCAGAATGGGAGTACCCGGCAGACGAGTCGCGTAAAGCTTCGGGCGACTCTCGGCAGTTAATCCGGATTTGCCTCGGATCAGGGCTTCGTTGGTGAATGCGACCGCGCGTCCACCACGTATATGAGGAGATCGGTATGTGCCCGAGCCTGGGCGGAGACCATGCTCCCTTGACACCAGTACGGCCGCGAGACAAAATCCGCCACCGCACTTCTCCGCGTTACCCTGCGCAAGTGCAAAGGGTACTGCCGCCAGGGAGACCAGTATGAGCCGCGTCATTGCGATTCCCATGATCTTGATTTGCTTGCTCTGCGTGTTTTTCGTGGGGTCCGCCGTTGCGCAACACGAACATCCCGCGGGAAATCCCGAAAAACTTGGCAAGGTCAGTTTTCCATTTTCCTGTGATGCCGCCCTGCAGCCGCAATTCAATAGAGCCGTGGCCATCCTCCATTCGTTCGGATACGAAAAGGCCGCCGGGGCATTCGCCGAAGTCGCTGAAAAAGATCCTGCCTGTGGCATGGCTTTTTGGGGCCTCGCTATGACGTACTACCATCCCATTTGGGAAGCGCCGAACCCGACGGTCTTGAAACAAGGTTGGGCGGCTGTCGAGAGGGCGAAGTCGGCAGGCGCCAAAACGCAGCGAGAGCGCGACTACATCGCCGTCATCGAGGTCTTTTACAAGGATTCCGACAAGCTCGATCATCGCACGCGCGCATTGGCCTACGAGAAGGCGATGGAGCAACTCCAAGCGCGCTATCCCGACGACCGGGAAGCGGCCATTTTCTATGCGCTGGCCGTGCGGGGAAACGCACCTCCCAGTGATAAGACCTACGCGAACCAGAAGAAGGCTGGCGCAATTCTGGAAAAGGCTTTTGCCGAGCAGCCGGAACATCCCGGGCTAGCGCATTACATCATCCACTGCTACGACTATCCTACGTTGGCCGACCGCGCGCTGGACGCAGCGCGGCGCTACGCGAAAATCGCTCCCGATTCACCCCACGCACTGCACATGCCTTCGCATATCTTCACGCGGCTTGGGTACTGGCAGGAATCTATCGAATCGAATCTTGCCTCCGCAGCAGCCGCCCAGAAAGACAGCGCGCAAGGCGACCAAGTGCACGCAATGGATTACCTGGTCTACGCCTATCTTCAGGGAGCCCAAGACGTGGAGGCCAAGAAGGTGTTTGAGGCAGTGCCACCGCCCCGACAGAGTGACCCGGTGTATTTCGCCGGGCTGTACGCCATTGCCAGCATGCCGGCGCGATACGCCGTGGAACGACACCGCTGGGCGGAAGCCGCAACGCTGACTGTGCCGCCGGATCTTTTCCCAGGCGGCCGGTATGCCTGGACCGAAGCAAATATCCATTTTGCGCGAGCCCTGGGCGCTTCCCGGGTCGGCGGCACCGAGGCTGCACGAAAGAGTTTGCAGCAGCTTACGTCGCTTCGCGACACTCTGGTCCAGGCGAATGAGAAATACTGGGCCGAGCAGTTGGATATTCAGCGGGAGACTGTAACAGCATGGCTGACGTGGGCGGAGGGCAAGAAGGAGGAAGCACTGCGCCAGATGCGTTCCGCCGCCGACCACGAAGATGCTACTGACAAGCACTCCGTTACTCCGGGGGTCATCCTGCCGGCTCGCGAACTGCTGGGAGAAATGCTGCTCGAATCGAAGCAGCCGACCCAGGCGCTTGTGGCCTTCGAAGCCACGCTGCGCGCGGCGCCAAACCGATTCAACTCGCTTTCTGGCGCGGCCCACGCAGCCGAGCTTTCAGGGGACCGAGAGAAAGCGAAAATCTACTACGCGAAGCTGCTGACCCTCTGCGACCATGCTGACGGAGACCGGCCAGAGCTAAAAGATGCACGAACTACTTTGGCCCAGAAATGAATTGCTACAAGGCGCAAGGCAGGTCGCAATTCTGGTTTAGTTATGTGATGTACCAACAAGATAGCGTAGGCAGCTTCCGAGTGGTCGGCAACTCGGAAGTTATCCTAAGTCCCGATTAGTCGCCTAACCGGACATCTGCCGTACCATTACGCCACTTGTCCCGTAACGGCGTTTGTCAGGCAACGTTTAATTAGCTGGTGATAAGCACGGTCACTGAAACCTGAATTCGACTGTCCGCCGTCAACTTGGAGCACACCCAAGAGCATTGTGGCAGTTTGCGATCGTCTCGATTGCAACTAAACTACGTTTTTGTGTGATGGAGGAATCCCTGATGCTCGTAATTCGCGCTGCCGCTGTCAGCGATGTGCCGTTGCTGGTTTGGCGCGTTTTACCGGGCTTGACCGTCTGGATGCTAAGCCCTTGACTTTGAGAAACTCTGGCACCGATATTTACCTTTGCATGTCTGCCCTCAGGCTCAGCGTGGCCAGAAAAGTCGGAAGCATTGTCTATGGGTTGCTGGCAGGCTTCGCCACAGCTATCGTTTTTACAATGGCCATCGGTTTTCCTTATTGCTTTGGCTTCCTGGTTTCCTAGATATACGAATTGGGATCCATCAGGGGAGTGGTCCGGGCCGCTAGGAATCGTCGTTGCTTACTATGCCTTCCTTCCTGGGGTTATCGTCGGCGCGGTCGTCTGTTGGAAGGTGTGGAGGTCTGGCTTCCACGGAGGATCGGTCCCATAAGTCAACGCGCTGCAGTCGCTTGCCTGTCTTGTTGGCTACTCGGGAACTGGCCCACTATTCAGGACACTGCGCCATTGCGCGAGTGTCGAGGCGTATGTTAACTTTGCGGCGTAAAGGGAATTCCCCGGAAGACGCCGTGCTTACGAAATCTCATCCCAACATTTCCGTAGCGGAGCCCAGCGCGCTCGGTCCGGTGACGCCGGAAGAGGCCCAGTTGCTCGCCAAGCTAGATTTGGCTCGGCTGCCGCGGCACGTCGCGGTCATCATGGACGGCAACGGACGCTGGGCGCAGCGCAAGCACCTGCCGCGCGCCGCGGGGCATCGTTCCGGGACCCAGACGGCCCGCACCACGATTGAAACCTGCGCGCGGATGAAAATTGAGGCCCTGACGCTGTATGCGTTCTCCGTGGAAAACTGGCGGCGTCCGAAAACGGAAACGGATTTTCTGATGCAGCTCTTGCGCGAATACTTGCGGCAGGAGATGCCGCTGATTCAGCGCAACAATATTCGCATGCGTTTCCTCGGGCGTTCCCGAGAGCTGCCCGCCGGCGTGCAGCAGGATATGCGCGCGGCGGTGGAGAAGACCGCGAAGAACACCGGCATGGTGCTGTGCCTGGCGCTGAATTACGGCGGGCGCGCGGAAATCGTGGACGCGCTGAACGAAATCGTGGCGCAGCGCAACGGCGAAAGCCGGAACGCGCCGGTGACCGAGGAAGAAGTATCGCGGCATTTGTATACGGCGGGACTGCCGGACCCGGATTTGCTGATTCGCTCCAGCGGGGAAATGCGCGTCAGCAATTTTCTGTTGTGGCAGATTGCCTATGCCGAGATTCTGGTCACCGAGACGCTTTGGCCGGACTTCAATCGCGCGCGGCTGCTCGAAGCTTTCGTGGAGTTCCAAAAGCGCGAACGGCGCTACGGCGGCATTCGCGAAGGTGGGCCGGATTCCGAAGAGTCCGCCCGCGTCGTCGGGCAGTGATTTCGTCTTCCCTCTCTTTTTCTTTCAACTTTTGACTTTCGACTGCTAACCTGCTCCTCGCGGTCCGTCGGGGGATTCCTTCCACATGACCTGGAAGCGTGTAGCGACAGCCGTCGTCCTGATCCCGTTTGTGGTTGGACTTGTGCTGTGGGGTTCGACGGCATGGGTGGCGCTGGCGCTCGCCTTGGTTATCGTGCTGGCGCTGTTCGAGTATTTTGCGCTCGGCGATGCCATCGGCCATCGCGCGTACCGTTTCTGGACGGCGACCTGCGCTTTTCTGTTGGTGTATGTGCAGTGGCTCGCGGCCATCGAGCCGACCTACCAGCTTGCAGGCGGCTTGATGTTGCATCGCGGCGTCGGACGATTTGCCGCCGGATTGCTTGGCGTTCCCGAAGCGTTTTTTGTTTTCGTGCTGGGTGTTGCGGTGCTGATGCTTTGGACGAGGCGGCCGCTTGTGGAAGCGCTGCCCGCTGCCGGAATCAGCTCGAGCGGATTGCTGCTGGTGGCGTTTCCGCTAACCTTTGCGGTGCGGCTGCACGGTTTGGCCGAGCAAGGTCCGCGGCTGCTGCTCTTCGTGCTGGTAATCACTTGGGTGGGCGACACCGTCGCGTATTTTGTGGGACGCGGGATCGGGAAGCACGCGCTGGCGCCGCATCTGAGTCCAAAGAAGACCTGGGAAGGTTCCATTGCAAGTTTGGCCGGATCACTGCTCGCAGCCCTGGCTTTTGCGCGGTGGCTCAGCGCGCCGCCGGTGCATCTGCTGGCGATGGCGGGTCTGGGAAATGTTGCGGGCCAAGTTGGCGATTTGCTGGAGTCGGCGTATAAGCGCAGCGCGGGCGTGAAGGATTCCGGGGGAATGCTGCCGGGTCATGGCGGAATCCTCGATCGCATCGACGCGCTGATTCTGGCGATTCCGGTTGTCTGGTATTATTGGACGTTGATCTACTCGCCTGGAATGTAGGTTGGATACGGCTATTGCATCGGCCGCGTGTGGAGTGCGGCGGACTTGCCGCCGCTTTTACAGACTGGCGCAATAGGCGAGCTAACCGAGCTAAGCCGCTTGAAATAGGAAGAACGCCTTGTGACGCCTTCGTCTAAGAAATTAGCCATTCTCGGCTCCACGGGATCGATCGGGCGGCAATGCCTGGCGGTGGTGGAGTCGCTGCCCGGGCGATTTGGTGTTGTGGCGTTGGCGGCAGGCTCGAATCTGGACGAACTTGTCGCGCAGATTGAGCGGCACCGGCCGGAAGTGGTGTCCGTCGCAGACGCGGGCAAAGTTGACGAGCTGGCGCAAACGTTGCGAGCGAAAGGCTTCTCCCCGCTGCCCGCGATTCATCATGGCCGCGAAGGCATGCTGGCGGTCGGAACACATGTCGCAGCGGACATGGTGGTATCGGCGGCCGTTGGCGTGGTGGGACTCGAAGCGACGTACGAAGCAATTAAGCTAGGTAAGACGGTCGCGCTTTCGAACAAGGAAGTCCTGGTGGCCGCGGGCGAGTTGGTGATGGCCGCCGCAAAAAAATCCGGCCGCGAATTGCTGCCGGTGGACAGCGAACACAACGCGGTGCACCAATGTTTGCGCGGCGGAGAGCGCGGGGAAGTGCGGCGGCTGGTGCTGACGGCTTCGGGCGGACCCTTTCGCAAGACGCCGCTGGCGGCGCTGCAAAGCGTCACGCCGGAACAGGCCCTGGCGCATCCGAACTGGCGCATGGGCAATCGCATCACCATCGATTCCGCGACGATGATGAACAAAGGATTTGAGGTCATCGAGGCGCGCTGGCTATTCGGCGTGCAGCCCAACCAGATCGATGTGGTTGTCCATCCGCAATCAACGATTCATTCCATGGTGGAATTTGTCGATGGCTCAGTCCTGGCACAACTCGGACCTACGGACATGCGCCTGCCGATTCAATATGCGTTAACCTATCCTCAGCGGGTGGCATCCAAGCAATTGGCCCTGGATTGGACGAAACTGCGGCGTCTTGATTTCGCGAAGGTTTCCACGCGGCGCTTCCCGTGCTTGCGTTTGGCGAAGGAAGCGCTGAAAAAGGGAGGGGCCTTGCCGTGCGCGCTGAATGCCGCGGATGAAATCGCGGTGGCGGCGTTTCTGGAGAGACGGCTGCCGTTCCTGGGAATCCCCGAGGTAATCGAAAGGGTGCTGGCGCGGACGCCGAAGACGCGATTTGAGAAGATGGATGACGTGCTTACGGCGGATAGCGAAGCGCGTCGAATGGCCAAGGAAGAAGTGGACCGGCTGGCAGTGACGGCGGCAGCGGCTTCCTGAGCTGCTCCAGGTTTCAGAGAAAGGGAAAAACCATCGTATGGATTTGTTACTGGGCGTAGCACTCGTGCTGGGCGTGATGATTCTGGTGCACGAGTGGGGACATTTCATCGCCGCGCGGCTCTTCGGCGTGCGCGTGGACGTTTTTTCGATCGGGTTCGGGCCGCGGCTTTTTGGCTGGAAGCGCGGTGCGACGGATTATCGGGTGAGCGCGCTGCCGCTGGGCGGCTACGTGCGCATGGCGGGACAGGATCCCTCGGAGATTGATTCCGCGCACAGCACCGCGATACCCGGAAAAGGAAAAGACGAGAAGACGTACGCGACGTATCCGCAATTGCAAGCGCTGGTGAGCGGCGCGCCGGATGAGTTGGTGAGCAAGCCGCGCTGGCAGCGCGCGATCATTTCGTTCGCCGGCCCCTTCGTGAACTTAATTTTTCCGATACTTTTGCTGAGCGTATATTTCGTTAGCGTTGGAATTCCTTACCCCGCGTATCAGGACAAGCCCGTGCAGGTGGCAGCGGTGCCGGCGAATTCTCCGGCGGCAGCGGCGGGG
>Ga0209117_1000935_pt1 | contig 10753 bp, 11 predicted proteins | sample BlaSpr_A8_OM2_M2_FD_187978 | JGI IMG/M metagenome (GOLD analysis project Ga0209117, IMG submission 187978) | Forest soil microbial communities from Thunder Bay, Ontario, Canada - Black Spruce, Ontario site 2_A8_OM2_M2 (SPAdes) (version 2) | ecosystem: Environmental > Terrestrial > Soil > Boreal...
GGCGTTTCAACCCCTTACCGTCTCACGATCCACTCGCTACGCGCTGGTACTGGGTCTAGTGGCCTGTATCAGGTGAATCGCTAGCGGGTGGCGCCGGGTCTTCGCGCGGCGGCGCATAGATCAAATGGCGCACTGCCGGCGCACCGCGCGTCAGGGCGCGGATCCGCGCCTCCAGCGCCCGATCGCCCTGCGTCTGACGGGCGTGCTGGCGCAGGTGCTCCGCCCAGGAGCGCACCAGAAAGGTTTCCACGAAATGGTCGGCCGCATCGGTGTCCTGGAAGATGCCCCACCGTGACGCCCCGTCGCGGCGGCGCGTCCGCTGGTACTCTTGCATCGCCACCAGAAACTCCGCCGCCTGTTCGGGCTCGACCACATACTCGACGGTGACGAGGACCGGGCCTTCGGAGAGCGCGGGAGCGTCGGCAGGCGAGGGCGCCGGCCAGTGGTTCCACGGGCTGACATCGATGGGACCTTCGGGCAGCCGCCACGCCAGCCCGAGCGCCGCGGTCGCGAGCGTGCCGAGGCCGGCCCAGGCGAGCGCGGCCGCGACGCTCGAGCGCGCGCTGACGGCTCCCCATAGCGCGCTGCCCGCAGCCATTCCCCCCTGGAAGACGAGCAGGTAGACGGCGAGCGCGCGAGCGCGGACCCAGTCCGGGGCGAGGAGCTGCACCGACGCCGAGACCAGCGAGATGAAGACGATCCAGCACCCGCCGGCGGCCAGCATCAGGGCAGCGAGCACCAGGAGGCCGCGTGCGGCGCCCGCGCCGAGCATGGCTGCCCCCAGCCCAAGAATGGCGGTCGAGGCCACGGCCTCGGTCGACCAGCGGGCGCGGGCGGGCTGCATCAGCAGCGCGCCGGCGATGGCGCCGGCCCCGAAGCAGCCGAGCAGGAGCCCGTAGCCGAGCGGGCTCTTGCTTTCCTGGTGCGCGATCGTCGGCAGCAGGGCGAGGACGGCACTGCCGAAGAACATCACCACGCCCGAGCGCAGAACCAGCCCGCGGATACCAGGGGAGTAGCGGACATAGCGCAGCGCCGCCACCGTCGCCCCGCGCAGGTGCTCCACGGGAACCGTGCGCGGGCGTCGCGCGGGCTTCCAGCGCCTCACGACGACGATGACGCCGACGAACGACACCGCATTGACGACGAACGTCGCGCCGACGCCGGCGACGGCAATGAGCGCGCCGGCGGCCGCCGGGCCTACCGCTCGGGCGAGGTTGAACTCGATGCCGTTGAGCGCCGAGGCAGCGTGCAGATCCTCCCGCGGCACCAGGTCGGGGAGTATCGCGCGCCAACTTGGCGCCTCGATGGCATCGCCGGCGGCGACGGCGAAAGTGAGAACGAGCAGCAGCCAGGGGGACATCCGGCCCGCAAGGGTGAGCGCCGCCAGCACGATGGTGGCGCTTACCATCCAGCTCTCGGTGATGAGAATCAGCTTACGGCGGTCGACGATGTCGCCGATCGCCCCGGCGAAAAGCGCCAGGAGGAAGAACGGCAGCGATGAGGCGGTCTGAATGAGCGCGACGGAGAACGGCCCGGCGCCGAAGGAGAGCATCAGCCACGCAGCGCCGACGCTCTGCATGAAGGCGCCGACGTCCGAGAGGACGTTCGCCATGAGCAAGTGCCGGAAGATCGGCACCCGCAATGGCCGCCACAAAGTCTGCGACGCAGGCATGGATTCGACGTCCCCGACAGCGACCTGTCGTGGTAACGTAGCCATATCGCAGAGCAGCGCCAAAGGCAACAACCGCCGGTCGCACAACCCTGAAGTGGAGAAACCCGATGAGCCGCTCGGTAAAGTTGCGATCAGTCGGTCTGAAGCACGAGCTCATCGTGTTGCCGGCACCGCCAGCGTGAGGTGCAGTGGCTGAACGCGCGGCTTAATTTAAGGCCGAACCAGCAACCGAGGGAACAACGTTACAGGCGTTACCGGCCGCTAGGCGCAGTAGTGTCCGCTGCAACCGTGGCAGTCGTACTCGACGCCGTCGCAGACCACCCAGCACCCGACGCCCTTGGAGCAGGTCGAGCCCGAGCAGCTGACGACGCCTCCGCAGCGGCAGTCGGTCGCGATGTGGCAGGAGCTGGCCGGTACCGGCTCCTCGCCGCGCAGCGAGGCGATGAACTCCTCGACGCTGCGCGGCCCGACCTCCTGCCGGCCGGCAGGGTTCGTCAAAGCCGTCTTGGCGCCTGACCTGGCAGGCTCCGCCAGTGACCAATCAACTGGGGGCGCCGAAGGAGCTGCGGCGGCGGGCGCCGGCGCTTGCACTGGCGCCGCCACATCCTGAGAGGCGGGCGCGGCGGCGAGGCCGGCCGACACGCAAAGCAGAACGACCAGACCGAGGCCGCAGGTCACTCCAAGGTACCGGAATCTGCGCATGGCTTTCTCCTGAGCACCGGACGAACCGGCGAGTGAGTGTGCAACCGCATCTAACAACTACAGTGCGCACCGAGGCGGGAAAGAGGATTGTCTTGATGCCGCCGACCGGCGGTCACCTCGTGCGCCAGTGCTGCCTGGCGACTCTCAATTATCGAGCCTCTGGGGTGCGGCTACACCTTGTCCCCGGGCTCCGGCGGGGCATCGAGCACCTTCGCCAGCACTGCCAGGAATCGGTCGCTCTCGCCGCGTCGCGCGCGGTCCTTCAGATAGTCCACCGTCATCAGCGCGGCCATCTTCTCGGCCAAGGCCGTGGTGACGAGCTGGTTGATCGAGACCCCCTCCTGTTTTGCGAGATCTCGAACCCGCTTGTGAAGAGAATCCGGCAGCCTGAGGCTGAGAGTGGTCATGACACCCCCTGCAAGAGTCGTAGAAAGGCGCGGGGCGACCAGATCCGGACTCCGAACTGCTCCGCTCCCGCAAAGTCTCGTTGATTGTGAGTCACAATGCCGGCGCATCCAGCGGCGACAGCCAGCTCGATATACGATACCAGCGCCCTGGTTGCGCGCTTGTCGGAGAAGCGATGCTCCATGCCTAGCCGCGGGGAGAGCCGTAGGCGCTGCGCTAAGATCCGCTTCTTGAATCGGCGCTCACAGGGAGGCGAAAGGATGAATGGCGGCACGGACACCCGTAGGGTAGCGGCGATCACCGGTGCCGCACAGGGCATCGGGCGGCGCACGGCCCTGCTGCTGGGCGAGCGGGGCTTCGCTCTGGCGCTCTGTGACTTGCGCGCATGCGCAGAGACGCTCGCGGAGCTGCGCCAACGCGACGTGGAGGCTCTCGAATGTACCGGCGACGTCTGCGATGAAGCCGTCGTGGCGCGGTTCGCGGCGGCGGTGAGCGAGCGTTGGGGACGCGCCGACGTGCTGGTGAACAATGCCGGCATCAGCTTCATCGCGCCGGCTGAGACGGTCTCGGCCGAGGACTTTCGGCGCGTCCTCGAAGTCAACCTGGTGGCGCCATTTCTGCTGGTCAAGGCTTTCGGCGCGATAATGCTCGAAAGACGCTCAGGCAGTATCGTCAACGTCGCCTCGATCGCCGGCTTGACCGGCATCGCCGATCGCGCCGCTTACAACGCGTCGAAGCATGGCCTGATCGGCTTGACGCGCACCTTGGCCAGCGAATGGGGCGGCCGCGGCGTACGCTGCAACGCTGTGTGCCCGGCTTGGGTCAAGACCGAGATGGACGACGCCGCCCAGGCCGCCGGCATCTATGCCGACGTCGACATTACAGACCGCGTGCCGATGGCACGGTTTGCCACACCGGACGACGTGGCGCGCGCCATCGCCTTTCTCGCCGATCCCGCGGAAAGCGGTTTCGTGAACGGCCACACGCTCGTAGTCGACGGCGGCTGGACGGCAGACGGCAGCTGGCAAAGGTTACGCCTCGCACACCGGTGAGCGACACCTCGTTGGTCTCGGTCTTCCTTGCCCAGCTGACAAGATCGCGGGCTGTCACGGCATCGATACCGGACAAGGCGGCGACGGCAGGATGGACGGCGGGGTGCGCGACGTCGCGGTGACCACCGATGCCAGCGGCCAGGCGATGGCGCACTTCACTCTCGGCAGCCATGCCGGCGCCGGCAACCAGGTCGTCGAGGCGTCCGTGGCCGGCTTCGGACCGCCGGCGGTATTCCTCGCCAGCGCCCTGCCCGGCGCCTCGGTGCTGATCGTCGTAGACTCCGGAGACCAGCAGCTCGGCGTCGCCGGCCAGCCGTTGCCGCGGCGGCTGGTGGCGGTGGCGAGCGGCTGGGAGTGGCGGTGCTGCGGGGATGAAGCTGACCGGTAACGAACTCTTCGCGGGCATCAGCGTGCGGTGCTTCAACGGCTCGCGGGGGACGGTGTGAGCCTGGGCAACGCCCGGATTGCCTTCCCGAAAACAATTGCCAGGAGGCCATATACAGAAAGTTCGATGCTGCTATAAGATTGCGGAAAGCGGCGCGGGCGGATAACCTATCGAAAAGGCAGCGGCGAACGGTTGACCAACCTGCCCGTTGGGCCGATGGGAGGGAGAGCCGACATGTCTCATGCATCCAGCCAGCAGTCGCCGCCCAGGTTCTTCACGCCGCAGCAGATAGCCGAGCGTCATCCCGCATTCAGTCTCCGCACGCTACGGCACTGGATCTTTTGCGCGAAGGAGCGCTACTCATGGAAGGCCGGCAAGCGCGTGCTCATCCCCGGCAACGGCCTCGAGAGGGCGCTGGTCAGGAGAGGACGAAGGGTCTACATCGACGAGGCCGGGCTCTTGAACTGGCTGCAACATCCGGAGATCACCGCGGCTACGCCTCTTACCAGCTCGACACGGGAGGAGTCTTGCCAAAGCTGATCTACGCTTGCTATAATAAAAAAGCAATCTCATGACCACGCACAAGTCCTCGCTCATCCTGCTGGCCCTGCTCTCGATCGCGCCCCCGCTGTCAGCGCAGTGCCAGCTCCCTGCGCCCATCCTCGCCCCAACCGATCCATCCGATCCGGGGCAGAACGGACAGACGCGAGCAGGCAACTTCTTGACGCTGGTCGACGACCTCTACCAGTCGCCGGCTACGCCAACGCTTTCTGTCTCAGGGAACGTGCTGGAGGTGCCACCTTGGTTCGACAGCTCAACAGAGTGCGGGGTAGGGAATCTGAAGAGCGGCTGGGGGTTGGTGGGCACTCCTTCGTTTACAAACTACCTGGTCGTGAGCGACGAGCTATCGGAGTTGGCGATCGTCACCGCACTCGCGAACCGCGACGACCGGATGCTGGAGATTCACCATACGATCCAGGCACTCGGGTCCAATACCTACGCTGGATTGCCCTGCTGGATCGCGACGGTTTCGCAAGGTGCGCTGACCTGCTTCACCGACCACGAGCCTTCACCATCGAACCTTCCATTCCAGGACACTGCTTCGGACGCGACGGCACGCTTCGGCCTGGCTTACTACTATGCGGCCGACAATGTGAACTTCCCCGCTGCCTCGAGGGCGCTCTACCGTGCAGCCGGCGATGCGCTCGCCGCTCAACACCTGAAGTTTGAGTACGCGACGAATGGATGTTTCACCAGCGGTGTTACCGGCAAGACCCTTTGTGAGTGGGTGGCCGGCGGGGCGCACACCGCCAGCAAGGGCGTCGGCGCCCTCGAGATGTGGATTGGTTACCATCCTGACATCGTTCGGTTCCTGATTGCCGCCTTTCAATCCACAGGTGATGCAAGCTACCTTCAACGCGCCGAAGAGACGGTGGACGAATGGTTGATGGCGAGCACCTTCTCTGGCGGTGCCTTGACGGTCGGGCATTTCAGCTTCGGCTGGGCCACCGGATCGAATCCACTTGCGCCTAGGCGCCCTGGTAATGATCCGAATGCCCAGCAGTACTGGGACCACGATCCTGCCTGGGACGATTCGGATGCCCCTCGCGCCCTCTGGATGGGCGACGTGCTGCGCGCGCTCAAGTTGAGCACTGGCGCCGTGCCGGCGACCGGACCGTACGCGGTGCTCCTTGATTGGGTCGGTAAGATGCAGGCCGCGGACACCCAGACCCCTAATTTCTCCTGCATCCAGTTCAACCAAAACGGTACTCCCCTCCCGTCCAACTGCGGGCACGACTACTACTACAACGGGCTTGGCGTCGGACTGCACACGTACTTCGACACTGGCGGGGTGAAGCCGAAGCTCGACGAGGCCCTGACGCAGTTCGGGTGGAATGGCCCGAAGCTGACCTGGAATAATGCGGATTGCTTCGGGATCTATCGGGGAATCCGTCCGGTGAAAGCGCTGGCAGTGGCCATCGGTCTGGACGCGGCCGCCTACGCCTGCACCGCTAGCCAGTGCCCGCCGCAGATCACTCTCGCTTGCCCGTCGCCGCCGGCTGCCTGCGTGCCGCAAGGCGTGCAGTCGGCCAACGTCTCGTATACGGCACCAGTGCTGGCAGGCAACTGCGGTGCCAGCGCCACGCCCAGCTGTAGCCCGCTGTCGGGTTCGTCATTCCCCTTGGGATCCACCGCCGTGAACTGTTCCGTTACGCTGGGACCGACAACCGCCACTTGCTCCTTCTCGCAGGTCGTCGCCACGACCCCATCGGCCGCGATCAGCGCGCCTTCCTCAATCAACGCGAGCTCGACGGGTAATCTGGCCTCGGTTCCCGACGCCGGCGCCGGAGCAGTGTACACATGGCAGATCGCCAATGGGACGATCACCGCCGGCGTGGGCACCCGTCAGATCACCTTCACCGCCGGCGCCTCCGGCCCGGTGACGCTCCAGGTCCAGGTGCAATCGGGCGCCGGCTGCGGCAACTCGGGCAGCTTGGCCGTGCCCACAGGATTGAGCTTCTATTCCATTACGCCATGCCGCGTGGTGGATACCCGGAACGCTAACGGCAACTACGGCGGCCCTCCTCTCCAGGGCGGCGGCCAGCGCAGCTTCGTTCTCGCCGGGCAGTGTGGCATCCCCGCCGACGCCCAAGCGGTAGCGCTCAATCTCACTGTCGTAGGACCGACCGCCGCAGGCGATCTGAGGCTCTTCCCATCGGCCGTCAGTGCCCCTGATACATCGACGATCAATTTCAGGACCGGCGCTGTGCGGGCTAACAATGCCGTCCTGGGCCTGACAGGCAACCCGGCCGGCAGCCTCGAAGTGCTGGCCGACATCCCAAGCGCCAGCACCACGAACCTGCTCATCGACGTCAGCGGTTACTTCAAATAGTTTCGCCAGGGCAGAGACGCCGCCTGCACCGGTCCGAGCGCCTCCTCCTCGAAGCTGGCCTCAGCGGATTCCTTCCACTCCCAGCAGTCGCTCCGCGACCGCGCGCTTGTGAGCGTTGGCAAGATGGGAGTAGCGGGCGGCCATGGCGGGCGTCTTGTGGCCCAGGGCCTCCATCAGCTCGCGGGTCGTGGCGCCGGTCATCGCGAGGTAGGAGCCGTGGGTGTGGCGAAGGTCGTGGAAACGGAAGTCCTCGATGCCGGCCTGGCGGAGGGCGGCCGCCCAGGCGCGGCGCGGGAAGGCGGGCACGGTCGCGGGGGCATTGCGGCGGCCCGTACCGGCGAAGAGATAGTCCCCTTTGGTCTCTATGCGTCTGGCGACGATGGTCAGCGCCTGGCCGACGAGGGGGACGAACCGGCTCTCGTTCGTCTTGGTGATCTCGGCGGGCAGGGTGATGCCGGCCTCGCTGAGGTGCACGTAGCGGCGCCGCAGGCCGAGGATCTCGCTTTCTCTCATCCCGGTCAGGATGGCCAGCAGCACCAGGTCGTAGAGGTCGCGATTCCGGCTCTTCCGGCAGGCCTCGAGCAGGCGATCGAGCTCTGACTCGGGCTCGTCCACCGGCCGCGAAAGGAAGCGCTTCCTGCCCTCCGGCTCCGGCTTCCTCCTGACCTTGCGCACGGGGTTGTGGTCGGTCCAGCCGATCTCCTCGGACTCGCCGAAGGAGAAGACGGCGCTCAGGGTGTTGAGGTAGCGGTTGACCGTCGTCGGACCGCGCCGCTTGCCGCTGTTGCCGGGTTCCCGGGAGAGCTCCTCGCGCAGCTTGGCGATCAGCTCGGGGCCGATGTCGACGAGGCGGTAGCTGCCGAGCTTCGCTGCCCACCAGTCGAGATGCGGACCGTAGGCTCCCGCGCAGCTCGCGGGCAGCCCATCCTGGCGATAGCGGTCGATCAGCTCAGCGAGGGTCTTGCGTTGATGCTGGCGCTGGGGGAAGTCACGGTTGCGCTTGAGGTCTGCTTCCACCTGGCGCGCCCACTCCCGCGCGTCGGTCTTCCGCTCGAAGGTCCTGGTCTGGGGCGGGTGCCCGACGACGCGGACGCGCGCCCGGTATCTCATTCCCTTCGTGCCTGACCTCTTGAAGATGTCGGCCATCGCTTCCCCCCTGGGGCGCCTTGCTGTAGGCGCCGCTGGCGGAAGTATAGCGCAAGTGGTCCAAATCTGGTACTAGAGGTTGTATTTGGCTGGTAGCTAAAGCAGCTACTTTCTAGTAAGTTATTGTAGATGAGAGACTTACTGTGGTGCGGCTGGGAGGACTCGAACCCCCGACCAAGAGTTTAGGAAACTCCTGCTCTTTCCACCTGAGCTACAGCCGCAGGCCTTGAGATTATACCTCAGCGGCGACGGAGGCCCGTGGCCGCTGGGGACCGTTACTCAAGGGCAGCCGTCAGTCGCGGTCGAGGTACTCCTGGGGCACGTCGTCCTCGGTGACCTGGTGCGTCCTCACCTCGCCTTGGTCGGCATCCAGAGCGTTCTCCACGCCGCTGACGATGCCCGCCTCGTAAGCTTGCCCCTCCTCCACCAGCTCCGCGACGCTCTCGGAGTCAGCCAGCTCCTCGGTCGAGAGGCCAATGGTGTCGCCGGCCTGACCGGCGCTCTCCGGGCCGAGTCCGAGCCTCGCCTCCGGGTAGGCGACGCTCAAGTCCGCCTGGCCTCGCTCGCGGGTCGGCGCTCGCTTCGGCGGTGGCGGCGCCTTCCTGACCGCTGCCGGCTTTTTCGCCTTCACCGGAACCGCACTGCGCTTCGCGGACAGCTTCGCGCGCTTCGGCTGCGGCACTGGAGCTGCTTTCTTGGCCGCCGCCGGCTTCTTCGCCTTCACCGGAACCGCACTGCGCTTCACGGCTGCTTTCGCGCGCCTCGGCTGCCGCGCTGGAGCGGCCTTCTTGACCGCCGCCGCCCGCTTTCCTGCCTTCACCGGCACCGCACGGCGCTTGGCCGCAGCCGCTGCCTTCGCAGGCTTCTTCGTAACCCGCGACGAGGCGCCTCTCGGCTTGGCCTTGGCGGCAGCGGTCTTCCTGCCGGGGGATCGCCGCGTCCGCGCCGCCGGCGCCGCCTTGCTCGCGGTCCTGCGAGCTGCCGTCTTCGGGGCGGCCTTCTTCAGAGCGGCCTTCTTCTTGGGAGCGGCCTTCTTCTTGGGAGCGGCCTTCTTCTTGGGAGCTGCCTTCTTGGGAGCTGCCTTCTTGGGAGCTGCCTTCTTCGGAGCGGCCTTCTTGGGAGCGGCCTTTCGCGTCGTGGCTCTCTTCGTGCTGACCTTCTTGCTGGCCTTCTTGCTGGCCTTCGGGCTTGTTCTCTTGCTGACCACTGGCTTCTTCTTGGGCATCTTTATAGTTTACACGCCTTCGAGCAGTGCGTGACCGATCTGCACCGGGGGGCAGAGGCGCCGCGGCGCCGCCTCTCAGCTCCCCGCGATCCTGCTTGCTTTGGGATCTTCGGATCGTGGCCGCACCGTCGAGCCCGCCGAGGCCCGACGGTGCAGCCCCGGGGACGTCAGCAAGGGCAGGTTCGCGCCTTCGTGGCGCAAGGTGCGACGGTGCATGGCAGGCAGGAGCCGCAGCCACTGCCGTGGCAGGTGCCAAGACAGGCCGTGACACACTCCGTGTTGGACATCGCCCCGACCGCGTCCCGCAGGGTCAGCTGGTGAAGCGTCTCGGTGCTGAGGGACAACTTCCGCGTCTTCTTCTTGTGCATTGCCTCCTCCCCTGGTTTGAGCAGCGAACAGGGAGAGTATAGACGCGCAAACTCGATTTCACTAGGGCGCGTGAGGAGGCCTGCTCGCGGTCCATGCCGCGGTTGTGCCTGGGCTCGAAGCCGCCCTACTGGGTCGTCCACGGGGGGCGGGCATCCAGGCGGGGACCATGCGGACCAGTTCCTCTTTCATGCGGTTGAAGTGGGCTGAGGCAGTCAGCAGGAGGAGGGTGGCCAGGGCCCAGCGGGTGGCGGCGGGCCAGGTCGCCAGCGGTTCGACTCCAAGGGCGCCGAGGGCCCGGTAGAGGAGCAGCGAACCGGCCAGCACGGCCATCAGGATGATCATGGGAAGGGAGCTCAGTACTGGATCAGCGAGGCAACCTCGTAGTCCGCGAGAGCGGCGCGGCCGGGCAGGAAGGTCAGCTCGATGATGAAGCCCAGGCCCGCGACGGTGGCTCCCTGGGACTCGACCAAGCGGGCGGTGGCGCTGGCGGTGCCGCCGGTGGCGATGAGGTCGTCGACGATGAGGACGCGCTCGCCTCGGGATACCGCGTCCTGGTGCATCTCGAGGGCGTCGTGGCCGTACTCTAAGGCGTAGGACTCGCGGACCTTGAGGTGGGGCAGCTTGCCGGGCTTGCGCACCGGCACGAAGCCGGCGTTGAGGTTGTAGGCCACGATGGGGCCAAACATGAAGCCTCGCGACTCGATGCCCACGACTTTGTCGATGTGGCGGTCGGCGAAGAGCCAGACGAAGCGGTCGACGGTCTGGCGTAGCGCCAGCGGGTTCTGCAGCAGGGTGGTGATGTCGTAGAAGAGGATCCCCGGCTTCGGAAAGTCGGGCACCTCGCGGATGTAGCGCTTCAGGTCATCCATGTCGCTCTCCCGCGGCCGCCGGATCGGCAGGCGCG
>Ga0209117_1000936_pt1 | contig 10753 bp, 5 predicted proteins | sample BlaSpr_A8_OM2_M2_FD_187978 | JGI IMG/M metagenome (GOLD analysis project Ga0209117, IMG submission 187978) | Forest soil microbial communities from Thunder Bay, Ontario, Canada - Black Spruce, Ontario site 2_A8_OM2_M2 (SPAdes) (version 2) | ecosystem: Environmental > Terrestrial > Soil > Boreal...
CCCGCCGGTAAAATTACTTGCAGCTCATCCCATAACCATTGCCCGGAGGTCGAGAAATTGAAATAGTGGCCTTCGATCGCGAAGCTGTTTGTGAATGTCACGCGCCGCCCGGTCGGATGACCGGAGTCCGTCCAGTTCCCGGTTTCCAACAGCACGGTATGAAACGGACCAACCTGCACCACTTCGCCGGTCACGCCGTTGATTTCCACCCAATCGCCCACGCGGATTCCGTTTTTTCCCATCAGCACGAACCACCCAATGAATCCCACGATGAAATCTTTCAATGCCACCGTGAGTCCCGCGCCTGCCAATCCGAGAAATGTTCCCAATTGATTGGGCGGGCCAAGAATTACGATCAGGATTAAAAGCAAGCCGACAATTTGCAACGATACACGAACGACAGTGCGCAGCGATTGCACCTGGCGTCTGTCCATCGACAGCCTGCCTACCAGTTTGTTCATCCACGAACTGAAGAAGACGGCTCCAAGTGTAATGAGCAGGATAACTACGATGCCCTGCAACGCGCGATGCAAAACTCCGGATTGCCGCGCGGCTACTTCGCGCGCCCACTGCGCATAAATCGCCGCCAGTTGTTTCCGGTAATCGGCGCGCCGGTCTAACCCCGCCAATTCCTGCTGCTGCGAAATAATTTCTTTCACATTCGCAAGCGCCGCGACCGCCTCTTCGTGGCTTCGTCCCTTTTTTGGAGATTGTTTTGCAGATTCCGCTTGCGATGAAACGCTACTCTTTTTCGTGTGTCTGGCCAGATCCGGCGACGACTGCTTTGCCGTCTCGATTCGCGCGGCCAAATCATTGTGCCTGGCGGTCAGCGCAGCCGCCGACGCTGTCTCATCCTCTTTCGCTTTCAGCAGTTGCTTTCTTTTTTGTTGCAACGCATTCCATTGCGTAACCCGGTGAATAAGTCCAAATCGTTCCGGTCCCTCCACAATCTTCAGCGGCGCGGCGTTGTCAACGCTTGCCGATGTAGCCTTATGCTTTTCCGCAAGCTGTTCAAGCCGCCACTTGGTATCCCCGCCGGCGCGCACCAGATCCTGGCTCGCGTCATCTACTTCATCATCCGTAAGTTCCAGTTCCGCCTTGACGGCGTCGAGCCGATCTTGCAGCGCTTGCTTCTTGTTGCCCGAGGAGCGTTCCACTGCCGCGGTCAACTGCTCAACTTCTGCTTGCTCTTGCTTCTGGTTGTTCTGCGCTTTTTCGAGCCGCGCTTGAATTTCCTTCGCTTCCTCGCTGAGTGACGCGGGATGCGCTTTCGCGTCCCTCTGCGCCGCGGCAAACGCCAAATCTAATTCGTGGTCCGCGAGCCTGATAGCCTCCGTCGCAAGTCGCTGCTCTTCGGGCTTGTCCGCAAGCTGCGCCAATTTCTGCGCGGTTCGCAAGCTGGATTCGTCCACCAGTGCGCCTGCGCCCGCGGTGGAAACCAGCGGCTTCTCAGGTTCATTCGCGGCGGGCATGCCGGTGTGGTAAAGCGCGTACACGACAAATGCGAGTAGTCCCAGCAATAAAAATGCGAAAATCTTTCGCGTTGTTTTCATACCGTTCGTCTCGTCGGCGGCCACTGTAACTATTCTATGATGCGTTTCCGCGGATGTGCAGTCGTTAATAGAACAGTTTCCTCATATCGCGGGCTTGGTTTACCAGCGCAACCAACAAAAAAACGCCTCCGGGATTCGGAGGCGTTTTTTGTTCCTTTGGGAATTGCCGTTCTTTCTAGAGGTAATCGCGCGACGGGCCTTCGAGAAATGCCCGCAATTTTCGCGAACGCGACGGATGGCGCAACTTCCGCAACGCTTTCGCCTCAATCTGGCGAATGCGCTCGCGGGTAACCGCGAACGACTGCCCCACTTCTTCCAGCGTGTGCTCGCTGCCGTCATCCAACCCAAACCGCATTTTTATAACTTTTTCTTCGCGAGGCGTTAAAGTCTTCAGCACCGAAGAAGTTTGTTCCTTCAAGTTCAGGTTGATCACCGCGTCGGAAGGCGAAACCACGGCCTTGTCCTCGATAAAATCGCCCAGGTGGGAATCTTCTTCTTCGCCAATCGGTGTTTCCAGCGAGATCGGTTCCTGCGCAATTTTCAAAATCTTGCGCACTTTCGAAACCGGAATATCCATACGCTTGGCGATTTCTTCGCTGGTCGGTTCACGCCCGAGTTCCTGCACCAGCTGGCGGCTGGTGCGCACCAGCTTATTGATCGTTTCGATCATGTGCACAGGAATACGAATCGTCCGCGCCTGGTCGGCAATCGCGCGCGTAATCGCCTGGCGAATCCACCACGTCGCGTACGTCGAAAATTTGTAGCCGCGGCGCCATTCGAATTTATCCACGGCTTTCATCAAGCCGATATTGCCTTCCTGAATCAAATCCAGAAATTGCAATCCACGGTTGGTATATTTTTTCGCGATGGAAACCACCAATCGCAGGTTAGCTTCGATCAATTCCTTTTTTGCTTGTTCCGCTTCCGCTTCACCGCGGTGGATGAACGTCAGCGTGCGCTTCAGTTCCGTTAAGCCAACTTCGCTCGCCTCTTCAATGACTCTGAGTTCCGAGCGCCGTGTGCGCAATTCCTTGCGAGCTTCTGACGCAACATCTCCTTTAGCCACGTCCGCGCGGCGTTCCAGCCTGCCCGCTTCGCGTTCGAGGGACTGCAGCCGTTCGACGGTGCCGCGCATTTTATCGATGAGGCGTTTTTTCTCGAAAGGATTGAATACGATCGCGCGAATTTCCACGGAAATCTGCACCCGCGTGCGCGCCACCGCCCACTTAGCCTTAATATAAGGACGCTTTTTCGCCTTCGGAGTTTCTTCCAGTTTCGCGGCTTGTTTCAGCGCCGTGTCGTACAATTTCGCAATCTTATCGATATACCTGAGGGTCTGTTTGGTCTTATTCGCGATTTTTTCTTCGGTCAGTTCTTCATCGTCGAAGACCACGATCTCTTTGATGGAACGCGCGCCTTTTTTCAAATCTTCGCCAACCGAGATCAATTCTTTAATTACGATCGGCGAACGCGTGATGGACTTCATCACCACCAATTGCCCGCGTTCGATACGCTTGGCGATGGTCACTTCGCCTTCGCGCGTGAGCAGCGGCACCGTTCCCATTTCGCGCAAATACATGCGCACCGGGTCGTTGGTTTTTTCGAGGGAGCCCGGCGTCAGATCCAGGTCGCCTTCCGGCTCGTGGGCATCTTCCTTTACCGCACCGTCGCGTTCGCCGGCTTCCGCGGAAACTTCCACCGCGCGCGCAGCTTTCGCCGAAGCCTGGTCTTCGTAAATTTCGATGCCGTTTCGCTCAAACGTCGTCAGCAAGTCGTCGATTTCTTCCGACGAATGCACTTCTGCCGGGAGCGAATCATTCACCTCGTCGTACAACAGGTAACCGCGCTCCTTGCCAATGGCAATAAGCTGTTTTACCGCATCATATTTTTCTTCAAGACCTACTGCTGCCACAGATGCCTCCAGCGATCCCGCCCACAATTCCCTATAAATTCAGGCAAACTCGAAAATACTTCTCGTTCAGAACTTTAGCCGCTACGAAGACACAAAAAGAACCGCGCGCCGTTAAGCACTCCAGGGAAGGCCGCCCCTGCACGGAATCATTTGTATTTTGTTACCTTCTGGGCTGCGTCGTAAGCTACTGGTTATCTTACTCGTAATTCCCCACCCGCCAAAATTCCTGACGCAAAAACACATCTATATGATGCATTTTAGGACAGAATCGTTACCCGTGAAACCCTATTACGCTACACGTTTAAGTCCTACTGCGTCAATGTTTTAATTCGAGGAAAACTGTGCAAGACCCGAGTTTCAAAAGGACCTGTGCTTGCTCTACTTCCCGGAAGCCAGCCGCCGCATCAAATCCTGCTTTTTACCCAGCAAACCCCGCAATTCCGGGCCACCAGGGTTAGCCTCTATCTCCCGCTGCACTTCCGCCAGGTCCCTCTCGTATTGGCGCTTCTGTAAAGCCTCAAGGCAACTCTGCGCTTCGTCCCAATTCGGTTCTTGGGAGTCCTCAAATAATATTTCGAAAAATAGCCTTCGATCCCGGCCCTCCAGCAGCGCGGCGATTTCCGAGGTTGGGGATGGCGGGTCGGTAAGTCCTGCAACCACCAAAGCCTGAAAGATTTTTTCGGTTTCCAGGCCCACGTAAAGCTTTTCGCGGTCCAGAAATTGCGCCAGTTCCCGCCTAAAGCCTTCTGCTTCCGCGAGCATTCGAATAAGCCGCCTTTCAAAAGGTTTTGCGGCGTTACGCACCAGTTCTGGTTGCGCTTTGACGTCGCCACGGCGTTCGTTGGCTGCTTTGGACAGCGCGGCGCGAAGTACCGGCTCATCAATTCGCAATTGCTGTGAAATCCGGGTCGCCCACTCCGACCGCAATAGGCGGTTGGGAATTCGTTGCACATACGGCATCAAAAAGTTCAGCGCGCGGAGTTTGCCTTCGCCAGTGCTCAAATCCATTTGCCGCGCGCGCGCAATCAAATAATCGACGTACGGCGGAGCTTCGCGCATTAATTTGATGTAGGCATCTTTTCCCAGTTCTCGAATATAAAGGTCCGGGTCCGCTTTTTTGTTTCCAATCGGCGGGAGCGCCAGCACGCGCACCTCAAAATCCTGCTCCAACAACAACGTAAGCGAGCGTTCGGTCGCGGTTTGCCCGGCGGTGTCAGGGTCGTAATTCACAATCACGCGCTTGGTAAAACGCGACAGCAGCTTAATCTGCCCTTCGGCAAGACTGGTGCCGCAGGTTGCGGCCACATTGAGTATTCCCGCCCGTGCAACCGCGATGGCATCCATGTACCCTTCCACGAGAATTGCGAAATCCTGCCGGCGGATCGCGTCCTTGGCGCGGTCCATGTGGTACAGCACGGCACTTTTTGAATAGATTGGCGTTTCTGGCGAGTTCAAATATTTGGGCTGGTCCTCACCCATCGCGCGGCAACCAAACGCCACGATCTTTCCCGATTCGTTGGCAATCGGAAAGGTGATTCGCCGGCGGAAACGATCGAACAGTTTTCCATGCTGATCGCGCGAAATCAGTCCAGACTCAACCAGCACCGCATCCTTATACTTCTGGCGCAAAAATCGCAGCAGCGTATCTCCACCGGTGGGAGCGAATCCGATTCCGAATTGCGCGATGGTTTCTGGATCCAATCCGCGCCCAGTAAGATAATCGCAGGCAGCTTTCCCATCCGCGCTGGCGCCTAGCTGTTTCACAAAAAATGTCTGCGCTTCGCGATGCATTTCCACCAGCGCGCTTCTCTGCTGATTTTCGCGCCGCTCTTCCGGCGAACTGGCACGCGCCGCCGGGATGGCGATGCCGGACTTTTCCGCTACGATCCGGATAGCATCCGGGAAAGCGCACTTTTCCATTTCCATCACGAACTTGAAAACATCGCCGCCTACGCCGCAACCAAAACAGTGATAGATCTGCTTCACCGGATGAACCGAGAACGATGGCGATTTCTCCGCATGAAACGGGCACAAACCCGAGAAATTTTGCCCGCTCTTTTTCAAACGCACATATTCGCCAATCACGCGAACAATGTCCGCCTGCTGCTTCACCTTATCCGCGAATGATCCCGCTTCAGCCATTGCTCAATTCCGCAATTCTACAATGGTGATGGCTTTGCCGCCGTGCTCTTCGGTTTCAAACGAAGCTCGCTCGACCAGCGGATGCTTTTTTAGAAATTCCGCAAGCCCTTTGCGCAACGCTCCCGTTCCGTGCCCGTGAATAATGCGTACGCGTGTTCTGTTGGCAAGGGCAGCCTGGTCCAAATATTTGTCGACAAGCTCCGTCGCCTCCTCGACGCGCATGCCGATCACGTTTATCTCCCCAGCCGCTTCTGCTTGCTGGGCCGAATGCGATGAAACCGTAACGTTCTTCAGCGTTCCCGAAGAGGCTGCAATTCTTCCGTGATCCGTTGTACCTTCGACGCCGGTAATTTCTTCCACCGCTATTTTCATGCGCAGTGGTCCCGCCTCAATCTCCGCCGTAGAGCCTTCGATTCTCCGCAGCACCACCGGCTTGCTGAATCCGCGAACCCTGATCTTCGTGCCGGGTTGCAGGTCTTCGGCGCTTAGAGACGCCGCCGCAGCGTTCGGTGCGATCCCCAGATCCGCCTGCGACTCGGAAATGGTCTGGACCAGCGCCGCGTTGAACTCCTCGCGCGCCTCCCCACGAACGCTCTGAGATTTTCGCCGGCTGCTCTTCTCCAACTGCGCGCGCAATTCTTTCTCTTTTATGGTTTCCACTACCTGCGCGATGTTTTCATCGAACCGCTTCTGCATTTCCGCAAACTTTTGCTCGAGCTCCGCAATGCGTTTCTTCTGGCGGTCAACCCATTCGGTGCGAAGCGCACGGCGTTCCTCTTCCAGTTCATGGCGCTCCGCGGCCATCTGATGCTGCATGCGGTCAAGCTCATCGCGGCTGCGATGCAAGTAAGCAATCAGATCCGCGGCTTCGCGCGATTCCGCCGTCAATAATCCTCGCGCGCGTTCAATGATCGCATCGGCAATTCCAAGGCGCTTTGCAATTGCAATTCCGCTCGAGCCACCCGGCACGCCTACCATCAAACGATACGTCGGCCGCAAATTCACATCGTCAAACTCCACCGCGGCGTTAACCACACCTGGTGTTGTTGATGCATATGTCTTCAGACGGTCGTGATGCGTGGTGGCCAGCACGATGCAACCCTTCGCGCGAAATTCATCAAGCAGCGCCACTGCCAATGCCGCGCCTTCTTCCGGCGCGGTCCCTGTTCCCATTTCGTCCACCAGCACCAGCGACTGCGACGTCGCTGTCTCCAACATCTTTTTCAAATTGAGCATGTGCGCGGAAAAAGTAGAAAGGTCCGCGGCAATCGATTGTTCGTCGCCGATATCCACGAGCAAATGATCGTAAATAGGGAGCACCGCCCGTTGCGCCGCCACCGGAATACCGGATTGCGCGGAAAGCGCGGCTATTCCCGTGGTCTTCAGCGCCACCGTCTTTCCGCCGGTGTTTGGTCCGCTGATCACCAGCACCCGCTCATCGCCGCCAAGCGCCAGCGAGATGGAAACAATGCTGCGCCCTTCGCGCCGCAACTTATCTTCCAGCACCGGATGCCGCGTATCTTGCAGCCGTAATTCTGCGCCGTGCGAAAATTCCGGCATGGTGGCATCAAAATCCCGCGCGAAACGTGCTCGCGCCATCATGCTGTCGAGTGAGCCAATCGTCTCAACCGCCGCATCCAACGCGGCCTTCCGTGCGCGTAGCCGGTCCGTCAATTCCGCGAGAATGCGGATAATCTCCGCTGCTTCATCTTCACCCAATTGCACCAGTTGATTGTTTGCATCCACGGTCTCGAAAGGCTCGATGAAAACCGTTTGCCCAGTTCCGCTGGTTCCATGCACCACGCCGGCGGCGCTTTTGCGTTGTTCAGTGCGCACCGGAATCACGAATCTGTCGTTCCGCAGCGTAACGTAATCTTCGCCGGCATCAGCATTACGCGAGCGCAGGATTTGCTTCAGCGTTTTCTGTATCGTTTCACGAGTCTGCGCGCGGCTTACGCGAATCCTTCGCAGCGCAGGCGATGCATCGTCGCTGATTTCTCCATTGGGAAGAACACATCTGCGGATGGCCGCCAGCAAATCGCGGAAATCTCCCACTACCGCCGCGCGAGCCGCCAGCAACGGGAATACTTCCTGTTCATTTTGAAATTGCGTGCGCAACCACGCCGACGTTTCCAATAACGTCGCCACATCCAGAAGTTGCTTTGCCTCAAGGACTGCTCCCGCATCCTCCAGCCGCGCAAGCCACTCCGCCGGATCCGTCAACCCGCCAAATCCCAGCTCTCGCGCGGCACGCAACCATTCTCGCGCTTCGCGGATGTCCGCAAAAACATTTTCCAGCACTGCACGGTCCATCTCGGGAGTGAGGCCGTCAACCGCGCGTCGCCCGGGCAGGCAAGTAGTTCGGAGCCGCAGCAGCTCCAGCAGTTTGTCAAATTCCAAAACGTCTTGTGCGGTGCGCGCCATGCGTCTCGATCAACAATTCCTATTGATGCTGTTTCATTAATTTTTCAGCCAAATAAGCCGCCACCTGCGGCGCCTCGATCCGCGTTATTAATTCGCCGTTCGCTTCGGCCCAACTCCCAGGATGAGCCATTTCCACCTGGCGCACACAATCGAGGATCGGTTGCCAAAAATCTCCTAAACACACAAATGGTTTGCGGGTCATCACCGATTTATTCAACATCTCCCAAACCACCGCGAGTTCCGCGAGTGTGCCGGTGCCGCCCTTGCAGGCCACATATCCGTCCCCTAGCCGGATTAATTCAAACAAGCGCGATTGCCAATCCTCAACGCGCACTTCCACATCGATCCACTGGTTCGCTTTCGCGCCCTTAAAAAATTCGGCGGTCACGCCATAAGTTTTGCCGCCCGCTTCTTTTGCTCCGCGCGAAACAGCTTCCATCACGCCACCGAATCCGCCGCTGCAAACCGCAAATCCCGCACGAGCCAATGCGCCGCCTAGTTCCCGCGCCTGGGTGTAATCCGCCTCACCTTCGCGCGGCCGAGAGCTGCCAAACACCGTAATAATTTTTTCCTGAACTGGCATCAAACGACAAGTCTCTCTTCAGTTGCGATGATTCTTTTTCGTATCAGCTCTAGTTTTGTCGCTGAATTCCTCGACCATCGCGCGGCACAAACCATCAATGGCATCAGTAGCCTCGTGATTTTTTCCGGTTTGCGCATTGCCGAGAAAGGAAAAAATCAGGACGCGCCCGTCGAGGGTCTCCGCGTAACCCGAGAGCGTGCGTACATGATCGAGCGAACCGGTCTTGGCATGAATCCGGCCCAGCGTTGGCGGCGTTTTCATGCGCTCGGTGAGCGTGCCGTCCACCCCAGAAACCGGCAGTGACGCGTGGTAAACAGGAAACCACGGCTGCGTGCGCGCATAACTCAACAGCGTCACGACCGCCCGCGGCGTCACCAGATCGTGCTCCGACAGTCCCGAGCCGTCCGTTTGTACTACGTCTCCGGGAGCGATTCCGGCCGTAACATAAAAGTCTCCCGCAAATTTCACGAGGTCCTCAGAAATATTCCACGAGCTAATTTGCCGCGCGGCCGTGCGCAGCAACAATTCAGCATGCAGGTTTTGGCTGATCTTATTGGTCAATATAATGTCCGCAGCGAGCGGCAGCGACAAATGCTCCGCAAGAATCGCGCGCTGCGTCAGCACGCTCCCAGGCTCGTGGACGGCGCGCGCCACCCCCGAAATCATGATTCCTCGTTCCTCCAATGATTTTTTAAACAATGCCGCCGCGTGCTGCGCGGGTTCTTCAATAGCCAGTTGCAATTTGCGCGAAGTACTTTTCGCTGGCAGCGTTCCACGTATCACAACCACCGCCGCGCCCGGTTCCCTCGTCAGAGTGAGATCCGCTTTGACACCAGCGGCTGAAGTCACCGTTTCATTTTTCAAAAAAAAATCCGGTGTCTCCGGCATCAAGCCCGCCACCGGATCTCCCGGATTTTCACCCGGCACCAGCGTCACCGTCACCACATTATCGTTCACTGCCAGCGCTGAGATTGCCGCGCCATACTCCCAGACCATGTCGTCAATTTCCCACCCGCTGGGGTATCGTTCACGCGGAAAATAACTGTCGTCGCCAACCACATCGCCGGAAATTTGTTTGATTCCCTTCGCGGCCACCGCATCGGCCAATTCCGCGAGCACCCTGTCGGGGGCACCGTCGAACTCTTCTTTCAACTCGTACGGAAACTTGCGGTTCGAAAGATTTGCATCGCCGCGCCCAACCAATATCAAATCGCCGCTCAGCACTCCGGTTCCTGAAATAACGCCGTAAGTTTCTACTGTGGTATGAAACCGGTATTCGGGCCCAAGCTTGGCAAGCGCCAGCGCGGTACTGAACAGCTTCATATTCGACGCCGGCAGAAAATACCGATCGGCATCCCGCTCGAAAAGTGTTTTACCGGATTGCGCGTCGACAATGAGCAGTCCCCAGCTGCCTTTTGCCACGGGTGAATTCGCAAGCAACGCGCTGGCTCGTTCAGAGAAGCGGCTCATCGCATCCGCTTCTCGTTTACTCTGCTTCTTCAATTCTTTGGCTGCGTGCTTGGACAGTTGCTTCTGCGCTACTGCGGCGGGCGCGAAGTTGGCAATCGCCAAAAGGCCGATGGCAAGGTACAGCGATGCGCGGGCCCAATACGCTGACGCCATTGTGTTCCTTCCTTGGAGATCTCTTATCCGACCAAGTATAGTCGAAAGGTCTTCACCCTATAATCGGTACACAGTCAGCATCTGGACACAAAGCGCCATGTCTGGCGAAACATCTCGACATTACTTTGTAATATGGAGCTACGAGCTGACTTCCTCTTGAGTACAGCGTCGAGTTCGTTTTTAGAAAAGGTGGTCCCATGAAAAATAAGTCGCTAAGTCTTTTGCTGGTGTTTGCATTGATTTGCGTGCCGGCGTTAGCGGAAGAAAATAAAGAAAAAGATCGCCTGGAAAGTTGCGGCGTGGTGTTGAAAGAAATTCTGGATATTCCCGACGATATTCCCTCCGATCTCCTCGACAAAGCCGAGTGCGTCCTGATTTTCCCGTCAGTCGTCAAGTTCGCTATTGGATTTAGCGGAAATTTCGGCAAGGGCGCCATGACCTGCCGCAGCGGTGAACACTTCACCGGACCGTGGAGCGCGCCGACCATGATGGCGCTGGAAGGCGGCAGCGTCGGGT
>Ga0209117_1000937_pt1 | contig 10747 bp, 10 predicted proteins | sample BlaSpr_A8_OM2_M2_FD_187978 | JGI IMG/M metagenome (GOLD analysis project Ga0209117, IMG submission 187978) | Forest soil microbial communities from Thunder Bay, Ontario, Canada - Black Spruce, Ontario site 2_A8_OM2_M2 (SPAdes) (version 2) | ecosystem: Environmental > Terrestrial > Soil > Boreal...
AGCACGGCGGGTGCTGCTCACTCAATGCGGTCGAGGACGCCCGGCGTGTGGCTTCGCTGCTCGGCATTCCTTATTACTGCTGGAACCTGGAGAAGGAATTCGGGGAGCGGGTCATCGAGCCCTTCCACCGGGATTATCTCGAGGGCAGGACGCCGAACCCTTGCGTGCGGTGCAACGCCTTCGTGCGCTTCGACCTGATGCTCAGCAGGGTGCTCGAGCTGGGCTTCGATCGCCTGGCGACGGGTCACTACGCGCGCATCCTGAACGGGAACGAGCTGCACACGGGTGTGGACGACGCCAAGGACCAGTCCTACATGCTCTACCACCTCGACCGCGAGCGACTCGGCCGAATCCTCTTCCCGCTAGGCGGGATGACGAAAAAAGAGGTGCGCGAGCACGCGACGGAGTTCGGGCTGCCCGTAGCGAACAAGGCGGAGAGCCAGGAGATCTGCTTCATCCCGCGGGGGGAGACGTCGCGCTATCTGGCGGAGCGGCTTCCTGTGCGGGCTGGCGCTGTCGTGGACTCGGAGGGCCGCGAGCTCGGCGCGCACAGAGGCACGCCTCTTTACACGGTGGGGCAGCGCAGTGGTTTCGGTGACCTGGCCGAGGCGGGGCCATGGTACGTGCTGCGCGTGGACGCGCCATCCAACAAGCTCGTCGTCGGGCGCAAAGAGCAGCTTGCAGTACGCGAGGTGGAGTTGCGGGAAGTGACGTTCGTCGACGGGTCGCCGCAAGAACCTGTTAGGTGTGAGGCGAGGCTTCGCTATCACGCGCCGGCGATTCCCGCCGTGTACAGCGCAGGCCACCTTTCGCTCGACGAGCCCTTTCTCGGCGCGGCGCCCGGGCAGGCCGCGGTGCTGTACTCCGGGACCCGGGTGCTTGGCGGGGGGTTCATCGCCTCAGCGTCTTGAGCGGGCCGATCTCGTGGCTGGCCTTGGCCCACTGGATCGAATATCTCGGGCTGCTGGGCGGGCTGGGTTCACTAGTCATCCGGCGCCTGGCCGCCAACCGGCCTCGTCTCCACTGGGTCAACCCGCCGATGCACATCGCGCTGGGGAGTGCTTTCGTGGGCGGCTTTGCGGTGGTCACCGTCCAGGGCGTCAACGCCGGGGCCGTGCCGGGATGGGACAGCCTCCTGCGGGTCGCGGTCGAGGGACTTGCGTTTGTGTTGTGCATCCGCTGCATTGGGTTCGTCGCCCCCGCGGTGGCGCTTGCCGCGGCGTTGTTGCCGTTCGCGGGCCACGCGGCAGCGGTCGAGCCGTCGGCGGCCGGCGCGGAATTCGTCGACGCTCTTCACGTCCTCTCCGCCGGCATGTGGGCCGGCGGAATCCTCGCGCTGGCCACGCTTCGCCCGCCTGACGGATGGCGAAGCGCCGAGGCGCGCGTGCTGCTGGATCGCTTCGCCGGCGTCGCCCTCATCGCCTTCGCCGTGACGGCGCTGACTGGCGTGCTGCGGGCAACTGAGCAACTGCATGGGCTTGGCGACCTGTGGAGTACGCCATACGGGCTGGTCCTTGGGTTGAAATCGTTAGGGGTCTTGATCATGCTCGTGCTCTCGTCGCTGGCCTGGCGGCGCGGGCTGCCGGTGGCCCGTGTCGAGGCAGGCCTGATGGCGCTGGTGGTCGCGGCGACGGCGGTGCTGGCCAGCTTTCCCACGCAGGCATAGAATCGGATCGTGGCCACCGTCCGCGAGGTCATGAAGACCAAGCTCTACTCAGTGGATCCGTCGACGACGGTGGGCGAGGCGATCTCGCTGATGGCTCAGAACAGGATCGGCTCGGCACTGATCATGGAAGGTGGCCAGCTCGTCGGCATCTTCACCGAGAGGGACACCGTCAGGGCCATCTCACAGTCGCACGACGCGCCCACTCATGAGATCTGCTCCTGGATGACGCGCGATCCGAAAACGGTGAGTCCCGACCTCGAGGTCGACGACGCGTTGAGGATGATGCTCGACAACCGCTTCCGACACCTGCCGGTGGTGGAGAGCGGACATGTGATCGGCATGATCTCGATGCGCGATCTGGCGGCCGAACAACAGTAGAGGCGCGGTAAACTACTGGGCCCCCGCCAACCAGTAGTTTCGGCCGCCCAAAAAAAGCGGCGAAGGACTTCCACACCGTTGGGTCTCCGGGCGCTCAGACGCTATCTACCGTACTTGCGGCCGTACTCCGGGCTGGTCGTCGTCTTCGGACTGGCGCAGCTCGGAAGCCTCGCCGCGGCTGCATCGATCCCGAAGATCATTCAGACCATCATCGATGGGCCGATCACCCATCACCAGCTCGACCAGCTGACCCAGCTGGCCGGCCTTCTGGTTCTGATCGGCCTTCTGGAGTTCGTCTTCATCTATCTGCGACGCAACTACTCGGGCGTCTTCTCGCTGCGCATGGAGACAGATCTTCGCGACGACTTCTACGCGCATCTCCAGGGTTTGCATGTCGGGTTTCACGACAACTGGCAATCCGGACAGCTGCTGTCGCGTGCGATCGCGGACATCGGCACCGTGCGGCGGTTCGTGAGCTTCGGCCTGATCTGGTTCATGCAGACAGTGGTCACGTTCGCGGTGGTGTTCGTCCTGATGCTGCAGCTGGATTGGAAGCTCGCGCTGGTCGTCTCCATCTGCATGCTGCCGATCGCGTACTTCAGCCACAAGTTCCACGAGAAGTACAAGGTGATCGCACGGCGGCTGCAGGATCAGCAGGGAGATCTCACCACGATCATCGAGGAGATGGCCACCGGGGTTCGGATCATCAAGGCATTCGGCCGTATGCCCCTGATGCAGAAGCGATTCGAGGACCAGGCCCGGCTCCTTCGCGGTACGAGCCTCGAAGGCATCAAGGCGCGCTCCATCCTGTGGACGCAGCTCAACTTCCTGCCCAACCTCTCGCTTGTCGCGGTTCTGCTGATGGGCGGGTTCAGCGTGGTGCACGGGACTCTGACCATCGGAGGCCTGGTCGCGTTCATGAGCTACGTCTTCATGCTCACGTGGCCGATGGACGCCATCGGCTACATCCTGTCGATGCGCGAGGAGTGCGTGACCGCGGCGGAGAGACTGAACGAAGTTCTCGACTCGCGTCCTGAGATCGCCGATCGTCCTGGGGCGCACGCCCTCGAGCACTGCCGCGGCCGCGTCGAGCTGCGCGACGTCGGGTTCAAGTACCCGAAGTCCGACCAGTGGATCCTGCGTCACGTCAACCTGGTCATCGAGCCGGGTGAGACCCTTGGCATCGTCGGTCGCACCGGCAGCGGCAAGACGACGCTCGCGTACCTGCTACCGCGACTGTATGACGTCGACGAGGGCAGCGTGCTGCTCGACGGTGTCGACGTGCGCGACCTGCAGCTTCGCTCGCTGCGCTCGCACATCGGAGTCGCCTTCGAGGACCCGATCCTGTTCTCGGCTTCGGTCCACGAAAACCTGGTCATGGGCAGGCCGATCACGTCCGACGAAGAGCTGAAGGGGGCGATCGACGTGGCGCGCGCCGGATTCGTGTGGGACCTCCCTTGGGGAATGGAGACTCGCGTCGGCGAGCAGGGCTACACGCTTTCGGGCGGGCAGAGGCAGAGGCTGGCTCTCGCTCGCGCTGTACTCGGCCGACCGCCGGTGCTGGTGCTCGACGATCCTCTGTCGTCGGTGGACGTGCACACCGAAGCCGCCATCGAGGAGTCGCTGGCGCGAGTGCTCAAAGGCGTCACGGGGCTTCTTGTCGTGCACAGGCCTTCGACGCTGGCGCTCGCGGATCGCGTCGCGCTGCTCGAGGGCGGAACGATAGCTGCGGTCGGAACTCACACGGAGCTGATGAAGTCGAACGATCTCTATCGCGCGCTCCTCTCGCAGGAGTACGAGCGGAGTGCCGAGGAGGTGCCGGCGTGAGCACTGCCACCCAGGACCGCTGGCGCGGCGTCGCATCGGAAGACCTGGACGAGTTCAACCCGAGCGTCGCCGGGCTGCTTCGCCGGCGCAGCCGCCGCCTGCTCGCGACGCTCGGCCGGCCGTATCGGTGGCAGATCGCGCTCGCTGGGCTGCTCATCAGCATCCGGTCGGCGGCTTACCTGGCCATTCCCTACCTGGTCGGTCTGGGAATCGACAAGGGCATCCGTCCCGGAGGGAGCGGCAACCTGACGACACTCGAGCTGATCGTCGCGGCGCTGCTTGTCGCGCTTGGCATAAACGCCATCGCGAACTACGCGTTCCTGCGCTTGTCGGGCAGGATCGGGGCTGACCTGCTGTTCGACTTGCGCAGAACCCTCTTCTCCCATGTTCAGGAGCTTTCGTTGTCCTTCTTTGAGCGGTACAACTCTGGGCGCATCATCTCGCGGCTGACGTCGGACATCGACGCCCTCAATGAGCTGCTTGCGACAGGTCTTACGTCGGTCATCACATCGCTCATCTCCGTGGTGGCGATCTCGGTGATCCTGATCCACCTCGATACGCGCCTCGGCATGATCACTCTGGTCGCGATGCCTCTGGTGCTGGCGTTGACGTACTGGTTCCGCAACAACTCGGCACGCTCGTATCGCGCTGTGCGCCGCGCCATCGTGCTCGTCATCGTCCACTACGTCGAGTCGCTCGGGGGCATCCGGGCGGTGCATGCGTTCCGGCGCGAGGCGCGGAACCAGGAAATCTTCGAGGACGTCAACGGCCGTTACCGAGACGCCAACATCTGGTCGAACCGACTCGCCTCGACGTTCGGCCCGGCGATCAACCTGCTCGGCCGGCTCACGACGATCGCCGCGCTGCTGTTCGGCGGTTATCAGGTAGTTCAAGGTCAGCTGACCCTCGGAGTGCTGACTGCATTCGTCCTCTATCTGCGTCAGTTCTTCGAGCCGATGCAGGACCTGTCGCAGTTCTACAACGTGTTCCAGGCCGCCGGCGCGGCGCTGGAAAAGCTCGCGGGCGTGATCGAGGAGAAGGCGACGGTTCCCGAGCCCGCGGTGCCCGTGGCCATGCACGACGTCAAGGGCAAGATCGGCTTCGAGCACGTCACCTTCGCGTACCGCGAAAAGCCGGTATTACACGACGTCGACCTGCAGATTCCAGCGGGTCAGATCGTCGCGGTAGTGGGGGAGACCGGCGCGGGGAAGACCACGCTGGCACGCCTGATGGCGCGGTTCTACGACCCCACGGAGGGGCGGCTGACCCTGGATGGAGTCGACCTGCGGTCGATCGGCGTGGAGGACCTGCGCAGGGCGGTGGTGATGGTCACGCAGGAGAGCTTCCTGTTCTCAGGGACGGTCGGGGAGAACATCTTGTTCGGGAGGCCGGCAGCCTCGCGCGAGGAGATGATCGAGGCCGCGCGCGCCATCGGCGCGCACGAGTTCATCAGCGCGATGCCCAACGGTTACGACACAGACGTAAGGCGTCGCGGTGTGCGACTCTCCTCCGGCCAGCGTCAGCTGGTTGCGTTCGCTCGCGCCTTTCTCGCCGATCCTCGAGTGTTGATTCTCGACGAGGCGACGTCGTCGCTGGACCTGCCCTCAGAGCGGTTGGTGCAGCGCGCCCTGCGGACCCTGCTTCGCGGACGCACAGCGGTGATCATCGCGCACCGCCTGTCGACTGTCGAGATCGCCGACCGCGTACTGGTCGTCGATGACGGAAGGGTGGTTGAGGACGGCGCTCCGTCTGACCTGCGCGACCGTGCGGGTCGTTACGGGTTGCTGCATCGGGCGTGGGTGGAGTCGCTGGCCTAGGCAGTTTCAGGTGATCGTGACTTCGTGTCGGTGATGAAACGTATCTCTGATCCATCCGGAGCGATGGCATCGGGCTTGAACATGTGTCCTCGCAGGTTGAATGATTTCGCGCACTGGTGCACAATGAGCAACAGCGCGTCTCGATGTGAGACCACGTGCGAAAAAAACGTTTGACCACTCGGTGGCATCAAACGCGAAGGAGGTTAACGCATGGCAGCTAAGAAGAAGGCCGTGAAGAAGGCGGTCAAGAAGGCCGTCAAGAAGGCGACCAAGAAGAAGAAGTAGTCGTAGTCGATTTCTTCGAATGGAAATCTGCGCCGAGGTTCAATGGAGCCTCGGCGTGTTTATTTGTCAGGCGACGCGGCTCTACCCGACCTTCGCGTGAACGTCACTATCGCCATCACGAGGACGACGAGATCGCCCGCGACCGCGGCGATAAAGGTGAACTGGTAGACATAGAGAGCATCCGCGGGGGGCGAGCCGTCCAGTGGAACGTTCATGGATGAAACCAGGCCCGACCATAAACCGCACGCGGCCAGGACCGGTAGCCCGAGTACGCCGATCACTATCAACCGTTCCACGAGCCGGATGTTGGTCCTCGCGCGCAGCGCCGTCCAGGTGATCAGGGCAGCAGTCGCAAGGAATGGAATACCGCCGACCGCAGCAATCGGTAAGTTGCTCGCCAGGTCTGTGCTCGGCGGGCCAACGTGCGGGTGAGCGTTGAGAAGCACGTAGACCAGGACCAGGTTGGCGGCGGCAATCAGCATCAGCGCGGCGGCGACAAAAGAGGTCAGCGTCAGCGTCTTATGCATCTCACGGCGCATCCTGGGACAAGGGCCATCTCAACGGCAGTCTCACCTGGGTCTCATTAATGCGTTGGCGGTCGGTCAAGCGCTACCAGCAGTTCAGAAGGTCAGGGAGTAATTCACGCGGAGCTGGCGTCGAGGTAGAAGCGGCGCCAGCCCACCTTTTCGAAACCCAGCTTGGTGAGGATCGGGGCGGACATGTGGCCGCCCCACACGGTGAGGCCGTCGACTCCGGCTGCGCGAGCGATCTCTAGGCGTGCCGCGACCATGGCGTGATAGATCCCTCGACCTCGGAACTTCGGCCGCACCGCGCCGCCGTTGAAGATGGCGGCCGCGGGTGGAAACAGGCCCAGTCCCGCCGAGCCCGCCGGCTCGCCATCCACAGTGGCCAGCAATAAGCGTCGGTTGCCTGCCGCGAGCGTGTGGAGGCGGCGACGCTCAAGCATTGCCATCTCCGCACTCACTCTCTCTCGCGCCCCTCTCCCCTGAAGGGGAGAGGGGAGTGGCGCTGAACCTCTCCCTTGAAGGTGAGAAGGGAATGGGACGGACGCGAATGCTTCGGCGTTGACAGCGTCGGCGCTTCTGAATGATTCCGGAGTGGCGAGGCCGTCTTGGATCTCGAGGCCTGCAATCTCCTGGGCTTCCACCGCTGCGTCGATGGGGAGCACCATGACCGCGGCTTCGTCTCCGTCGTAGTGAACGCCGAGCTTCTCGAGGTGCTCGCCGAAATCGGGCGGTTCAGTTTCCGGGTCGAGGATCCACATGAACGCCAGGTGCCGAGGCGCTATCGCGGCGCGTGCCTCGCGGATCACCTCGTCGACTTCGTCGGGCCGGCACCTGATGTAGGACACGCTGTTCGGGCCGGGGATCGGGAAATCCGGTATCAGCGTGATCTGGTAGCGCGCCGTGACGGTGATCTCGACTCCGGGCGCAGCCTGAGGCCGGTTGTGCTTGGCGAACTCGAGGAGCGCCTGCGATACTGCCGTCATGGCTACATTGTCGCGGGCGTTGCAGCGCTGGGACCCGATGCAAGTCGCGGCCGCCACACTTGGCCTGGCTCTGGTGCTCCTGCTGGCGGCCTACGCGGTCGGTGCCGCGACCGCTCAACCCACCCAGGGCGGGGTCGTCTCGGCGCTCGCGCTCCTCGCCATTGCCGGTTCTGGGCTCCTGTATGCTTGGCGCCTTGGAGCCGGCGGCAGCGTCGACTAGCCGGTAATACCAACTCTTTAGCAACCACGGAGTGCCGATGGACTCCCTCCACGCGATTGGCTTCTACGTGTCCGCCGCAATCTCGGTTGGGGGCGGGCTTGCCCTGGCATTCCTTCCCGGGCGTGGCTCGCGCGGCGTCGCGCTGGCGGCGACCGGCCTGGGACTTGCCGGCCTCTACCTTTCTTTGTCGGCGGGTTTCACGGCCCTCGTGGCACTCGTTTGCTACGCGGGCTGCGCCCTCCTGGTCGCCGCCCCGCACTACCGCGTCATCGACAACGCGGTTGGTGGCTTGTGGCGCCAGGTCGGCGCAGTTGCAGCGGCTGGGCTGTTTGCCCTGCTGGCGTTCGCCGCGTGGCGGGGCGACTTCTTCCACGCGATCTACTACAGCGGGGACTTCGGCAGCGCCTCAGTCGGCAGGCTGCTCTTCGCGCATGACGCGCTGGCGACCGAAGCCGTCGGTGCGCTGGTGCTCGCGGCGATGGCCGGCGCGACGATGATGTGGCGGGGGAGGGGTCGCGGGAGATGAGCACGGATCTCGCCTTCCCGGTGCTGTTCGTCGCGTCGGCCCTGGTCGCGACGGGCGTGTTCGTCGTGGCGTGGAGGCGTGACCTGACGGCCGCGATTGCCGGCATTCCTTTGATATTCGGCGGGGCAGGGGTCGCGTTCGCTGGGGTTTCGCGCTTTGCGGCGACCGGCGGCCCACCGCTATTCGGCCAGGAGGTGGCGGCGCTGCTGGCGGTGGTTGCCCTCGCTCTGGTCGCACTCGGAGTTGGGATTGCCGGCCGGGGGACGCCCCGCTGAACCTCCTTCAACTAGTCACGAGCATCGCCGCGGCGGCCTCGGGGTCGCGCACGTCGGGTTTCACGTTCGACCCGGCGAGCACGCTCGGGTGGGCGGTGCCCGCGATCCTCATCGTTCCGCTCACCGCCTTTCTGATCGCCCTGACGAGCGTCCGCACCCGCCGGTCGTCGGCGAACCTGGCGATGCTCGGCGTCTTCACGACACTCGTGCTCACGCTGCTGGTCGGATGGGGGCTGGCCAAAACGAACGCCCCGTCTCTCCGCGCGTTTCAGTACATCAACATGCCCGTCGCGTTCAGCGGGCCTGTCAACTTCCAGAGCTTCGCGGTCGACATCGTGCTGCGGGTAGACCACATGACCGTCGCGGCTCTTGTCGCCATCGAGCTCTGCATGCTCGGCATCCTCGGCTGGCACCAGGTGATGGGCCGGTCGGAGCCGGGCCCGGCGCGATTCCACGCACTGATCAGCCTGCTGATGTTTGCGTGCGCGGGCGCGCTGGTCAGCTGGGACCTCGCCGAGCTGCTCGCATTCTGGGGACTCGCCGGAGCGGTGACATACCTGCTGCTGGCGCATCGCTGGGGCAGCGACGAGGCTGCGATTCGCGCGCGCGTGGCGCTGGTGCTTCCATTCGCCACCGACCTGTCACTGCTGTGCGGCATCGCGTGGCTCTACTCGCGGTACGGGGTGCAGAACCTGACCACGTTGGTGCCGATCCTGCACACGAATCCAGGCTGGACCGTGCGCTCGCTGGCCGTCGCGGCGATTCTTCTGTTCATCGGAGTCGGCGGGCGCCTCGCGCTGTGGCCGCTGCACTCGTGGCTCACTCGTACCGCGGTCACCGCGCCACCCGCAGCGCTTGCGCTGACGCAGGCTGTCTGGTCGGTGATCGCGATCGTCGTCCTCTACCGGCTGATGCCGATCATCCTCGCGTCAAATGCGCAGACCGTGAAGGCATTGCTGTACGCGTGCGGGGTCACCGCGATCGTCGCTCCGCTCCTCGCGCTTGCCGGCAATGAGCCGCGCCGCGCCGGCACCTTTCTCGGCGTGGGTGCAACGGCAGTTGGCGCAGCCCTCGTGATCCACGGGTTCCGCGTACCCAACGCGACATTCGCCGTCGCGGGGGTCGCTTGCGTCCTCGCCATCGCACCGGTCCGCGCCGCAGGTGTGCTCGCGGCATCGGCGATCGCCAGCGCGATGCGCACGGACAACCTGGCGGAGATGGGGGAGGCGTGGGCGCGCATGCGGGCGAGCGCCATCCTGCTGCTCCTGTCTGTGCTGGTGCTGGCCCTCGGCGCCGCGGGAGCCGTGGCGTATGCGGTCAGCTCGCGCTCGCTCCTTGGACTCGCGCTTGGCGAAGCCGTCCTTCTCATCTCGATCGCGGGGGTTCGCCTTTTTCTCGCCATCGCGCTGGGTCCCTTGCGCAGGCGGCGCACGTTCGAGCCAGATCGCGTGCGTGAGGCGCCTCAACCATCGCTCACGTGGCTCTACGTGCTTGGCGTGGGCGGCGCCGCGATCTTCATCGCCTCCCTGGTTCCCGCCTGGCTGCGATTCCTCGACGGCAACCGGCATGTGGCGCCGTCCGTAGGTGCCTACATCCTTTGGGTCGTCGTGGCTCTTATCGGATTCGGCGCGGTGGCGTTCGCCCACATGCGCGACAAGGACGGCGCGTTGAAAGCGTCAGCGTTGGGGGGCGTGTGGCTCACGAGGCTCGGCGTCGCAGGCTCGAGAACCTTTGCCCGCTTCATCGTCGCGCCTTCAACCGAGATCGCGGTGCGGATGGGTGACCGGTGGATCCCCACTGGCGATGCCGGCGTGGGCAGCGCGCTGGAGACGACAGGCCGGTTCGCCGCGGCGGGTACCAGGCTGCCGGTGATGCCTATCGTCGTCGCGCTGGCGGTCGTCCTGACGCTGATCGTAGGACTGGCGTCGCCAGGAGTCTTCAAATGATGTGGCTCGATATCGCCGGCCTTGCCGTCCCTTCGCCCACGCCGGCGCCGGTGCCGGGCGCCAACATCTTTTCGTCGCCGCTGCTGCTGAGCGTGCTGGTCTGGGTGCCGGTGATCATGGCCTTTGCGATCGCCGTCCTACCCAACCCGCGCGGCCGCTTCGACGTATTGATGAAGCAGATCGCGTTCTTCACGAACGTCGGGCTGGTGTTCGTGCTCTGGATCGCCTACAACCAGTTCGAGTCGTTCCTCGGCACGCCGCAGTTCGTCGAGAACCAGCCGTGGCTCGCTGCAATCG